>ERZ835880.1282-NODE-1282-length-21241-cov-6.178703_pt1 | contig 21241 bp, 18 predicted proteins | sample MGYA00519944_ERZ835880 | MGnify/ENA primary metagenome ERZ835880 (study PRJEB31850, sample SAMEA3708787) | human gut metagenome | biome: human gut; feature: human-associated habitat; material: faeces | place: China | collected 2014 ... | reverse complement strand
ACCGGCCAGCGACAGGATCGTGACCGTAACGTGAATGTCAATAAAGATCTGGTGCAGTGTCTGGTTGATCCCGACCGTGCTGAAGCGGTTCCGGAACGCGGCGTCCGAGGTCCGCACGGCCAGCACGCGCACGACCAGCCGCGGCCCCATGCCGGAAAACAGCTCCGGCAGCACGACGCTCCCGACCGGGATGCCAAGCTCCTCAACGGACAGGTCCGCGAGATTTTCGTCGATCCGGGCCGTCAGCGCCGTGCGGAAGCGGTTCAGCCCCGCCACGTTCGACCGCACGGCCGTGACATTGCCCTGCGTATCCTTCTCCAGCTCGACGAGCTTGTCATAGGTGATCTCCTCCGCCGTGAGCGTGTCCTGCACGGCGTGCACCTTCGAGAGCAGGGCGTTCGTGTCCAGCTTTTCGAGCGAGCGGCAGAGGTTTACGAGCTGGGTCATCTGGTCGTCCGTGAGCGTGACGTCGTACTCGGCGGCGATCTCTTTGATCTTGGCGCGCAGTTCGGCGTCGGTCATGTCCTTCGTCTCGTTGAGGATGAGCTTGAGCTCATTGACGATCTCGACCGAGTCATAGTCGCCGATGGCCTGCGCGAGCTCCGCCGTCGTGGCCAGCTCCTGCGAGGAGACGGCCTTGGCGGTCTCGTCGAGCTTCGTGCCCGTGATGTCCTCATACGCCTTGTACACGCCCGTCAGCGCCGCCGTGCCCGAGACGTCGAACGGCGCGGTCACGGTGATTTTCGCATCCGTGATGCCGGCGGTGGCCAGCGCGCTGATGTACATCTGGCTCGTGCAGTAGGTGATGTGCGACGTGTTGACGGTCATGCCCTTGCCGGCGTCGAGCACCTCGATGGAGATGCAGGAGATGGACTTCGTGCCGATCTGCTCGTCGCTGATGACGCCGCTGAGATACTGCCGCTCGTCCTTGTTCGTGACGGTCAGCTCCTTGACGCTGCCGCGCTCGATGCCGAAGGTCTTGTAGACGGTCTTGATCTGGTCGTCCGTGAGGTCTGCGCCGATGACGGTGCGCGTCTCGCCGGCATCAATGGCCGACACGGCGCCAAGGCTTGCGAGCAGGCACACGGCAAGTACAATGGGCAGGGCCCGTTTGAGAAATTTCATGGTGTTGGTTTCCTTTCCCCGCGCTCCATGGGCTGCGGTGCTTTACAGGATGAGACGCTCCCATTGTAAATTAGTTCCCGAAAAAAGGATGACGATTCTGTGAAGAATCGCCTGAATTGTTTGTTAAGATATTGCGCGCCGCATAAAAAATGGACAGACAGAGTGGGGGGACTCTGTCTGTCCAAATCGGATTCACTGCCCTTTGGGGTGGCAGCTATGGCACTGCGCACCGCAATGGGCACAGTTGCCGCCGCAGGAGGATTTCCCTTGCCGCTTCTGGCGGATCAGGGAAAGGGAAATGAAGGTGACAATGGCGATAAGTACAATCGAAATCAAAATCGTAGAGAGGTTCGCGCCAATCCAGCTGAACATGGAAAATCACTCCTTTGCGTTTGCGAATTTTGGAAAGGCTCAGGCCTTGAGCGTGGTGGCTTCCTTGTAGGGACGCACCAGCATGTAGATGATGCCGGCCAGTGCCAGGATCGCGCAGATGAGGCCGATCACGTTCAGGTTGCCCGTGAAGGCGCAGCCGAACTGGTAGATCATCAGGCCGATCAGGTAAGCGAAGCCGCACTGATAGCCGATGGCGAACCACGTCCACTTCTGGCTGTTCATCTCGCGCTTGATGGCGCCGATAGCCGCGAAGCACGGAGCGCACAGCAGGTTGAACACCAGGAAGCTGTAACCGCTGATGCCGTTGAAGGCAGCTGCGATGTTCTGGTACACGGTGCCGTCGCCGCCGCCGTAGAGGATGCCGAGCGTGCCGACAATGTTCTCCTTGGCAACGAGGCCGGTGATGGAGGCGACTGCCGCCTGCCAGTTGCCCCAGCCGAGAGGCTTGAAGATCCAGGCGAGGACGCCGCCGATGGCAGCGAGGATGGAGTAGTCGATCTCGTCCTCGGACAGCATACGGAACGTGCCGTCGACCGTGCCAAAGTACGTGGTGAACCAGACGAGGATCGTGGACAGCAGGATGATCGTGCCGGCCTTCTTGATGAAGGACCAGCCGCGCTCCCACATGGAGCGGAGGACGTTGCCCAGCGTCGGCCAATGGTAGGCCGGCAGCTCCATGACGAACGGAGCCGGATCGCCGGCGAACATCTTCGTCTTCTTGAGCATGATGCCGGAGACGATGATCGCGGCCATGCCGATGAAGTACGCGGAGGTGGAGACCCAGGCGCTGCCGCCGAACAGAGCGCCGGCGATCATGCCGATGAAGGGCACTTTCGCGCCGCAGGGGATAAAGGTGGTGGTCATGATCGTCATGCGGCGATCACGCTCGTTTTCAATGGTACGGGAAGCCATAACGCCCGGCACGCCGCAGCCGACGCCGATGAGCATCGGGATGAAGGACTTGCCGCTCAGGCCGAACTTACGGAAGATACGGTCGAGCACGAAGGCGATACGGGACATGTAGCCGCAGGCCTCGAGGAAGGCCAGCATCAAAAACAGGACGAGCATCTGCGGCACGAAGCCGAGTACCGCGCCGACACCGGCGACAATGCCGTCGAGGATCAGGCCCTGCAGCCAGTCGGCGCAGCCCGCCTTCTCCAGACCGTTGCCGATCAGGACCGGGATGCCCGGGACCCAGACGCCGTAGTCGGCCGGGTCGGGCGCATCAAAGCCGTTGGCTTCGAGGTAGGCGACCGCATCGACATACGTCATGCCCACGGTGCTGTCCTTGTCGGCGTCATCGGGGATGTTGTCGTAGTAGGCGGTCATTTCATTCTCAGCCAGGGTCTCCTCATCCTCGACCATGGTGGTCGCGGTGTCGGAGGTGGGCTGGAAGTCTTTCATTTCCGCGAGGGTGGCGTCGGCGTCGAAGTCTTCGGCTTCGGTGTCGAGACCCAGGAACGCATCGACCGCTTCGGTCGCGGCGGTGTATTCGTCGTTGGCGTCGTTATAGGCGCTCGAGCCGATGCCCAGCAGGTGCCAGCCGTCGCCGAACACGCCGTCATTGGCCCAGTCGGTCGCGGGCGCGCCGACGGCGACCATGGCGACCCAGTAGACCAGGAACATGACCACGGCGAAGATCGGCAGGCCCAGCCAGCGGTTGGTGACGATGCGGTCGATCTTATCGGACGTGGACTGCGTGGCCTTGGATTTCTTGCGGTAGCAGGCGCGGATGACTTCCGCGATGTAGACGTAGCGCTCGTTGGTGATGATGGACTCGGCATCGTCGTCGAGCTCTTCCTCGGCGGCCTTGATGTCCGCCTCGATGTGCTGGTGCACATCCTCGGGGATGTGGAGCTTGGCAAGCACCTTGTCGTCGCGCTCAAAGATCTTGATGGCGTACCAGCGCTGCTGCTCTTCCGGCATCTTGTGCACGGCCGCCTCTTCGATGTGGGCGATCGCGTGCTCGACCGGGCCGGAGAACGTGTGCATCGGCACGGTCTTGGTGGACTTGGCGGCCTCGATGGCGGCTTCTGCCGCGGCCATGACGCCGTCACCCTTCAGGGCCGAGATCTCCACGACCTTGCAGCCGAGCTGCTGCGAGAGCTGGCTGATGTTGATCTGGTCGCCGCTCTTGCGCACGATGTCCATCATGTTCACGGCCATGACCACCGGGATGCCCAGTTCGGTCAGCTGCGTGGTCAGGTACAGGTTGCGCTCGATGTTCGTGCCGTCCACGATGTTGAGGATGGCGTCCGGACGCTCGTCGATCAGATAGTTGCGGGCGACGACCTCTTCGAGCGTGTACGGGCTGAGCGAGTAGATGCCGGGAAGGTCCATGATGACAACGTCGTCATGCTTTTTCAGGCGGCCTTCCTTTTTCTCGACCGTGACGCCCGGCCAGTTGCCCACAAACTGATTGGAGCCGGTCAGCGCATTGAACAGCGTCGTTTTGCCGCAGTTCGGGTTGCCGGCTAAGGCAATCTTGATTTGCTTTTCCATTCGGATGCTCCTTTGCGATATTCTCCTCTGCTGATGGGGGATCCTACCTTATGTAATAAATTTTGCTTACGGATGATTATGCCTGGATCTCGATCATCTCGGCATCGGCCTTGCGCAGGCTCAGCTCATAGCCGCGGACCGTGACTTCCACCGGATCGCCGAGCGGTGCGACCTTGCGCACATACACTTCGGTGCCCTTCGTGATGCCCATGTCCATGATGCGGCGCTTGATGGCGCCTTCACCATGCAGCTTCACCACCTTGACCGTTTCGCCGATCTTGGCTTCTCGCAGCGTTTTCATCGTGCTTCCTCCCTTAAATCATGATTTTGCGTGCCATTTCATCGCTGATGGCAACGCGGGATTCTTTGACCTTCACGATCAGATTCCCGCCGATCGCCGATACGACCGTGGCCGTCCCACCGGGGACGAAACCCAGATCTTCCAAGTGCTTTCTGGTCTCCGGGTTTCCGCCGACTTTCAGAATCAGTGTCTCCTCGCCGACATTGGCGAGATTCAGCGGCATCATAGATATCCCTCCACTGGTAATGGTTAGAGCGTGCTAACCTTGGATGAAAAAAGAACGGTTATATTTGTTTAACACAAGTTAAACTTCCTTAACCTTGCTAAAGTTTAATCTATCTAACATCGCGTGTCAAGAGGTATTTGTAAAAATTTTTGCATTGCTTGCATTTTTGGTTAAGGTGTGCTAACCTAGAAGCAATTTTACGAAAAGGTTGGTGGAATCCGCTATGCAGATCTTGAGAGCTGCGGAAGACTATCTGGAAGCAATGCTGATGATGCAGCAGAAACACGGTTACATCCGCTCGATCGACATCGCGGAGCAGCTCGGCGTGACGAAGCCGAGCGTGACCTACACGACCAAGCGCCTGCGCGAAAACGGCTACATCACCATGGACCGTGACGGGCTCATCACGCTCACGCCGAGCGGGATGGACATCGCCTCGCGCATGCTCGACCGGCACCATACGCTCACGAAGTTTCTCATGGAGCTCGGCGTGGATGCCAAGACCGCCGAGGAGGACGCCTGCAAGATGGAGCATGACATCAGTGAGCAGACGTACACGGCGCTCTGCCGCCACGCCATCGGCAAGCTCGGCATCCTCGGGGAGGACGACGCGGGCCTCGGCGAGACGGCCGGGACCGACGAGAACTGAACACGCCTCCGGACAGTTCCGCCCGCGGCAGCTCTGGCTGCCGCGGGCGGTTTTGCTTGTCGGGAAAGCCCGGAGGGCTTTCCCGACAAAAGGCCTGCAGGCTGCTGCGCGCAGACTTTGTACGCCGGGGGCGCACAAAGTCCACACTTGCAGCCAGAGAAGTATTTTCTCTCACGCACATGTCGCGAGAGAAAATGATTGCAATGCTTTGCCGCCTGCGGGCGGCAAACTCTGCGAGGCTTTTTTGACACGCTGGGCCGCCCGCGGGCATTGACGCGGCAGTGCGGATTTGCTATGCTGAAAAAGAGAAAACTCGTTTTCCGGAGGTGTCCCCATGCTCCAGACCCGCAGACCGGCCCTGAGCGGCAACGCGCTCAAGGGCATCGCCATCCTCGCCATGACGCTCGACCACCTCACGTGGACGCTCTGGCCCGGCTACGCCACCGACTGGTGGGTGCTCGTGTGCCATGTGCTCGGCCGCGTGACGGCGCCAATCATGTGGTTTTTCATCGTCGAGGGCTACCACTACACGCACGATGTGAAAAAGTACGCCGCGCGCCTGTTCGCGCTCGCGCTCATCTCGCACTTTGCGTATGATTTCTGCTTTGGCATCCCGTTCGTGCCGCTGTCCACCGGGCCGTTCAATCAGACGGGCGTCGTGTGGTCGCTCGCGTGGGGACTGGTGCTGCTCGTCATCCACGACGACGCGCGGCTGAAAGACTGGGTCAAGATCGCGCTGACGTTTGTGATCTGCGCGGTCACGTTCCCGTCGGACTGGAGCTGCGTGGCCGCGATGGCGATCTTGTTCATGGGGCAGGCGCGCGGGGACTTCCGAAAGCAGATGGGCTGGCTCATGGTGTGGTCGGCCGTGTACGCGCTCGTGTATTTCTTCTTTATAGATAAGGTATATGCGCTCGTGCAGCTCGGCACGGCGCTCGCCATCCCGCTGCTGCGGTGCTATGACGGCACGCGGGGCAAATGGCGCGGCATGGGCTGGCTCTTTTACGTCTATTATCCCGCGCACCTCGCGCTCATCGGCGTGCTGCGCGTGCTGCTCTGGGGCGCGGGGGCGTCCACCGCCGCCGGCAGCTTCTGACGGCAATGTGCACAACGGCATCCGCCCGGACGGAGGAAAACTTCGTCCGGGCGTTTTTGCGCCCGGTGGTGGCATTCCGCCGGGGTTCGTGGTAAAATGCTGTGCAATGTGAGACAAAGGAGGCGGCGCGCGTGCGCTACCAGTGTCTGGTGCTCGACCATGACGACACCGTCGTCAACAGCACCGCGACCATCAATTACCCGGCCTTCGTGCAGACGCTGCAAAAGCTGCGGCCGGACGTACACATGACGCTCGACGACTTTTTTTCCTACTCGTTCGAGCCGGGCTTCGGCGCGCTGTGCAGCGATATCCTGGGCTTTTCCGATGCGGAGATGGACATCCAGTACCAGACGTGGCTGGACTATGTGCGCACGCACGTGCCCGACACGTTCCCCGGTATGCGCGACCTGCTGCAGCGGTTTCACGCCGCGGGCGGGCATATCTGTGTCGTGAGCCACTCCGTGCCGGAAAACATCCTGCGCGACTACCGCGCGCACGACCTGCCCACGCCGGAGCGCATCTACGGCTGGGATTCAGACCCCGAGCGGCGCAAGCCCGCGCCGTGGCCCATCTACCAGATCGAGCGGGAGCTCGGCCTGCGGCCGGAGCAGCTCGTGGTCATCGACGATCTCAAGCCCGGCAAGGACATGGCTGACCGCGCGGGCGTGGACTTCATCGCGGCGGGGTGGACGCACACCGTGCCGCACATCATCGAAACGATGCAGTGCATCTGCCCGCACTACTGCCGCACGGTGGCGGAGCTGGCGGCGCTGCTGCTGGACGAAACGGAGGCATAACGATGGATACTAGGATGATTCGCACGGCGACCCTCGCCGACCTCGACGCCGTGGCGGCGGTGGAGGCAGCGTGCTTCCCGGCGGCGGAGGCCGCGACGCGGGAGGAGCTCGCAGGCCGGCTGGCGCACTATGGCGACCACTTCTGGCTGATGTTTGACGGCGGCACGCTCATCGCGTTCGTGGACGGCATGGTCACGGACCGCACCGACCTCACGGACGACCTCTACGCGGACGCCGCGCTGCACGACGCGCACGGCGCGTGGCAGATGATCTTCGGCGTGAACACGCTGCCAGACTACCGCCGGCACGGCTATGCGGGACAGCTCATCGAGCGCGCCATCGCCGACGCGCGCGCGCAGGGCCGCCGCGGCCTCGTGCTCACGTGCAAGGACCGGCTCGTGCACTACTACGCGAAGTTCGGCTTCGTGAGCGAGGGCGTGTCGAGCTCTACCCACGGCGGCGTCGTCTGGTATCAGATGCGCCTGACGTTCTGAAAAATGCAGCCCCGGCGCGAAAAACATCCGCGCCGGGGCAAAACAAAACCTTGACTCTACAACCGTTGTAGAGTTTACAATGACGGTATTCCACGCAAAGGGGCAAACGCCATGGAGAAAAATCTCACGACCGGCAGCGTCTTTGGCAACATTGTGCGCTTTTCGCTGCCGTATCTGCTCTCGTACTTCCTGCAAACGCTCTACGGCATGGCCGACCTGTTCATCATCGGCCAGTACGAGGGCGTGGCCAGCACGACGGCCGTGTCCATCGGCAGTCAGGTCATGCACATGCTCACGGTCATGATCGTGGGCCTTGCCATGGGCGCGACGGTCACGATCGGTCAGGCCGTCGGCGCGCGCGACCGCCGGGGCGCGGCGGGCTACATCGGCAACACGACGACGCTGTTTCTGGCGCTGAGCGTCGTGGTGACGGGGGTGCTGCTGGCGCTCGCGCGGCCGATCGCGGCGGTCATGTCCACGCCGGCCGAGGCCGTGCCCGGCACGGTCGCCTATCTGCGCATCTGCTTTCTCGGCGTGCCACTGATCACGGCGTACAACATCATCGCATCCATCTTCCGCGGTCTGGGCGACTCGAAGCGCCCGATGTACTTCATCGCCATCGCGTGCGCGGCAAACATCGCGCTCGACTATCTGTTCATGGGCGCGCTGCACATGGGCCCGGCGGGCGCCGCGCTCGGCACGACGCTGGCGCAGGCGGCCAGCGTGGTCGTGTCGCTGGCCGTCATCCGCCGCGAGCGCGACGGCATCGCCCTCACGCGGAGCGATCTGCGCCCGCGGCGGGCGGTCATGGGGCGCATTTTGCGCATCGGCGTGCCGGTCGCGCTGCAGGATGGGCTGATCCAGATCGCGTTTTTGTTTATCACCGTCATCGCCAACCGCCGCGGCCTCACGGACGCCGCCGCCGTCGGCATCGTGGAGAAGATCATCAGCTTTTTGTTCCTCGTGCCGTCGTCCATGCTCTCGACGGTGTCGGCCCTCGGTGCGCAATGCATCGGCGCGGGCAAGCCCCGCCGTGCGCTGCAGACGCTGTGGTACGCCATCGCCGTTGCGTTCGGCTTCGGCGTGCTCATCACGATCGTCATCCAGTTCGTGGCAGAGCCCGTCGTGGGCCTGTTCACGGACAGCGCGGCCGTCGCCGCCGCGGGCGGGCAGTACCTGCGCGGGTACATCCTCGACTGCTGTTTTGCCGGGCTGCACTTTTGCTTCAGCGGGTATTTCTGCGCCATCGGCCGCTCGGAGCTGTCGTTTCTGCACAACATCACGGCCGTGGTGCTCGTGCGCGTGCCGGGCGCGTACCTGATGAGCAAGTGGTTTCCCACGACGCTGCTGCCCATGGGCCTGGCCACGGCGGCGGGCTCGCTGCTGTCGGTCATCATCTGCGTGATCGCGTTTCTCGTGCTGCGCCGGCGCGGCCGGCTCGTGCCGGAGGAGGCGTGACATGGCGCGGACACAGGAGCTGTTTTCCATCGGCGACGTGGCGCAGCTATTTCACCTGAGCGTGAGCAGCCTGCGCCACTATGAGACCATCGGCCTGCTTACGCCGGAATACACCGACCCCGCGACCGGCTACCGCTACTACGGGCCGCGGCAGTTTGAGGTGCTCAACACCATCCGCTACCTGCGCGCGCTGGATATGCCGCTCGGGCAGATCCGCGCCTTTCTGCGCAACCGCGACGTCGGGCGCATCGAGCAGCTGCTGCGCGAGCAGAAGGCCGCCGTCGTGCGCAAGCAGGCGGAGCTGCAGCGCGTCGAGCGCAAGATCGACAACCGCCTGCGCCAGCTGCACGATGCGCAGATAGCCGAGCTCGGCGCCATCCGCCTCGTGCGCAGCCCCGCGTGCCGCATTGTGTGGGTGTCCGGCGCGCTCGAGCTGCACAGCTTTCTCGACATGGAGCCGTCCATCCGCATGCTCGAGCGCTCGCAGGCGGAGGCCGTGGTGTTCCTCGGCAAGGTGGGTGTGGGCCTCTCGGCCGAGCGGCTGCTGGCCGGGGCGTTTGCGCCGTATGACCGCGCGTTTCTCGTGCTCGACGACGAGGACGCCTTCGATGGCGACGTGACCACCCTGCCCGAGACGACGTGCGCCGCCGTGTGCTTTCGCGGCAGCCACCCCGAAGCCCCGGCGCAGTATGCGCGCCTGATGGACTACCTGCGCGCGCACGCGCTCGCCCCGGCGGACTTCTCGCGCGAGATCACGATGATCGACTACGGCCTGACGAGCGACCCGGAAAAATTCGTGACCGAGATCCGTATCCCCGTCACGGAGGCATGAAAAAACGCTGTCCCGAAAATGGGACAGCGTTTTTGCGTTTTGGTGCGTCAGAAGCTGCCGCTGCGGCCGTGGCCGCCGCCACCGGAAAAGCTCGACCCGCCGCCACCGGAGTGCTGGTCGTTGTCGCGCTCGATCTTGCGGCGCGTCGTGGTCGTGTGGGTGTAGACATCGTCGCGCCGCGTCAGGTGCAGGCCCTCGGGCGTGACGTAGGCGCGCGCCTCGGTCTGGCGGCGCACGGAGCGCATCTTCGCCTTGAGGATCAGGCAGACGATGAGCGCGATGACGCACGAGATCACGAGCGCGATGCCCAAATTGCGCAGCAGCGACGGCGCGGAGAAGCCGGGGTCAACGTCGGCGTCATGGCCGGGGCTGTAGGCATAGTCAGAGTCGCTGCCGGTATAGGACTCGCCGCTGAGCAGGCCGGCGCAGCCGTCGATGTAGTCGCAGAAGCCGCCGTACCAGTCGTCGTTGCGGAAGTCGTCGAGAAAGCCGTCCTCGAGCTGCTGCAGGGCAGAGTCCGGGAAGAGGAGCTCTGCCTTGTCGCCGTAGACGAAGGCGGCGTACTTGCGGTTCGACACGCTCAGCAGCAGGAGCACACCGTCGCGCCCGTCACCGACGCCGAGCGAGTCGTTGTGGTAGAGCGTGTAGGACGCCGTCTCCACGTCGGTGAAGCCGTAGTCGGCATAGTCGTCCACGGTGCGGATGTACACGCCGACGCCGCTGCTGTGCGCGAGGGCGGCGGCGCGCTGCGAGAGCTGGCTGATCTGTTGGTCGGTGAGCAGGCCGGCCTCGTCCGTGACCCAGTCCCCGGCGGCCAGCGCCGGTACTGCGAGCGTCACGGCCAGCAGCAGCACGAGCAGCAGGGCGGAAAGTCTGCGTTTCATATCCGTCGCCTCCTTACAGCAGGAACTGCAAAATTGCAGTCAGCGCCACCGTGAGCGGGGCCGCGATGGCGGCGAACATGCCCCAGAAGCGGCCGCGGTCCGTCGGCAGGTTGCCGACGAGCTTGCCGGTCTGGCCGTTCATGGCGAAGAGGAAGTCCTGCCCGTGCCACTTCGTGCTCAGCATCCACACCGGCAGCAGGGCGTAGTGCACCTTGCCGCGCCGCAGCGCGATGTCCTCGCGCTCGGTCACGCACGCGCCGTAGCCGGTGACGGTGTCGCGCAGGGCCTGCGCGAGCGTCTCGCGGCAACGCGTGTCCGCCCGGTCGCGGCTGTCGTCGATGGTCACGTCGTATTTATCCGCCAGATAGCCCGGCAGGTACGCCGTGGAAAACGGGCGCAGCTGGGCATAGTCAAACGGCTCGATGGAGTCCATGTGGTCGTCCGGCATCTTGGAGGATGCGTCGACCGGGATCTTCTCAAACGCGAGCGACCCGGCGCGCACCACGTGGTAGTGCCGCGTCTCGGTGATCTCATAGTCGCCGGTCTCGAACACGTTCGTGTTGCTGGCGCGGTAGCTGGCCGCGCCCTCCGCGCCGCCGTCAAACAGCCAGAACGGGACGTACACGCCCTGGATCTGCTCGATGTGGTTGGCGGACGTGAACGAGCGCGGCAGGAAGGGTTTGCCCTTGTAGTGCGCGCGCAGCGCCTGCACGGCGTCGTCCTTGCTCAGGCGAAACGGGAGGATATAGTCCGGCCGCAGCGCGCCCGAAAACTGCCCCGGCACGATCGCCGGGTTGCCGCAGTAGGGGCAGGCCGTGGCCGCGGTGCTCTGGTCGCAGATGAGCTCCGCGCCGCACGACGGGCAGCTGTAGACGCGCAGGCCGTCCGCCTCCGCGCCCCAGTCGCGGCTGAGGTCGGAGGTGTCCCAGCCGCCGGAGGCCGCGGCGGCTTCCGCAGCCTCGGCCTTGGCAGCCTGCGCTGCTTCGGCCTTCGCGTCGGCCGCCTGCTTGGCTGCGGCGGCCTCGGCCTCCTTGCGGGCATAGAGCGCCTCGATCTCGGCCACGTCGAATGACGAGCCGCAGTAGTCGCACGCGAGCTTGCCGCTCTTGGCCGAATAGTGCAGCGGGCCGGTGCAGGCCGGGCACTGATAGTTCGTTACCTGGGTCGGCATGGCGCATGCCTCATTTCGTCCGGGCGGGGGTTAGGACTGGATGTCCCCATCGTCAAACGGGTCGCCGCACTCGGGGCAGAATTTCGGCGGGTGGGTCGGGTCGTCCGGCTCCCAGCCGCATTTGTCGCACTTGTATTTCGGTGTGCCGGCCGGTTTCGGGCGGCCGCACTCGGAGCAGAACTTGCCCTTGTTCACCGCGCCGCACACGCACGTCCAGCCCTCCGGCGCGGCCGGGCGCGGCCGGCCGCAGTTGCCGCAGAACTTGCCGGTGTTGCCCGTCTGGCCGCAGGCGCACGTCCAGCTCCCGGCCGCCGGGGCGGCGGGCTGCTGGGCCGCCTGTTGCCGGCCCATGGCATAGAGGTCCTGCGCGTTGACGCCGCCCATCTGGCCGGCCATGCCCATGCCCATGAACGCCATGGCCGGGCCGGTGGCCGTGTTGGACGCGGCTGCCTTCATCGCATCGCCCTGCGAGCGCGAGAGCATCGCCGCCGCGCGCGTCGGGTCCATGTAGGCCGCGTCGCGCTGCATGTCCTTAATCATCTGCTCGTCGGCCTCGTCGGCCTTCACGGACGAGACGCCGAAGGCCACGATCTCCAGACCCCGGCGGTCGCGCCACTGGGCCGAGAGCTCTTCGTTGAGCGCCGCGGCGATCTCCCGCGTGTGGCCGGGCAGCGCCGAGTAGCGGATGCCCATGTCGCTGATGCGCGCGAACGCCGGCTGCAGCGCCGTGAGCAGCTCGCTCTTGAGCTGGCCGTCGAGCGTGTCGCGCGTGTAGTCCTCGGTCACGTTGCCGCAGACGTTGGTGTAAAACAGCAGCGGGTTTGCGATGTGGTAGCTGTACTCGCCGAAGCAGCGGATGCCGATGTCGATGTCGATGCCGGCACGCTGGTCCACGACGCGGAACGGCACGGGGCTGGGGGTGCCGTACTTGTTGCCCATCAGCTCCTTGGTGTTGATGTAATAGATGCGCTGGTCGGTGGCAGCCTGACCGCCGAAGCTGAACCGCTTGCCGATCTCAGCAAACACTTCGTCGATGTTCTTGGCCAGACCCTCGCTCAACAGAGAGGGCTGGGTGCCGGTGTTGTAGGTGTACTCGCCGGCCTCGGCGCAGAGGTCCACCACCTTGCCCTGCTCCACGATGAGGGCACACTGGCCCTCGGCCACCGCCACGATGGAACCGTCGGTGATGATGTTCTCGGCGCCGTGGCGGTTGGAAGAGCGCCCGGAGACTTTCTTCTGTCCCTTGACAGCCAGCACCTCCGCCGGGAGAGCACTGCAGTAAAAGTATTCTTTCCACTGGTCGCCCATCACGCCGGATGCTGCGCCCAATGCCGCTTTAACAAGACCCATAAGCCTATCTCCTTTATCTGCCCGTTTTTTGCAAATGCGGGCTTTTTTTCAGTATACCACAAAACGCGCCGCGAAAAAAGAAAACCCTTGCATTTTATCCCCGATGGGTGTAGAATACTCCCGACAAACAAATACAGGGGAGCTTGTAGAAGCAGGCTGAGAGGGAGTTCTCGAACTTCGACCCTTAGAAATTGTTTTCGGACAGTTTCTGCACCTGATGCGGATAATGCCGCCGTAGGAAGTCATAACACTGTTTATGGATTTTTACAGGAGACACCGCTCGAGGCGTCTCCTGTTTTTTTGTTGCCGACTGAGGGGGAGCGCCCTGAGTCTGGGGTTTTGTATGCGATGGGAAGCCGTGTTCCGGCGTGAGAGGAGGCCAGTGAGCCTCGACCGCTTCTTCCGTTTCCGGCATCTCTGCGCGGGTGCCGGGTCTGTTCGTGTGCGGGAGCGGCGGTCTGCTCCTGCACTTATTTTTTATTGAAAAGGAGCACTCACTATGAAACACTATTCTGCCAAAAAGCTGGCCCTCGCCGGTATGTTCTGCGCTGTCGCTGTCGTGGGCAGCGTCTTCTCCTTCCCGGTCTTCGGCAGCAAATGCGCCCCTGTGCAGCACATGGTCAACATCCTCTGCGCTGTCCTGCTGGGGCCTTACTACGGCGTGGGCGTGGCTTTCGTCGCCTCTCTGCTGCGCAACCTGCTGGGTCTGGGCAGTCTGATGGCTTTCCCCGGCAGCATGTTCGGCGCACTGCTCTGCGGCATCGTCTTCCACAAGACCAATAAGCTGCTGCCCACCCTCGTGGGCGAGGTGTTCGGCACCTCCATCCTCGGCGGTCTGTGCGCCTACCCCGTTGCCATCCTGCTGATGGGCAAGAGCGCCGGTGACATCGCGTTCTACGCCTACATCGTCCCCTTCCTCGTCTCCACCGCCGGCGGTGCCATCATTGCAGGCGCACTGCTGGGCGCACTTTCCCGCGCAGGCGCACTCCGCGCCATGCAGGCCAGCCTGAGCTGATTCGAAGGAGAAACCATGTTTCGGAACATCTTTGCCAACGTCCGGGCCAAAAGCCCGCTTGTCCATAACATCACCAACTACGTCACCGTCAATGACTGTGCCAACATCGTCCTCGCCTGCGGGGCGTCCCCCATCATGGCGGATGATGCCGCCGAGGTCGAGGACATCACCTCGCTGTGTGCCGGGCTGAACCTCAACATCGGCACGTTGAACAGCCGCACCATCCCCTCCATGCTGCTGGCGGGACACACCGCCAACCGGCTGGGCCGTCCTGTCGTGCTGGACCCCGTGGGCGCAGGCGCTTCCCATCTGCGCACCGAAACGGCACTGCGCCTCCTGCGGGAAGTGAAGTTCACAGTCATCCGGGGCAACATCTCCGAGATTCGGACGCTGGCGGCAGGCAGCGGCACCACGAAAGGCGTGGACGCCAACACCGCCGACAAGGTGACGGATGAGACGCTGGACAAGACCGTGGCATTCGCCAAAGCGTTTGCGGCCCGCACAGGGGCGGTCGTCGCCGTCACCGGTGCCATCGACATCGTGGCCGACGGAGAACGGGCCTTCTGCATCCGCAACGGCCACCCCATGATGAGCGCCGTCACCGGCACTGGCTGTCAGCTCTCGGCCCTGACGGCGGCATTCTGTGCGGCCAACCCGGACAAGCCTCTGGAAGCCGCTGCTGCAGCTGTCTGCGCCATGGGCCTTGCGGGCGAAGCAGCTCACAGCCGCCTGTCCAGGCTGGACGGCAACGCCACCTACCGCAATTACATCATCGACGCGATCTTCAACATGACCCCCGAACAGCTCGAGGAAGGAGCACGCTATGAAATGCGATAAACACACCATGCTTCTCTACGCCGTCACCGACCGGGCGTGGACGGGCCGCGAGACCCTCCGCCAGCAGGTGGAAGACGCACTGAAAGGCGGCGTCACCTGCGTCCAGCTGCGGGAAAAGGAGCTGGACGACGCGGCATTTTTGCAGGAAGCCATGGAGCTTTCCGCCCTCTGCCGCAGCTATGGCGTACCCTTCATCATCAACGATAACGTCGAGATCGCTATAAAATGCCATGCCGACGGCATCCACGTCGGGCAGGAAGATATGGCTGCCGCAGACGTCCGCGCCAAGGTCGGCCCTGACATGATCATCGGTGTGTCGGCCCATTCCGTCGAGGAAGCACAGCTGGCCGTGGCCCACGGCGCGGACTATCTGGGCGTCGGCGCGGCATTTTCCACCCACACCAAAACCGATGTGGATGTCCTGCCGGAGGGCAGACTGAAAGAGATCTGCGACTCCGTGGATGTGCCGGTCGTGGCCATCGGCGGCATCCATAAAGACAATATCCTCAAACTCAAAGGCTCCGGCGCGGACGGCGTGGCTCTCGTGAGCGCGATCTTCAGCGCCGAGGACATTGAGGCTGAGTGCAAAGAGTTGAAGGCACTGACAGAACAAATCATCTATAGCAATTCAACTTTTTAATACAACAGCAACAGCGTTGAATTGCATATCGCAAATATGCTGTTTGAATGTTGCACTAATTTCTTGACTTGTGATTAGAAAAGTTCACCGCAAAACACACTTCGGGAGGTGCGAGGAATGAACTTCTGGAAAAAGTTGTTTGCCGGCATGGGCTTTGTGTGCGGCTTTCTGGTCTTTGAAACCATGTCGCTGGCGTATCGCAACTCCAGCCGCCGTCATAAAAACCGCAAGGGGCGCTGCCGACGCAATAGTTCTTGGGACACGCTTACCCGGTACATGATCTTTGCGTGGATCTACGATGGTGTGAAGAAAAGCAGGGAACAGGTGGGCAGACGGTACTACCGCCGCACCGGGAGCGAGTTCCGACCGTCCTGCGATTCCGACACAAGAAGTAATCCCTTTGAACCTGCAAAAGCCGCCCTGAAAACCACAGATGCAGCACAGCCCAAAAAGCAGCGGTCGCCTCCGTCTGCACCGAAAACGGCGGCAAAGACCGCATCGGCATCCACGGCAGATAGGCTGAAAGTCCCTGCTGCGGAGGCAAAGCCGCCCCGTGAAACAACGGTGAAACCTGCCCCTGCGGCAGAAAAGCCCTTGCCGGACGCTGTGCCGGATACCGAAAACCTACCTGTCCCGGAGCCAAAAACACCGCAGGAGGTGGAGGCGGAGCGTCAGCAGAAGCTTGCCCGGCTGCGCACCGAGCTGCGGGAGCAGGTCTGCGCCATCCATGCAGACGTGACCCTGCCGCCCGACAGGGAGCAGGGAAGCGAGGCAACGGAGCAGCAGCTGCACATTCTGCTGTACCAGACCGATGTGCCGGAGTCGGAGCTGAACGCCGCCCTGTCCGACCTGCGTACCCAGCGCAGGCGGGAAAAAGCCCAGTATCAGGGCGCACCCTTTGCGGATGTGTTTCAGGTGGAGCTGATTTTATCAGAGGAGGACAGCGACCGGGCCTGCATCGTGGATGTAGGGGACACCGGCAGGAGCTATGTGATTCCATGGAGCAGCATCCCGCAGGAACTTCAACAGCCGCTGCGCCGCTATGTGGCACAGGCGGACGGAAAGCTCTGCGGCTATTGCAAAGAGGCCCTCTGCAATACCGAAAACGGACGGATGATCGTGGAGCTGTATCTGGGCAAGCAGGAACATCACGTTTCAAGGATCTTGTATTGAAATAGCTGCACAACCGCAGCGATTGGGTTGAAAATAAGGCTGAAGCCCCAATTGCTCCAGCCAATGTCAGAGTTTCTTAATTGTTCATCAAAAATACGTTGGTACGTTTTACACTGTGACGATTCAAAAAACAGAGGAGAGATATTTTACTATGATCTACAAAAAGCGATACGGTCAACCGTTTGATACCGAAAGTGTAGTGGGTTCTTTTTTGCCCATGATGGAAACGATACCCTATCTGACCAAGGAGCCGGATGGTTTCTCCTATGCCATGGAACCGCAGGATGTCCTGTATGGTCTTGGCGAAAACGTCCGTGGTATCAACAAGCGCGGGTGGGTGTACGAAAGCAAATGCTCCGATGACGGCAACCATACCGAGGGCAAATCCTCGCTGTACGGTGCTTATAATTTTATGATCGTGTCCGGCAAGGACACATTTGGCATTTTTATCGACTACCCGGGCAAGGTCACCTTTGACTGTGGCTACACCGACATGGATACCTTACGCATCACGGTGGCCGAGGAAAATTACGATTTCTACATCATTGAGGGCGAGAGCCTGACCGATATTGTGCACCAGTTCCGCCAGTTGGTGGGGCGCAGTTATATTCCGCCCAAATGGGCTTTTGGCAACGCCCAAAGCCGCTGGAGCTACATGAACGAGGACGAGGTCCGCGAGGTGGTGGCAAATTACCGTGCCAATAATATGCCGCTGGACGCTGTGGTTTTGGATATTGATTACATGGAGCATTACAAGGACTTTACGGTGGATGCGCAGCGCTTCCCGCGTTTTGCAGACTTTGCCGCCGAGATGAAAGCGCAGGGCATCCATCTTGTCCCCATCATCGATGCAGGAGTCAAAATCGAAGAGGGATATGATGTGTACGAGGAGGGCGTGAAAAACGGATACTTCTGCACGAATCAGGATGGCACTCCCTTTGTAGCCGGTGTGTGGCCGGGACGGGTACACTTCCCCGATATGCTCAACCCGGAAGCCCGCGCTTGGTTTGGCAGTCAATATAAAGTTCTGCTGGATCAGGGGATCGAGGGCTTCTGGAACGATATGAACGAGCCTGCTATCTTCTACGCAGAGGAAAGACTGAAAAAGACCTTTGCTAAAATTGGGGAATACGACAAGCAAAACCTGGATATTTCCAGCTTTGCTGCTTTTACCGGCATGGTGGCAGAGCTTTCCAACAACGAAAACGATTATAAGATGTTCTACCACAACACCAAGCAGGGGCGTATGCGGCACGACAAGGTACATAATCTTTTTGGTTATAACATGACCCGTGCTGCAGGCGAGGCTTTTGAGCGGCTGGAGCCGGACAAGCGCATTTTGATGTACTCCCGTTCTGCCTGCATCGGGATGCACCGGTATGGCGGCATCTGGACTGGCGACAACCATTCCTGGTGGAGCCACATTCTGCTTGCGCTGCACATGATGCCCTCCCTGAATATGTGCGGCTTCCTGTACGAAGGCCCCGACATTGGCGGCTTTGGCAGCAATACCACGGAGGATCTGGTGCTGCGCTGGTACGGCATGGGCATCTTCTCTCCGCTGCTGCGGAACCACTCTGCCGACGGCACCCGCCGGCAGGAGCCCTACCGCTTTAAGAACAAGGCCGCCTTTGCCGGTATTTTACAACTGCGCTACCTGCTGCTGCCCTACATTTACAGCGAGTACATGAAAGCTGCCCTGCACGACGGCATGTACTGTATGCCGTTGGCGTTCGCCTTCCCGGAGGATGACTTTGCCCGCCGGGTGGAGGATGAGGTGATGATCGGTGAAAGCTTGTTGATCGCCCCGGTATATGAGCAAAATGCCCGAGGTCGGTATGTTTATCTGCCGGAGGAGATGCTGCAGGTGCGGGTAAAGTACAGCGAAAGCAACCGCATCGAAACCAGTGTGCTGCCAGCAGGCCATCATTACATTCCGGTGGAGCTGGATGAAGTGGTGTTCTTTATGCGCAAGGGACACCTTCTGCCCCTTGCCAAGGACGGCAAAAAGATCCAGAGCGTTGCCGATGTGGACTTTGCAGATCTGCGCCTGCTTGCCTATGCTCCCGATGGTGCATCCTATGAATACTATACCGATGACGGCGAGACAAAGGATTACGACAAGCCGGAACATTTTGTGCATATCACGCTGGATGCGGATGGAAACGCAAAGAGCGATCGTGCTACGGTCAAAGTAGAAGGATAATCGTCAGTCATTACGCAGTTCCTACAGAGTGACAGCGTTTCAGCTTGAAATGCTGCCACTCTTTTTTGTTGTCTATATCACAGATAAAATAGCCGTTCCATCTTGAAAACAGCGTAAAGATTTATTATAATAAGATAAATGGTTGTGATTTCTGCAAAGGAGGGCTGAAGTATGGCAGCGCAGCGCACCTATCTGGCAATCGACCTGAAAAGTTTCTATGCCTCGGTGGAGTGCGTAGACCGCCATCTCGACCCCCTGACCACCAATCTGGTGGTGGCGGATGCCTCCCGCACCGAAAAGACCATCTGCCTTGCGGTGTCGCCCTCCCTGAAAGCTTACAAGATACCCGGCAGAGCGCGGCTGTTTGAAGCCGTTCAGCGGGTGAAAGAGGTCAACGCCCAGCGGCTGCAAACTGCCATCCGGCAGAAAAAGGCGGTCCGGGGAGAGGATGGAAAATACCACTTTGCCAGAACCTCTTTCGATGCCAACGCCCTGAACGCAGACCCGGCGCTGGGGTTGAGTTACATTGTTGCGCCGCCCCGGATGCAGCGGTATCTGGACGTTTCTACTCAAATCTACAAGACCTACCTCAAATATGTGTCCCCGGCGGATATCTACCCCTACTCCATCGACGAGGTTTTCATTGATGTGACGGGTTATCTGCCCTATTACCACATGAGCGCCCACGAGCTTGCCATGACCATGGTGCGGGAGGTGCTGCACAACACCGGTATCACCGCAACGGCAGGCATCGGCACCAACCTCTACCTTGCAAAATTGGCGATGGACATTGTGGCAAAACACATCCCGGCGGACAAGGATGGTGTTCGCATTGCAGAGCTGGACGAGCAGTCCTACCGGTATCTGCTGTGGAATCACCGCCCTCTGACGGATTTCTGGATGACCGGCCCTGGTACCGTCAAGCGGCTGGAAGCCCACGGCATTTATACGATGGGGGACTTGGCACGGTTTTCCATCCATGGAGAAGATCGTCTGTATGAAATTTTTGGCATGGATGCAGAAATCCTTATTGACCACGCATGGGGCCATGAGCCCTGCGGTATGGCTGAGATCAAAAGCTACAAGCCCAGCACCAACAGCATCAGCGAGGGACAGGTGCTTTCCACTCCTTATCCGTATGATAAAGCAAAACTCATTGTCCGGGAAATGGCAGAGATCTTGATGTTCCGGCTCACCGAAAAGAAGCTGGTGACGGAATCCATCACCTTGGAGATAGGCTACGACCGGGAGAACGTGGACAAGGGCGGCTACCGTGGTCTGACCCAGACCGACCGCTACGGCAGAACCGTCCCCAAGGCAGCTCACAGCACTATCCGGTTTGATGCGCCCACCAATCTGGGCAGCACCCTCATCAGCGAAAGCGCAAAGCTGTTTGAGCGCATCACCGACCCGGCGCTGACGGTGCGGCGCATCACCATCAACGCCAACAAGGTCACGCCGGACGAGGGCTTCTATCAGGTGGACTTTTTTACCGACACCAAGAAGCTGGAAAAGGAGAAAAAACTCCAGCAAGCCATGCTGGGTATCAAGAACAAGTACGGCAAAAACGCCGTGCTGAAAGCCAGCAGCTATGAGGAAGGTGCCACCATGCGACAGCGCAACGCACAAATCGGCGGGCACAGTGCAGGAGATTCGGCGGGAGGTTCAGATGGAAAACTACAAAAATAGCAAAATCGGGCGGGAGACCGCCCAAAAGTACGGGGATATCCTAGAGATGGAACGCCTCAAGACCGAAGAATCCCTCCGCAAGCACCCTCGCATGACCCTTCAGAACCGTGCCAAGATCTTCTCACCCTTTGCAGCTTTGCGTGGCTACGACGAACAGCTTGCCGCAGAAAAGCAGCGTACCGAGCGTGTGACCAAGCGCATTCTGACCGAGGAAGAAATGTCGGCTCTCTCCGATAAGCTGGTGCAGGTCACCAAGGGCATGACCATCACGGTGCGCTACTTCAAGGAGGACACCGCCCACCCGGAGGTTCCGGCGGTGGGCAGCTACCTCACCCTGACCGGAAAAGCAGACCGCATCGACCCGGTGTTCCGCACCTTGCAGGTGGGCGACACCGTGGTGCCC
>ERZ835880.1273-NODE-1273-length-21330-cov-13.439530_pt1 | contig 21330 bp, 27 predicted proteins | sample MGYA00519944_ERZ835880 | MGnify/ENA primary metagenome ERZ835880 (study PRJEB31850, sample SAMEA3708787) | human gut metagenome | biome: human gut; feature: human-associated habitat; material: faeces | place: China | collected 2014 ... | reverse complement strand
TTGAAAAATAGTTTTAGAGAAGAATGTACGTTCCGCTTTGAGTGTAAAAACTGATTTTTGAACTGACCATATGTTAACGATAGACTAACGACGGACTAACAAGAAACTAACGACAGACTAACAACGATATAATTGTAATGCCAAAACAGATATGATATTATTATCGTGGATTTGGTAGGACAAAGCGATCAATCATTAGTGTTCACAAAAGACTACTATTTTATTACAAAAAACTACTATTTTACTACGGTTTCAATACTTGTGTCGGCGAAACAGGCGTGCTATCATTATAGTGACGAAAAAACTACTAATAAATTTACATATAAAACTAGTAAAAACTAATATATAGCCGCTTTTATTTTTATTGTAGTTGTAGTAAGATTATCATGGCAATCGAAACAGAGATGTTCCGGTTGTTTTTTTTATGCCATGGAAAGGGGGTGAATTTGATGGAATTATCTATGAGAGAGAAGGAACTGTTAATTATGTTCGGGAGTGAGAGAAGGCTTGATACACATAAACGCTTGCAAAACGCTATTCCCTATATGACAGATGTGATGTAGAACAAAGGAGAAAACACATGAATAAAGAAATGACCGTAAATGGGAAAACTGGAACAAATGAACAGTTTTTCAGATCAGTGATGACTTATTTCGGTTATAATAAAAGGAGAAAGCTCTCGATTGACTAACCGGGTATAAACTCCATATAATAGTGGTAACCGAATGGAGAAGCTATAGAAGGAGGGAGCATTATGCAGGCATTATCAAAAGCAGAAGTTGGTGAAAATTATACCATTCAGTGGTTATTCGGATTACCGGAAGTTGTAGAATTCCTGCACCGCCATCATGTAGAAGAAGGTGGCAGCGTACAGGTGATTCAGAAATTATCCAATGGGCTGATCATCGGTGCCAATGGAGAACGGTTTGCCATGGGAAATGAGATTGCAGATCGTATTCAGGTATAAGTACATCCGGCTATAGAAAACAGGCACCCCGGTATCCGTTATAAAAACGGCTGCCGGGGTGTTTTGGGTAAAAAAATGAAAAGGGCAGTATACTTGCATTTTAGAGAGCATTATGGCATAGTTGAGAAAGAAAATCGAAAGCGAAGGATGAAAAGAGGAAAAATGAAGTTTCGAAAAGCTAAGCAGGACGATAAGGAAGAAATTCTTGCACTGTATCAGTCACTGATCGGTACTCCATACTGCGCATGGGGCAACGGGTATCCGGGAGAACAGGAATTTGATTATGATATGAAAAGAAATGCTCTTTTTTGTATGGAAAATGAAGATGGAGAAATCATTGGCACGATCACAGTGGATGAAGATCCGCAGGTGGAAGCACTCACATGCTGGTCCAAAACACTGCAGCCGTCTGCGGAGCTTTCCAGACTCGGGGTGCGCACCGATATGCAGAATCAGGGAATTGCCCGGCGGCTTCTGCAGTATGGCATGGAAGAATTGAAAAAACAGGGAAAAAAGAGTGTGCATTTTCTCGTGTGTAAGACAAATAAAAAAGCGCTCCGTTCTTATGAAAAACTGCATTTTGACGTAGTGGGAGAGAGCGATTTATTTGACGAGGACTGGTGGTGCTACGAGAAAGCACTTTAAAAATCAAGTACAGGAAGTTGGAAAATATGCAAATAGGACAGAAAAAAACAACGGGACAGAAGATGAAAAAAGAGAGGAACAGGGGAAGAGAAACGGATAGAAAACCGAACATAAGCCAGATACAAAAAACAGGTGAACACTGCATTTATGCAAAAAGATGCGGAGGGTGTGACTATCAGGGAATTTTGTACAGTCAGCAGCTTTCCAAAAAGCAGAGTTACATGCGCAGACTCATGGAACCGTTTGGAAAGATTAATCCAATCATCGGGATGGACGATCCATACCACTATCGGCATAAAGTACAGGCGGCTTTTTCCTGCAATAAACGCGGACATATTGTGGCAGGCGTATATGAGAAACATTCGCATGATATCGTGGATGTGGAGGAGTGCCAGATCGAGGATGCACAGGCGGATGCCATTATCCGTGAAATTAAAAATATGATGCGTTCTTTCCGGATTCGTGCATATGATGAGGATACCGGATATGGGCTGCTGCGTCATGTGCTGGTGCGAAAGGGCTATCACAGCGGACAGATTATGGTGGTGCTTGTACTGGTATCTCCGATCCTTCCATCCAAAAATAATTTTGTCAAGGCACTGCGGAAGAAGGTCCCGGAGATCAGTACAGTGGTGATCAATGTCAATGACCGCAAGACCAGCATGGTGCTCGGGGAGCGCAATATTACGGTTTATGGAAAAGGATTTATTGAGGATGAACTGTGCGGATGCACATTTCGTATTTCACCGACTTCATTTTATCAGGTAAATCCGCAGCAGACAGAAAAACTCTACCGGAAAGCCATTTCCTGTGCCAAACTGACGGGAAAAGAAACTGTGATCGATGCGTACTGCGGTACGGGCACGATCGGGCTGATTGCCAGCAGCCGCGCAAAGCATGTGATCGGAGTGGAGTTAAACCGTGATGCGATAAAGGATGCTATCTCCAATGCAAAGCGCAATCATATTCACAATGTTACGTTTTATAATGAAGATGCCGGACAATTTATGGTAGAGATGGCAGAAAAAGGAGAACATGCGGATGTGGTCATTATGGATCCGCCGCGTACGGGAAGCGATGAGGCGTTTCTTTCCTCTGTAGTGCGACTGGCTCCGGATAAAGTCGTGTATGTATCCTGTGGTCCGGAAACGCTGGCGCGGGATCTGAAGTATCTGACAAAGCATGGATACCGGATGAAAGAGTGTACACCGTTTGATCTTTTTCCGTTTACGAAACACGTGGAGACAGTATGTTTATTGTCCAAACTTCATGAAGCGAAGCATCATGTGAATGTGAGACTGGATATGGATGAACTGGATTTGACATCTGCGGAGAGTAAGGCAACCTATGAGGAAATCAAAGCATACGTGGCTGAGCATAATGATGGAATGAAAGTTTCAAATCTGTATATTGCACAGGTTAAGGCTAAGTATGGGATTATAGAGCGAGAAAATTATAACAAGCCTAAGTCAGATGATGCCAGACAGCCTAAGTGTCCAAAGGAGAAGGAAGTGGCAATAGTAGAAGCGTTGAAAGCTTTTAAGATGATTTAGTTTAGGAGTATGACGATATGAGGGTTTTATTAGGAACAACAAATCCATCAAAGGTAAAAAGATTTTCGGATCTGTTAAAAGGGTATGATATTGAATTTATTACTTTAAGAGATATCGAAGTTATAGAAGAACCTAAGGAAATGGGGAATACACCAGAAGAAAATGCTATTATGAAGGCAGAGTTTTATGGACAATACTTTGATGTTGTTATTTGTAATGATTCTGGATTATATTTTGAAGAACTGGATTTTGAGGATTTGCGTCAGCCGGGACTAAATATTAGAACACCTATGAATATGGATAGACTGTCAGATGAAGAGATGATTGATTACTATTCAAAACTTATTGCAGGGCTTGGAGGTAAAGTCACAGCATATTACCTAGATGGAATTGCAGTTTATAATCACGGAGTAATTTCATCGTTTATGGACAATATGGCAGCTCAAAAAAACGGATTATTCTATATGATTGATAAAGCTTCATCAAAAAGATTCGAAGGATGGCCTCTTGATTCATTATCAATCAATAAAGAAAACGGCAAATATTTTGTTGATGGAAGTATTGAAGAAAGCAAAGAAAATATCATAAAAGATCAATATCAAAAGAGTGTCGTAGATTTTTTGATTAAGTCTTTACATATAGCATAGTATAGGAGAAATGAGACAACTGGAGTTTCCTAATCTTACTTACACAAGAGATTTACAGGATTGGGGTGAATTTGTCAGAAGAACTCCAGATGAATATGAGGCGTGGGTAAATGGAGTTACGAAAGAATGTACTGTCTTAGAAATTGAAATTTTAAAGGATTTAGTTTCCAGAACAAAGAAAAAAATATTTGTAGATACTAATATTTCGGTTGAAATTTTACATGAAATTTCAGATGAAAATCATGTTTTGATTATGTTAGCAGATCCGAATATTTCTGTGCAGAGATTTTTTGAAAGACCAGATAAGGAAAAACAGTTTTTATATCAGTTGTTATTGAAAGAAGATAATCCAGAGGATGCTATGATAAATTTCAGAGAATGTCTGAAAAGAGTTAATTCACAGGAAAGATATATGATGTTTCAAAAATCTGGATTTAATGTAATAACAAGAGACGAAAACCGTAGTATTGATGAGACATTTGCTTTGGCAGAAAGTATGTTTGGATTAAATCGATAAAGTCGATACAATGTCTGAGAATGTTAATGCGGAGCAAGGTGTTAGTGCGCATTGACAGACTTTTGGTAAAGCCGGTTCCGGTGGCGGTGAAAATGATGCCGGATGCTGAGATGGAACCGCTATATGATGGTGCGAAAAAAATGATTCTGGTTGATGATGTGGATAATCGGCAGTTTCTGTGTGAATTGGTTGAGAGCATGTGGGAAGAATTGCCGAAGAAGAAAGAGAAAAATTGCACGTAAGACTTGACAAAATCGAACAAATGTTCTATATTAATAGCGGAGATTTTATACCCAAAAGCAGAAAATACAAATGGAGCTCAAACCCTTGTGGTTTGGGCTTTTTCTAATTTTGTAGAAAATCTGAGAACAACTATTTCTAAAAAGTCAATTATCATTTTGTAATGGAAAATGGACAGAATTATTCACAAAACTGTTTGTGCAATACTAACAAATTTTTGAGCGTATATAATCTTGCAAAAGTGGCAGCATGGCAATCGAGTAACATCGGTTGCTTTTTTGTTGCCTATTTTTAGAAAGTCATTAAATGCCCTGATAGAGTGATTTCTAAAAAACAAAGTAAAAAGAGTGGAGGAAATGCAAAGTGAAAGAGTATTCAAAAGGTATTTATGTGAAATTTAAACCGGAGGAGGTGGAAATACTGCATGATCGGATGAAGGAAGCCGGAGTTCAAAATATGAGTGTGTATATCAGGAAGATGGCGATAAACGGGTATGTAATAATCCCTGAATGGCCTGATTTGAACCGGGTAATATCTTTACATGCAAGGATTAGTAATAATCTCAATCAGTATGCTAAGAAAGCAAATGAAACGGGGAAGCTGTATGAAGAGGATATTGCAGAAATAAAAATGATGAATAATGAGCAAACAGAACTTCTGAAAAAGGCACTTGAAGCAGTTATTCATCTATATGAGGAAGATTCAAAAAAGAGAAAGTGAATTGATAAAAAGCGTTAGCGTGGCTCTGCGGTTTATCCGCAGTTCGAGGGGATTGGGGCATTTTCCCCAACAAGCAAAAATGCGCCGGGTATATACAGGGGCACTGCTTGCCAATTTGCAAAAAATGAAAGGAAGGACTTTATTTATGAGAAATTTAGAAAAAGAACAGAGGCTTGGAAGAAATGGAATAGAAAATCTGTGCATTAAGCCGACGTTTAATTACTGTACTGGTGAAGAGCAGTTTACATTCTTCAAGTTACCAAAATGTCTAATAGATGATGCATGCTTTTGGGGGCTGTCAATAGATGCAAAACTTTTATATGCAATCTTTTTAGATAGGGTTTCATTATCTATAAAAAATGGATGGGTGGACGAAAACGGAAGAGTATTTATCTATTATTCTGTAATAAAAATTTGTGAGATATTGAATTGTGGAACGCAAAAAGCCTGCAAGTTATTGGATGAGCTGGAGACATTCGGGGCACTTGAACGTAGGAGACAGGAACTTGGAAAACCTAACAGGCTCTATTTGAAGAAAGTGTTTTGAAAGATATCCACATAAGAAAAAATCAAAGCACATAAGACGTAAAAATCACAGTCAGGAATTTTGATTTTACGATTACAGAGTTTTTATTTCTACAGGTCTGGAACTGAAAAAATCAAAATCTAATAAGACTAATAATAACAATACTAATTTTAATAATATCTATCTTATCCTATCAGGAAGTGAAGAAACATCACTATGGATGGGATACGATGGATTTCAATGACAATGTCAGAAAGGATTTTAATTATGGTTAAGAATAAAGTGGTTTTAAAAGAAAGAGATGTATGGAGCAATTTAGCAAATTTTATTGGAGAAATGGTGGCAAAGTATGCGGAAGCAATGGACTTGGATAATTTGCCTGATCCGTATTTTTATCTTCGTAAGGAAAGAATAAGACAGTTGTACACGGAGCTATATAAAGAGAAGAATATAACAAAGTTCAGAAATACAAAAATCTCTATTGAAAGAAAAGTTGCAGCATGATACTATAACCGTATAGACGGATGAATAAATTTATAAATACGGATATGTACGGAATGTTGATGGAGGAAAAATCATGATTATCAGTGAAAGAATTTTTTGTGTGATGGAGCAGAAGAACATAACGCAGTTGGAACTCTCAAGAAGGACCGGGATCGCAACAAGTAACATCAGTGACTGGAAGAAGAAAAAGACGAATCCCAAAGCGGACTGTCTGTTGTCTATATGTGATGCATTGGAGATTACTCCCGAACAGCTTTTGACTGGAAAAGGAATTGATCCGGAATATAAAGATGCAGATATGGATTATGAAGTTACCAGGTCGGATATTAAGATTTTAAAGCAGATTCACAGCCTTGGAGATGCGCAGTATAAAAGATTGATGGCGTATATGAAAGCCTTGCAGAAGTTGGAACAGATGGAGAACATGGTGGAGGAATAGAGATGGCAAATAAAATAGTTAGGGAAATTATTCACGCAAAAGGAATTGATATTGGGATTTACACGAAAGATTTTGAAAATGAATATATTTCGTTGACAGATATTGCAAAATATAGAAATGATAATGATCCCAGATTTGTCATTCAGAACTGGATGCGAAACAGAAATACAGTTGAGTTTTTGGCTGTTTGGGAAGAACTTCATAATCCAGATTTTAACCGTGTGCAATTCGAGGCGGTTAGAAGTGAGGCAGGATTAAACAGGTTTGTTATGACGCCAACCAAATGGATTGAACAGACCAATGCTATTGGAATAGTGTCAAAAGCAGGCAGATATGGTGGAGGAACTTATGCACATAGCGATATTGCAATGGCATTTGCTACATGGATTTCTCCGGAATTTCAACTGTATATTATGAAAGATTACCGCAGGTTAAAACAAGATGAAAATAGTCGATTTTCATTGGACTGGAACTTGAACAGGGCTTTATCAAAGGTGAACTACCGTATTCACACGGATGCGGTGAAGGAAAATTTGATTCCACCAGAGCTAACACCAGAACAGATTGCTTATACATATGCCAGTGAAGCAGATCTTTTAAATGTTGCTTTATTTGGTCAGACTGCAAAGCAATGGAAAAATAATAATCCGGGTAAAAAGGGGAATGTGCGTGATGATGCAAATTTAAATCAGTTGTTGGTGTTGGCAAATATGGAAAGTTATAATGCTATTTTAATTGAGCAGGGGAAATCTCAATCAGAAAGACTTATATTGCTTAGAAATTTGGCAATCAGGCAGATGGATACATTAGTCAGTATCAATCTGTCGGCAGTTTCGGCACTTCCTGGAGGTGATATGTAAATTGAATAAAGAGAAAATCAGAGTATATTTATACACCCGTGTCTCGACAACCATGGCTCTAGCAGCCTAAGAAATAATTCTCTCGGCATATGTTATGCTGGGAGAAAAGTTCAACTTTTGGTGTCCAAAGTATTGACATAGATCCAATTCCCTGTTATGGTACGACTCATGCGGATTATTTCTACGGAGAAATCCCCTGTGTGAGATGTCTGACGAAGGAAGAGATTAACTCTGCTTACGAAGAAAATACCGGACACCTGATTGTTTCGGAATTTAAACGCATGAAGAAGGATGTAATGGCAGTTCCTGCAGTGTTGTGCAAGGATCATGGTCCTTTTTCCTGGGGCAAGGATGCAAAGGAGGCCGTCCACAATGCGGTGGTTCTTGAAGAGGTTGCCAAGATGGCATATCGAACCGAGCTGATTCATCCGCAGGTAGCACCTGCCCCGCAGGAATTACAGGATAAGCATTATTTCCGTAAGCATGGTGCAAATGCATATTACGGACAGAATTAACAGGATATCGAGAGGGTATAAAACAGATGAAGATGAAAACAGCACCTATGGGGTGGAACAGCTGGGATTGTTATGGAGCGGCTGTTACAGAAGATATCGTACGACGGAACGCTGAATTTATGGCTGAGCATCTGAAGGAGTACGGTTGGGAATATATTGTGGTGGATATCCAATGGTATGAGCCTTATGCTGCAACCAATGAGTATCATCCTTTTGCGGATGTAGTAATGGATGAGTATGGAAGACTGCTTCCCGCAGTAAATCGTTTTCCTTCCGCAGCAAACGGTGCGGGCTTTGGACCATTGGCAGAATATGTCCATTCTCTTGGATTGAAGTTCGGCATTCATATTATGAGAGGGATTCCACGACAGGCTGTACATCAGAACACGAAAATCATGAACAGTGACAGACATGCCCGGGAAATTGCCAAAACAAACAGTATCTGTGCCTGGAATACGGATATGTATGGTGTAGATCCTGAGAAAGACGGGGCACGGGAATACTATAACAGTATTTTTGAATTATATGCTTCCTGGGGTGTGGATTTTATTAAATGTGATGATATTGCACGGGAACTGCCACATGAGGAATCCGAACTGATTATGCTGAGCAAAGCATTGCATGGTTGCGGAAGACCCATGGTTTTAAGTCTGTCGCCGGGACCTGCTCTTTTAGAAAAGGCAGAGCTTTATAAGCAGATTTCCAATATGTGGAGAATCACCGATGATTTCTGGGATAAGTGGGAACTGTTATATGATATGTTTTCAAGAGCAGAAAAATGGTGCACCCATGCAGGTGCAGGGCACTGGCCGGATGCCGATATGCTTCCGGTCGGACCGATACGGCAGGTATATGATGTGAATAACTGGACGAATTTTACACAGGATGAGCAGATCACCATGCTGACACTCTGGAGTATCATGCGTTCTCCTTTGATGCTGGGAGGAGAGCTGACAGGGTTTGACGAATTCACTATGAATCTGGTAACCAATTCTGAAATACTTGCCATGCATGCAAATGCACGGCATTCGCATCAGGTGTGGAGACGTGAAATCGATGGTATAGAGCATGCATTGTGGATTGCAGCAGATACAAAGGGTGGATATTATGTCGCGGTATTTAATCTGGGTGATAAAGACAGTGACATATCCATACCGCTTGCCGATCTGGAGATTTATGATGGAGTAAATGGAACGGAGCTTTGGAGCGGAGAGCACGTGGAAGAGCCAAAGAGCCTTAGTGTGTCATTAAAGAGTCATGGTGCTAGGGCATATCATTTTACGTACAACTAAAAAGCATACTACTGTTAATGTATAGATAAGAAACAAAGATAAAATAGTAAAAATAGAATAGAACAAAGAAAGAATATGGAGATAAAACAGAAAGGAATAAACAATGAATGTAAATCCTATAACAAGATTGGATTATCCAGATCCGGACGTGATCCGCGTAGAAGACACCTATTATATGGTATCCACAACCATGCACTTTATGCCGGGCTGTGAGATTCTGCAGTCTTTTGATCTGGTGCACTGGGAGCATGTGACTTATGTCTATGAGACGTTGGATCATACGGATGCGCAGCAACTGAAAAGCGGTCAGAATATTTACGGACAGGGCATGTGGGCAGCTTCCCTGCGCTATCATGAAGGCCGATTTTATATCTGCTTTGTGGCAAATGATACCCGTAAGACTTATTTGTATACTTCGGAAAAAATAGATGGTCCATGGAAAAAGCAGCTGATAGAAGGCTTTTATCATGACGGCTCTTTATTATTTGATGAGGATGGCAGAAACTATATTGTATATGGAAATGATGAAATCTGGATTACAGAATTGAATGAAGATTTGACTGCACCAAAGAAGGACGGATTACATCGTCTTTTAGTCAGTGATCATAAGAACCCGGAGCTAGGCTATGAGGGTTCTCATATTCAAAAAATAAACGGCTATTATTATATTTTTCTGGTTCATTCCCTGAGAGACCGCTGGATGCGGACGGAAGCATGCTTTTACAGTGATTCTCTGGAAGGAGAATTCACGGGTGGAGATGTACTTTGTGATGATCGTGGATATTGTGGACAGGGCGTGGCACAGGGAGGAATAGTGGATACGCCGGATGGAAAGTGGTATGCAATGCTGTTTCAGGATTCCGGAGCAGTTGGACGGATTCCTATTCTGCTTCCGGTTACCTGGAAGGATCATTTTCCGTTTTTTGGACAGAACGGACATGTGCCGGAAGAAATAGAGGTTCACAGTACCAGACCAGGATATATTTATCAGCCATTAGTGGGAAGTGATGATTTCTGTAATGGGCTGCTTCCGCGCTGGCAGTTTAATCATGATCCAGATCCACGGTACTATCATCTGGATGCATTGCAGGGAACCTATACAATTACAACACGGGAAGTTTGTACAGAGCTTACACAGGCAGTAAATACGCTTACGCAAAGGATGAGTTATCCGTCCTGCGCAGCTGAGGTTACGGTTGATGCTTCTGCATTGAAAGAGGGCGATGTCGCAGGTTTGTGTGCGTTGCAGGGCTGTTATGCTGCAGTTGGTATTACAAAACGTCATGGAAAATATGAAGTCCTTATGCTGGATAAAAAAGAAGATGGTATATTGGATATGACGGAAGGAACTGTTGTTGAATCACACCAGATGGATTTTCGTCTTGAAGCAGATTTCTGTAACATGAAGGATGAAGCACGCTGCTATTACCGGGTAAATAAGGGAGACTGGCTACCCATCGGAACCGTGCATAAGCTGTACTTCAAACTGGATCATTTTACTGGTTGCCGGTTTGGTCTGTTCTGCTATGCGGCAGAGGAAACAGGAGGAAGTGCCTGCTTCCGGGATTTTAAGTATTATGATGTTGATGAAATCTCATAAAGATAGAACTGCATAAAATAAGTGTCGGAATTTACTCAAATTTTTCCTACTTTGGACATTGGTTTTTACAACGGTATTGTATAGTGAAGCAGAGGAAAAACAAAACATGTTTCAGAGAGGAAAAACGATTATGAGAATTAAGAGTATGATGAAGGGTATGCTTGCTGTTGTAATGGCAATGTCTATGGCAGCATGCTCCGGAGCACCTGCAGCAGACCAGACTTCTTCTGAGTCACCGTCACCGGCACAGACAGAAAGTACAGCAACAGAGCAGGAAACAATCGTAACAGAAGTATCTGCAGAAACGCAGACACAAGAAGAAACAGCAAAAGCACCGAAATATGTTTTCTGTTTATTGGTGATGGTATGAGCTATCCCCAGTTTCAGGCAGCATCTGACTATCTTGGAGCAATAGCAGATGAAGATTATGTCAAGGCACTTCCGAGCAATAGCTATGAAGACCGTGGAGGAGCAGTACTGGACGGACCGGAAACAGGATACAAGGTTACCTATACACAGGCTGATGCAGAAACGGTTACGGCTGAAGATGGAAGGGTTATTCTGATGGATGAGCATCTGGCAGATTCCGACGCTATGGATTATGATATGGATCGTGCAGATGGAGAATGGGCATTATCTGACTATGTACAAAAGGGTATTGAAGTATTGGATAATGACACCGGATTCTTTATGATGTGTGAAGGTGGAAAGATTGACTGGGCATGTTTTCAGCCCAGTCCCGGCAGATTTCCGTCATCAGCAGACGGAAGCGGATTTACACACCTGCTTCTTATGTACATGAACTTGGATTAAAATTCGGTATTCATATTATGGGAAGGAAGAGTTTCATTTAATCAGATGATGGAGGATATTAAGTCAGGAAAAGATACGGATTTTGTTGACGAGCTTATTTTTAAGGTCATAAATGCACCGACCAAGAGAATGAAAATTGAATATGTCTAAGGCAAATTACAAAGCCGCTTATTCTTATTGATTTTAAGAGTAGGCGGTTTTTTGCGTTCTCTTGTACTTGTTTACATAGCACCTTGACAAAGTGGCTAAAACTATGCGAAAGGAGGACGCATCTATGTCAAATCGCAAAAAGACGGTGTTGCCGACAGAGATTGTGACAGCCGTGGAGGACTGCGGCTTTTTTGAAAGCATTCCCCTATGGGCGGTGACGCTCATCGGCGGGCTGTTCATCACAGTGCTGTCGTTCATTATGATAATGTCGGTGTACGGCAGGTTTTTCAAGCTGTACCTTTATACCGCAATCGCTCCCGTCCCTCTTTCTTCTTTGCGGGAGAGCCGAGCCAGAATGTCGGCAGGAGCTTTATCAAGAGTTATTGTGCCGTGTGCCTTGAGGGTGCAATCATCGTGCTTGCCTGCATTATCTTTTCGGTGTTTGCGGCTTCCCCGCCCGTGGTCAATCCCGATGCGGCTGCGGTCACGATGGTGTGGAGCTATATCGGGGAACTGGTATTCAATATGCTCGTCCTTGTCGGTGCGGTTAAGATGGCAGACCGTGTCGTGCGTGAAATGATGGGCTTGTAAGGGAGAAAGCGGATGAAACGTGTATATATATTTAAGGACGGGGTACAAAATGCTTCGTTGTCGATAGATTTGGATTACAACCTTGAGATTGTAAGATGTGAAGATTTTGAGGATCGCATAAATCTAAAAGAATGTGCGAGGAAATCCTTTAATAAGGCGTTAAACGAGCGTGATTTAGGAGATTGTGAGGATTCAACATCTTCTCTGACTACGGGGGAAATTCATTTTGTTAGAGGAAATCCTACTGAGTTTTCAATGGATGTCTGCATTGTATGCAGAGATACAGAGGAAGATTTTTACAGACTTATTCACAAAAAAACAGGGTTCACTTATCGGGATGAATACTATTGGAACAAAGCCCCTCATTCCGCAGGAATACAGAAAAAGGCTAAGTATATTAAGAAAAGGGGAAAATGGCAGCTTGTCAGAACGCAGTATTTGAATATCAAAAACAGATACCTGCGGCAGAACGACCACGACCATCCCTCTTTCATATGCTATATTGAAGCTGTAAACAATGTATATAACGCAAGAATGAGTTGGAAGTAAACGGAGTAAAACTTGAAGAATCGTCATTTTTCCAAAGATGGCGATTTTTTTGTGCTAAAAAGGAGGTGTTTATGGATTGGAAGTAAAGATAAATAAAGAAATCCGCAATTACACGGAATCCATGTTTTTCGGGCTGTCTATGCGGCAGTTCCTTTTTTCCGCCCTTGCCTGCGGCATACTTCTATGCCCAGAAAGCAGGGCAAAATTAAGAAAACACCCTGCGGGTATCCCTTTATGCCCAAGATGCAGGGCGAGTAATTGACTTTGACCATCGCCCCTTTAAAAATGTGGAAGTCATGGATGAGGCAATGATATCCTTATGGAATCAAAGAGTAAATCATGATGACAATGTGTATATTTTGGGGGATTTCTGCTATAGAAACGAAAAAAGTGCGGAATGGTATCTGAGTCAACTAAAGGGACATAAGCATCTGGTTCTTGGGTCTGTACCATTATCCGATGTCGGAATGGAATGGCTCTTACAGAGGTCACTTGCACTTTTATGGTCATATTCACGATAAGAGGGATGAAACATGGGAATATATGAATCAGGGGGAGAACGCTTATAATGTGGGCTGCATGTTATATGGATACGGACCGGTACGCCTGAATGAGATTGTGAAGGCGAACAGGACTATGTGATTGTCTGCGGAGACTTTGGGCTTTGCGTAAGCGGCGGATGTTCGAAGAATATAGTGCCCAAAAAGGAAGTTCTATGTTATAATTCAAATAACATCAAGGACTTCGCAACACACAGAGCAGATGTAAGGTGGCATGATGAGTAAAAATATATGCAGATTAGATGGAAATCAAATTTTTTTATCCGTACTGAGGGATGATGAGGAGGCAGTCGGCTTATACGCGAAGTGGATGTCGGATGAAACCACCTGTGTCTTTATAGAGCATGCGCATTCTGTGGTGGACATCACCCGGATGCCCGGTTGGGTAAGAAACCATTCTGTCATGCGGATGGGAATTGTCCTGAAAGAGACAGACACATTGATTGGATATTGTCATATTGACCATCGAACTGAGGATATGTCAGCCTGGTTATCCATTAACATCGGAGAAAAGTCGGTGCGTGGAAAAGGCATTGGAACCGAAGTCGTGCAGATACTCTTGCGGTACTGCTTTATGGTGCTGGGAGTGTATAGTGTCCATCTGGATGTACTGGAAACGAACACCCCTGCCATTAAGTGTTACGAGAAGGCAGGATTCAGAATAAGTGGCAGATACCGGGGGCATTGTTACTATATGCGGAACCACTATGACTGGCTGCACATGGATATCTTATATGATGAATACCTGAAAATACATGTTTAGTGGAACATATCCTATTTCTTTCAACAATTAGATGATGAAATATGTGAAAATGTGAGTATTTGTGTGTTGCCTTCCCATACCAAAGGAGAGACGAATGAGTCTGGAATTGCTGAATTAGCACGCAGATTGGCACAGAACAATCGTATAGATAAAGTTAATTATCTGATCAGAGACAAAACGATTGATAAACTGGCATATGACGGAAGTCGTGATATTAGAGTGCAAATCGGAAGCATAGGGGTTAATCCTGATGAAGATATTTAAATTTTGTTGAGACGAATGGCAAGTTGTCTCCGGAGGGAAATCAGTTTCTGATAGACAAGCATAAGGCAAGAGGAGTGAGAGATACAAAAGAACTTATGGAATTTATAGGACAACCGGAGTATGAATAAAGCAAAAAAAGTCCGTCGGTGCGTTAAAGCATCGACGGACTTTTGCTTTGCTGTTTTACAAAAGTAAAAATCAAAAAATTACAGAGTCTGATGCACCTCGCGGATCACTGCGTCGGTAAGCTCCGGAGCTTTCGCGGGATCGATGTCATCGGGAAATTCCACATCAATGGTGGAAGCAACCGGCCGGTAGTTCAGACGCAGTGCGTTTTTCTGAATATAATCGGTAGCCTGATTGTAAGTTTCCTCTGTAACGCCATTTAAAGTGATCGTATATAATTTTGCCATAATCTATCATCCTTTCTGTTGGTTTATGAGTTTGTGGAAACATTTCCTTGTTTCTGTATATAGTATATCTCTTTTTATAAAAAAAAGAAATGCGCAAAAATTATAAATATAATAATAGGAATCATTACTATATTTGTTAAATATATACAATATATCAAATAGAAAAGAACTTACAATGATTGACAGAAAGTGTAAATTTCAATATAGTGGAAGAAATGGAAATAAATGTATGGAGGCATCTTACGATTGACTATTGCAAAGGATAAATGGATGAAATACAAAGGAACTTCGGGCAGAGCGGTTCTGACTCTGTGCGGTGTCTACGGGGTGGCATATCTGTTCAGCTTACAGCCGGTGAACCGGATCTATTACAGTGTTCTGAATGTGCTGCTGGCTGTGGGAATCTATTCTATGTTGCAGCAGACGGAGCAAAATCTCCGGAAAATAGAGGAGAAAAGGGACAGGAAGCGCAAAATATGTTATGTGGCAGTGATCAGCTTCCTGTTTGCCTTGTCCATGGTCATGGGATATCAGCTGCAGAATCTGGGAATGACGGATTGCGGAGTCCGGGGCAAAGGGATGATCCTGATCCGTGCGCTGTGCTTAAGTGTTGCCGCATTTCCTTTTGCAAATCTGTTGCTTGACGGGATAGACCGACTCTCTGCGAGAGGAGAAGCAACGATGTCGGGTGGATATTGGAAGTCCGACATTGTATTCGCAGTAACGGCAGTCGTTATTTTCCTGTGCCTGATTCCGGTATGGCTGGCTTATTACCCGATCATCATGTCTTACGATTTTCACAGACAGGTCAACGAAGCGTATAAGGGCCTGGAATGGTTTTATCCCTTGCAGCCCATTGCACATACATGGCTGATCCGGCTGTTTTTACAGATTGGAACGGCCATCGGATCCTACGAGGCGGGAATGGCCTGTATGGCGGTATTCCAGATGGTGCTGTATGCTCTGGTCATGGGGTATGCAACGTCCATGATCTGGCGGATGACTGCTAAAAAATGGCCGGTGATGGTAACAACACTATTTCTGGCGCTTTTCCCATACAACACGGTTTTAGTGGTGTGTACCACAAAGGATACCTTGTTTACCATATTGTTTACGTTGTTCTTTTTACTTTTTCTGGAGAGAAATTATTTCAGCAACGGAAAAAAGAAAATCCTCATGAACATTCTTCTGGTGGCTGAGGGCTGTCTGATGATGCAGTTTCGTAATAATGCAGTATATGCGGTGGCGGTATTTATGCTGCTGTTATTGATCCTGCGGCCGAAAAAGGAAAAACTGGGTATTCTGATTCTGGGGATTTGTCTGGTACTGGGAGAGACCGGAATGCGAAATGTGATCCAGACAGCCATAGGGACCCGGCTGGAGGCTCCGAAGATCGAGGCTTACAGCGTTCCCATCCAGCAGTTTGCCAGAGTGGCATATTATCATGGAGAGGAACTGGAGGCGCAGGATCCGGAGCTGGCGGCATTGCTGGAAAAATATGTGCCGAGAGATCATTGGGATGCTTATTATGCGCCGCTGGCAGATACCATCAAGGGCGCGGTAAATGCTTCGGCATATACGGAGAATTCCAGGCAGTTTTTGAGAGACTGGCTACGAGTGGGCAAACGGTATCCGAACGAGTTCCTGGATGCTTTTCTGGAACTGACCAGAGGATACTGGTTCTGGGATGATTTCTCCTGGGCGGAAAATCTGGGCTATGGCACAGACACAAGGTATGGTGTGCTCTTTACCTATACTTCCTCGGAAATCGAAGGCTATGGCAGTATTGAACATCGGTCGAAATTCCCGGCACTGGAAAAAGTGCTGGAAAAGATCGTCAGTGGTAACTGCTTTAATGAATGGCCGGTGCTTTCCGTTATTTTTCATGGATCTCTATACAGCTGGAGCCTGTTCTTTTTGATGGTGTTGTGCCTGTATCGAAGAAAATACCGGTGCTTCCAGATGAGCTTACTGCCGTTTTTATACTTTGGGACCATGTTGCTGGGGCCGGTAGTGCAGGTACGTTATTTATTCCCCATTATGGTAATGCTGCCGGTACTTGCGGCATTTTTCTCGAGTGACAGGTTGAAGAGCCAAAGCAATGAAAACAGGGAACAAAAGGTTGTTTTTCTGGGCCGGAAAATCTATAATAAGGCTATTGGATGATAATATAAACGGAAAGAGGACCCAATGGAGAATCAGGAGAAGAACGAAACAACTGTGCTTCCGGAGAATCCGGAGATTATGGTAAAGAATCCCCGGATCGGAAAGGTACGGAAACTGGAAGAGGAAGTCAGGCGCCAGAATGAGCTGGAGCAGCTCAGAACCAAACGGATCCGCAAGGAGCAGGAATATATCGAGCAGATGAGCAAGGCGGTGGAAGACCACCTGCGCAATACCAGAGAGGAACAGCGGTATAACGAAGAATTTGAACGGCTGATCCGCAAGGATGTCTATCGGATGCACGGCATCAGTGAGGACAAGCTGCAGGGAATGACGGAGTACCGCAATGCCTGGTATCAGGGAACGGCGTTCGGCATGTTTTTTCTGTCGCTGATTCTGACCGGAATCTGCGGATATCTTCATGGCTTCGGTTCGGAATTGTGTATTTTTATGGCATTTTATACCGCTATTGAGGGAACACTTCTGACCAATGGGAAAAGACAGCATGCATTGTTGGATATGGTGACAAGAATTCTGTATCTGCTGTTGTTTCCGGCCATGCTGATCGTATTTGTCTGTTTTGAACTGGGATTTACGGAGTATGGGATCGTCGTACCGGTACTGACGATTGCCGGTGTGGTGATTCTGGTGCTGGGAGCGGTATCGTACTTTGTGTATGACCCATACCGCCTGGACCGTAAGAACCACAAAAAGGCGGACCGCTATATCCGGGATATAGAAAAAGCCGCTGTCAAGGAAGTGGAACTGGAAGAAAAGGCACTGGCAAAACAGGCCAGAAAACAGGAAAAACTGGAACTTAAGGAAGAGGCCAGACAGGAACGGGCAGCAAAGCGAAGGGAACGGAAGAACCGGAGGGATGAGAAGCTCACCGGCTGGAAGGAAAGCATTCGCAAAAAGCTTCCGGCGAAGAAGAAAGCCACAGAGGAGAGCAGAACGGAGACAGGCATCCCAAAAGAGCCGGAAGCCGTGACGGAGGAAAAGCCGCAGGCAGGTGCAGAGGAGTCCGGGACGCCGGAGACAACCGGACCGGTAGAAAACACAGAGCCTGTAGAGACTGTGGAACAGAAGGATGCACCTGCGGAACCGGAGCAGGGGACACCGGAAGAGACTGGTAAAGCGGAAGAAATTGATACAACAAATGGGGAGGAGAAATAATGGCCTATTATCTGATTGATTTTGAAAATGTAAAGAGCCGAGGCATGGAGGGAGTGGAACTGCTGGCGGAGGAGGATACCGTCTGCATTTTCTACAGTGACAATGCGGACAGCATGACTTTTGACCTGCATCGGAAGTTGAATGAGACGAAAGCACAGATCATTTACCACAAGGTAGCAGTGGGTACCAAGAATGCACTGGATTTCCAGCTGGCAACGTATCTCGGTTACCTGATCTGTGAGCAGCAGAGGGAAGGGATACACCCGGATTACTTTATCGTGACCAAGGACAATGGATTCACCAGTCTGATGGTATACTGGAAAGCACAGGGAGTTCCCGTGCGCATTATCCGTAATCTCTTGTGGGGAAAGAATCCAATGGCGGAACAAAATCTCCTGACCGAAGAAAATGCAATGGAAGTAACGGAAAGTACGGAACAGGAGAGTGTGCAGGCTCTGTCGGTGGAAGCTGCAGAGCCGATGACAGTGGAAATCACAGAACAGGAGACAGAGAACGCAACAGCGGTAATGACGGAGGAACCGAAGGCGGAAGTGGATGCAGAGGAGATTGCAGAGCCAGCATTTGTGAGCGTGCAGATCCTGGAAGAACCGTTGCCTGAGATACTGGAACCTGTGCCTGTGGAACCCGTGAAAAAAACGGTAAGGAAAAAGAGCGGAAATACCCGGAAGAAGAATACTGCAAATATGACAGAAAAGAAAACGACGGAGAAAACTGTTGATAAGAAGGCTTCAGAGAAGAAGGCAGCAGAAGAACCGGATGAACTGGCCCAGGCAGTGGAAAAGGTGCTTTCCGACCAGGCCATAGTCCCTCAGGTGGTAAAATTCATCCGCCAGTACAAGACCAAACAGGGAATCAACAATGCCCTGAACAAAGAGTTCAAGGACAGCAAACGTACCAGCGAGATTTATTCCGCTATCAAACCTCTGATCGCGGATAAAAAGGGAAAATGATAAAATAGATCAACAAAAAATTAAAAGAAATTTTAATTCGCAATATATTACAAAAAATATCGAAAAGATAAATAATTCAATAATTTTACAAATTTACTTTCTTATTATGAGAAAATATAGTAATATGATATATAATTGTATGCGTTAATTGCGCGTTTTATCAATGAATTTGGGGATAATAAGAGCAGAAACTGGTGAAATGGAGGCATTTTATGGAGAAAAATATAAAAATGAAGGATATAAAAGAACTGGGAGAGCAGCTTGGAGAACTGCAAAGAGTGTGCAGGGAGAAAAAAATCCCGGTGATGATCGCGTTTGAGGGTTATGGAGCAGCAGGAAAAGGGCTTCAGATTGGTAATTTGATCCAGGCACTCGATCCAAGAGGCTTTAAAGTATATGCGGTAAAAAATGAAACGGAAGAGGAATGGATGCATCCTTTTATGTGGCGTTTCTGGACGAAGATCCCGGAAAAGGGAAGAATTGCGATTTTTGATACCAGCTGGTACCGGAGAGTTATGATTGAACGTTTTGAAGGAAAAACACCGGAAAAAGAGCTGGAAAAGGATTTTGCATCGATCCGTGCGTTTGAAAAACAGCTGACGGATGATGGAATGGTAATCATAAAGATATTCCTGGCGATCGACAAAAAGGAGCAGAAAAAACGTTTTGAAAAACTGCTTGCTTCCAAGGATACTGCATGGCGGGTAAGCAAAGGCGATCTGAAGCGGAACCATGATTTTAAAGAGTATAAAGCAATCAATGAAGAGATGCTGCGGAAAACGGATGCGGATTACGCACCGTGGACAGTGATCAATGCTACAAAGAAGAAAGAAGCCAAAGTGGCTGTTTATCAGGCGGTGATCCAGGCAATGAAAGAAGCAGTCGCAAGAAAGGAACTGGAAGAAAAAGGCAGTCTGGAAAAGAAAACGGAAATGAAAAGGGAAACAGCAGAATCCATTCTGGCAAAGACGGATCTTTCCAAATCCATGCCAAAAGAGGTTTATGAGGAACGCTTAAAAGAGCTTCAGAAAAAGATGGAACATCTGCATGGAGAACTTTATCGCAGGAGAATCCCGATTGTCCTTGGCTTTGAGGGGTGGGATGCCGGAGGAAAAGGTGGTGCGATCAAACGTCTGACTTCACATATGGATCCGAGGGGATATGTGGTGAATCCGACAGCGTCACCGAGTGATACAGAGAAAGAACATCATTATCTGTGGCGTTTCTGGCGTGCAATGCCGAAAGCCGGCCATATTGCGATATTTGACAGAACCTGGTACGGCAGAGTGATGGTAGAGCGCCTGGAAGGATTCTGCAGTGAAAATGACTGGCAGCGTGCCTATAATGAAATCAATGAATTCGAAAAAGAATTAAAAGACTGGGGCGCTGTGATTATTAAGTTCTGGGTACAGATCGATAAAGATACCCAGTTGGCGAGATTTCAAGAGCGGCAAAATAATCCGGAGAAACAGTGGAAGATTACCGATGAAGACTGGAGAAACCGGGAAAAATGGGATGAATATGAAGTTGCGGTGAATGAAATGCTTCAAAAGACGAACACAGAATACGCACCGTGGCATATTCTGGAATCCGTAGATAAGAAATATGCCCGGATCAAAGCTTTGAAAATTGTGATCGAAGAAATAAAGAAATACGTTTAATCTTCTAAACATACATCTCGCTTGCAACATGACCGCTGAGGGGCGTTTGAACAAGGGATGAAACCTATATAAACCGATACACAAATGATGGAGGAAATTATTATGAAGCTTGCAGTTATTTACCACTCAGAAACTGAAAATACAAAACAGGCAGCAGAATGGATTGCCGATGGAATGAATGAAGTCTCAGGAGTAGAAGCCAGAGCATTTTCTATTGAAAAAACGCCGTTT
>ERZ835880.1255-NODE-1255-length-21554-cov-2.492209_pt1 | contig 21554 bp, 13 predicted proteins | sample MGYA00519944_ERZ835880 | MGnify/ENA primary metagenome ERZ835880 (study PRJEB31850, sample SAMEA3708787) | human gut metagenome | biome: human gut; feature: human-associated habitat; material: faeces | place: China | collected 2014 ... | reverse complement strand
ATATTTGCCGCGCTTAAATTCACTGCATACTGATCCTGATTCTGGTGATCGGGATCGTCATAAACGCCGATCCACGCATAAAATCCGACTTCTTTTTTCTGCTCTTGTACTGCCTCTTTTGATACCGGCGGGAATTCGATACACTCTCTAAGCGGAGGCAGACAGATATCGGGAAGCTGCGGTATTTGAATCGAACGGAAATATTCGGACACATAAGAAACGATCGCCTCAAGCTGATTGTTCATCCCTTCCTGTCCTTTGTTCTTTTTCTTTACATAAACCGGAACTTTTTTCCCGCCGTCCGGAACTTCATATATCGTAAATGCTTTTCCTGTTCCTTCGTCTTCTCTTTCCGGCACTCCGCTGTATGCCGACTGGAACAATTCAAATATCTCATTGTTTCCTACTTGCAGATAAGCTCGTCCGGGTTCTTTGATTTCTGCGGCAAGAGGAGATTTCAGCACTTCGTTACTGTCTTCTTTGCTCTGCACTTTCAGACAGAGTTTAAAACGGGAGTTACTCCATATCTGTTCATTGACCTGACCTGCAGGTTTTTGAGTCGCCAGAATCAGATGTACTCCAAGACTTCTTCCGATACGCGCTGCCGAGATCAGCTCTTTCATAAATTCCGGCTGTTCCGCTTTCAGCTCTGCAAATTCATCTACAATGATGATCAGATGCGGAAGCGGTTCGCTTACTTCGCCCGCTTTATATTTTCGGATATGGTTGACGTCCGCCTGTGCGAAATATTTCTGTCTCTTCTGCAATTCTGCTTTGATCGACTTAAGCGACCGATTGATGGCATTCCCATCAATATTTGTGATCGCGCCAAGCAGATGGGGCAGCTGCGCGAACTGATTCACCATACCTCCGCCCTTGAAGTCAATGATGACAAACGCCGCTTCGTAAGGATGATAGAGCGTTGCCATCGAAAGGATATACGTCTGCAATATCTCTGATTTTCCAGATCCTGTCGTTCCCGCAACAAGACCGTGCGGACCATGAGCTTTGTCATGAAGGTCAAGCATAACGATCCCTGTCTTTGAGACTCCGACCGGAGCTGCCATTGACTTCGTAACTTTAGACGCAGACCATCTTGCTTTGAGATCAAGATCTTCCACAGACAAAATATTCAGCATCTTAAACATTGATATATTTTTTATCAGTTCACCTTCCAATGAAACTTCATCCGTACAAACCGGAGCTAACGTCCTGACAATGCGTACTGCCAAAGTGTCGCTGATCTGAGAAGATACAAACGGTACTGTCTTTGATTTCTCCGCTGCGTTGATCAAAACGCCTCTGTAACCGCCGGACAACTGTACGACATAGTCGCATCCTACCGGAATGTCCGCGCGTGTCTGTCCGAAAAACAAAAAAGTGACTCCCAGATCTTTTCCTTTTTCTGTAAACTGTGAGATCGGATGCTTCTTATATCCGTATTCGTCATAGAAAAAGATGAGCAGATGCGGATACGATCTCTTCTCCTGTGCTCTCATTGTCAGCTCTTTGTACAAATACTCAAAAATAAGCGTCTTGCTCTCATCGTCTGTTACAATTCCTCTCGTATCTGTCTGTACGCAGTACGCTCCCGGAAGAAAACGGAACAAGTGCATCCGTCCGGCATGTTCTTTTTCCGCCACGAAAAACAATTTTACATCTGCCGCAAAATGACGAAGCGCCACATCTGTAACGATCAGTTTCAAAAGTTCAAACCGATCTGCCTCTTCTCCTGTAATGCCGACTGCATTTACATTTTTCAGATCACATATGACCGGCGCATTTTGAAGTTCTTTATAAAAACTCGCCGTCTGCTCAGGAAGAAGACTTAAATCGTCTTCAATTTCCAGCTTCTCCTGTTTCTTGTAATTTACCTGACGGGCAGACTCGATCGGACCGCTTCCGAGACGGACACAAAGAAAATCTTCATCCTGCGGCGTCCGGTCAAACAGATCCGGAGAAAATGTTTCCACCTGCTGAATCTCCTGCTCTGCCGGAATATAGATTTCATTACGTTCTGTCCATTCTCTATTTCTGCACTCTTCGATTTCCTGACGTTTTGACGCAATATATTTCTGATATACTTCGATCCGGTTCGCCGTCTTTTCCCGAAACTCTTTCTTTCCCTCCATCACACCGACTACCGCTGTTATGATCGCGATCGTACATGATATAAGAGAAAAAATAATCATCGTTCCTCCCATGAACGCCATCGCGCCTGCCGCGATCAGCATTCCGAAGGACGGAAATAATTTCATAAATAAATTACTTTTCGGTTTCTGCGGCTTTGAAGGCGGATCTAAAATCTCGATCTTGTCCTCACATATCACCGTTTTCAGCCGTGTATTTCTCGAAAATCTCGGATACCCGTTTCTTTCCGGATAATCCCCGAAACCAAGTCCGTTCACTGTCAGATCGCTTCTGATCTCCGCCCACAGTGCGTTCCCTTTTAAGAAAAAGTAATAATCTGCAACGGAAAAGAAATCCCCGTCTTTGATCCATTCTTTTTGTTCTGTCTTCTTCCCGTTGTGATATACTCCGTACTCACTGTTCATAACTTCAAGCGTCCAGCCGCCTTGTCCCCGCGTCAGCCGGACAAATTCTCTCTTTGCATAAACGCCTGATAGTGCAATTTCATATGCTGAGTTGTTTCCGATTGAAATCGTCTGATACCTGTCCAAATTGATCATCCGCTCACAGCGATGCGATCCGCTGTCAAAATCGATCTGAAAATCAATTCTAAATACAAGTCCTTCTGATTCCTGATACCTGACTTCCAAAGTATCTCCGTGGATCACTTTCCGCGTCATATATTTTCGGATATCGCCTTCCGTAAAATAAATGTTGTCCGAACATGTCGCTCTCCATCCACCGCTTTCTTTCACAAATTCAATCTGTATCGATTCAAAAAACAGATCTCTTCTCAAACGCACCGTACAGTCGATTCCCGTTCCTACCGTAACCCGTTCCATATCAGCCGGAAGTTCTGCTTCTTTATAAATCTGATTTCCCGAAAGTATAATCTTATATCTGTTCTCCATATCTTTCCTCTGCCGTTTCCCGCTCCTTATCTGCCGCTGCCTTTGCCGCCGGCAGACTTATCTGATAAGATTCTTCTCTTTTGCGCCTTACTCTGCCATGCTTATGATCGTTCCGTTTCTTACTCCGAATTCTTTTAACGTTCTGTTACCTTTGAGCAGCATGATCGGATTCTGCGCCTTTAGATAACAATTATTTATATCTGACAGATCGACGCCCAGACCATACGCCTCGTTAAGCGCCGCCGCCAGTTCTTTTGCCGTCAGATCCAGCGGAACTTCTAAATCTACCGTCCGATGTTCCTTATGAATATGAAAAATAATAATCGCCGTTTCCATCTTCTCTCACCACCTGCACTCATATCGTCTTTGTATTGATTTTTCTTTTTACATGATCAAAAATGCCGCTTTCTGCAATCCCGGCGTCTGGACAGGCAGTCCCGATCCTTTCATTTCATACGCCGGAAGATGTTCGATATATTCGCTCACCGTAAATCGATGCGCCGCTGTCGGAAGCAGCAATGCATTTTCTTCCTCTTTCTTAAAATCATTACAAAGAAATATATATTTATCACTATTGTTCCGATTTACATTTTGGATCAGCTCATTCGTTGCCTTCACCGCATATTCCGTCTGTTTTGTCACGATCAATATTTTATCCGCAAGCTGCATAAGAGCCGCTTTTTCCTCGTCAAACACACTGTCTGCATCGATAACGATGTAATCGTATTCCTGCTCTTTGCGGGCTGCTTCTGCTAATAGTGCAAACACGCGGTATGGGATACCCAACGACATAAGCGCCGCTTTAAACGGCGGAAGATAACTGAAACCTTCCTTTCGTATGACATGCCGTACGATCCGATAAACATTGCCAAGATTCCCCGACAGACCCGCATAAACCGAAGCATCTCTGATCGGCTCGCCGTTTTCCAGCATCCACTGAAACGACTGAAGCCGATCCGCATTCACATACAGTGTTTTCTTATAATTACGTTCCAGACAACGACACAAGCCGAATGCAACACTCGTTTTCCCGACTCCGCCTGACGCCGAGGTGATCAATATGATCTTTGTTTCTTTTCCGGCATCCTGTTCGGCATAAAGCGTATCCTTGCATCTGCCTGTAATTTCATTAAAAATCTCCCGCACACTTGTATATTTAAACAAGCGGCAAATGTCGAGTTCGTCCGTCTGTCCGGGTTCGTAATGTTCCGACAATATCATCAAATGCCGGATATCATGTTTTTTCAGCCCGCTGTTATAAAGCGTATCCGACACAAGCAGAATGTCCGCATGCTGCGAAAGTGAAAATAACTGATTAAAATAATCTTTATCCGTAATGATCTCCAAGTCGATCTTATCCGCGAACAGCTCTGCAAATTTCTTTTGTAGCGGAATTACATAGCTTTCATCTGTATCCGCCACAATCACTCTCGGTCTTGCCATATTTCTCTGTCACCTCTATTCCATCACGATCTGGAAATCGCTGATCGCCATTCGTATAATATCTCCGTTTTTCACCGGATATTCTCTGCCCGGAAAAAGCTGCATCCCATTCAAGTATGTTCCGTTTGAACTATTCAGATCTACAACCGCATACCCGGATCCCCTTTTTACGATCTTACAGTGCCTTCTGCTGATCATCTTGCTGAATCCGGCAACGCCGTCCGCTTGCTCCGTACTCTTTCCGATCACATACTCTTGTTTCGTTACAGTCAGACGGATCGGACTGCCTGCTGTCAGCGACACAAGTGTACAAGTCTGATCTCCTCTCTGTGAAGAAACTTTTTCATTTCTATTCAAACTATAAGGTGTACTTGTTTCATCTACTGATCCGCACTTTTCCACATCCGAATCTTCACTGCTGTAACCGGGACGTCCGATGATCTGAAAGAAATCCGCAAACCTCTTATCGTCTTTATCCGAACGTTTTTCTACAGTTTTCTTCAGTTCTCCCCTTAGATGCTCCTCAAATTCCACTACATCTTTATGAAGTCTCTCCGCCACAGGAAGATATACGAACCTGATTTTTCGCGTTGCAGGATCGACCCATATCTTATCTGCCGAAATATCCAGTTTCAAAAGCGAAAGAAATCCGTTTTCTGTCACCCTTCTGACTTCATGCAGAATATTTCCCAAAACAGAAAGCATCCCTTCTGTATCTTCCGCCCCTGACTGGATCGCAAGCGGCAGACAGGATTTCGTATCGTAATACAGTTCTGTCTTGCCGTTATACAGCATCTTCACACACTTCAATAGAAAATCTGCTTCTTGACCGTGCATCATTTTATATTCTGTTATCAAAAAATCTGTCTTATCTTCTAAAATATAAGCAAAGTTCTCTCCACACTGTTCTTCCGTAATCATTCCATCTCTCATTTTCCTGCTCTCATCTTCCTGCTCTCATCTTCGTCTGGTTTATTTTGAACCCGGACGCAAATTTTCCTCCGCCGGAGCGCGGTTCAGTATTTTCAGTTCTCCGTGGTCAAGCTCAAATACTTCCCATACATTTTCAACGCCTGCATTCGGGTCAAGTGTGATCACTGTCGGAGCGCTCTTGCCCGGAAGATATACTTTCACCGTTGCGCCGTACTGCTGCAAAGTTCCCGTCGTTCTGTAGTCAACGACAGAGTATGTATAAACGCCGTTCAGGTCGTTCAGCGTGATCGTCTCCGGTCCGTATCCGTTTGTGTCATCCACATCAAGTTCTGCCAGAAGCCCGTCTCTTCCTTCGCATGTCCGTTTCCTGAAGTTCACGTACAAGTCATCTCCTTTATCCGTATTTCCCCACAGATACGAGTCGAGATCCTGAGGCTGTGCGTTCCATTCCAATACGATACGCGCGCTGCCCGCCGCCAGCTCCGGTGAAATCGTAAACTGCTCTCCGCTGTAATTTTTATCTTTCTCCATCTCAAACTCGAACGTTTCATCCACATACCCGTCCGCGCTGATCGTCACTTCGTACACGTCTGCCGCCAGTTCGATCGAGAACGATCCGTCTTTTCCCGACGTAACATGAGTAGAATTTTCAGCGTTTTCTTTCGCTTTAAATTCAAGCTTCGCCGCCGGAACGCCTTCTCCTGTCATAGCATCGATCACAACGCCGTTCAGCGTTCCGTTTTCCGAGCGGTTTTCGTTTGCCTCTTTCAAAATAATTTCATTCCACGCTTTATCGGAAATAATGTTTCCCGACGCATCCGTCTCAACACGGATCAGGAGGCTTCCTGTAGAGAGTTCCACATAAACTCGTTCCTCGTCTGTGATCGGCGCTACTTTGGAACTGGAGATTGCGTTCAGTTCTGCAAGGCTTGCCTTTCCCGGGAAATTTCTGAACAACTGCGAAATCGAATCTAAACGCACGATTTCCGGCATTCCGTCCTTCGCCGGTTTGTCTGTCTTTACATTTACAATATCGTCATGCTCTTTCGTGTTTGAATAACAGCATGTTCCCGCCAGATCTTTATGTACGACTTCTACTTCTCCTTTTCCGGTCTTTACGATCTGCGGATATGAGCCGAACTGATCGCAGTAGTCCGTATAGTCATAATTTTCCAGCTTCTGAAGAAATGCAGTATTAAAAGAAAAAACGCCAAATGACTGCATTGTCTCTTTCTTTGTTTCTGAATCGTCAAATTCCGCCAAAAGCGAACCGTCCTTAATCCCGCTTAACATATACTGGATCTTTGAAGAATTCGTATGCATGTAGCCTCGCTGAAGCAAAACTTTTGCAGCGGAGCTTTCCCCTCTCTTCAAATACACATCTGCCAGTCCGAGATATCCTTCTTCTTCTTTCGGTCGGTCTTTGATCGCATTTTCATATGTAAGCACCGCCAGTTCATACTCTCCGCTGTCCGCATATTTTTCCGCTGTTTTTATTGATTCGTTATACGCGCTCGCTCCTGCCTGCATCCGAAACATCACGATCCCGATAATCGCCCCTGCCAAAAGAAGCAGACCGCAGACGATCAGCAGAATCCGGCTTTTCTTTTTTCCTTTTTCTCCCACTGCTCCTTCTCCTCTCTTTCTTGTTTTACCGAGACGTTTCGTAAACGCCCCTATTTTATTTTTCACGTCCGTTTATCTATCATTTACTCGTTATCTTTTCCGCTATTTACAAGTTGATTTGTTCACTTTTTAGTTTCTCCTTTTTTCTTTGAAGCAAATATAATACGCTTCCTGCTGCCAACGACGCGGCCACGATCACTACAACGCCTGTCACACATATCATGATCCCGCTCATCTTCATTCCCTCCGTTTCGCACTCTCTTCTTGTCTGCATCCTGATTCTGTCTTTTATTTTCTATCTTCAATCTTCGTGCTGCTTCACATCTCACTTCCGATTATTCAAGTTCTTTCATTGTCTCTTCCAGCATTTCCATATCAGGATCTTCTTCCGATCGATCTGCTCTGTTCTCATATAAATTTCTGCAAGAATGATAAGTAAATTTCAGATCGCCTGACACATTTGAATACGTTCCTTCTTCCGACGCCTCGTCCAAATAGTTGTAACAGATCCACATCTGAACTTTATAGTCTTTCGGATAATCTATTTTCATCTCTTCCAGCACATCCGTACTGTCTCTATATTTTCCGAGAACTCGAAGAAGAAGCGCCCTTCCCAAACGATCCTCATATGACGGATCGTTTTTTTGACAGAGCATCTCATAATATGCAAGAGCCTGCCTGTACCACTGATTTTTGACCGTTCCTATCCTCTCTTCGTTTCCTGCCTGATATGCCGTCACTGCCGCTTTTCTAAGAACATTGCTGCTTTCATCTAGTTTCACTGCTTGTGCCGCCGCATCTGCCGCAGAGTTTATATCCCCCTGCTCAAGATATAATTCTGCTTCCAGCAGATAAATTTGTGCATTCAACTCTGCATCCATACTTTTTCCAAGCGCTTCTTCGCATAAAGAAACCGCGCTCTTTTGATCGCCTTTTGCATACATTGACTGCGCCTGAACAAATACAGTAGCTGCCTCATCGATCGCCGCTTCCGGATATTCACTTTGTATCGTCCATACATCGACCGGACTTCCGTTTCTTGCCATTGCAGTCATATAATCCCTCACATATAAAGAGTTCCTACTGTCGCACGACAAAGCTTCCTCATAATACTTTCCCGCCGTGTCGTATTGTTCACTATAGAAATATCCGTCCCCTACAGCGTGAAGTACCTCCGCCTTCTGCTCCTTATTCCTTTTCATATAACCTTGCAAAGAAGAATTGTTCAGAAGTTCTGTTCCTTCTCTTATTATATTTTCGGAATCCCCTGATCCCACAACGGCGTAAAACTCTTGATATTCCTGCTGCCACAGCTCTTTCCCCCGCTGACGCACACCTGACGCAATAAGAAAGATTCCTGCCAGAATACAAAATCCCCACGCAGTCGCGGTCAATATCTGCAAGTTCGTCAGACGGCGGTACTTCGGATCGTATTTTTCCATATGCGAAAGAGCTTCTTCCATCTGTTTTGCCGTCCGAAATCTTCTTGAAACGTCCCGATCCATCGCTTTATCGACGATCCGTTTCAAGCCGTCCGCATACGGAATATCAATCTGTGACAGCGCATACGGAACACCGTTTTGAGCATCAGGCAGATACCCGCTCATCATTCGGTAAAAGACCGCCCCCAGACTGTAAATGTCCATTCTCTCATCCAGTGTTTCACTGCTTTTCCTGCCGTACATTTTGTCCATCGCACATCGGAATTGTTCCGGAGATGCATACCGTCTGCTCAGTCCCTGTACTTCCTGTGTTACCGACCCGTCCAATGAAATATTAAAATCAATAAGGCAAATGTCCCCTTCCGGCGTCACCATAATATTTGCCGGCTTAATGTCGCTGTGAAGGATTCGTGGTTTTCTCGTATGAAGATAGTCCAAAACCTCACATAACTCACGCATCCACAACAGAATCGTCTCTTCCGGAAATGTATAATTATGGTCGATATAATACTGCAGATTTTCCCCTGGGATATAATCCATCACTGTATATACGTCGTTTCCTACTTCCAGAAAATCATAAACCTGCGGCAGATATGTATGTCTAAGCTGTTTTAAGATATCGGCTTCACCTCTTACATTTACACGGTCCACGCACGTTTCTTTTATTTTCTTTATTACGATCTGTTTTTGAAGATGAAGATGATACCCGATATAGATCACTCCCATGCCGCCTGTTCCGATCTCTCGTATCACCTGATACATTCCGCTTATAATATCTCCGCTTTGCAACATAACTTCTTTCCTCATAAAGACGAAAGGCGGCTGTCCGAATCCGTTTGTTCAGACAGCCGCCTCCTTTTCAGCCTTTTCTTATTTCTGCCGTATTTTTATCAGCTTCAGACTTTTTATTTGCTTTCTTCTTTCTTTTTTCTGATCACAAAGAACCAGATCAGTCCGCCTGCTACGAGAACGATTCCGAGGATCGATCCGATAAGAAGCGGTGTATTGTTGATATACTGAATCCATACACTTGATGTAACAAGCACTTTGTGCATTTCCGAAGTCGTTTCATTTCCCGCCATATCAAGCGCTGCTGCTTCGATCTTCTGCGGTTCTGACGCACCTTCAATCATGTAACTGATCTTTCCGCCTGCCTTTTCAATCTCTTTCTGTGCATAAGTTGCAACTGATTTTCCGTCGATGATCACATCCACGCACTTAACTGCCGTATTGTCTGACAGGTTGATCGTCATTTCTCTCTCGTCTGCACGATAGCTTGACTCCTCGATACCTGTGATAACAACTGTCGGAGGCGTCTTATCGATTACAAAGTCGATGTTGCACTCTTTTACTTTGTTGTTCATCTTATTTGTCGCCTTGTCTTCCGAGTCGATCGTAACACTGTAGCGGCCTTCTTTTTCAAAGTTTTCTTTTTTGATCGTGTATGTATATTCTTTCCATGAACCTTCGCCGCCGCTTTGTTTTACTGTATAATCGCTGCCTGCTTTCAGTTCTTTCTTCGTTCCGTCCAATCCGTAAGAGATACCGTTGAACACAAGTGAATCTACGTTCACCTCTGTAACAACAAGATCTTTCGGTTTGTTCGCATATACATCATCAAGGAACTTCTCCGTTGTCTCAGAGAAAATATAGTTTGATCCGAAACGGTTAACTGAGAACATAACCTCTTTTTCCGTTTCATTTCCGGCTTTGTCTTTAATAACCGCCGTCATAGTGTAAACGTCATCCGTCTCTTCATCATGTTTGAAATCTTCCATTTTGATGCTCTCGCCGTTTGCGATATTTGTACGGTTTCCGCTTAATTCTGTCTTGTCATGTTTCGCGCCTTTGATCGTAATATCAACGCCGCTTTCCATGTAGTTTACATCACTGTATTTCACACCGGGAGCAACTGTTCCGTTATTTGCCGATTTATCTTCGATATCGAAGAACTCAACTTCCGGATCTGTCTTATCTACCGTAAATTTATCCTGTGTGTAATCTGCCGCTGCATTTCCTGCAAGGTCTGTGTAATCAACATCAAACGTATAATCTGCGTCTGCAGAGAATGTTACGCTTGCCGTATGCACGTCTCCGTTTGTGCTCCATCCGCCAAGTCCCGGAGCTGCCACGCCGCTTCCCTGCAAAGCTGCCGTGATCTGTGCGTTGACTTCCGCTGCGTTAAAGTTATGCTCGTTGACTGTAACTGTCGCCGTTCTGTTCGCATTGAAATATCCCGGTGTAGCCGCGCTGTTGTTGTCGTAAGACACTTGGATCGTCGGAACTGTCCGGTCGATTGTAAAGTCGTCTACACGATTGTAGCTTGATGCATTTCCTGCAAGGTCTGTCGTCTCAAGCGTAAATGTGTAATCTCCGTCTGCCGCAAACGTTACCTGACATGTATGTGTCGCATCGTCAGATACTCCTGCGTTCGCACTGTGTGTCCATCCGCTGATCGCCGGCTGTGTGCCGTCTGTGTTCGTGATGTTGAAACGAACTGCGGACTCGTCAAAGTTTCTCTCTGTCACAACAACCGTTGCCGTTCTTACGTCTTTGTAGTATCTCTCGTTGAGAGGTGTGTTCAAGTCGTACGTTACGGCGATTGTCGGGTGAGTGATGTCGATCTTAAGATCTTTCGTCGCCTCTGTTTCATGTCCTGCATTATCAACAACTTTTACATAAATCTCAACATCATTGCTGTTATTTAAACTTGCCGTCACTGTTTCATTTTTCACAAGCGACTGCACGCGCCCGTCTAATATTGTCAAACCTGCTTTCTGCGCGCTTTCCTGATTATTTTTACTATAATCAATCTCTAATTCCTTATTATAATTTCCTGACTGTGTCACCGCACCGTCTTTGCGCACCTCGTAATAAACTTCTTTCAGTCCTGAGTATGTCTCTCCGCTTTCCGGATCTTCTACGTTAATGCTGAACGGAACATCCTTATTGTAAATTCCGTATAACGGTTCAGCCGCTGTAATCGTAATCTTCGGCTCTGCCCACGTTCTGTCTAACACCGCTATTTCCTTCGGATACAGATAAGTAACATTTCCGGCATAGTCTGTAATCTTCGCATATGTCAAAAACTGCTGTTCTTCTGTCATTGTGAACGACTTATTATTTATATTATCATCCTTTTCGCTATCACGATTCCACTCTCCCGAATCAGCCAACTTTTTCCAATCTGTGATCTTTTTTACTTCATCTGCACTTTTAATCGCGTCTTTCGTTGTATAATACTCGATCGTCTTCACACCGGACGTTATATCTGCTCCCGTCACTTTCACATTATAATTGTCGTCCTTGAAAATATTAAACGTAATCGTATTCCAAAATTCTGCATACCAGTTTTCTGTACCATCTACGAGAATCTTTCCCGACGGAGACGTTTTATCTACCGTAAATTTCAGATCTCCTGTGTTTTTGCTTCTGCCTGACAAGTCCGTATAGTCCAGTTTAAACGTGTAGTTTGCATCATTCTCAAACACAAAACCGATGCGATGCTCATCGCCATTATGAGTCCAACCAACCGGGTGATCATCTGACGAAGCAGCTGTCCAAGTGTCCGCCTGTTCCTGATAATTCGGTATCTTTCCTACTGCCTCTTTTGCGGTAAGCGCTGTCTTTACCTGCGTGTTTTCACCGCCTTTTTCTTCAAAGACAAAATTATCCTTTAAACTAAAGAAGTGCTCTGTTACCGTCACGTTCACTCGAATCGGAGCATTTTTCAACTTAACAGCATTTTCATCATTAAGCGGCTTCCACTTATTGTCTGCATCTAAATATTCATATGTGTACTCGATTACCGGCGCTTCGGTGTCAACTGCAAATTTATAAGTTTCTTCTGTTGTTCCTTCATTACCAAACATATCTACACAATATGGTTTGATTTCGTATTTATCCTGATCATCAAATGTAAGTTTTACTGTAACGACTCTATTATCCGTATAATTTTCAAAAGAATTCTTGCCCTCTTCATCCTCTATCTCATAAGTAATTCCTTCTTTTTCCAGTCCTTCGAGCATCACTTTCCGCTCTTGATCGTCTTCCTCTCTCTTCAGTATAAAGTATAGGTTGTCTTTATACTCTTCGCCAACTGGGAAATTTCTATCTGTGTATTTAATCACCATTACAGTCGTGTCTTGATAATATGAAAACTCATCTTTCTGAGTTATCGGATCACCATTCTTATTTTCAAAGCTTACAGAAATTTCCGGAGCCTTTGTATCAAATGCTAACTGTTGCTCAATCGTCTCAGATACATTTCCGGCTGTATCATATGCCTTAATCTTTATCTTAGACTTATTCGTTCCCACTCCATTTATTGTTCCTTTATTTGCCGAAACAACGCCTTTAACCACTATGGAAGACTTATTTTTTAATTCTTCGTAACTGAAACCTGATTCCGATGTCGGCCATTCAATGATATATGAATCTTCATATGTTTCGTCTGCATCAAATTCTTTCGTGGTCGGAGTTATTGTTTCACCGTCTTTGCTCACTATTACTTCCAGTTTCGAAATACTTGAGAAATACTCTTCTGGATCTTCAATCTTAAGCTCGTATTTAGCATCCCCTTGATAACACAGAATTCCATCTTTTTCTGATACATAACCACCGTCTTTTGATGTATCAAAAGTACATTCTACTTTCGGCGATGTCACATCAACTACAATGCCGTTTGAAGCATATACGGCTTCATTTCCTGTATTGTCAATCGTCTTAACAAGAATCAGATAATTATTTTCTGCCGCTTCCTTATCTTTCGCTTTTCCGACAGTGATTTCGTCTTTTCCGTTTTTATCGAATTCCAATTCACTCCAAGATTGTTCTCGCCCGCTATCTACCTTTTCAATAATACTTTTCACAGCATCTTTATCTAATTTTAACGCCGTTTCATCTGTTCCCATTTCATATACGCAATACTTCTGCGTAGTCGTGTTATGCAGGCCGCTTCCTTCTACAGAATCTCCCGAAGTGTCCGAAACGCTGATTTCTGCCGTATATATCTCGTTTTTGAACATATTGAAACTCAAGCTTTCAAAAGCATCTGAATATTTTGTCGTATCATAATCTTTAATTACAGCTCTCGGCGCTTCATTATCGATATGAAGCCAATCAGTTAAATTTGTTACTTCCGTAACTGTGTTTCCACTCTTATCTTCACTGTTCTTAAGATAAACTTTTACGTTCTCAACTACTTTATCCTGTATTCCTTCCTCAGGTTTAAGCTGTTCAAGTATATTCTGTGACTCATCCGACTCATCAGATACGTTTACATAACTATTTCCGTTATCTACACTCATATACACTTCATCATAATATTGTGTAGCCTTTACATTCATCTTCAGCACAGGGGTTCCCTTTTTCTCGCCGAGTTCATCTTTTCCGCCAATGCTTACCCAAACTTTTTCCAGCTCGTCAGCGCCATTTTTCACGCCGTAAATCCCGTTTGTCGTTCCTTTAAGATCAATTTTTTTCAAAAGATCTTCTTTATTTAAAGTCTGTTTTGTAACTTTAAGATCTCCCTTATAATCATCCTCTTCAATAAACTTAAACTCATAGTTTTCGCTGATTTTATTTTCATTTGTAATATTCGGAACGATTACTTTATAAGCTGCCTCATTCACATGCAGAGTTTCCGGCGCTGTTGCCCCCGGCAATACTGTTATTTGATCATTTCCCACAAGTCCTGTCTCAGATGGATTCACACCTTGCACTTCTTCAGGAACAACTCCGTTACCATTGCAAAGTGCAACTAATCCCGTCATTTCTTCTATCGCCGTTTTTAAATTCTGTCCATAAGCTAACGACACTGTCTCTGCATTTGCAGACGTCAAATACAACGGTCTATGTGTAATAGTTGCCGCATTCTGAACTACATTTTGCCCTTCTTCTACAACTAACTGATAGTTTGCCGTGCCGTTGCCTTCTACTGTCATATAATAAATTCCGGCAGCAACTGTCACGTTCTGTGGCTGTGCTTCATTCTGCTCATTTACTGCAACATCTGATCCTGCAATCGCAGCTTTCTCTTTCGGGATTGTGATTTTTTCAGTATTTACTGTTCCCGTAAGTTCGATTCCAGTATTTCCGTCATATACTTTACTTGCTTTATTCCATGTTACATTCTCAAACGAAACTTCCTGCCTCTTTACAGTCAGCGTATAATCTACGCTTGCTTCTCTGTAGAAGTTTCCTTCTCCCGGGACTGCTTTAATCTTAATTGTTACTTTTCCTGCATTTTTCGGAATTACATGGATCGTATGATCTGCTTCCACGCGAACGACCGCTACATTTTCAGCAAGTCCTGTATTCGGCGCGTCTTCTGACTGTGCAAATGCAACCTCTGTCGCAAGCGTTCTTCCTTTTAATGTATTTTCAATATCGGCAAGAGCAATTACGATTTCATCATTCCAGTGCTCCGTTCCGTAAGTCACTTCTTTTGAAACATCACCGTCTATCGTAATTGCCTGTGTTTTCCCATAACTTCCGGTTGCTGTTGCCGTCGCGCCTTCATATTTTTCATTACCGCTATACACGGCTTCAAACTGTTTCGCGCCGAGAAGACTGTCTGTCTCATATGTATATTCGACTGTAGCTGCCGCTTCTGCTTTATAGAGCAAAGTTTTTTGACCGCCTGTCACATCATAAAATATTACATTTCCTGAAACATCGGCTGGAAGACCTTTGGCTGTCAATATAACAGAACTTTGATCGTCTCCGCTTGGCTCTTTCACCGTCATACTAAAACCGTTAATCTGATTTTTAGACACGTTTACGGAAACTGTTTTTGTTTTCACCCCGTTTGTAACGCTGATATCCGCAGAGCCTTCGCCTTTTGCCGTAACCTTTCCGTTTTCAACAGATGCAACATTCCCATCTGTTGTGCTCCATGTATAAGCAAGTTCTTGCACCGGATTTGTTACTGATATATCATATGTTTCTCCGACTTTCAGACTAACTGAATCTGTCGTCGGCAAAAGTGTAATCTCTGACATTGTAAGCAGAATGTCAATATCCGCTTTCTCCGCCTCAACCGTAAACCGACCATCTTTTGTTGTCTCATTTTTAATTTCCGTCTCTAATAGTGTTCTATTTAACCGTTTTAGCTCCTCTTCTTTTAACTCAATTTCTTTACTTGTCTCTCCGGCTTTAACCTCGATTTCCTTTTTCTTCTCATAGCTCGGATCATCATTACTTTGTAATTTCAAAGTAAGTGCGCCTATCCCGCGTGTTTCCTCTGCGGCATCTTTAAATTTCAGCGTAACTTTTTTTGCATCGCCAGCCGCCGCCTGAACCGTCATACCTGCATCCGGCAGTACCCAAGTCAGTACCATCGCCAGCGCAAGGACGAGCGCACATATCCTTTCTTTTAGTTTTTGCTTCTTTTTCATGCTTTCATCCCTTCCTGTTCTTCTTTGTTTTGCCGTTCTTTTGTCTGTCTCTTCCTCTGTCTGTTCCGGCTGTTCCATATATAGAAATACACGTTTCCGTTAAACAGAAAATGTGCATAAACCCCTGCAAGCGCAAATACCAGCGCCGTAATTGCCAGAAAATCATTCACTTCGATATGAAGCGCACAATAGATTGTCGCTGCGATCGACACGATCATAACTGCGTCTGCCGCAATCGCAGGCGTATTACTGAAAAAGCAGATCACTGACGGAAGTTTCCGTTTTCCTGCCTGTTCTGTCAGAGGCTTCGCCTTTCTCGCCAAAAACAAATATGCTGCGATCCCGAGCAGAAGACCGAGCCAAAACAACGCCCCCGCCGCATATCCGATCTGTGTAAGATCGCCGTTTTTGTCAACGGCAAACGGAATCAGCGCCGGAGTCAGTGCAGACAGGAGAAATAATCCCATCACACCGAGAAATCCTTTTTTTACTGTTCTTGGTTTCAATCTGTTTCCTTCTTTCTGCTGCAAGATAAATCGATTAATATCTTTTTTGTTTTCTTTAAATGATCTCATTCGTATGGATTTCCATAATTTCTTTTTTAATAACGAAATTCCATTCCCGTTTTTCATTTGTCTTTGCCTGAACAAACGATGCTTCCATTTCCGGCGTCAATAAAGTTGTTTCTCCGAATCCGGCATTTCTTTGTGCCGTTGTGCCGCCGTTTCTGCTGTTGAGCAATGTCGTTTCTTCACTTCCGCTGTTCAACAGAGTCGTTTCTTCGCTTCCGCTGTTCAGCAGAGTCGTTTCTTCGCTTCCGCCGTTCAGCAAAGTTGTCGCTTCACTTCCTCCGTTATCAGACGCTGCCTGCTGTGCTGTGTGAAGCTGCATTGTATGTTCTCTTCCTTCCGGATCTGCCGAATGGTAAACTTGTTCTGTGTACGCCGCGCCGTCTGCCTGTCCGCCTGCTGCCTGCTGCGCAGACATAACCGGAGGTATCCTTCCGCTTGGCGTCGTATAAAGGTCTGAACTTGTCGGCGCGGAATAATAATCCTGTCTTAACTTTCCTGTCTTTGCATTTTCTTCTTCCATCTGCTGAACGCTCTTTCGCTGCGCCCTTCCCGTGATAGCGTTAAACACATCGCATATTTTAAATTGAAAGAAAAAGAAAACGCTCAGCGCCGCAAATAAAATTGTCAGCACAAGACAGATAATAAATCCGATATGAAGTATATTGATGATCTGTTCACTCTGCATCAGCATCCCCTCCTGTTCCCCGGGATTCAAATGCTACCTGCACATGCTCTTTCGCGCTGCTGATATTGTTCAGAATCTCCTGTTTTTTCTGCTCGTTGATATCCGTCTGATTTGCATTCGTCGATGCAAACGACGTTGTCTCCAGCGTCTTTTTCGTTTCTTCGAGTTCTCCCAGAAGTTCGCCTTTTGTCACTCCCGCACGTTTGAAATCAAGTGCGTTTTCGTCGATCCTGTATACAAGTTCTTTATACATTACAAGAGCTGTCTCAGGATTTACCACACTTGTAAGATCTCCGTCCGTCAGACTGACAAGATCGATCCAGTAGTCTCCGTAAGAAGTTGTGCTGTATCCGCTCTCATCCACTGAATCAAGAGAAGCATAGTACGCCGCGATACTTGCGAATCTTTTCGACAATTCCTTTTTATCTTTATCGAGGCTTTCGCTTTCCGCCGCTTTTTCAAACCATGTTTGAGACATTGATTTTCCGCTCTTTTCTCCTCCCTCATATGAATAAAAGTACGCCAGTCCCATTTGAAAAGCGAATTCGTCGTATTCTTCTTTATTTCCTTCAAAATAACTTTCATTTGTCCGGTTTCCGCTGCCTTTATATCCAAGAACCGACGTAAGCCGCGCTGTCTCTTCTCTGTCAAAATCATTTTCCGACCCGTCTGCTCCGCGGATGCATAACTGCAAAAGATTGTGATACGCTTCTCCTCTTCGAGGGTCTATCTTAATTGCATCTGTATAATATTTTTCCCGTTCACTTTGTTCCGGCGAGTTCGCCGCCTCTTTTATATATCCTTCATAACTGCTCTTTGTCGTCATCGTCTCCCCGACTTTAAATCCGACGCATCCGAGAAGTGATGCGGCAGTCAGCGAACACATTGCAACGAACGTCCGCCATTTCCTCATCTGCCGTTTCCGGTATTCCTGATCTAATTCTCCGTAATGCTCCAGCGCGTACATCAGTTCCGCGCACGACTGATAACGGTCGTTCGGATTTCTCTGCGTACATTTCAGTACGATTTCTTCCAATCCTGACGAGAGCGCCGGATTCCATCTTCGGATCGGATACATCTCGTACGGCGGAAGACTTGGATTATGTCCCGTCAGCAAATGGTACATCGTCGCACCCAGCGTATAAATATCAGTACGGGCGTCCGTCTGCCCATGCCCGCCGTACTGTTCGGGCGCTGCATATCCCTGCGTTCCGAGACAAGACGTATCTTCAATACTTGTCTCTTTAAATTCGCGGGCCGTTCCGAAGTCGATGATCATGATCTGCCCGTCCGGCTTCAGCATGACGTTCGCCGGTTTTAAGTCTCTGTAAATGATCGGCGGTTTCCTCGAATGAAGATACCCGAACACATCACAGATCTGTTTCGCCCATTCCACAACCCGTTCCTGCGGCTGCGCGCCTTCTTTTTTCAGCCAGTAATCGAGCGCCTTTCCTTCGATATAATCCATTACGATCAGGAACGTATCCTCCCTGTCGATCACATCGATGATACTCGGTAAATGCGGATGATTTAACCGTTTCAAAATATCGGTTTCCGCGATCAGTCCCTGCCGTACAACTTCGTAATCTTTCACGCCGTCTTTTCGGACTTCTTTGATCGCCTATTGTTTATTCGCTCTTTCATTCATCGCAAGATAAACGACGCTCATTCCGCCCTGACCGATCTTATTCAGTATTTTGTATTTACCGTCTATAATTGATCCTATTTCCAGCATATATTTATCCTCTAACACACCTTAAGGAGAATGACTGAAATATTATCTTTCTCCTGACGTGATTTATTCAATTCCGTACAATAGACCGCTACGTCTTTCAGCGCTCTTTCCGTCTCCATTTTTTCAGGATCTATCAATTTATAAAATTCCTCTTCCGTGATCACATGGCGAAATCCGTCAGAGCAGAGCATATAAACTTCGCCCGACTTATATTCTCCCTGTGTAAACTCCGGAATGATCACCTCGCTTGCTCCGACGCATTGAAGAAGTACGTTCCGCTGCGGATGCACTCTCGCCTCATCCGGCGTCATTCTCCCTGCGTCAATCTCTTTTTGTACAAACGTCTGATCTTTTGTCAACTGAGTCATCCCCTGTCCGTCAATTTTATAGACTCTGGAGTCGCCCACATTCATCGTATAATATTTCCCTTCTGCCATCAGAAGTACCGCCGCAGTTGTTCCCATCGCAATATGGGAAATCTTTCCGTGATCGGCGATTCTTTGATTTACATCAAGGATCAGTTTATTTATTTCGTTTTCCAATTCCATACGGTTAATCCCATCAGCCGTCCTTCTCCGATAAAGAAGTTCCGGAAACTGAACTTCAAACCACATAGAAAATGCCTTGATCAAAGCGGCGCTGGCGACCTCACCTTTGGCAAGACCGCCCATTCCATCACAAACTACAGCAAGCATAACGTCGCCGTAGTCTGTGGATGCCTCTTTGATTAAGACAGAATCCTGATTCGTATTCTTTTTAATTCCTCTGTCACTATGTACAACACTTAAAAATCCCATTCTGCCTCTCACTGCCCTTTACTCTTTTGTCAATTATAATCAGCGCTTTTATCGTTTAGATCATGATGCATGAAATTCAAATTCTTCATCCGAAATCTTCAATGTCGATCTGTCTGTCAGCAGTGTTTCCTGATATGGATTTAACTGAACTCCGTTTACAAACGTGAAGTTGCTTGACTTCTGATCTGCCGCATAGTAATCAGAACCTTTCTTTGTGATCACTACATGATATCTGCTGACAGAAGTATTATCGGAAATACAATAGTTCACTCTTCTTCTTTCTTTTCCGATTGCAAAGTTCTGTGAATTGATCGTAATCTTCTCACCGTTTTTCTTTCTGATCAGATAAGCGCTTCCTGCTCCGTTAAGTAACGTTGTTTCGCCTGCTCCCGAATCAAGCAAAGTAGTCTCGCCTGCTCCATCCGGCTCTGCCTGATACGGCTGTGCGTAAGGCGCTTTCGGCTGTTCCGGTGCACGGTTCGGAGGTACTACAGCTCCGTTCGGCTGCTGAGGCATTCCTGACGGAGGAACATTTCCGTTTCCTGCCTGTGCTTTCTTTTTCTTCTTGCTGTTAGAAGAAACTACGATAATAATGATTACTACTACAACAACGATCACTCCTGCTGCGATTCCGCCGATCAACAGGAAGTTCATTCCGCTTTTTTCTTCCAGATTTTCAACAGCAGCTTTTACATCTGATGTTGCCGATGTCACCTGTGCGTCTGTAGCCTCTGTATCGTTCGCAACTTTTTCTGCTTCTGAGATTGTATCGTTGAGAACTTTTACACTTTCTTCTGTGTAATTTTTCGTATCAACTGCTTTCGCCTTTGTAATTTCACTCTTAAGCGCTGTTACAAGATCTGCGTCCGGTCCTTCTTTTTCTTCCGGCTCTTCTTCATCAGGAGTCTGTGTTGTTGCCTGTGCCCCTGCATTAATATAGGAGATACCGAATGTGTCAAGACCACTCTTGATCGCGTTGATCTGTACTGCGTAGTATTTCTGATCTGAGCTGTTTCCATATGTAAATGTATTAACACCGATTACCGACTTGTTGGAATCTACAAGAGGACCGCCGGAATCTCCATGGTTAAGCTGTGCAGTGTGCTCGAAGAAATCAGCTCTTCCTCCGACTGTCAGCTTAGAAATCGTTCCGTCTGTTGCAGACACGTCAGCCGCCGTATTAAACTCTTTATTTTCGATCGAGTCTTCCGGGAATCCGTATGCGTTTACTGTCTGTGTCTGCTGAACTGTACTGCTGTCTCCCAAAGCAAGCGGTTTTCTGTCATAAATCTTATCCGACAGTTTCATTGCTACATAGTCCATCGTCTGACTCTGCACACTGTCATGGATCGTTGCCAGCACGCTCATGTCACGGTTCGCATATACTCTGATCTTCAGATGCGGATCGTTGTCTTTTAATTCGGATAATCCCAACGTTTCCATTGCCGCGCTTCTGATCGTCACACCAGGAGCAATCTCTTCATTCAAATTGAAAATATGATAGTTGGAAAGTACATACTCTTCATTGATCAAAAAGCAGCTTCCGCCTGACAACGCTACACTGTTTCCGTTATCATCTTCATACTCAAGCCATACCTGAAGCGTTCCGTCCGCCGGATTTTCCGCAGCGCTTATCGCTTTGGTATTTCCCGTCGATCCAGTTTCTGCTGATATCGATACATTCATGCCGATGATCATGCACATGAGTGTAAGAAATACCAACAGTTTTTTCGTTAGTTTTTTACCCATAATCTCTTCCTCCTGCTACATATAATATTTGTCATTATATGTATAATATAGGGTTTTCCTTTGTTCTCAAAGATGTGTCAACCTTTGTGGTCAGCTTTTTTGTCGGATTTTTATAGATTTTTTATATTTGC
>ERZ835880.1250-NODE-1250-length-21638-cov-10.347588_pt1 | contig 21638 bp, 18 predicted proteins | sample MGYA00519944_ERZ835880 | MGnify/ENA primary metagenome ERZ835880 (study PRJEB31850, sample SAMEA3708787) | human gut metagenome | biome: human gut; feature: human-associated habitat; material: faeces | place: China | collected 2014 ... | reverse complement strand
GATATTCGCCATAAACTGCTCTGCCTGCACGGTGCTACCGGTAAAGTTGCCCATCGCCAGGTCTAAGTCGATGCTGTCGGCGGCGATGGTATTGCTGTTGTCAAATTCTGCATCGCCCATAGCGGCAGTGATGGAGAGCCTTTTAAAATGGAAGGTATTCGCATCCGGCACGGACAGGACAAACTCAGGCTCGGGCCCCAGCTCTTTGCCGAGGTTGTAGTTGGCGGGCACCTTGTAGCTGACACGCACCGGGCTTGTGTTGTCGCCCGTGTTGGTAAAGGTGAACCAGTCCTGACGCAGGTTCGTGCAGGAAAGGGTCGGCTCCGCCGCACCACTGTCCACAACGACTGTGACCGCGCCGTAGTCGATGTCGAAGGTCATATTTTTGGCGTCGGCCAGACCGGTGGTGAAATGCATCTTCTCCAATGGGCTGCCGCTGTCCGCGTCCTCGGTGGCGGCGGTCCCGTTGTAAAAGTCCTCGGTGCGGACAAGACCGGATGCAGCAGTTTCTTCCTCCGTCGGCGCAACAACCATCGACGCCGTACCGCCGCCGGGCTTTGCAAAACTCAGCACAAGGACACCCAGCTGGACGAGCAGCGCCGCAGCAATGACAACGGCGAAAATCATCCACATGGTTTTTGCCCCGGGACCGTGCTTTTGGGGCCGGGCGGGCTGTGGGTCGGCGGCGGGCGGCTCCGGGGCGGCGGGCGGCACAGCACCGCCGCGTGCGCTCTCGGGTGCGTCAGGGTCGGCATCCGGCGTCAGCCCCTCCCCTTCCAGAATCTTGCGGGCGGCCTCGGCAGGGTCGCCCAGCTCGGCGGCGGTAGCGTCCTCGTTGTCGGGGCCTGCGGCGTCGAAGTATTCCTCATAATAATTCAGTGCGTCGCGGCGCGCATCAGCAGGCAGGGCAAACAGCCGCTTTTCCAGCTCGGATAAGTACTCGTATTTTTTCATTGCTGCTCCCCCTTAAAGAGCTTGTTGATTTTTGTGGTGTAGGCTTCCCACTCGGCGGTAAATTCTGCCAGCCGTGCGCGGCCTGCGGGCGTGATTTGATAGTAGCGGCGGTTGCGGCCATTGAAGGGCGCATCGTAGACCGTGAGCAGCTGGTCTTTCTGCAGCCGGCGCAGCACCGGGTACAGGGTGGATTCGCTTAGTTCCAGCGTGTGGGTGACCTGTTGGGTGATCTTGTAGCCGTAGGTACCTTCCGGCTCCTGCGCCACCACGGACAGCACAATGGCGTCCAGCAGCGCGGCACTGATGGGAAAACTCATGCAGGAACAGCCTCCTTTCGATATGGTGTTTCTATAATATTATATATCATATAATATTACATAAGTCAATAGGAAATTTACCCTCTCAGTCTCGCTGCGCTCGCCAGCTCCCCCGAAGGGGGAGCTTTACCGCACGGACTGGCAGATAACAAAAAAGCTCCCCCTTTCGGGGGAGCTGGATGCGAACGAAATGAGCAGACTGAGAGGGTCGAGTTTCTCAGTTTTCAGAGGAAATATCCTGTCCGAAGTACTTTTCGCTCAGGGTCTTTAAGGTGCCATCGGCGCGCAACTCCTCAATGGCGGTGTTCAGTGCGTCCAGATAGGCGGTGTCCTCGCTCTTGAGCACCGGGATGGCCACATGAGAGGCTTCGGCAGTCTGTGCCACCAGCTTGAAATCTGCGTCCGGGTGGACATTCAGGTAGTCGTAGAAGGAAACGTCCGCGTTCAGGGTGGCATCAATGCGGCCTGCGGTCAGCAGCTGGATGGTCTCCTCCAGTGTGTCGATGCCCTGCACGGTAGCGCCGTAACTCTCGGCCAGCTCCATGTAGGTGGAAGCCAGACTGTTGGCGGTGGTCTTGCCCTTCAGGTCCTCAAAGCTGTGGATGTCCTCGTTATCCTTGCGCACCGCCAGCGCAGTGTGGATGTAACCGTAGGGGGTGGTGAAAGCATAGGTCTTGGCGCGCTCCTCGGTCACTTCCACGCCGTTGCACACCATGTCGTAGCGGCCGGCGTCCAGACCAGCAAACAGGCTGTCCCAGTCACTTTCCACATACTCCGGTTCCACGCCCAGCTTTTCGGCAATGGCGCGGGATACCTCCACGTCATAGCCCACCAGCGTGTCGGAGGAATCATGGTAGCTCCACGGCTGCCATGCACCCTCCAACGCCACCACCAGCTTGCCGCTCTTCTGGATGCTGTCCAGCTTGTTCAGCGTTGCGGAACTGGCAGTACTGGCGGCGGTGTCCTTGGAAGAGCAGCCGGTCAGGCTCAGCACCCCGGCTGCGGCCATAACACCCATCAGAGAGATAAAGGTTCTGCGTTTCATAAGTAAAAATTCCTTTCTGTCGTGAAAAATGCAAAAAGAGAAGTGGTTTTATTCCGTGTGGGCGATCCTGCGCAGGAAAGCCCGGGTGCGCTCCTCCTTGGGGGATGCAAAGAACTGCTGAGAGGGAGCCTGCTCCACCACCACGCCGTTTTCCATGAATACGGTCTTGGAGGACACATTGCGGGCAAAGCCCATTTCGTGGGTGACCACCAGCATGGTCATGCCCTCCTCGGCCAGCTGCCGCATCACGCTGAGCACCTCGCCGGTCAGCTCCGGGTCAAGGGCGCTGGTGGGCTCGTCAAAGTAAATAATCTCCGGGTCGGCGGCAAGGGCGCGGGCAATCGCCACCCGCTGCTGCTGTCCGCCGGAAAGCTGGCGGGGGTAGTAGTCGGCACGGTCGGCAAGGCCTACCTTGGCAAGCATCTTCATGCCGATCTCATCCGCCTGCTCCTTGGGCAGTTTACGCGCCACGATGAGCCCTTCGGTCACATTCTGCAGGGCGGTCTTGTTGCGGAACAGGTTGTAGTTCTGGAACACAAAGGCGGTCTTTTTGCGCAGCCGGGCAATGTCGGCGCGGCTGGCATGGGCAAGGTCAAAGCTTTCGCCGTCAAACACCAGCTGCCCGGCATCGGCAGTCTCCAGAAAATTCAGGCACCGCAGCAGGGTGGTCTTGCCGGAGCCGGACGGCCCAAGAATGGCCACTACATCGCCCTTTTCCACGGTCAGGTCTACCCCGCGCAGCACGGGCAGCTCGCTGGTGACCTTCCGCGCACCGGGGCGGTGGAAAAGGCCGGGCTTTGCGTAGGTGCGGAAGGTTTTTTGCACATTGCGGATCTCTAACATAGCCATAGATGCTCACCCTCCCTTTTTACTGGAAGCCGCGGGCGTTGAGCTGACGTTCCAGCAGCGCCTGCAGCTTGGTGATGACGGTACAGAACAGCAGATACACCACAGCCACCTCACAGTAGATGGGCAGGAAGATGTAGGTGCGGGCGGCGACGCGCTGGCCGGCCATGAACAGCTCCGCTACCGTGATGTTGGAGGCCAGAGAGGTGTCCTTTATCATGCCGATGAGGGAGTTGGAGAGGGCAGGCACGGCGGTGCGCAGGGCCTGCGGCAGCACGATGCGGTGCATGATCTGCCACCAGCTCATGCCGACGCAGTAGCCGGCTTCCAGCTGGCCCTGCGGCACACTCTCGAGTGCGCCGCGCATGGTCTCGGCGCAGTATGCACCCTCGTTGAAGGCGAAGGCGATGACTGCCGCCGGGAAAGCGTCCAGCATGATGCCCACGCTGGGCAGGCCGTAAAAGATGATGAAAAGCTGCACCAGCAGCGGCGTGCCGCGGATGACCCAGATGTAGAACCGGGCCAGCTGGCTCAGCACCGGCACCCGGGCGTACTGCACCAGCGCCACGGCCACCGCCAGCACCATCGCCAAGGTGAACGAGATGAGGGAGAGGGGGATGGTCATGGTGAGGCCCGCCGAGAGGATGCGGGGAAGAGCCTCCCAGAGCACGCTGACGGTGCGGTTGGATAAGAGCGTTTCCAGCATGGATACTCCTTTTTCAAAATTTGAATAAACAGACAGGGCAAGTGGGTGGATACATTATATACCTTAAAGCAGGGTCAAAGTCAAGAGGAAAAAATGAAAATCCTACAAAACCTACCAGAATACTATAACATGATTTGGAAATGAACGCAAATGGTTTCGAAAAATTGCATGGTATAGACGAAATGGACGAAAAACAGGTGCTGACTTTGTGCAGAACGGCAGAGTGGTTGACGCGGCAGAAGCTTTCGGGTACAATAGAACTGTATAGACCTGTAAAGGTACAAACAGGCCGCACGCCCCGCCAGACGGGAGCGCGGCGGATACGGAGGACAAACGTGATGAAACGTATTGGTATTCTGGGCGCTGGCACCTGGGGCATGGCCCTTGCACGGATGCTGACTGTGAGCGGGAATGATGTGCTGGTGTGGTCGGCCATCGAGAAGGAGATCGACAGCCTTTCCACCACCCGCAAGCACCCCAACCTGCCGCAGATGAAGATCCCCGACGAGCTGCGGTTCACCAAGAGCATCGAGGAAGTCTGCAAAGACAAGGACATCCTGCTGTTCGCAGTGCCGTCGGTGTTCGTCCGCTCCACGGCGGCAAAGGCCCGGCCCTATGTGGCCGACGGCCAGATCATCGTGGACGTGGCAAAGGGCATCGAGCCCGACACCCTGTACACCATGACTGAGATCCTGGCCGATGAGCTGGGCAAGGAAGGCGGCCCGAAGGGCGTGCGTCTTGTGGCCCTGTCCGGCCCCACCCACGCCGAGGAAGTGGCCATCGACCTGCCCACCACCATCGTGTCGGCCAGCAAGGATATGGAGGCCGCTGCCTATGTGCAGGAGGTCTTCACCAACAATGTCATGCGCGTCTACACCAACGAGGACATCAAGGGTGTAGAGCTGAGCGGCGCCATGAAGAACGTCATCGCGCTGGGCGTCGGCATCTCCACCGGCCTCGGCTACGGCGATAATGCCCGCGCTGCCCTCATCACCCGCGGCATCGCCGAGATCGCCCGTCTGGGCGTGGCGATGGGCTGCAATGTCCACACTTTCGCAGGTCTGGCCGGTATCGGTGACCTCATCGTGACCGCCACCAGTATGCACAGCCGCAACAACCGCGCCGGTATCCTCATCGGCAAGGGCGAGACCCCGGAAAATGCCGTCAAGGAAGTCGGCATGGTGGTCGAGGGCATGAACGCCCTGCCCGCTGCGCTGGAACTGGCCGAGCGGTATCAGGTGGAAATGCCCATCGTCCAGACCGTCAACGCCATCGTCAACAAGGGTATGAGTGCGGCAGAGGCTGTCAAGTCCCTGATGGAGCGCGGCCTGAAGAACGAGCTGCCGCAGGGCTACGAAAAATAAACGAAAAGGGGCGGTATCATGCCTTCTACCTACGCACACCGCCGCTTTGGTGCGGATGTTCTGGCCCTGCTGCCGGACGGTCTGCGCGCGACGCTGGAACAGCACCGGGAGCTTTACGACATAGGTCTCCACGGGCCGGACCTGATGTTTTATTACAAGGCCTTGCAGTCGAACCCGGTGAACCGTCTGGGCAACACCATGCACGAGCAGAAGGGCGAGGTGTTTTTCACCCGCGCCCGCACCGTGGTGGAAAATGCGCCGGACAAAGATGCTGCTCTGGCCTATGCGCTGGGCTTTGTCTGCCACTTCGCGCTGGACAGCACCTGTCACCCTTATGTGGAGGCCTATGTCCGGGAGAGCGGTGTGGGCCACTGCGAGATCGAGACGGAGTTTGACAACGCCCTGATGCGGGAAGACGGCCTCGACCCCATAAAGTTCTTCACGGCCAGCCACATCAAACCCAGCCGGGAGCGGGCCGAGGTCATCGCGCCCTTCTACGAAGGCGTCACGGTGGACGAGACGCTGGCGGCGATGAAGGGGATGATAACGGTGCATCATCTTTTGCAGGCGGCGAACCCCATCAAGCGCTGGGTGGTGCTGACCGGGATGCGCGTCGCGGGCAAGTATGAGTTCATGCACGGCCTTGTGGCGAATCCGCAGCCGAACCCCAAATGCGTCCAGAGCAGCCAGAAGCTCGAAGAGCTGTATAAAACGGCTGTGCCGCTGGCGGTAAGGCTCATCGAAGAGTATGCAGAGAACAAGCCGCTTGGGGCGGAGTATCAACATACATTTGGGGAGAACTGAGAGGAGCACCGGATGGAAAAGAGCGGTAAATTCCGCCTGACGAGCTTGGAGCGGAACTGGATCCTGTACGACGTGGGCAACTCGGCCTTTGTGCTGATGGTGGCCACCCTTATCCCCATTTTCTTCAATGCGCTGGCGGAAGCCGGGGGCCTGAGCTCGGTGGAGTATCTGGCCTACTGGGGCTATGCCAGCTCGGCTGTGACCGTCATCACGGCTGTTTTGAGCCCCATTTTGGGGACAGTGGCCGACACGAAGGGCTTCAAGAAGCCTATCTTCATACTCTGCGTTTTCGTGGGCATCGTGGGCTGCTGCGCCATGGGCGCGGCGTCGGCGTGGCTACCGTTTCTGGTCATCTTCGTCATTGCGAAAGTGGGCTTTTCGGGCAGCCTGGTGTTCTACGACTCGATGCTCAGCGACGTGACCACTCCCGAGCGGATGGACGAAGTGTCCAGCCGGGGCTATGCGTGGGGATACATCGGCAGCTGCGTACCCTTCGTGGTCTGCCTCGGTCTTGTGCTGGGGGCGGGGAGCATCGGCATCAGCCAGATGACGGCGCTGAACCTGGCACTCCTGCTGACGGCGGCGTGGTGGCTGCTCACGACCCTGCCGCTGCTGAAAAGTTATAAACAGCTCTACTATGTGGAGGTGGAAAAGCACGCTGTCCGGCAGAGTTTTGCCCGCATCGGCCACACCCTGCGGCATCTGCCGGAGGATAAGCAGGTGTTCTGGTTTTTGCTGGCGTTCTTCTGCTACATCGACGGCGTGTACACCATTATCGACATGGCGACGGCCTACGGCACGGCGCTGGGTCTGGACACCACCGGCCTTTTGCTGGCACTTCTTGTGACCCAGATCGTGGCGTTCCCGTCGGCCCTCATCTTTGGGCGGTTGTCGAACAGGTATCCCTCGGCAAAGCTCATCCCGGTGTGCATCGCGGCCTACGCGGGCATCGCGGTGTTTGCGTTTTTCCTGACCCAGCAGTGGCAGTTCTGGGTGCTGGCCGTCATCGTGGGCATGTTCCAGGGCGGCGTGCAGGCGCTCAGCCGCTCCCACTTTGCAAAGATCATCCCGCCGGAAAAGTCGGGCGAATACTTTGGCCTCTTCGACATCTGCGGCAAGGGCGCGTCCTTCCTTGGCACCATGATCGTCAGCGTGGGAAGCCAGCTCACCGGCAGCGCCAATGTGGGTGTCGGCTCCCTCATCGTGCTGTTCATCGTGGGATTCGTGCTGTTCAGGGTGTCGTGCAAAAAAGAAGTCGTTCCTGAATGAGATAATGGGACATCTGCTGCGTAGCAGCAAATTGGAGAAGCACAAAAATGCGTTTGGCGAAGCGGCTGGCATTTTTGTGCTTCGACTTCTTTGTACAATAAACTCAAATCAAAAAATATAAAGGAGCAAGACCATGAAACAATATCCCGGCTACACCCTCGTCAAGCGCGAGGACTGCCCCGAACAGCACGGGACGCTGACCGTGCTGACCCATGACGTCAGCGGGTCGGCTGTCCTGCTGGTGGAAAACGACGACGACAACAAGGCCTTCGGCATCGGCTTCGGCACCTTCCCCTCCGACGACACCGGCGTGTTCCACATCCTCGAGCACTCGGTGCTGGCAGGCAGCGAGAAGTACCCGGTGAAGTCGCCGTTTTTGCAGCTGCTCAAGAGCAGCATGGCGTCCTTCCTGAACGCCATGACCTTCCCGGACAAGACGGTGTATCCCTTCGCTACCCCCAACGAGACGGACTTCAGGAACCTGATGGACGTCTATCTCAACGCGGTGTTCTGCCCGCTGGCCATGGTGGACAAGGGCGTGTTCGAGCAGGAGGGCTGGCACCGGGACGAAGACGGCACGGTGAGCGGCGTCGTCTACAACGAGATGCAGGGGGCGCTGGCGACGCCGGACGCACAGCTGCAGAACGCTCTGAGCCGGGCAATGTTCCCGGATACGGCTTACGGCTTTGTCTCCGGCGGCGACCCGGCGTCCATTCCGGCGCTGACCTATGAGAAGTATGTGCGGGTCTACCGCCGCCACTACAGCGCCGACAACTGCTGCATCACCCTCTACGGCAAGATGAACATGGCCGAGAAGCTGGCCTTCCTCGACGAGCAGTATCTGAGCCGTATGCCCAAGAGCGCCAGCCGCCCCCGCCTGACGGTGCAGGACGAGCAGGTCGGTGCGAAGCGGAATATTCCGTACTATACCGAGAAGCCGGAGCCGGACGAGGCTCAGTGTGCGCTGGCGTGGTACACCGGTGCGTTCAGCGACCGGGAGCGCCAGCTGGGCGTGGAGATCCTGCTGGACGCCCTGCTGGGGACGAACCAGGCGCCTCTGAAAGCCGCCCTGCTGGAAGAAAAACTGGGTGCGGACATCGACGTGGGCTTCGATGACAGCACGCTGCAGCCGACCTTGGAGCTTGTGCTGCGGGGCGCGACGGAAGAGTCGGCGGGCAAATTTGCCGCCGCCGTGCGCAAAGCCGTGGACGGCATCCTCGAGAAGGACATCCCCGAGGAGCTGCTGATGGCAAGCCTCAACTCCACCGAGTTCGCTTCCCTTGAGCGGCCGGGCAGCATCCCGGACGGCGTGCTGGACGCCATCAATGCATCTACCGGATGGCTCCACACCGGCGACCCGGCCCTGCTGCTCCACACGAACGCTCTGTTCGCTTCCCTGCGGGAGAAGCTGGAACAGGGCTGGTTCAATGAGCTGCTGCGGGAGCTGTTCGCGCCTGCGCCGGTGGAGATCATCCAGGTGCCGACCCTGCCCAAGAAAGAGGAAGAGGGGCGCGCCGCCCGCACCGACGGCAAGCTGGTGCTGGACCATCCGCTGACAGCCGCCGACCTCGGCGAGGGCAAAAAGCAGACACCGGGCAGCAAGGAGCTGCTGGCGGGTGCAGAACTGCTGCACCACCCCTCGGCAGGCAATACCTACCTGTACCTTTATTATGATCTGGGCGGCATGGCACCGGAAGACATGTCCTGCCTGCATCTGCTCACGGATGTCATTGATGAGCTGGACACCGAAAAGCACACGGCCCAGGAACTGAACACTCTGCGGAACACTTGGCTGGGAAGCAGTGGTGCGTGGATGGACTGCTGGACGGGACGGCAGGAAGGCAGGCCCTGCCACGCAAAGCTCATCGTGGGGATGAGTATGCTGGAACGCAGCCTCGAAAAGGCTGTGGAGCTGGGCAGTGAGTGGCTGTATGAGACAAAGTTCAGCGGCCCGCAGGCCGAAGCTGCTATGGAGCGGGTGGCAAGCCAGCAGAAGCTGCTCATGGAGCAGAAGTTCCTGCGGGAGGGCCACGCCTTCGCCGCCATGCGGGCGGCGGCACATTTCTCGGTGGAATCCGCACTGAGTGAGCGCTGCAACGGCGTAAGTTACTACCACTATCTCTGTGAGCTGCTGGAAAAGGCCGACTGGACCGCTCTGGGCAAAAAGATGGAAGAGCTGTGGAAGAGCGTGCTGAAAAAGAACGCCCTGACCGTCAGCCTCCACGGCAGCGACGCGGCGCTGGATACCCTGAAAAAGCTTCTGCCGGGCAGTGCCTTCGCGGCAGAAAAGCGCGGCGAGGCAAAGCCCTACACTGAGGAGCTGACAGCTCCGGTGAACGAGGCCTTCATCATCGACGGCGGCGTGAACTACGATGTGCTGGTCTGGCCCATGGAGCGGCGGTTGGAGCGGAAGGTGCTGGCCCGGGTGATGAGCTACGAGTATCTGTGGCACAACATCCGCGAGGTGGGCGGCGCGTATGGCACCGGCATGGTGACCCAGAACGACGGCACCGAATATCTCTACACCTACCGCGACCCGCACCTGAAAGAAAGCTATGAGACTTTCGCAAAGGGGCCGACAGAACTGGCAGGCCGCGACTACACCGAGAAGGACATGAACGAGTTCATCGTGGGCGCGGCAGCAAAGCTGGACACCCCGCGCAAGCCCCGGGAAGAGGCTGCGTCTACCGACTGCAAATATTTCTGCGGCATCACCGACGAGATGACTGCCGCCGAGCGCAAGAGCCTGTGCAGTGTGGATGCTGCCGCCCTCAAGGCCGAGGCGGCGGACCTGTCGGCCCGGATGGAGAAGGGCGTGAGGGTGGTCTTCGGCAGCAAGGAGGCTGTGGAGGCCGCAAAGGAGCTGTTTGACCGGGTGGAAACCCTGTAAAAATACGCAGAGAGTCTCCCGGAGACTTTGCGCAGAAAATTGAGTGAAAGATCCCCTGTCTGTGGAAAAGAACACAGGCGGGGGATTTTTGTTGTTTTGAAATATTACTTATCGGATAAAATGCACAGTAAAATACTGATTTGAGGGCAAAAAGTATGTACTCCTGCGGCGGAGAAAAGCGTGGTATCCTTTTGCCAGCGACAGAACGAAAGGAAGTGAGAACACAGGATGGGGCAGGAAAAGCAGACTGCGGCCAAGGGACAGGAAAGTCTCCGGAAAGCCACCGACACCCTGAGCACCATGCTGGCGCAGGAGGTGAAAGATTTGAACGCCCGCCAGCGAGCGGCCCGCAGAGAGAACAGCACCGACCCCGGCATCATGAAGGGACTGAAAGAAGCGACTGCTGTGCTGAAAGATCTGGCGGGCGTGTCGAAGACCCTGAACGACCAGGGTGTGGACGCAGAAGGGCGGGAATGCGGCGTGGTGCTGCTGCCGCCGGTGGAGGATGTATGACGACAGAAAACAAGAATGCGGGCGTCGTGTGGAGGCCTCAGCCGACGCAGATGGAATTTATGCGGAGGCCGGAGCCGGAAGCACTTTACGGCGGCGCGGCAGGCGGCGGTAAGAGCGACGCCCTCGTCATCGAGGCGCTGCGGCAGGTACACATTCCGCACTACCGGGCGCTCATCCTCCGCAAGACCTATCCGCAGCTTTCCGACCTCGTGGACAAGAGTCAAAGCTATTACCGCCGGGCCTTTCCGGAGGCGCAGTACAACGCCACGAGCCATGTGTGGGTCTTCCCCAGCGGGGCGAAAATTTACTTCGGCTCGATGCAGTACACCAAGGACCGGACGAACTATCAGGGCAAAGCCTTCGATTTCATCGGGTTCGACGAGCTGACCCACTTCGAGTGGGAGGAGTACAGCTACATGATGAGCCGCAACCGCCCCACCGGCCCCGGCACCCGGGTGTATCTGCGGGCCACCACCAACCCCGGCGGGGTGGGCCACGGCTGGGTGAAGGCGCGGTTCATCACGCCCGCCCCGCCCGGCACCCCCATCGTGGAGGAATACCCGGTGCGGATGCCGGACGGCACCGAAAAGGTGCTGCGGCGGGCGCGGGTGTTCATCCCGTCCAGTATCTTCGATAACCCAGCCCTTCTGGAAAATGACCCGGACTATCTGGCCAGCCTCGCGGCCATGCCGGAGGCCGAAAAGCAGGCGCTGCTCTACGGCAGCTGGGACAGCTTTTCGGGGCAGGTGTTCACCGAGTGGCGGAACGACCCGAACCACTACGAAGACCAGCGCTGGACCCACGTCATCGCGCCGTTCACCATCCCGAAGCACTGGAAAATCTACCGGGGCTACGATTTCGGCTTTTCGAAGCCGTTCTCGGTGGGGTGGTACGCGGCGGACGAGGAAGGGCGGCTCTACCGCATCAAGGAGCTGTACGGCTGCACCGGACGCCCCAACGAGGGTCTGCGCATCGACCCGGTGGAGCAGGCACGGCGCATCCGGGAGGCCGAGCAGAACGACCCGGTGCTCCGGGGCAGAGTCATTCAGGGCATCGCCGACCCGGCTATCTTCGACGAGAGCCGGGGCGAGAGCATCGCCGCCATGATGGAGCGGAGGCCGAACTTTCTGCACTGGATGCCCGGCGACCACACCCGTCTGGCGGGCAAGATGCAGATGCACTACCGGCTGAATTTTGACGGCGAGGGCAGGCCGATGCTGCAGGTGTTCAATACCTGCAAGCACTTCATCCGCACCATCCCGAACCTCGTGTACGACGAGAGCAATGTGGAGGACATCGACACCCGGCAGGAAGACCACATCTACGATGAGTGCCGCTATGTGCTGATGGAGAATCCCATCTCGCCGCCCCGGCATACATCGGCCCCGCCGGTGCTGGATGACCCGCTGGAGCTGCATCGGAAGGCGAAGTTTTATCGGATATAGAGCCACTGGCGTGACGGGCAGGTCTGAGCTGGATGAACAAAGCCCGACAGAACGGAAACGATAGCGCCCTGCAACAGAGGGCAGGAAGGAGAAAAACGAATACTATGGATGAAGCAACAAAACTGACCATCGGGCCGGAAGAGGTGGCTGAGGCTGCGCAGATCTTGCAGCGGTACAAGGCGGGCAAGGCCGCGCTGGACAAGCGCCTGGTGGACAACGAACTGTGGTTCCGGATGGGACACTGGAAGAACTACCAGAACCCCATGATGGAGGGCAAACCCCAGCCGTCCAGCGGCTGGTTGTTCAACTCCATCGCCAACAAGCATGCCGACGCGATGGACAACTACCCCAGTCCCAACGTCCTGCCCCGTGCCGAGGACGACGAGGCAGCGGCACAGGCGCTTTCCAGCGTGCTGCCCGTGGTGCTGGAACAGGCTGACTATGAGCAGGTGTACAGCGACACCTGGTGGCGCAAGCTCAAGCAGGGAACCGGAGTCAAAGGCGTGTTCTGGGATCCGGAGCAGCGGGGCGGTGTAGGCGAGATCGCCATCCGGCCCATGAACCTGCTGATGCTCTACTGGGAGCCGGGCGTGGACGATATTCAGGCGTCGCCCCACTTTTTCTCGCTGAGTCTGGCCGACACGGCTCAGCTGGAAAGCCGCTGGCCCCAGCTGGCCGGACACACTGCCAGCGTGCTGGACGTGCCGCATTACATCCACGACAGCGGCCTTGATACCAGCGACAAGAGCGTCGTGGTGGACTGGTACTACAAAAAGCTTTCCCCCGAGGGCAGGAGCGTCCTGCACTACTGTAAGTTCTGCAATGGCGTGGTGCTCTACGCCAGCGAGAACGACCCGGCGCTGGCCGAAAGAGGCTTCTACGACCACGGCAAGTATCCCTTTGTGTTCGACGCGCTGTTCATGGAAGAGGACAGCCCGGCGGGCTTCGGGTACATCGATGTGATGAAGGAGTGCCAGACCGCCATCGACAAGATGAACCACGCCATGGACGAGAATGTCCTGCTCTCGTCCCGCCAGCGGTATGTGCTGAGCGACACGGCAGGCGTCAACGAGGAAGAGCTGACCGACCTGTCACGGGACATCATCCATGTGGTGGGACGCCTGAACGACGACAGCTTCCGGCCGTTGCAGACGGCGGGCCTGCAGGGCAACAGTCTGAGCTACCGCAACAGCCGCATCGAGGAGCTGAAGGAGATCAGCGGAAACCGTGACATGACTCAGGGCGGCACTGCAGGCGGCGTGACGGCAGCTTCGGCCATCGCGGCCTTGCAGGAGGCGGGTTCGAAGCTCAGCCGGGATATGCTCAAGAGCGCTTACAGGGCATTTGCCAAAGAGTGCTGCCTTATCATCGAGCTGATGAGGCAGTTCTACGACGAGGAGCGCATCTTCCGCATCACCGGCAAGAGCGGCGAGAGCGAGTTCGTCCGCTTTTCGGGCCAGGTGCTCCGCGCCCAGCCTGCAAGAGTCGTGGGCGGCGTGGAGCTGGGCAGTCATGAGCCGGTGTTCGACATCGTGGTGAGCGCGGAGAAAAAGTCCACCTTCTCACGCCTCTCCCAGAACGAGACGGCCAAGGAGTGCTATCAGCTGGGCTTTTTCGCCCCGGCCAACGCCGACGCCGCGCTGGCGGCGCTGGAAATGATGGACTTTGAAGGCATCGAAAAGGTTCGCCAGAGGGTGCGTCAGAACGGCACCCTTGCCCAGCAGCTGGCCCGGATGCAGGCCCAGATGACTCAGCTGACGGGTCTGCTGGAAGTGCAGAAAAAGTCCGAAGCCCCCAAGCTCAGCGGCCCGGCACAGGAGCTGAGCACGGCCGCAATGGCGAGGGCGATGAAGACGCAGAAAGGAGAAATGAGATGATAAAAGTAAACTACACCGAGCTGGACGGCCCGGCAGGCCCCACCTGTCGGCTGGAAGCTTCGGGCCACGCGGGCTATGCCCCCGCCGGGCAGGACATCGTGTGTGCGGGGGCCAGCACCCTGATGCAGACCCTCTGCGCCCTGCTGGCGGGCGAGGAAGGCACCAAGAGCGGCGTGTGGGACGAGCCGGACGGCCCGCGTCTGGCCGTGACGGCGGCAGCACCCCAGAAGCCGTGGGTGGAGGGGGCATTCGAATTTGCAAAGGCGGGCTTTGCCCTGCTGGCAGAACGCTACCCGGACAATGTCCGCTTCGCTGATTTGAGCGGACGGGGAGAACAGTCGATGGTGGATCTGCAGCTCTTTGCCTCGGAGGGCGGCGATGCCGCCGCCCCCTCCGCTCCTGCCCTCAGCCATGCACAGGCTCAGCAGGCCATCGCCTCCGGGACTATGAAGGCGGATGAGGGCCGGGAAGCTTCGGATGTGCCGACACCGGCGGCAGTGCAGGAGCCGGAAGAGCGTCCTGCACCGCCCGAACGCCCTGCGCCGCTGCCGCTCCCGCCCATCCCGGGCCTGAGAGAGGGCGCGAACACCGTCCGCGCCCTCCACGCCCGCTGGGCGGCGGAAGAGGCGATGCTTCGCCGGGATATGCCGGATTTTTCGCTCAAGCAGGAGCTGGCGAACCCCGAGATGCGCCGCCTGATGGAGCTGCCCGGGATGCGGATGGGTGACGCCTACCGTCTGGCCCACTACAACGACGCTCTGCGTCAGACCGCCCAGACCGTGGAGCAGGGCGTTGTGGAGCGCATCCGCCAGCGTTCGGCCCGCCCGGCGGAAAACGGCACCAGCCCCGGCGGTGCGGCCATCACCCGGGCCGATGTGGCCAGCATGACCCGCGCCCAGCGTGAGGCACTGGAACGCCGTGCGATGCACGGGGTGAAGATCAGTTTTTGAAAATTTTGATACAGAAAGGACAAATGACATGAAAAGCTACAACCTGAAGATGAACCTCCAGCTCTTTGCCGACCCTTCTGCCAGCCTGCAGAACACCACCGGCACCATGACCAACGAGATGAAGACCTTCTACGAGAAGCGCCTTATCGACCAGGCAGAGCCCCGTCTGGTGCATGACCAGTTCGCGGACTACTATCCCGTACCCCAGAACGGCGGCAAGACCATTGAGTTCCGCAAGTACGACAGCCTGCCCAAGGCCGATACCCCGCTGACCGAGGGCGTGACTCCCAACGGCCAGACCCTGAACGTGACCACCATCACCAGCGACCTGCACCAGTACGGCGGCTGGACCCCGCTCACCGATGTGCTGCAGATGACGGCCATCGACAACAATGTGGTACAGGCCACCCGCGTTCTGGCAAGCCAGGCGGGCCGCACCATGGACAGCATCACCCGCGATGTGCTGGCCGGCGGCACCAACGTCATCTATGCGCCGAAGCTTTCCGCAGACGGCACCGAGACTGCCGTCACCAGCCGCAAGGCGCTGGACAAGAGCTGCACCCTGACCCCGAAGCTGTTCTTCCAGGCGGCGGCACAGCTGGGCGCGATGAACGCTGACCCCATCGGCGACAGCTACATCGCCATCATCCATCCCTACGCCGCCTACGACCTCAAGACCTGCAAGGAGTTCATCGAGGCCCACAAGTACGCCGACCCCGACACCATGTACCGCGGCGAGATCGGCAAGCTGGGCAACATCCGCTTCATCGAGACCAGCGAGGCAAAGATCTGGAAGGACGCTACCTGTCCGGAGGGTCTGGCCGTCTTCGGCACCCTCGTGCTGGGCGCCCACGCCTACGGCGTCACCGAGCTGGAAGGCGGCGGCCTGGAGCACATCGTCAAGCAGCTGGGCTACGGCGACGATCCGCTGAACCAGCGTGCCTCTGTGGGCTGGAAGGGTATGCGCGCCGCCGAGCGTCTGGTGGAGCAGTACATGGTGCGCATCGAGAGCGTGTCCAGCTATTCCACCACTGCGGCGGCAAACTGAGCAGAAAGGAGAAGCTATGGCAGAAAAGAAGAATGTCCGCATCCGGCTGTTCAAGGACAACAGCCGGTACAAGGGCGATCTGTTCGTGAGCGTCAACGGCGTGAACTACAAGATCCGCCGGGGCGTGGAGGTGGAAGTGCCGCCTGAGGTGGCCGAGGTGCTGGAACACAGCCAGCAGCAGGACGAGTACACCGCCGCCCGCATCGCTGCGGCAGAGACTGCGGCCCAGTAAAATAAGACAACGCGGCCCGGCAGAAACGGCGGAGAAGGCCGCTTCTGCCGGGCCTTTTTGGAAAAAGCGAAAGGAGGCTTTTTATGACGGTAGGAGAAGCGATGGAGCGAGCCGAAGAGCTGCGCCCGGGCAGCCGTGTCGCGGCCCGCACCCGGCAGCGCTGGCTGTGCGAGGTGGACGGGATGCTGCGGGAGAAATTTTTCCGGCCCAGCAGCGCCGACAGCCGGGAGGGCGTGGGCGCGGACATTGCGTGGGACAACGGTCTGCGGGATGACGACGTGCTGCTGGTGCCGCCGCCCTTCGACAGCCTGTACCCGCACTATCTGTGCGCCATGACGGACGCCGCGCTGGGCGAGAACGACCGGTACGCCGGTGAGCAGGCTCAGTACAACAGCATCTTAGCCGAACTGGCCGCGTGGCTGCGGCGGAAGAATCTGCCCGCCCGGGGCTGCAGCTGGCGTTGGTAAGGAGGGAGAAAGATGATACTTTCGAACCGGAACGGCCTGAAAAACACCCGGAACATGCTGCGGGTGTTCGGCGGGCTGAACGAGACGTACAGCTGCACCGAGGCAGAGTACAGCGCGGGCATCAACTTTTCGGCCCGGAATTTTCCGGCCCTGAGCACCCGTCTGCCCCGGCGGAAGCTGCGGGAGGAAGCAGACCTGAACGGGATGTATCACCTGAACGGCCTGTTGACCGTCTGCGGCAGAGACCTCGTCTACACGCCGGATGACGCTGATGAGATGGAAGTGACCCTGAAAGACGCCGTGGAGAACGGCAGGAAAACGCTGGTGGGCATCGGGACGAAGATTCTGATCTTTCCGGACAAGCTGGCTTTCGACACTGCCAGCCGGAAGGTGAGTGCTCTGGGTGCGGTGTGGTCGGGCAAAAACGCCAGCGTGGAGTTTGCACCCTGCGACGCGGAGGGCAAGGTCTACGAGGTGAGTGGCTGCGGCCCTGCTGAACCCGACAAGCCGACGGACGGTCAGCTTTTCCTGCGGGTGGAAGACCCGGAAAAGCCATGGAGCAGCGAGAGCACGCTGGAAGTATATAGTGAGGCGTCCGGAAACTGGTCGGCGGTGGTGCTGGACTACTGCCGCATCTCGGCAAAGGGGGTGGGGACAGACTTTGCGGCAGAGGACACCGTGACCCTCACCGGATCGGCAGCAGAACAGGCCGGGCAGTGGAACAAGCTGGACGGCGACCGCATCGTCTACGACGCCGGCACAGATGCTCTGCGCGTCAAGGCCGACCCGGGCGGCGAGTGGTTCTATGGCCGTCTGACCCGCACCGGCGCAGCGGTAAGATGGGTGAGTCTGGACGGCAGCGTCAGCCGGGAGTTCGTCTCGGCAGAGGTGGTGGAGCTGGAACGCCGGGTGCCGGACATGGACTACCTGACCGAGTGCGACAACCGGGTGTGGGGATGCTCCAACAAGGAGAACGTCATCTACGCCTGCAAGCTGGGCGACCCCACCAACTGGTTCTCCTACCGGGGCATTGCCGCCGACAGCTATGCCGTGACCGTGGGCAGCGACGGGGCATTTACCGGCGCGGCTACCTGTATGGGATACGCGCTTTTCTTCAAGGAAAACACCCTTCACAAGCTTTACGGCTCCAAGCCCTCGGATTTCCAGCTCAGCAGCCTGCGCTGCCGGGGCGTGGCAAAGGGCGCTGCCCGGAGCCTCTGCGTCATCAACGAGACGCTTTATTATCTCTCGCCCGACGGCGTGATGGCCTGGGACGGCAGCATCCCCACCAAAGTCTCGACGGCCCTCGACCCGGCCCGGCTGCGGAACGTGAAGTCGGCGCTGGGCGGCGCGCTGGACGGGCGGTATTATCTGCACCTCGTGCGGGGCAGCGGCGAAGCCCAGGCCGTGCGGCTGCTGGTCTACGACACCGAACGGGGGCTCTGGCAGGAGGAAGATGTCTGCTCCTACGAGATGGCCGGAAGCGGCGGGCAGCTCTATCTCTGGGACGGAAAGGCCATCTGGGCCGCAGATGCGGACCGGGAGGAGAACTGGCAGCAGGCGGGCGGCATCGAGGACGGCGTGAGCTTCGAACTCGTCAGCGGGAATATCGGGCTGGACAGCCCGGAAGAGCTGTATCTCTCCCGGCTGACGCTCCGGCTCGAGGCCGAGGTGAAGAGCCGCATCGAGGTGGCTGTGAGTTACGACAGCGGAGCGTGGGAGACACTGGCCCAGCTGACCGCCGACGGGCGGCGCTGCTTCGATGTTCCGTTTGTGCCGAGGCGGTGCGGGAGCCTGCGGTTCCGGCTGAAGGGCAGAGGTCAGCTCACCCTGCGCAGCCTGACCCGGACGAGCGCCGCCGCGAAGGGCGGCATTCTGGCACAGGAGGTGAACTGAACATGGCAAGTGTCACGGGACTTTCGAAGATCGGACTGCCCCATCTGAGCGAGAACATGGACGCGGAGGATGCCCGCGCCATCCGCAACTACTTATACCAGATGCAGGAGCAATTACAATATGTGCTCTGCAATCTGGACGTGGAAAATATGTCGGAGCCGCTGCGCGCCCGGCTGAACAGCATCCAGTGAGAAAGGAGAATTTATGAGCACCGAGAAAAAGAAAGAACAGCAGCTGCTGGAAGATGTGACTGCCCAGCCTGCAGTCCAGCCCTCCTACAGCACGGCGGGACTGAACAGCAGCAAAGAGGTGGAGAATGCACTGGCAAATGCGGAGTACGTCCCCGGTCAGAGCGTCACCAACGCAGCAGCGGACCTGAAAAACTGGCAGCAGAACCGTCCGGGCAAGTATGAGAGCACCTATCAGGGCCGCATCGAAGACCTCATCGGTCAGCTGCTGGAGCGGAACAGCTTCCAGTACAGCTATGCACAGGACCCGCTCTACCGCCAGTATGCCCAGCAGTACACCCAGAACGCCCGCAACGCCAGCGCGGACGCCGCCGCACAGGCTGCGGCCCTCACCGGCGGCTACGGCTCCAGCTATGCGGCCAGTGTGGCCCAGCAGGCGTACCAGCAGCAGATGGGCGCGCTGAACGACGCCCTGCCGTCCCTCTACCGGCTGGCGTTGGACACCTACAACAGTGAGGGCGACGATGTCGTGACCCGAATCGACCAGCTCAACACGCAGGAAAAGAACGCACAGGCGCAGTATAATGCGGAGCTGTCGAACTATTACAGTCAGCTCGACCGGAAGGGCAGCGCCTACAATGCTGCCTACGAGCAGGACTATGGTCGCTATCAGGACTATCTGGGCCGGCTGGACACCCTGTACGGCTACTATTCCAATCAGGAGCAGCAGGCCATCGCCAAGCGCCAGCAGACGTTCAATAATGTGCTGAGCATTCTGGGCGTTATCGGCGACGCGGTGCAGCTGGCCATCACCGGAACCACCGGCATCGGCTCGCTGGTGGGTGCGCTGGCCAACACCGGATACAATATGTACGCGAAAGACCGCGCCTACGCGGCCGAGCGTGCTGACGCTGCGTGGGACCAGCAGATGCAGGAGACCCAGCGGCAGGACAGCCTTGCCCAGCAGAAGTACAAGAACGAGCAGGCGGAGCGGCAGTATCAGGACACCCTGCGCCAGCAGGAGTTCAACAACAATGTGACCAGCGAAAAGCTGAATATCGCCAAGGGCGAATGGGCGCTCAAGCAGTCCAAGGCAGCCCAGAGCGCCCAGCAGGCTGCGGCAAACGCCGGGGCAAAGAGTGCGGGCAGTTCGGGAGGCTCGGGCAGCGGGTCGGTGCTGTCGTCCGGAGGCGGCACCATCGTACCTTACAGCGCAGCCCGCCTCTACCGGCAGGGCAGGAGCGACACGGCCATCCGCAGCGAACTGCTGAAGGAGGGCTACTCCAACGATGAGGTCGCCAATATCCTAAAGCAGTTGGGAAGCTGAAAAATACGAAAAGGCCGCAGCGTAGAACACGGAAAGGTGTTCTGGGCTGCGGCCTTGGGTCGTTTGAGTTTTATTTATAAGATGGGTGAGGAAGTAAAGGGCGTTGTTGCTGCGATAGACATTCCTAGAGATTGGAACCCGCGGGCTAAGCAACAGCCCACTGGGCTGATTGCTTACGCCGTCGCTGACGCGCCGTCGCCGCCCTGTTCGAGTCCCGCTGGACATCCCCATAATAGAAAAAGACCCGCAAGCATATGCTTGCGGGTCTTTTTAGTGGGGTGCCCAGTGGGACTCGAACCCACGGTCTCCAGATCCACAATCTGGCGCGTTAACCGACTACGCTATGGGCACCACATAGATGCGCCCGAAGGGACTCGAACCCCCGGCCCACTGCTTAGAAGGCAGTTGCTCTATCCACCTGAGCTACGGGCGCACGTTGTTATCCCATTGGGTTCTGATATGGTTCGCAGCTGTGAGTCGAAGCACGCTGCGAGAAGTATAATACCATAGCCCCAGGGTTCTGTCAAGAGAAATTTGAAACTTTTTTGCGCTTTTTGCAAAAGGCTTCTCACAGCAGCCACATCCCCACAAAGCCGAACGTAAGCCCGAAGGCTGCGCCTGCCAGCACATCCCGGACGAAGTGCGCCCCAGAAAGCACCCGCAGCAGACAGATGAGGGCGGCGATGGTCAGCATCACGACGCCGACGGCAGGGTAGAAGTAGAGCCACACCATCCCGAGGACGGCGGCACTGAGTGCGTGGCGGGAAGGGCAGGAATTGCCGTGGGTCTCCTTAGATACCAGCGGCACGAAGCCCGGCTGCTCATAAGGGCGGGGAAAGTTGAGCCTCGCCCGCAGGATGGTTCCCAGCCAGAACGCCAGACCCGGAACGAGAATGGCCCGGGCAATGACCTGCATAAAATCAAGAGCGCCGCCGCCCCGTCCGATGGTGAGCATCGTGAACCACCGGAGGTTGAGCAGCACCAGAAGCACCGGATAGCAGACGAAGGGCACGAGGGGGAGCCAGCGGTTGAGCAGGATGATGCTCTCCCGCAGGGCGGGATGTCCCTCGAGCCAGTCTGTCAGTTTTTTATATCGTTCCGGTGTCATGCTGTTCCCTCCCTGAGAGATTCATTCAAAACAGGTGTTGAGGTAGTTTTCCACATCGAAAGGCTCCGGCGTGGAGTCCTTGCGCAGGTAGAGGGGATGGTGGGGGTGGCCCTTTTTGCTGCGGGGGCCGAAGGTCACCCAGGGGATGTTCTTTTCCCGCGTCAGGGCAACCATCTCCCGCATCAGGCCGGGCAGATAGTCCCGCTTTTCAATAAGAGTACCCCATGCGGCCCACATGGTGGGCTCGGTCTGGGCCAGCACGGCCTGCAGCCAGCGGAGATTTTCGTCGCAGAGGGTGCGGTCAGGCGTTTTGTCCATGTCGTTGGGGTTGGTGGCCCGCTGGGGGTAGACGTTGAACATGATCCAGCTGTCAAAGCCGTTGGCGTTGGCCA
>ERZ835880.1247-NODE-1247-length-21685-cov-10.654045_pt1 | contig 21685 bp, 20 predicted proteins | sample MGYA00519944_ERZ835880 | MGnify/ENA primary metagenome ERZ835880 (study PRJEB31850, sample SAMEA3708787) | human gut metagenome | biome: human gut; feature: human-associated habitat; material: faeces | place: China | collected 2014 ... | reverse complement strand
GGTAGTGCTGGATGTTGGCGTCGATGGTGAGCCGCAGGCCGTCCCCCTCGGTGGGAAAACGCTCGGTCTCATAGCTCTGTTCCAGCGTGTAGCCCCAGGCGTTGACAGCCGTGAGCACCACGCCGTTTTCCCCGGTGAGCAGTTCGTCATATTTCAGTTCCAGCCCGGCCACCCCTGCGTTGTCCACATTGGTGAACCCCAGCACCGAAGCCAGAAACGCTCCCTGCGGATACCAGCGCTTGCTGTCCTGATTGATGCGGATGCCGGTGATGCTGTTCTCTTCGCAGAAGTCCCGCACGGCATCGGCTGCGGCACGGTCCACCCGGTAGCGGAGCAGGCAGTCGTTGGAGCGGCGGTCGCTGAATTTTTCCAGCAGGGCCGCTTCGTCCAGCGCTAAGATCTCCGCAAGGCCGTGGGCGGCAAGGGTGATTTTTTCTTCCGGCATCTCCCGGGGCGAGGCCCGCAGGGTCCAGCAGCTGCTGTTGGCGGCCAGCAAAAGGCCGTCGGCGCTGTAAATGCGCCCCCGGTCCGCTGGGACCACGGTATCCCGCAGCTGCTGGCCCTGTGCACGGTCGGCATAGAAGCCGTCGGTGCGCACCTGCAGGAAAAAGAGCCGCACGGCCAGCCCCAGGCAGACAGCACAGAACAGCACCGCCACGGCCCGTGCCCGGCGGCGGAATCCCCGCTCGGGCAGGGTGCGGAGAAATTTGGGCATGATGTCACCCCCTTTAACGGGCTCACCCTCTCCGTCATCGCTGACGCGATGCCACCTCTCCTATCGAGGAGAGGCCTTGGCATTCCGGAAAGCTTTCTCTCTTCGCCAGAGGCTCCCCTACAAGGGGAGCTGGCGGGCGTAAGCCCGACTGAGAGGTTGTACGAAGGATAGCGTAAAAATATGAGTACAACTGAAACCAATCTGACCCACTTTGATGCCTCCGGCAACGCCGTGATGGTGGATGTGAGCGAGAAGACCGTCACCTTCCGGGAGGCCACCGCCCACGGCATCATCACCATGAACGCCGAGGCATTCGCCGCTGTGGAGAGCGGCACCGTGAAGAAAGGCGATGTGCTGGGCGTGGCCCGCATTGCCGGCATCATGGCCACCAAGCGCACCAGCGAGCTCATCCCGCTGTGCCATCCGCTGCCCCTGACGAAAGTGAGCGTGGACTTCAGGCTTCTGCCCGAGCGGCAGGCTGTGGAGGCGCTCTGCACCGTCAAGACGGCGGGCGTCACCGGCGTGGAGATGGAGGCCCTGACGGGTGTTTCCACCGCCCTGCTCACCATCTACGATATGTGTAAGGCCGTCGATAAGGGCATGGAGCTGGGCGAGATCCATCTCGTCGAGAAGACCGGCGGCAAGAGCGGCCACTACATCCGGGCGGAGGGCGGCTATGTTTGATTCTGCCCAGCGCAATATCCACTATCTGCGCCTGTCCGTCACCGACCTTTGCAACCTGCGCTGCCGCTACTGTATGCCCGACGGCGTGGAAAAGCTGGAACGGGAAGCCGTGCTCACCTACGAAGAGTTCCTGCGTCTGGCGGCCCTGTTTGCCCGGTGCGGCATCGACACCGTCCGCGTCACCGGCGGCGAACCGCTGGTGCGCAAGGGCGTAGACCAGCTGGTGGCGGGGCTGAAAGCGATCCCCGGCATCCGGAAAGTCACCATGACCACAAACGGCATCCTGCTGGCGCAGCAGCTGCCCGCCCTGCTGGCGGCTGGACTTGACAGCGTGAACATCAGCCTCGACACCCTGCGCCCCGAGGTGTTCCAAAGCATCACGGCCCGGGACGAGTTCGGCCATGTGATGGAAGGCATTCACGCAGCACTGGACAGCGGCATCCCTGTCAAACTGAACTGTGTGCCGCAGGTGGGCGTGAACGAGGGTGAGTTGGAAGACCTGGCCGCCCTCGCCGAGAGCCGCCCGTTACAGGTGCGGTTCATCGAGATGATGCCCATCGGCTACGGCGCGGCCATGCCCTGCATCTCGGGGCCGGAGCTGCGGGAGCGGTTTGCCCGCCGCTGGCCGGAGTTTTCGCCCCTGCCCGCCGCCCAGAGCGCCGGGTTTGGCGACGGGCCTGCCGTCTACTACACCGTCCCGGGCTGGAAGGGCGATGTGGGCTTCATTGCGGCGGTCCATGGCAAGTTCTGTGCTTCCTGCAACCGGGTGCGGCTGACCAGTCAGGGCTTTCTGCGCCCCTGCCTTGCCAGCGAGACGGGCTGCGACCTGCGCACCCTGCTGCGCGGCGGCGCAGCCGACGAGGAGCTTTTACAGGCCATCCGGGAGACCATCTGGTCGAAACCCCGGGAACATCATTTCGGAGACAATTCCATGCCCGCCACCCGCGGGATGTACCGTATCGGAGGATAAATTACTATGGGAAAAATTCTGGCGATCTGCACCAGCCCCAAGCGCGGCACCGTCAAGACCGAGGTGCCCAGTGCTGTCCTGACCCCGGAATGGGGCATCGTGAGCGACGCCCACGGCGGAAACTGGCACCGGCAGGTGAGCCTGCTCAGCGCCGAAAAAATCGAGGCGTTCCGTAAGAAGATCTGGGTGGACTATGGTGCCTTTGGCGAAAACCTCGTCATCGAGGGCTTCGACTTCCGCAGCCTGCCCGTCACCAGCCGCTTCGCCATCGGCGACGTGGTGCTGGAGATGACTCAGATCGGCAAGGAGTGCCACAACGACTGCGTCATCAAGCAGCAGACCGGCGAGTGCATCATGCCCCGGGAGGGCGTATTTGCCCGGGTGCTGAGGGGCGGCGAAATTCGTGTCGGCGACGAAGTGACCCTTCTGCCCCCGCTGGAAGATCCGCCGCTGCGCGCTGCGGTCATCACCCTTTCGGACAAGGGCAGCCGGGGCGAGCGGGAGGACAAGAGCGGCCCGCTCATCGTGGAGATGCTCACCGCCGCAGGCTATGTGGTGGAAGAGACGATGCTCCTGCCCGACGAGGCCAAGGCGCTGAAAGCACAGCTCATCCGTCTGGCCGATGGCCGTCAGGTGAACCTTATCCTGACCACCGGCGGCACCGGCTTCTCGCCCCGGGATATTACCCCCGAGGCCACCTATGCCGTGGCCGACCGCAATGCCCCCGGCATCGCCGAGGCCATGCGGTACCACAGCCTTTCCATCACCCCCCGCGGGATGCTGAGCCGCGCCGCCAGTGTATTGCGCGGCAAGACGCTCATCGTCAACCTGCCGGGCAGCCCGAAAGCCGTGAAGGAGAACCTCGAGTACATCCTGCCCAGCCTCGGGCACGGCGTCCGCATCGCCGCCGGTCTGGACGGCGAGTGCGCCCGCAAGTAAATTGCTGTCCCGCTCCGGCTTGCTGGGGCGTGGACATAAATTATGAGGGATTCTTTTATAAAAGCAAGGAGCAGATCTATGAAAACCGATCTCATTTCCCGCCGCAGCTTTCTGTCCGTGGTCGGCGCAGTCGGCGCTGCTGCTGCCCTGACCGCCTGCGGCGGCGCTGCTTCCAGCACTGCCTCTTCCGCAGCTGCTTCCGAGGCTGCTGGCGAGAGCGTCGAGCTCATCGTCTTCGCCGCTGCTTCACTGACCGAGACCCTGAACGCCATCGCCCAAGACTACTCTGCCGAGAACCCGGGCGTCACCTTCCGCTTCAACTTTGATTCCTCCGGTACTCTCAAGACCCAGATCCAGGAGGGCGCTGACTGCGACCTCTTCCTCTCTGCCGGTCAGAAGCAGATGAACCAGCTGGACATCACCTCTTCTGCCGACGTAAACATCGACGGTCTGGACTTCGTGGACCCCTCCACCCGTGTGGACCTGCTGGAAAACAAGGTTGTCCTCTGTGTGCCCGAGGGCAGCGACAAGGGCATCGACAGCTTTGATGCTCTGGCCGAGCACCTGAAGGCTCAGGACATCCTGTTCTGCATGGGCAACAGCGATGTGCCTGTGGGCCAGTACACCCAGAAGATCCTGGCCTACTATGACCTCGACGAAGAGGCTCTGGCTGCTGCCGGTGTCATCACCTACGGCTCCAACGTCAAGGAAGTCACCACCCAGATCAGCGAGGGCAGTGTGGACGCCGGTGTCGTCTACTGCACCGACGCTTACAGCGCCGGTCTGACCCCCGTGGACGAGGCCACCGCCGAGATGTGCGGTCAGGTCATCTACCCCGCCGCTGTGCTGAAGGCTGCCCCCAACGCCGAGGCCGCCAGGGAGTTCCTGGCCTATCTGCAGACTGACCGTGCCGCCACCGTGTTCGAGGGCGTGGGCTTCACGGCGATGTAAAAGGTTAAAATCATGGATTGGTATCCCTTATGGAACAGCCTGCGCATCGCGCTCATCAGCTGCGCAGCAGTGTTCTTCCTCGGCATTTTTTCCGCCTATTATATCGCAAAGCTGCCCCGCACCGTCAAGGGCGTGCTGGACGTGGTGCTCACCCTGCCCATGGTGCTGCCGCCCACGGTGGTGGGCTATTTTCTGCTGCTGCTCTTCGGCGCAAAGCGGCCGCTGGGTATCTTCTTCATGGAGCATTTCGGCGTCAAGCTGGTCATGAACTGGTACAGCGCCATCTTTGCGTCCATCGTGGTGGCCTTCCCGCTGATGTACCGCACCGCCCGGGGCGCCTTCGAGAGCTTTGACGAGACGCTGGCCTGGTCGGCCCAGACACTGGGACAGTCCAACGCATGGATATTCTGGCGGGTGCGGATGCCCTGCTGCCGACAGGGCATTCTGGCCGGTACGGTGCTGGCCTTTGCCCGGGCCTTGGGCGAGTACGGTGCTACCAGCATGATAGCGGGCTACACCCCGGGCAAGACGGCCACCATCGCCACCACGGTGTACCAGCTCTGGCGCACCAACGATGAGGCCGGTGCCATGCGGTGGGTGCTGGTGGACATCGTCATCTCTGCTGTGGTGCTGCTGGCTGTGAACCTCTTGGAGAAAAAGCAGAAAGCAGGTGGCCGCGCATGAGCCTGGAAGTACATATCGAGAAAAAGCTGAACGGCTTCACCCTCCGCTCTGACTTCACTGCCGGGAACACTGCCACGGCCATTCTGGGCGCGTCGGGCTGCGGCAAAAGCATGACACTGCGCTGCATCGCGGGCATCGTGAAGCCCGACAAGGGCCGCATCGTGCTGGACGGGCGGGTGCTGTTCGACAGCGAGCAGCACATCGATCTGCCGCCCCAGCAGCGGGGCGTGGGCCTGCTCTTCCAGAACTACGCCCTCTTCCCGAATATGACCGTGGAGCAGAACATCCTCTGCGGCCTGAAAGCCGAAAGGGACAAAGCCGCCCGCAAGGCCCGCTGCGCCGGGATGCTGCGGGCCTTGCGGCTGGAAGAACTGGCCAGCCGCCGCCCGGCAGAGCTTTCCGGCGGACAGCAGCAGCGCACCGCGCTGGCCCGTATTCTGGTGGGCAAACCGAAGATTTTGATGCTGGATGAGCCATTCAGTGCGCTGGACAGCTACCTCCGTGAGGAGGTGGAGGGCGAAGTAGGCAGCCTGCTGGCGGGTTTCGACGGCACAGCCCTGCTTGTCACCCACAACCGGGACGAAGCTTACCGCCTGTGCCGGGACATGATCGTCATGGACGGCGGGCAGGTGCTCCGCACCGGCACCACGAAAGAGGTCTTTGCCGACCCGGGCAGCACCGCTGCGGCCCGGCTGACCGGCTGCAAGAACATCCTGCCCTGCACCCGGGTGGACGCCCACAGCGTCCGCCTCGCAGGCTGTGAGAGTCTGCTGCACCTCGCCGCTGAGGTGCCGGAGGGCTGCACCGCCGTAGGCATCCGCGCCCACGACTTCGCCCCCTGCGCCCCCGGCGCAGAGAACGCCCTGCCGGTGGAGCTTCTCTCGGCCAGCGAGAACCCTTTCGACTGGAACCTCATCTTCCAGCTGCCGGACGGCACCACTCGTCTGTGGTGGAAAGTGAGCAAGACGACCCTCTCCGTGGCCGAACCCGACGCCCCGGCCTGCCTCTCCGCCCTGCCGGAGAGCATCATGGCGCTGGTGGATCATAGCCAATACGAGCAGTAAACGTCAAAAGAGCCGGTGCGGACGCACCGGCTCTTGCTCTGTTTTTATGACTCGCCGAAGAATTTCTTGGCAATATCGGCGCTCTGCTTGGCATCCTTGGCGTACCAGTCCGCGCCGATCTTCTCGGCGTACTCTGGCGTCAGGACAGCGCCGCCCACCATCACCTTGCAGTCGAGCTTTGCCGCATGGAGGGCCGCGATGGTCTCCTCCATGCTCTTGAGGGTGGTGGTCATCAGGGCCGAGAGCCCCACGAGGTGGACATCCTTCTCCCGGACAGTGTCCACCACCGTCTCCACCGGCACATCGCGGCCAAGGTCGATGACCTCGAAGCCGTAGTTCTCGAGGATGACGCGGACGATGTTCTTGCCGATGTCGTGGACATCGCCCTTGACGGTCGCGAGGACGATGCGGCCCTTGCTGGCCCCTGCCCCTCCCCGCTTGGCGATGGCAGTCTTTATCTCTTCAAAGGCGGCCTGTGCGGCGCTGGCGGCCTGTAACAGCTGGGGCAGGAAGAGCTTGCCCTTCTCGTACTTTTCACCCACGACGTCCAGCGCCGGGATGAGGGCCTCGTCCACCAGCGTCAGGGGCTCGTTTTCGTCCAGCAGGGTGTGGGTGCGGGCGGCGGCTTCACCCTTGAGGCCCTTTTCCACCGCCTGCATCAGCGCGGCAAAAGGGCCGCTGTGAGCTGCATCCGCCTCCGCCGGGGTGTTTGACGTCTGAGACGCCTGGGCCGTCTGGGCCTGCTTCAACGCGGCGCTGGCAGGGACTTTATCAGCATAGCGGGCGATGTAGGCCATGCTCTGCTTATCACGGTTGGTGAGGACGTTGTAGGAGTAGACCGCCGCCATCATCTCTTCGCTGGAAGGATTCATGATGGCGAGGTCGAGGCCCGCGTACATGGCCATGGTGAGGAAGGTGGTGTTCAGGTAGGGGCGGCAGGGCAGGCCGAAGCTGATGTTGGACACACCGAGGATGGTGCGGACGCCCAGCTCCGTCTTGCAGCGGGCCAGCGCCTCCACGGTGGCCAGAACGTCCTGCTGCTGGGCGCTGGCGGTGAGGGTCAGGCAGTCGATATAAATATCTTCCCGGGGGATGCCGTGGGCCAGCGCCGCGTCCACCACCCGCTTTGCGATTTCAAACCGGGCGTCGGCGCTGGGCTGGATGCCCCGCTCGTCGATGGCAAGGCCGACGACGGCCGCGCCGTACTTTTTGCAGAGGGGCAGAACACGCTCCAGCACTTCGGTCTCGCCGTTTACCGAGTTGACGATGGGCTTGCCGTTGTAGACCCGCAGGCCCCGCTCGAGGGCGTCTGCGTGGGAGGAATCCAGCTGCAAGGGCAGGCTGACGACACTCTGCAGAGCCTTCACCACCTGCTCCATGACGGCGGGCTCGTCCACGCCGGGCGCGCCCACGTTGACGTCCAGCACCTGCGCTCCGGCCTCGGACTGGCTGACGGCCTGCTCGAGGATGTAGTTCATGTCGCCCTCGCGCAGGGCCTGCTGGAACCGCTTTTTGCCGGTGGGGTTGATGCGCTCGCCCACCACGGTGATGCCGTCCACGGTGACGAAGTCCATCGGCGAGCAGAGCACCGAGGGCATGGCGTGGGCGGGGCGGCCCGGCTTGCAGTCGGCGAAGACGCCGTTCAGCAGCTTGATGAAATCGGGGGTGGTGCCGCAGCAGCCGCCCGCCGCAAAGAGCTTCAAATCGCGGTAGGGCTTCATCTCCATGGCAAAGAGCTGGGGCGTGATGTCGTAGCCGCTGCCGTCGGCGCGGGGCAGGCCCGCATTCGGCTTGACAAAGACCGGGAAATCGCCGGGCAGGGCCTCGGCCAGCCGCTTCGCCATGGGGAAAATTTCTTTCGGGCCGAGGGAGCAGTTGATGCCCACGGCATTGGCCCCGAGGCCCCGGGCCGTGACGGCGAAGCTCTCGACGGTGCAGCCGGTGAAGGTGCGCCCGCCTGCCTCAAAGCTCATGCTGGCGAGGATGGGCAGGTCACAGTTCTCTTTCGCGGCCAGCAGGGCAGCTTTCAGCTCGTACAGGTCGGTGAAGGTCTCAAAGAAGACGAGATCGGCCCCGGCGGCGACACCCGCCCGGACGATGCGGCCATACTCGGCCACGGCGTCTTCAAAGGCCAGCGTGCCGTTGGGCTCCAGCAGTTCGCCCAGCGGGCCGACGTCCAGCGCGGCCAGTGCGCCGTAGGGGGCGCAGGCCCGCTTGCAGTTGGCGATGCCCGCCGCAATGATCTCTTCCAGCGTGTATTCGCTGCCCGCCAGCTTATGGGCCGACGCGCCGAAGGTGTTGGCATTGATGATGCGGCTGCCTGCGGCGGCGTACCGGCTGTGGATGCTCTCGATGAGCTGTGGGTCGGTGATGTTCAGTTCCTCAGGCCGTGCGCCGAGCTTCAGGCCCGCCGCCTGCAGCATGGTACCCATGCCGCCGTCGAGGAGGATGGTATTCGGCTGGGTAAACAGTTCATTCGCTTGCACAGGTCTTGCCCCTCTTTCTATATTCGCACCGCGTGTTCAGCACGCAGTGTCCACACCCGGCAAGACGTCCTTTCACCGGATGGTCGCTCAGGCCCAGCAGAGCGGTCACGCTCTTGCGGGGCGTCATCAGGTCATTTTCGGTCACGCAGAGCCCGGCCCGGCGGGCGGTGTCCAGTGCCGCCGCCACCAGCGGCTGCACCCCGATGGGCCAGTCGCCGTAGCCCGGCGAGAAGCGGCCCGTGAGGTACTTATCCTGCTCTGCGGCCCACTGCCGCAGCTCGGCCTCGGCGGCGTCCGCAGCCTGTTCGGCCAGCACAGAGCCGATGGCGTCCGACGCCACACCGGCGGCGATGTCGCCCACACCGGCCCGGCGTATCTGTCCGTCCACGCCGGGGCCGACTGTCACGGCCAGAAGCACGGCCTCGCTGCACCCTTCCAGATGCCGGAAGATGTCCTCCCCCTTCAAAATACCGGCCTGCGTGAGGCTCTCCACGTCGGCCTCGAGCCAGACAGCCCGGGGCGTGGCGGCGGCGAGAAGGGGCGCAGCGCACTTTTCCAGAAGGGTGAGGGTAGCGCTGTCAGCCTCGCCCCGCGCGCCGAAATACCGCGCGGCCTGCCGGATGTCGATGGACTCCGGCTTTGCTAAATTCAGGGGTCTGCTGGGGCCGATGGGCATTTTCCGCCGCCTCCTTCTTTTGAATAAAGTATGATAAGTATACCGCACCGGTAGGCTAAAATCAACACAAAAGCCCCTCCCTCAGCATTTTTGCCGTGGGAGGGGCTTGTAAACTTTATATCAGCGGATGTCCCTGACCGACACCGCCTGTTACTTCAAAAACTTGTGGACAGCGCGGGCGACGATGCCGCCCAGGATGCCGGAGACAAGGAACTCGGCCACGCCCTGCACGCCGACCAGCAGGACGACGAACATCAGGGGGTTGGCTGCGCCCTTGACGGACACGAGGTTCTGGACGTAATCGCAGCCGTAGAAGGCCAGCACGATGTAGCCCATGAAGAACAGGGTGTTGAGGGCCGGGGCGCACATGGCGCTGACAAGGTAGCTCCAGGTGCCGGGCTTATCGAAATTCTTGACAGCGTTGAAGATAAGGCCGACGCACACGCCCATCAGCACACGCATACCCACACAGAGGATGAAGGTGTTGACGGGGCTGACCTGGAACAGCGCACCAGTCATGGCGGAAGCGCCGGTGACGGCGTCATAGAAGCTCACGGCACCGAACACGCCGCCGAGGATAGCGCCTGCGGCGGGACCCATGGTGATGGCACCCACGGCGATCGGCAGGGTCAAAAAGCTCATGTAAAGCGGGCCTACAGGGACACTGCCCAGGCCGACGGCCTTCATGACCAGCTCAATGGCGACCAGCAGTGCCAGCCGGGTGAGGGTGCGAATGTCATTCTTTTTCATAATTCAGTTTTCCTCCTTGCTGCCGTTCCGCCCTAAATTGTCGGATACGGCGCAAACCTGCCCGTGAAATACACGGGGTCTTTTGTAGAATACAGTCTGAAATATACGGGATGTTTTGTCAGGGAACTCCCGGGGATAGCATTATAAATCAGTAGTGAAGCGGATGCCCGCATCGCGGCGGGCCGTTTCCAGCACACGGCTGACGGCCACCGAGGTGTCCAGCATCCGGCTGCAAAGCTCCATATCCTCGCTCTCGATGGCGCGGGCAAAGGCGTGGAACTCCGCCGCCTGCCGGGGACGGCCTGCGCTGAGGTTGAAGTGTTCTTCCTTGCCCTTATAGGGGTGGAAGGTGACGCCGCCGCAGAAGTTGGCGGTGGATTTCTGGAGCAGATACCCCTTGGTACCCTGAATGATGTACCGGGCCGGGGAACTGCTGTCCTTGGCATTGATGCTCACGGCCTTGAAGCTGCGATACTCCATCGTCAGCACGCCGCTGGTGTCGATGCCCCGAGTGATGTTGGCCGCATAGTGGACCTTGTTGGGCGAGCCGAAGAGGCCCACCACATAGCTGACATTGTAGACGCCCAGGTCCATCAGCGCACCGCCGGCGCAGGCCGGGTCAAAGGACGGCCAGACCTTGCCGGCGCAGAAATCATGATACCGGCTGGAATACTGGCTGAAATTACACTGCACCATCGTGACGGCGCCTACCTTGGGCAGCACTTCACGGATCTTGGCGTAGTTGTCCTGATACTGCGTGGTGACAGCCTCGAAGAGGAAGAGCTTTTTGCTCCGGGCCAGCTCGGCCAGCTCTTCGGCCAGCGCCGCCGTGGGGGCCATCGGCTTTTCGACGATGACGTGGCGGCCCGCTTCCAGAGCGGCACGGGTATATTTTACGTGCAGGATATTCGGTACGGCGATATACACAACGTCCACCCAGCTCAGCAGTTCGTCGTAGCTGGTGGTGTGGCGCGGCACACCATACTGGTCGCAGAGGGCCTGTGCTGCACCGGCGCTCCGCTCCGTGCTGCAAAGGGCCTCGACCTTGAAGGGACTTTCCGGCCCGGTGAGCCAGGGCAGGAACTCCCGGACGATCATGCCTGCGCCGAGAATGCCTAATTTCATCATAAGGTCTCTCCTTTCAGGGCTCAGCCCGCTTTGGCCTCATCGTCCCGGCGGGGACGGCGGTTATTGCGGCGGCGGGGGCTGCTGCCGTTGTTGTAAGGGCGTCTGCCTGCCGGGCGGGGACGGCGGTGCTCACCGTCGCTGCGCGGCTCGTGGTAACGCTCATGCTGCGGCGCATTGAGCTGGTAAAGGAGAGCCAGTCCCTTCAGCAGCAGCTCGGGGTCATAGGTGAGCGGGTGACGGCAGAGCGGGATGACATACTTTGCCAGACCGCCTGTGACCACCAGCGTGGCCGGACGGCCCAGTTCTTCCTCGATGCGCTGCGTGATGCCGTCCAGCAGGACAGCCGTCCCCAGCACAGAGCCGGAGAGCATACACTTCTCGGTATCGACGCCGATCGCGCTTTTGGGCGAAGAAAGATGTACCTGCGGCAGCTGGGCGCACCGCTCCCCCAGCGCCCGCAGACCAGTGGAAAGTCCGGGGCAGATGACGCCGCCCCGGAAGACCTTATTCTCATCCACCACGTTGAACGTGGTGGCGGTGCCGAGGTCTACCGTGACCACCGGCAGGGGGAAATTCGCCGCCGCGTAGGCCGCATCCACAAGGCGGTCTTTGCCGACGGCGTGAGGGTCAGGCACCCCCATCGTGAGGCCGGTGCGGATGTCGGGCGAGACGATGACCGGCTTTTTGCCGGTGTAGTGGCGGGCGCACTCGGCCAGCGCCCCCGTGATCTGGGGGACGACGCTGGTGAGGACAGCGCCCTCAAAGCGGATGGGCTTTTCCGGGTGTCTCCGATGAGAGAACACCTTTTCCATCTCGGCACGGTACTCCGCCGCTGTGCGGGTGCGCACCGTGTCCATGTGGGCCACAAAGCATACACGTCCGTCCCGGATGCCCCCGAGGGCGACGGTGGTGTTGCCTATGTCAATGGCTAAAATCATAATTCAGTTCCTCGCAGGGTCGAACCTCTCCGTCATCGCTGTGCGATGCCGCCTCTCCTACCGAGGGGAGGCCTTGGCATATCGTAAAGCCCCATCTCTTCGCCAGAGGCTCCCCTACCAGGGGAGCTGGCGCGAAGCGCCTGAGAGGTTGTATGGAGACGGGCCTGCCCGTGAGCCGCAGGCTTGACAGAGAGCTTTTTTGTATAAGTCAAGCTGTATTTTACCGCATTTTGAGCCAAGATACAACCCCCATCAAAGATTTTGTTGTGCTCTGGGCCGTTTTGCATTATACTGTAGTTATATTATCCCTATTTATAGGAGGTATTTTGGATGGATCTGAAGGGAAAATGCGTCCTTCTGGGCGTCAGCGGCGGCATTGCCGCCTATAAAATGGCCAACGTGGCCAGCGCACTGCGCAAGCTGGGGGCCGACGTGGAGGTCATCATGACCAGAAACGCCACCCAGTTCATCACCCCTATCACGTTCGAGACCCTGACAGGCCACAAGTGCATGGTGGACACCTTCGACCGGGATTTCAAGTTCGAAGTCACCCATATCTCGCTGGCAAAGAAGGCCGACGTCATCCTCGTGGCCCCGGCCACCGCCAACGTCATCGCCAAGATGGCTCACGGCATCGCCGACGATATGCTTACCACCGTCGTTCTCGCGGCCAAGTGTCCCAAGCTCGTCTCCCCTGCCATGAACACCGGGATGCTGGAGAACCCCATCACCCAGGACAACATCGCCACACTGGAAAAGTACGGCTTCACGGTCATCCCCTCCGAGAGCGGCGTGCTGGCCTGCAAGGACGTGGGCAGCGGACGCCTGCCGAAAGAGGATGTCCTGCTGGACTACATCTTCCGCGCCATCGCAAAGCCGAAGGACCTCGCCGGTCTGCGCATTGCCGTCACGGCCGGCCCCACTCAGGAGCCGCTGGACCCTGTGCGCTACCTGACCAACCACTCCACCGGCAAGATGGGCTATGCCGTGGCCCGTGCCGCCGCGATGCGCGGTGCCGAAGTCACCCTCATCCACGGCCCGACGGCCCTGCAGCCGGTGCGGTTCACCGAGGATGTCCCCATCACGACAGCCCAGCAGATGTACGAGGCCGTGACCAGCCGCTTCGACGAGATGGACGTTCTGGTCATGGCCGCTGCCGTGGCCGATTACCGCCCCGCCGCCGTGGCCGACGACAAGATAAAGAAGAAGGACGGCGACCTCTCCATCGCCGTGGAGCGGACGCCCGACATCCTCGGCACCATCGGCCCCAAGAAGAAGGGCCAGTTCCTTTGCGGCTTCTCGATGGAGACGCGGGACATGCTGGCCAACTCCTCGGCCAAGCTCGAGAAAAAGAACCTCGACATGGTGGTGGCCAACAATCTGAAGGTCGCCGGTGCCGGGTTTGGTGTGGATACCAATGTTGTCACCTTCATCACGCCGGACGGCGCCCGTGAGCTGCCCCTGATGAGCAAGGATGATGTGGCGGACGCCATTCTGGATGAGATTTTAGCACGAAAGAGCAAGTGATCGTGCTGAAAGAAGTTCTGTTCTTCTGTCGAAAACTATGATATAATCGAATCGCCGTCCTTACCACTCCATTCCATTTGGAAGGGAGGTGATTCCGAATGAACAGTATTTTCTCATTTATGCTGTCTGTCGCAGCAGGTGTGGTTGCAAACTACATCTACAAGTGGCTTGGCAGATGGTTCAACAAGGACTGTAAGCACTAAATAATAAGACCCCTTCCCGGAGCTAGCACCTCCGAGAAGGGGTCTTATTATTTGCGATTCCAAATGAACAGCATTTGATTTTCTCGTTTATAAGTATACGCAGTTTTCTAAAAAAGTCAAGCGCCTCGCAGAAAATTTACAATGCTGTAAATATTACTGTACCACGCAAAAAGTGCTCTGCCGGCCGGCAGAGCACTTTTCCGTTATACAGAGATTTACTTGGTGCCGTAGATACGGTCGCCTGCGTCGCCCAGGCCGGGGACGATGTAGCCGTTCTCGTTCAGGTGGTCATCCTGTGCGCCGAGGTAGATGTCCACATCGGGATGTGCCTCGTGCAGGGCCTTGATGCCTTCCGGAGCAGCGATGAGACCGATGAACTTGATGTGCTTTGCGCCGTGCTTCTTGATCTGGGTGATGGCGTCGATGGCGCTGCCGCCGGTAGCCAGCATCGGGTCAAGCACCAGAACGTCGCGCTCAGCGATGTCCTTCGGCAGCTTGCAGAAATACTCCACGGGCTGCAGGGTCTCCTCGTCGCGGTACAGGCCGATGAAGCCGACCTTAGCGGCGGGCAGCAGGGTCAGCATACCATCCAGCATACCCATGCCGGCGCGGAGGATCGGCACCAGAGCCAGCTTGCGGCCTGCCAGCACCTTGGTCTTTGCCATGGTGATGGGAGTCTCGATCTCCACCTCTTCCAGAGGCAGGTCACGGGTAGCCTCATAGCACAGCAGAGTGGCGATCTCGCCCACGAGGTCACGGAACTCCTTGGTGCCGGTCTGCTTGTTGCGCAGAATGCTCAGTTTGTGCTGCAGCAGCGGATGCTCAACGATCATAGGGGTCATAATACACTCTCCTTATATTGTGAATAGATATTGGAATACTAAGGTTTACCGATTCTCGATCGCCATCAGCTTTGCGATGCGCTTCTCGTGGCGGCCGCCCTCGAACTCGGTGTTGAGGAAGATGTCTACCAGCTGGCAGGCGAGGCCGGGGCCGACGACGCGGCCGCCCATGCACAGGGCGTTGGCGTCGTTGTGGCGGCGGGTATACTCGCAGCTGAAGCTGTCAGAGCAGCAGCAGGCGCGGATGCCCTTGACCTTGTTTGCGGCCATGCTGATGCCCACACCGGTGCCGCAGAACAGCAGCGCCTTGCTGCACTGGCCGCTCACCACGGCGTCGCAGGCAGGCAGAGCCATGTCAGGGTAATCCACGCTGGCAGTGCTGTGGGTGCCGAAGTCGATGTACTCCAACCCCAGCTCGTCCAGATGGGCCTTAACGGCCTCTTTCAGTTCAAATCCGCCGTGGTCGGCGGCAAGTGCGATGGGTTTCGTCATTGGTGTTGATCCTTTCCCTTTGCAGTATCTTCCGGTATTTCGGTACGGGCAGCTTCTGCGGCCAGACGCTCGGCCCGCTCCCGCTCGGCCTGGCTCAACCGGTGATAATCCGGCAGCAGAGCCTCGGGCAGGACGGCTTCGCCCCGCTGAGCCATCTGCTTTGCCACATAGGCCACCGCAGCGGCACGGCCATTGCGGAGAGCTGGCGGTACACAGAGCACGCCCGGGACATTGTCATATTTATTATAGCACAGAGCCGCGCCATCACCAACAAAAAACAGAGGCTTTTTGCAATTTTCTACAAACTCGGCCAGGTCGGCCACGGCACGGGCATCGTCTTCCATCAGACGCTCGTGGGTCTCAAGGTCGAAAGCCGCGCTGTACACCTGCGCACGGCGGGCATCCAGCGCACAGAGCACGGTGCCGCAGCCGGTGTGGGCCGCCGCCAGCGCTTCCAGCGTGGACACCGGGGCGCAGAGCGTCTCCCGGGGGAAGGCCAGACCCTTCACCGCCGCCAGCCCGATGCGCAGGCCGGTAAAGCTGCCGGGGCCGGCATTGACGCCGTAGAGGTCGATGTCCTTGCAGCCCATGCCGCAGAGCTTGAGACAGTTGTCGATGAGGGGCATCAGGGTCTCGCTGTGGGTCATGCCCGCGTCGAGATAGCACTCGTAGAGCAGGCGGTCGTCCTGCAGCAGGGCCACGCCCACGGTCTTGCCCGCTGTATCCACGGCTAAGATGTTCATACTTCCACCCCCTCGATGGTGATGCGGCGGGTGGTGTCGTCCACCCGCTCGATGTTGATGTGGATAGGGTCTTCCAGCGCCAGCAGGTCGGCGAAGTTCTCGCTCCACTCTGCCGCCACCACAGCGCCCTCATCCAGATAGTCGTAGAACCCTGCCGCGCACAAATCGTTCTCCGTGGAGATGCGGTACAAATCAAAGTGCGCGAAAGGCCGCGGCCCGCGGTAATAGTTCACGATGGCGAACGTCGGGCTGCTGACCGGGTCGGTGCAGCCGAGACCTCTGGCAATGCCCTCGCAGAAGGCCGTCTTGCCCGCGCCAAGCCCGCCGGTAAAGGCGATGAGCGCCCCGGGCGCAAGATGCTGCGCCACCTGCGCCCCCAGTGCCACCGTCTCCTCACGGGAGTGGGTGATAAATTCAGACATGGGTATCCTACCTCATATGCGTTTCTATAAAAAAGGGACGGCAGAGTCCTGCCGTCCTGTTCTGCCGTCCCTTAGTATAAACTATTTCTGTCAAAAGTGCAACGCTCAGGCCGCGCTTTCGAGCACATCGGCCAGCATATCTTCCGCGGCCTCCGCGCGTTCCTCGAGCGAGAAGTTTTCCGGCACATTCAGTCGGGCGTCCTCGTCTCCGTAGAGCACCAGATACGCTGCTGCGGCGTGGGGGCGGCGTCCGCCCTGCTCCGTATACCAGATGATGTCGTTCTCGCCGTAGGTATCCTTCGCGTGGGCCAGCGCCCTGCCGATGGTCTGTCCCATCGCAAGATGGTTGACGGTATCCCAGAGCATACTGCGGGAATAGACCGTGTAGACGTTGTTCACATAGCCCAGCACAGTCCGTGCGCCGCCCGCCAGCAGCGCTTCGGCCATCGACTCATCCACGCTGTTCGTGACGCCCAGGAACTCACAGGTCTCGGAGTAGATGATGGTATTGCTGAGCTGGCCCGAGCGGTACGCATTGCGGAAGAAATCCGCTGTGACGCAGTAAAGGCCGTTGAGCTTGATGATGCGGTGAGCCAGCAGGTCAAAGCCGTAGATGATGTCTTTATACAGCGTGGACGCTTCTGTCAGCAGGATGATGGGTTCGGTCCGGGTGTGCTTCCGGAAAGTACCGTAGCTGTAAGTATAGTAGGCACCGTGGGCGCTCAGGATGCACAGATCATATTTGTTCATCCGGCGCAGGTCCGACAGGGTCACCCGGGTGTTCATCGTCGTGCGAAGGCCCATGCCTTCCCAGAAGCCCTGCATATAGGAATAATACGGAAAGCGGGAGCTGTTCACCGTATTATCGAAGGCATAATAAATGGCGGCACGGCCGATCGCCTCAGGCAGAGCGTTCTCCCGGTACTGCCGGGCCTCCACAGCCTGCCGGACATCGTCGGTCAGGGGCATCTCGGTGCAGGGAGCTCGCTGAGCAATGTCCCTCGGGGCGCGCAGGCCGTTGTCTCCGGCGTCAAAGGTCATCTCGTCCAGCTCGTCGGGCAGAGTGAGCAGGATGCCGCCCAGCACGCCGCAGCGGTAGGTAAAGCTGACTATCCCGTTTTCCTCGTCGGTGCGGATGGAGTCCCGGCGCACCAGCCCCTTCCGGGCCAGTTCATCCAGCTCCGCAAGGGCCGAGGTGAGCCTTTCTTCCCGGGACATCTGCTCGTATTCGTCGCTGCCGGTCAGGGCCGTCACAGCGGCGTCTGCCTGCTGCATCTCGGCGGCATCGCCCGTGGTGAGGGTAGACTTTGCCGTATCCTGCACCTCGCCCGCTCCGTCTGCCGCCCATGCGGCGGGAGCCAGCACAGCCGTCAGCACCAGTGCCAGTGCGCAGACCGCGCACAAAATTCGATGGCGTTGTTCCTTCATGTAAAAACTGTTCCTCCAAGAACGCCGGGGACCGGCCATTTACCGCCCCGGTACGTTTCATTTTAGAGGGCATATCGGCCTTTGTCAAGCGTTCTGCGCCGATTTTGCAAAGCTGTCACAACCGGCCATCTTGCGCGCCTCTCTCCCCTGCTGTATAATAAGGTATATTGGGGGATTATGCCCGGCTGTGAGGCAGGGTTTTGAGGAAGCTGTTTTCGTAAGCGGAGTGCAACGCTTAGAAAACGGCTTCCTAAGGATACAGAAAGGTGGTGCTTTTTTGGAAAGCATTCAGCGATATTGGAAACGGACAGACAAGATGTACCTGCTGCTCTGCCTGTTCAGCAGCGCGATGGCGGTACTGGCGCTGTCGTCGTGGGCGGCGAAGCAGGGCAGCGGCTTTGCCGTGGATGAGCTCACCGGCCAGATCACCGGCATCGGCGACTACCGCCGGGCCGTGGTGCAGGCGGGTGCAGCGGCCATCGGCATCCTGGTGGCCATCCTTCTGTCCAACATCGACTACCGCAGCCTCGTCAATGTCTGGCCTGTCCATGTGGTGCTCACATGGGGCCTCGTGCTGCCCACGCTGGTCATCCGCAATGTGACCATCGGCCCGCTGACCATCGGCTACAACGCGGGCGACACCGACAACTATTCCTGGTACAAACTGGGCGGCTTCACTTTCCAGCCTACCGAGCTGGCAAAGATAAGCTTCATCCTTACCTTCGCCATGCATCTGAACAATGTCCGCAGCCGCCTCAATGAGCCGAAAGAGCTGGGCAAGCTGCTGCTCCATCTCTTCGTGCCGATCGGCATCATCCATATCCAGGGTGACGACGGTACGGCCATCATCTACGGCATCATCGGCTGCTGTATGCTCTTTGCCGCCGGGCTGAGCTGGAAGTATATCATCGGGGCCTTCGCTGCCCTCGCAGCGGCGGCAGCGGCGGCCTTCGCCTTCTTCAGCGACAAGATCGGCAAGGGCTACCAGTGGTACCGCATCCTTGCGGTCATCGACCCCAACAACGAGACGGGCTGGGCGCCCAGCGAGACGGTCTGGAAGAACATCATCTACCAGCAGCAGCGGGGCGAGATCGCCATCGGCTCGGGCGGCATCTTCGGCAACGGCTTCTTCGATGGCCGCTACTACAGCGTCCCCAACGCCCACAATGACTTCATCTTCAGCTGGATCGGCAACGCGGCAGGCTTCGTGGGCTGCTGCGTGGTGCTGGGCGTGCTGCTGGCCATCATCATCAAGACCTTCGCCACCGGAGCACACAGCGAGGATATGCTGGGCTCCTTCATCTGCGCAGGCATCGGCGGCGCGTTCATGGCCCAGATATTCGTCAACGTCGGCATGAACCTCCGCCTCCTGCCGGTCATCGGCGTCACCCTGCCCTTCTACTCGGCGGGCGGCAGCTCGGTGCTCATGCTGTATATCTGCGTGGGGCTGGTGCTGTCGGTGTATATGCACAATACGAAAAAACTGTTTGGTTAAGTCTCTCTCAGAACAGGCGCTGTCGTTCAGCGCCTGTTTTTGTTTTCCGGCCAGATCTCCAAAAGTCTTGCAACACGACAGAAGTCGTGATAGAATATTCAGGTATTTTATCTATATTCTTTTGACTTTTTCAGGAGGTCCCATGAAGCATCAATCTCTCTCCAAAGTCCTCAAGCGCCTCGCCTGCGTGCTGGCGGCGCTGGTCATCGCACTGGCCGTTGCCGTGTTCGCCCTCTGGCACAACGAGCTGGCCACCCTCTCGTCCCTCAAAAAGCTCTCTGACCGCGACGAAGCCCACCGTGACGGTGCAGTTTACCAGCTCAACGTCTCGGGCGGCTACTACTTCGACGATTTCCTGGCCCAGGGCGGCGCATCCACTGACTCTGAGCTCATCTCCTTCATCACCCAGAGCATCACCAAGGGCATCATCCCCATGAACATCAAGACCAGCACCATCGCCTGCTCGGCCTTTACCGCAGACACCCAGAGCGGCGACCGGGTCTTTGGCCGCAACTATGACTTCTCAGCCACCAACACCGCCATCGTCTACACGAACCCCGGTAAGGGTCGTCACGCCTCCTATTCCACCATCGACCTGAGCTTCCTCGGCCTCGACAAAGACAAGGACGTAGAGAGCCTCGGCCAGAAGATCCTGACCCTCGCGGCCCCCTATGTGCCGCTGGACGGCGTCAACGACGCCGGTGTGGCCTGCGGCATCTTCATGTCCTATCAGGGCGAGGGAAAAGGCACCCCCACCGACACCCAGACCGACAGGCCCGACCTCACCTCCACCACCCTGCTCCGGCTCATCCTCGACTACGCCGACTCGGTGGAGGACGCCGTGGCGCTGGCCCAGCAGTACGACCTTCACGACTCGGCAAGCAGCTGCTTCCACTACATGGTGGCCGACTCCACCGGCCGCAGCGCCGTCCTCGAGTGGGTAGGTGCTGATGCCGACCACGACGCCGACGGCTCTCAGCGTCAGCTGAACGTCCTCTGGAACGACACCGACGCCCTCTCCGATTCCTCCGACTGGCAGGTGGTGACCAACTTCATCAAGACCCCCGGCTACTACGACGGCACTACCGTCGAGATGAAGGGCCTTGACCGCTACGAGCACCTTGCGGCTGCCCTGCGCCAGACCAACGGCGTCGTGGCTGACAAGAACGCTGCCATGGACCTGCTGGCTTCGGTGGGCCGCCGCACCTGGAACAACGACGACTCCAACAGCAACACCGTCCACAGCGTGGTCTACGATCTGACTGATAAGTCTGTTCTCTGGGTAGGCAATGAGCACTACGGCGAGGATGGGTATACATTTGAGTTTCAGCTTGGGGCGTAAAATGTAATTTTCTTGCGGTAAGCTTGACTTTTTTTGAATTTCGCATATACTGAAAGTGGAAATGCAAAGATTCCATTTGGACTCACCAAAAAGAACAGGAGCTGCGTCCCGAAAGGATGCAGCTCCTGTTCTTTATATTATCTTACTTCAACACTGCGCCGAGGTTTGCGCTGGTGACCAAACGGGCGTAGCGGCTCAGCCAGCCGGTCTTGATGTTGGGCTCGGGAGCGACATACTTTGCCTTGCGCTCCGCCAGCACCTCATCCGAAACTTCCAGCGTGATGCTGGCGTTGGGGATGTCGATGTGGATGGTATCGCCTTCCTCAACAAGGCCAATGGGGCCGCCGGAAGCAGCCTCCGGGCTGACGTGGCCAATGGCAGCGCCGCGGGAAGCGCCGGAGAAGCGGCCATCGGTGATGAGGGCCACGGTCTTGTCCAGCTTCATGCCGGCCAGAGCGGAGGTGGGGTTGAGCATCTCACGCATACCGGGGCCGCCCTTGGGGCCTTCGTAGCGGATGACCACCACGTCGCCCGGGACGATCTTGCCCGCATAGATGGCGGCGATGGCCGTTTCCTCGCTGTTGAAGACGCGGGCCGGGCCGGAGTGCTCCTGCATCTCGGGGGCCACGGCGCTGCGCTTGACGACGCAGCCATCGGGGGCGATGTTGCCCCACAAAATCTGCAGACCACCGGTCTGAGAATAGGGATCATCGATGGGACGGATGGCCTTGTCGTTCAGGATGTGAGCGCCCTTGATGTTCTCGCCGAGGGTCTTGCCGGTGACGGTGGGGACATCGAGGTCCAGCAGACCCTTCTTGGCCAGCTCTGCCTGCACGGCAGGGATGCCGCCGGCGGCGTAGAGGTCGGGCATGTGGGTGGGGCCTGCGGGGGCCAGATGGCAGAGGTTCGGGGTCTTGGCGCTGATCTCATTGAAAAGCTTCAGATCGATCGGCACACCGGCCTCGTAGGCGATGGCCAGCAGGTGCAGAACGGTATTGGTGGAGCAGCCCAGCGCCATATCGCAGGTCAGCGCATTGCGGATGGAGCGCTCGTTGATGATCTGGCGGGCGGTGATACCCTTCTTCACCATATCCATGACGGCCATACCGGCGTGTTTTGCCAGCTGCAGCCGCTTGGAGTAGACGGCGGGGATGGTGCCGTTGCCGGGCAGTGCGATGCCGATGGCCTCGCACAGGCAGTTCATGC
>ERZ835880.1241-NODE-1241-length-21774-cov-6.621253_pt1 | contig 21774 bp, 20 predicted proteins | sample MGYA00519944_ERZ835880 | MGnify/ENA primary metagenome ERZ835880 (study PRJEB31850, sample SAMEA3708787) | human gut metagenome | biome: human gut; feature: human-associated habitat; material: faeces | place: China | collected 2014 ... | reverse complement strand
TTCTCTTGGGGGATTTAAAGGGGGCCATTCTCTCACGTGAGAGAATGGCCCCCTTTTCCCGCCCCCCTGCGCGGCGCAGGGGAATAAGGAGCAGCGCTGGCGCGCTGAAATTTCAGATGCTCAAACCATTGAGCCTGCACAATGTATTGACCACCGCAAAAATAATCACCGCGCCGAGGTTGGCGGTCGTATTATCCTGGTCGAACCGCGGGGAAATCTCGCAGATATCGAACCCGCGGACCTTGCGCGTGCGCAGCACATGCTTGATGAGCGGCAGCACGATCTCGGGGTCGAGGCCGAGCGACTGCGGCGCGCTGACGCCCGGGGCGAACGCGGACGAGAAGACGTCCGAGCAGACGGTGATGTAAGTATCGTCGCACTGATAGAGAAACTGGTCCATGCGCTCAAGGATGGACTCTAAGTTCGAGGCCTGTAAATCTTTCGCGAGCACATAGTCGACGCCGAGCTCCTCGGCCTTTTTGAAGAGGCTCACGGTGTTGCTGTGCTGCTGGATGCCGATGGGGAAATAGTGGTACGGCGTGCCCTCAGCCTTGCAGACGTCCGCCATCTGGCGGAACATCGTGCCGGACGAGTTGCCCATGTCGTACGGGCGCAGATCAAAGTGCGCGTCAAAGTTGACGATGCCGAGCTCCGGCGTCTTGCCCTTGTCCTTTAAGAAATTGTGCTGGCCCTGGAAGTGGCCGAACGTCGTCTCGTGGCCGCCGCCGAGCACGATGGGGAACAGGTTCCGGCACAGAATTTCCTCCACGGCGCAGCCCAGCTCGCGCTGGCCCTCTTCGAGCGAAATTTCATCGCAGATGATATCGCCCGCGTCATAGAGCTTGACCTCCTGCGAGAACGTGCAGGGAAGGCCAGACATCTGGCCGCGCACAAAGTCCGGCGCGAGCGCCGTGCCCGTGCGGCCCTTGTTGCGCGCGACGCCCTTGTCGCTGCAAAAGCCGATGAAAGCAAAGCCAAGCTTGCCGGTGAACGGCGCGCTGCCGTCGTTCAGGTCGATGGGCTGTACCCACTGGTGCCAGCGAAACGCGTCGTAATCGGTCTCGCTATCGATTCTTCCCTTCCAGCTGTCCATGGCGCTGACATAATGATCCAAAAGCATATCTGATTGCACTCCTTTACTGTCTTTCTGATCGTGGTTTCCTTATTCATCCAGCTTGAGGACAGCGAGGAACGCCTCTGTCGGCACCTGCACGGTGCCGAGCGAGCGCATTTTCTTTTTGCCCTCCTTCTGCTTTTCGAGCAGTTTCTTCTTTCGGCTGATATCGCCGCCGTAGCACTTGGCCAAAACGTCCTTGCGCATGGCCTTGACGGTCTCGCGCGCGATGATGCGCCCGCCGATGGCCGCCTGAATAGGAATTTCAAAGAGCTGGCGGGGAATGTTGTCCTTGAGCTTTTCGCACAGCTTTCTCGCGCGGGCGTAGGCCTTGTCGCGGTGCGCGATGAACGACAGCGCGTCCACCTGATCGCCGTTGAGCAGGATATCGACCTTGACGAGCTCGCTCGGGCGGTAGCCGGAGAGCTCGTAGTCGAGCGAGGCGTAACCCTTGGTGTTGGCCTTGAGCGTGTCGAAAAAGTCGTAGATGATCTCGTTGAGCGGCATTTCGTAATGCATCTCGACAAGGTAGGTGTCGAGGTACTGCATATCCTTGAATTCGCCGCGGCGGTCCTGACACATCGGCATGATATTGCCGACGTAATCGGGCGGCGTGACGATCGTCACCTTGACGTAGGGCTCCTCGGCGTGCTCGATGTGCGCGGGGTCGGGGTAGTTGTGCGGGTTGTCGACGCGCACCATCGTGCCGTCGGTCTTGTATACCTCGTAGATGACGCTCGGGAGCGTGGTGACAAGGTCTAAGTCAAATTCGCGCTCCAACCGCTCCTGAATGACCTCCATGTGCAGCATGCCGAGGAAGCCGCAGCGGAAGCCGAAGCCCAGCGCGACGGACGATTCCGGCTCAAACGTCAGCGAAGCGTCGTTGAGCTGCAATTTTTCCAGCGCGTCGCGAAGATCGGGATACTTGCTGCCGTCCTCAGTGTAAATGCCGCAGTAGACCATCGAGCGCACCTTGCGATAGCCCGGCAGCGGCTCGCTCGCGGGATGCTCGACGCCTGTGACCGTGTCGCCGATCTGCGTCTCATGCACGTCCTTGATGCTCGCGGTGAAGTAGCCGACCTGACCGGCCTCTAACTGCTTCGCAGGCTCCAGACCCAGCGGGCGCATCAAGCCGCATTCGAGCACCTTGAATGTTGCGCCCGTCGCCATCATCTTGACCTCCATGCCGGGCTTCAGGGTTCCCTGCTTCAAGCGCATGTAGACGATGACGCCGCGGTAGGCGTCGTAATAGCTGTCGAAAATGAGGGCCTGCAGGGGCGCGTTCGGGTCGCCCTGCGGGCAGGGGAGGTTCTGCACGATGTCCTCGAGCACGGCGTCGATGTTGATGCCCTGCTTGGCGGAGATTTCGGGCGCATCCTCGGCGGGGATGGCTAAAATGTCCTCGATCTCCTGCTTGACGCGCTTGGGGTCGGCGGCGGGCAGGTCGATCTTGTTGAGCACGGGGCGAATTTCAAGGTCGTGCTCCATCGCGAGATACGTGTTTGCGAGCGTCTGTGCCTCGATGCCCTGCGAGGCGTCGACGACGAGCAGCGCGCCCTCACACGCCGCGAGCGAACGTGAGACCTCGTAGTTGAAGTCGACGTGGCCCGGCGTGTCGATCAAATTGAGCGTGTAGACCTGCCCGTCGGCGGCGGTGTAATCGAACGTGACGGCGCGGGCCTTGATCGTGATGCCGCGCTCGCGCTCGAGGTCCATGTTGTCGAGGATCTGGTCCTCCATCTCGCGCGCAGAAACGGCGTTGCACTTTTCAAGAAGCCGATCCGCCAGCGTCGACTTGCCGTGGTCGATATGCGCGATGATGGAAAAATTTCGGATGTTCTTTTCGTTCATAGCTGTTGCTCCTGTTTGTTGTCGGCAAGGCGACGCCGCGCGCCAAATGGCGCGTCCAAGCGTTTTGCCGCAGGGGAAATTCTTATTTCCTGCCGAGCAGGGAATTCGTCTTTTCTTCGGTGCTGTGGAGTACCTGCGTCACGCTCTGCATGAGGCCGGGGTAGAGGGACGCGAGCGCTTCATCCTCCATAGAGGCGAACGCGCCGTCCTTTTCGGAAAGCTGCGCGAGCGAGGAGGCGTAGGCGATGTAGTCCGCGCGCATCTGCGCGTCCACTGCGCCGGACTGGTAGGCCGTGGCATCTAAACCGAAGTACCCCTCTTTCCCGCCGCTCGCGCGGTGCAGCGCGCGGTAGAGCTGGTAGAACGCGCCGCCAAGGTAGCTGCCCGCCGACGTGATGAGCGTGCGGTCGTTCGTCTTGCCCAGCAGCTCGAAGAGGACGCCCGCGGTGTTGACGAGCATCTTCTTTTGCAGCGTCGCGGCGATACTGCCGCGCAGCGTGCCCTTTTCATCGCTCGAATCGTAGAGCGATTCGGCGTCGATCATGCCGCCGTCGCGATCGAGCGTGCGCCCGAGCAGATAGTCCGCCGAGACGTGGTAGTAATCGCACGCCTTTTTGACGAACGCAAGCCCCGGCTCGCGGATGCCGTTTTCATAGTGGGACAAAAGCGCCTGCGAAATGCCGAGCTCTTTCGCGGCCTTGCGCTGGGAGATCCCCTTTTCCTGCCGCAGCAGGGCAAGGGTGCGTGAAAAGTCAGCATTCATGGCAATAACCTCGTCAAATAAAATACGGTAGGTTATAGTATAGTCTATTGATAACCGCTTGTAAATTAAAAATTTGCGCTGATTTGCCGTTTTGCGCAAAAAAATCGGGCGCGGCAATTTCGCCGCGCCCCAAAAACGGAGGAGAAAAAACAATGGACTAAATGAGTACGCTGAGTAACCATGCCAGCGCGATGCCGCCCGCGCCGATGCAGCCCCACAGCGCGGGCGAGCCGCGCCTAAAAAAGCTGCGCTTGCTGCATGTCGCCGTGCGGCCGCAGGTGCGCGCCACGCGGCAGGCTTCGTCCACCAATCGCTGCGCCGTGACGCCGTTTCGGTTCATGGCGTCGTTGCGCACGATGAAAATGGCCTGTTCAAAAAGCTCCGTATCCGGCGAGTCGACCACGATCACTCTCCGCGATGTTCCCTTGACCATATTGAAAGCAGCACCTCCCGATGGAAAAACATTCTGCCTCCAGTATGCCCGCCGCGGCGGGCGCTATACGGGAAGAGCGAAAATTTTTGCTGCATTCAGACCGCCTGCGCGCCGCCCGAATCCTCGGGAATGTAGAGCGCCAGAACACCAGCGTCGTCCGTGCCGCCGCGCTTTTCCATACTGTCGGCCAAGATCGCCGCGACGAGCTGCTGGGGATCATGTCCCTCCCAGCCTGCAAGCAGGTTTTGCAGCCATTCGTCGTCAAGCGAGTCGGCCACGCCGTCGGAGAGCATTACGAGAAAGCACCCCGGCGAGAGCTTGATATGCGTCGCCTCCGGCGGGGGCGAGCCCTCCTGCAAGCCTGCGGGCAGGCACGAGCAGGTCACGCGGCGCACCGTGCCTCCGCGCTTTAGATAGCTCGGCGCCGCGCCGTACTTGTAGAGCTCGCCCTCGAGCGTCTGGAGCGAAAGCGTCAGCAGGTCGACTGTCGTAAAGCTGTCGGTCGACTCGGCGCGAAGAGAGAGTGCGCTGTTGAGCGTCTTGAGCGCGGGCGGCGCGTCGATGCCCGCGCGCAGAAAGCGCTCCAACAGCCGCACGGCCATCGACGATTCGCGCTGCGCGGCCTCGCCGCAGCCCATGCCGTCGGAGAGCAGCAGGCAGAGCGTGCCGTCCTCGGTCTCAAAGTGGGCGGCGCTGTCGCCGCTCACGCGTTCCCCGCGCTTGGGGCGCAGCGAAAGACCGATCTCATAAGAATGCACCGGCTGCGTCGATACGGGGCGCAGCGCGCCGTCCGCCGCGCTCTGCATGAGCTCGGAGAGCTGGGCGTACTGCGACGCGGCCTTCGCGCGGTCGTCCTCCAGCAGCCGCCGGTACTGCCGCCGCAGAAGATAGGCGCGCAGCTCGCCGTTCACGGCGGAGAGAAATGATGAAAAATGGATGCACCGCTCGGAAAAGTACGAGGGGAAATCCTCGCCCCTGCCCTGCCCGCGGCGCAGCAGCGCCGCCGTCGCGTCGTTGAGCGCGGTATAGGTGCGCTGATACTCCTTTTCCCAGCAGTAGCTGCACAGCGCACAGCCGCGGCAGACCTTTTCCGCCGCGCGGTCGAAGATGGCGGCGGGATTTTCCTCCGTCAGCGTGCGCGGACGGGCGATGCTGTCGTAAAGCTCGCGCAGCGCCGCGGCAGAGGCCGCGATCTTTCTGCGCACGGCGGCGTCCTCCTGCGCGGCCTCGTCGCTGCAAAGGCGCTTGCCGCGCAGGAACCGCGACGGGATCAGCAGGAATAACAGCGTCGCCGCCAGCCCCTCGTAGAGCAGCACAAGCCCCGCGTGCGCGTTCATCGGCAGGGCAAAGCACAGAATGCTCAGCGCAAACCACAGGGCCGAGAGCACGCGGTTGCCCCGCGCTGTGACGTTCACCAGCACCGCGGAAAACGCATATGACGCCGCGTGGACAAAGCTGCCGCCCCCCGCGCCGAGGTCCATCCCCAGCCCGATGCACAGCGCCGCCGGAATGGCGAACGCGCTGCCGCGCTCAAAGGCGAACAGCAGCACCGCCAGCATCGAGAGGATGCGACCCGGCGCAAAGCCGTCCGCGGTTTCGAACGAGGACGCGGCCATCAGCACGCCGAGCAGGATGAAAAGCGGCGCGTAGGGGTGGTCCTCCTTTTCCTTGTCGCCGGTCGCCAAGAGCGCGCGCCCGCTCATCGCGCCGAGCGCGCACAGCAGCAGCGCCATCAGGCAGTTTGCTGCCTCGCCCACGCCGTCGCGTAAAACGTAGACAAACTCGACGGAGAACATCATCCCCGCGCACAGCAGCGGCAGAAACGCCCGCTTTTTGTAGAGTTTCAGATCGAAAAACGCGTTGTTCGCCGTGAAGATCAGGACGCCCGCGGCGAAGGTCCTAAGTGCGTGCGAAAACGGCAGAAACAGCACAGCGCCCGCCGACGCGCCGATCAGCGCGCTCACCCCCCGCAATCCTGCGCCCGATGCGCCGATCATGCCGAGCGCGAGCGGCGCGTAGCCGCCGAACACCTGCGCACCCGCAAGCGCGAACGAGAGCGCAAAGCGCAGCACGCAGTCGATGACCTTTCCGGACCATTCCTTGCTTTTGAGCAGCTCGATCACCTTCACAGCCTGTCCCCTCCCTGTGCGTCGATTTATTGTGTCGGGGATTATTGTAAACGAGCGGAAAGAAAAAGCCTGTCGGGAAATACACGCGCAAAAAAAAGAACCGGCAGTTTTGAAAACTGCCGGTTCTCTCGTTCACGTTACTGCTTATTTGACGATCATTTCTGCCTCGCGGGCGTTTTGCGCGATCATGTCGTGCAGCTCCCGCGTGGAGGAGAACTTCTTCTCCTCGCGCAGGTAGTCGAAAAAGTCGAGCTGCAACTTCTGCCCGTACAGGTCGCCATCGAAGCCGACAAGATATGTCTCGATCGTCACAGTGTTCTTGTCGCTCACCGTCGGCCGCACGCCGACGTTCGTCACGCCCACGCACGTTTCGCCGTTCGGCAGATGCGCGCGCGTGGCGTACACGCCGCGCTTGAGGGCAATGATGTGTTCCTCAGGGATGAGGTTTGCCGTCGGGAAAAGGGATTTTTTCCCGATGCCCTCGCCGTGGCACACCGTGCCCTCCACGGAAAAATAGTGGCCGAGAAATTCGGACGCGCGCTTGACCTCGCCCGCTTCCAGAAGCGAGCGGATATAGGTCGAGGAGACGGTCACGCCGTCTTTTTCGACGCGCGGGATGATGTCGCAGCCGAGGCCGTGGGCGGCGCAGTAACTTCTGAGCTTTTCCACATCGCCCTCATTTTTGTGGCCGAAGCGGAAGTCGTGTCCCGCGACAAGGTGCACCGCGTGATACTTCCTGACGAGAAGCTCGGAGATAAAGTCCTCCCACGGCATGGTCATCATGTTCCGGTCGAACGGCTCGACAAAGACCTCCTGCACACCGTATTGTGTGCGGATGATGTTTGCGCGCTCAGACGGCGTTGTCAGCAGCGGCACGGGCTTTCCCGTGACGAATTCACGCGGCGAGCGGTCGAACGTGAACGCCGCGGAGCGGCAGCCGCGCTCCTGTGCGCGGCGCACCGCCATTTTGAGCAGTTCGCCGTGCCCGATATGCACCCCGTCGAAAAAGCCCAGGGCGATGACTGTGGATTCATTCATAGTTTCGGTTTCCTTTTTGCGTCAGCGTCACACGCTGAAAAAATTTCGTTTCGAGGTGAGCGTGCCGTCCTTCGCCTCCGACAGGGCAAGGAACGCCCCGTCGCGCCCGTAGACGCGGTACAGCCCGTCGGGGAGCTTTGCGCGCAGTGGATTGCCGCAGAGGCACTTGCGCTCCTGCTCGGCGCTCGGGATGGTGTAGGCCGGATACTGCCGGAACAGGCTGTCCGTGGGGCGGAGCAGTGCTTCGCCCTCGCGCTGCACGTCCTCGAGCGTCACGGCCTCGTCGATGCGAAAGTTCGACGCCTCCGTGCGGCGCAGCGCCGCCATGCAGCCGCCGCAGCCGAGCGCTTGACCCAAATCGTGGCACAGCGTGCGGATGTAGGTGCCCTTCGAGCACACGATGCGCAGGGCGTACTGCCCGTTCCCCAAATTCTGTGTGAGCGCAAGGTCGAAGATCGTGATCTTGCGCGGCTTACGCGCGACCTCACGACCCTGGCGGGCGAGGTCGTAGAGCTTCTGGCCGTTTACCTTGATGGCCGAGTACATCGGCGGGATCTGCTCGATCTCGCCGAGAAAGCGCCCCAGCGCCGCGCGCACCTCGTCCTCCGTGACGGTCACAACACGCTCTTCGAGCGTTTCGCCGGTCGTATCCTGCGTGTCGGTCACAAGGCCGAGCTGTAAAACGGCCTCGTAGACCTTTTGCCCGCCCTCGGCAAAGGAGACGGCCTTGGTCGCCTGCCCGACGAACACGGGCAGAACACCCGTCGCCATGGGGTCGAGCGTCCCCGCGTGGCCGACGCGCTTTTCATGCAAAATGCCGCGCAGCTTGGCGCACACATCCATACTCGTCCAGCCCTGGGGCTTATCAATAATTACAATGCCGTTGGGCATAAATGGCCTCCTTTGCGCCAAGCCTTCGGCGCTTTTGCGCCGTACAAGCGTTTTGCCGGCAGGCAAAACGCAGTTCTCTTTCTACTCTCCGCGCACCAAGATATGCGCGTTCATGCGAAAGCCGTATTTCTCGTAGAGGTGGACGGCGTCGTTGCCGTCGACCACCTTGACTTCGATCTTCCGGACAACGCTGCCCGAAAATACCGCCATCGCCCAGTCCATCAGGGCCTTGCCGTATTTCCTGCCGCGGCACTGCGGCAGAACGACGAGGTAGTCGAGCTTGCCCGTGCCGTCTCCGTGCAGGTCGACCTTGCAGAAGCCGACGATCCCGCTGTCCTCTTCGATGACCGCGATGCGCGAGACGTTTTCTTCCAGCGCCTGTGCAAAAAGCGACAACGTTTTATCATAGGGCCGGCTCGGATAGCTGCCCTTGAAATTCACGGACACGCGGTTGTGGTGCTCGGACAAGGCCTGCACGCACGCGCGCAGGCGCGGCGCTTCGTCCGCCGTGATTTGTCGCAGCGGCGGCAGAAGCTTTTCAAGCAGCACGAGCTGCACACCGGCGATACCGTTAAACGTGCACGGCACGACGCCGATCTCGGCGTAGCCGAGCTTTTGATAGAAGCGGCGGGCGCGCGCATTGCGCGCGTTCGTGTCGATGCGAAGGTACCGGCAGCCGTGCGCGAGGGCATAGCCCTCGTAAAATGCCGCAAACTCGCGGCCAAGGCCGCGCGATTTGGCCTCGGGGTCGATGACGAGCGTGTGCAGCACCATGACTTCGCTGTCCGGCGCGTCGTAACGCCAGTTCGCCCCCGCGTAGGAATCGACCTGCGTTTGGTTGAGAATGGCCGTGCCGACGATCTCACCGTTCTGTTCCTGCACGAAAAGGTCGCCGCGCGCAAGCGCGGCCTCCGCTGTCTCACGCTCGGGATACACGCCGCGCTGCCAGCCGATCGCGGCCTCGCCGCGCTCCTCTGCCGTGTGGATCTGGTCGTAAATGCGGCACACCGCGTCCAAATCGGCGCGCGCTGCCTTGCGGATCGTGCTCATGTCTCTTCCGCCACCGCTTCGGCGATGGCGTTCAGGATCATGGCGCGCGCGGTCTCATAGTCCGCGTGCTCAATGAGGCAGCCGGACGCCGCGCGGTGTCCGCCGCCGCCGAGGAACGAGCAGGCGCGCGTCGCGTTGACACGCGCACCTGTGCGCACGCTGACCTTCCACGCGCCGTCCTTCGTTTCCTTCATCGTCACAGCGCAGTCCGTGCCCTCGACCAAGCCGCCGAGGGACGCAAGGTCTTCCATGTCGGCCTCGGAAAGCGCCATGCTCTTTTGTAAGGACTGCGGCACGGCGACGATGACGACGCGGTCCTCGTCGTAGAATTCCATCGTGCGCAGCAGCTCTCCCTCAAGCGCCAGGCGCTTTTTGCTCTTTGTGCGGAAGTGCAGCTTGTTGGCGGCTTTATAGTCGATGCCCGTCTCCATCAGCGCCGCGGCCACGCGGTGCGTGTTCGCCGTGACGTTGGAGTAAACAAAGCAGCCCGTGTCGGTCGACACGGCGACATAGAGCGGCAGCGCAACAGCAGGCGTCAGCTGGCCGAGCTCCTGCGCGAGCTCGCACAGAATTTCGCCGCAGGCGGCGCACTCGGGATGCACACAGCTCTCCTTGCCGAAGCCCTCGTAGCTCGGGTGATGGTCGATGGCGAGGTCGACGCGCGTTTTGAACATCTCGGCATTGTCGGGGAACAGGCTCAGCGCGGCGAGGTCGACGGAGACGACCGTCTCATAGTCAAAATCGTCCGCGACCCAATACTGCTCGACATAGGACTCGAAGTGTTCGGTCGTCTCGCGGTTATAGAGGATGCCCGCGGTCTTACCCATCTGGCGCAGCATGGCGCACAGCGCCGCAGCGCAGCCGAGCGTGTCGCCGTCCGGACGGCGATGGGTGAGAATGAGGTACTTGTCGTGCGCGCGGAGGTATGCCGCGACTTCGGAAACGGTCATTCCTGCTCATCCTCCGTGTTCAGTGTTTCGTTTTCGGGGTTCGCGGGCTTCACCACGCGCGGGTCGCGCAGCATCTCTAAGATGTGCGCGCCGTATTCGATGGAGTCGTCCGCGATGAACTGCAGCTCCGGCGTGTAGCGCAGCGACATGTTCGCGCCCAGCTCGCGCCGGAGATAGCCCGCCGCGCTCTTGAGACCGCGAATGACGTCCTTTTCGAGCGACTTTTCGAGAACGCTCACGTAAATGCGCGAATAGCGCAGGTCGCTCGTCGTGTCCACATGGGTAATGGTCACCATGCCGCTCTGGACGCGCGGGTCCTTGAGCGTGCGGAAGAGCGAGCTGAGCTCGCGCTGGATCTCTTCATTGATGCGGCCAATGCGATTGCTTGCCATTTTTATTCCTCCTTTGAAAAAAGCAGGGGCGGGCGAACGCCCGCCCCTACCGAAAGGCTTCTAAACATTGCGCCGCGCACGGCGCAAAAATCTTGATCTGTATTTCTGACGACCTGCGCGTCAGAAATACACTTTACAGGCTGCAAACGTGCGAGCGCAGCGAGTGCGCTGCCGCAGCCTGAATCCTACTCAAAAATTCGCTTCGCGGATTTTTGAAGTCTTACTGCTCGATTTGTTCCATAACGTACGCTTCAACGATGTCGCCGACCTTGATGTCGTTGTACTTCTCGAAGCTCAGGCCGCACTCGTAGCCCTGCGCGACTTCCTTGACGGAGTCCTTGAAGCGCTGGAGCGAGGCGAGGTGACCCTCGTGGACGACGATGCCGTCGCGCACGATACGCACGTCGCACGCGCGCTGGATCTTGCCGTCGGTGACATAGCAGCCCGCGACGGTGCCGACGGACGAGACTTTGTAGGTCTGGCGAATTTCGGCGTGGCCGATGATGGCCTCGCGGAACTTCGGCGCGAGCATACCCTTCATAGCGGCCTCGATCTCGTCGATGGCGTCGTAAATGACGCGGTACATGCGCATGTCGACATGGTTGCGGGCCGCGCTGTCGCGCGCCGCGGCGTCCGGACGAACGTTGAAGCCGACGATGATGGCGTTGGACGTGGCCGCGAGCATGACGTCGCTCTCGTTGATCGCGCCGACCGCGCCGTGGATGACGCGCACGCGGACCTCGTCGTTGGAGATCTTCTCAAGCGACGCCTTGACGGCTTCGACCGAGCCCATGACATCCGCCTTGACGATGATGTTGAGATTCTTCATCTCGCCCGCCTGGATCTGGCTGAAGAGATCTTCGAGCGAGACCTTTGTGATGGGGGCGTTGGCCTTGCGCTTTTCCTCTTCCTTGCGCTGCTCCACGAGCTCGCGGGCAAGGCGCTCGTCGGCGACGGCGTTGAAGTGTGCGCCGGCCTCGGGCACTTCGCCAAGGCCCGTAATCTCCACAGGCACGCTGGGGCCCGCGGTGGTGAGCTTCTGACCCTTGTCGCTCATCATCGCGCGCACGCGGCCGACGGACGTGCCGGCAATGATGATGTCGCCCTGATGGAGCGTGCCGTTCTGGACGAGCAGCGTTGCGATCGGGCCGCGGCCCTTGTCAAGGCGCGCCTCGACCACAGCACCGGACGCGGCACGGTTGGGGTTGGCCTTGAGCTCGGCGACCTCGGCGGTCAGCGCGACCATTTCGAGCAGGTTGTCGATGCCCATGCCGGTCTTGGCGGAGATGGGGCAGACAATGGTGTCACCGCCCCAGTCTTCAGCAACAAGGCCGTACTCGGTCAGCTGCTGCTTGATGCGCTCGGGGTTGGCGTCGGGCTTATCCATCTTGTTGATGGCGACGATGATGGGAATTTCGGCGGCCTTGGCGTGGTTGATGGACTCGATGGTCTGCGGCTTGATGCCGTCCTCCGCCGCAACGACGAGGATGGCGATATCCGTGATCATCGCGCCGCGGGCACGCATGGAGGTGAACGCCTCGTGGCCCGGGGTATCGAGGAAGGTGATGGGCTTGCCTTTGATCTGCACCTGATAGGCGCCGATGTGCTGGGTGATGCCGCCCGCCTCGCCGGAGGCGACGTGGGCATTGCGGATATAGTCGAGAAGGCTCGTCTTGCCGTGGTCGACGTGACCCATGACGACGACGACCGGCGCGCGGGGCTGGAGCTCGTCAGCGCTGTCCTTGTGATCGTCGATGAGCTTTTCCTCGATCGTCACGACGACTTCCTTTTCGACCTTGCAGCCGAGCTCTTCAGCGACAAAGGACGCGGTGTCGAAGTCGATCATCTGGGAAAGGGACGCCATCACGCCGTTTTTCATCAGGCACTTGACGACCTCGGCGCCCGTCTTCTTCATGCGGGAGGCCAGCTCGCCGACGGAGATCTCGTCGGGAATTTTGACGGTCAGCGGCGTCTTCTTCGCGATCTCAAGCTGCAGGCGGCGCATCTTCTCGGCCTCCTCCTGCTTGCGCTTGCCGGAGAACGGCTGCTGACGGTTGCTGCGGTTTCTGTTGTTGCGGAACTTTTCCTTGCTGCCGCGCTCTAAGTCGCGGCGGTCACCGGAGCGCTCGGCCATGTCCTGCAGCTTTTCGTCGTACTTGTCAAGGTTGACGTTCGTGACCTTGCGGGTGTCGACGATCTTCTTTTCCGGCACGCGCGTCGTGGGATGCTGCGTGGCGGTGGACTTGCTCTGCTGCTGCACCGGCTGGGTGTTCTGCTGCGGCTGGGCGGGCTTACCCTGCTGGCCCTGCTGGGGCTGGGGACGGCTGCCGCCGTTATTATTGTTATTTCTCGGCTGGTTCTGGGCATTATTCGCCTTCGGCTGGTTCTGCGCGGGGGCGGGGGCAGCCTTGGGCTCGGGTTTTTTCTGGGGAGCGGACTCGGCGTAGATCGACTCGATCTTCACCTGATGCTTCTGCGTCAGATGCTCGAAGATCAGGTTGACCTCGTCCGCGGACAACACCTGCGAAGGCTTCTTGCTCCCGTCCTCATAGGTACTCAGAACGGACAGAATGTCCTTCGACGTAAGGCCGAAGTCCTTTGCCATATCGGATACCTTGTTCTTGTTCATTGTAGTAGCCAAATTATTGCACCTCCGTGTGTTGTGATCTCTGCTTACTGTCTTTCTTGATGCTGCCCTTGCCCTTCTTCACAGGGCGGGAATGGGCAAAGCGCCTTGCCGCGCGCTGCTTTTCCGCGGCGCGGTGCGCCTTTTCTCTCTCGGCGCGCGTGCGTCCGTGCTTGACCGCGCCTCTCGGGCGCTTGCTCTCGCTCTTTTCCGCGCTCTTGGCTTTTGCGGCGGGAGCGGGCTGCGGCTCTTCCTGATGCGGCTTTTTCTTGCCGGTGCGCACATTTTTTTCGTGCTGCTTGAGCTCTTTCCTCCGCTCGGCGGCGCGGGCCGCCTTGATCGTCAGGCGCTTGGCCGCCTCGCCGTAGTGCGCCTCGTCACCCTCCGCCAGCTTTTTCGCGACGGCCTCGGCAAAGCCGATGTCCGTCAGCGCCAGCAGCGCGCAGGATGTGCGCCCCAGCGCTCTGCCGAGGTCCTCCTTCGTCGGCGGGATCTCAAGGCAGATGCACTCGCCCGCCTCGCCGAAGTGGAGCGCGCGGCGGCGCGTGTTGTCCGCCGCATCCGAGGCGATGAGGATGAGCCGCGCGTGCTTGCTTCGTGCCGCCGCGCCGGCGGGCTCTTCACCGACCTCCAGCTTTCCGGCCTTTTTGGCAAGGCCGATCAGATTGAGCAGTTTATCCACCGTTTGCCATCTCCTTTTCCATTTCTTCGTAGACGCTCTCGGGGATGGCCGTGTCCAGCGCGCGCTCGAGCGCGCGGGATTTGCGCGCCCGCTTGAGGCATTCGCTGTTCGGGCAGACGTAAGCGCCGCGCCCGGGCTTTTTGCCCGTAAAGTCGAGCGACACCTCGCCTTGCGGCGATTTGACGGCGCGGATGAGCGCGCGTTTGTCCTTCATCTCGCGGCAGCCCACACACTGGCGCTGCGGGATCTTCTTCACTTTCTGCATGAGCCGCCCTCCTCTTTGGCGCTTTCAGCGCCTCGGACTTTTTTGCGCCGCGCACGGCGCAAATGAACTGAAATCGTTTTTACCGGCGACCGGTGCGTCAGTAAAAACACTTCTCGCCCCGCAAGTGTGCGAGCGCAAGCGAGTGCGCGCAGCGGGGTGCAAATTGAAGCTCAAAAATGTGCCTATGCACATTTTTGAAGATCACTCTTCTTCGCGATAGCTCTCGGGCTTGATGTCGATCTTGTAGCCGACGAGACGCGCGGCAAGGCGCGCGTTCTGGCCCTCCTTGCCGATGGCAAGGGAAAGCTGATCGTCGGGCACGATGACGCGGCAGGCCTTGCCCTCTTCGGCAAGGCGCACGTCGACAACGTCCGCCGGAGCGAGCGCCGCGGCGATATACTCCGCGGGATCGTCGCTGTACTTGATGATGTCGATCTTTTCGCCGCGCAGCTCTTCGACGATGCTGTTCACGCGCTGGCCGTGGGGGCCGACGCACGCGCCGATGGGGTCGACGTTCTCGTCGTTGCTCCACACCGCCATCTTCGTGCGGGAGCCCGCCTCGCGGGCGATGGAACGGATCTCGACCGTGCCGTCGTAAATTTCGGGCACTTCGAGCTCGAAAAGACGCTTGACCAAACCCGGATGCGTGCGGGAGATCACGACCTGCGGGCCGCGGGACTGGCGGCGCACATCGACAAGGTAGACCTTGATGCGCTGGCCCTCGACAAGCGTCTCGCCCTTGACCTGCTCGCCGGCGAGAAGAATGGCGTCTGTCGCTTCCGTGCCGGTGCCGATGCGAAGGGACGCATTGCCCGTGCGGGGATCGATGCGCGTGACGACACCGGTGAGAATTTCATGCTGCTTGGAGTTGTATTCGTCGTAGACCATGCCGCTCTCGGCTTCGCGCAGGCCTTGGATGATGACCTGCTTGCCGTTGCCCGCGGCGATGCGGCCGAATTCGATGTTGTCGACGGGAATGTTGACGATATCGCCGACATTGTACTTGGCGGAGATGGCCTTCGCGTCGTCGAGGCTCATCTGCGTGCCGGGGTTCTCGACCTCATCCACGACTTCCTTCTGCACGAACATCTTGAGCTCGCGCTTGCCCTCGTCCACATCGACCACGACGTTTTCCACGCCCTCGTGGTCGCGCTTGTAGGCGGTGGTGAGCGCCTGAACGATCTTATCCATCATAAAGGCCTGAGAAATGCCGCGTTCCTTTTCCAGCATCGCAAGCGCTGCGAAGATTTCATCACATTTCATGGGTATGCTCCTATTCTGTATAATCAAAGTAATTGGTATTCTTTTTGGTTAAAAGTCGCAGCGCAGGCGCACGAGCGCGACCGCGTCCTTTTCAAAGCGCTTTTCCTCTTCGCCGATGCGAAGTGTGACCGCGCCGTTGTCGTAGCCCGCGAGGTCACCGGAAAATTCCTTGCGCCCGTCCACGGGCTTGTAGGTCTTCAAGAGCACGGGCGAGCCCATGAACTGCTCAAAGTCACCGGGCCGCTTGAGCGGGCGCTCCGCGCCGGCGGACGCGACCTCGAAAATGTAGCTCGACTCGATGGGGTCGGCCTCGTCCAGAATATCGCTCAGCGCGCGGGAGATGGCCTCGCAGTCGAGGATGTTCACGCCGCCGTCCTTATCAATGTAGATCCGCAGATACCACTGTCCGGCCTCGCGGACATATTCCACGTCCCAGAGCTTGCAGCCGTTCTCTTCGACCACGGGGAGCGCCAGTTCGCGCACGGTCTCTGTCACTTTCTTCATTGTATCCCTCGCAATCCGTGTTTTTTCCGAAATTTGCAAAAGAAAGAGCGGGCCAAACGGTCCACTCTGCGTTTCCTGCATCCATAACACAAGCATACTATCACACAAAGCTGCGGAATGCAAGCGTTTTTGCGCGCAGTTTGCGGCTTTTTTGAAAAAATTTCCGTTGTTTTTCGTTATTTTTTGCGCGCCGCACCCTTCCCGCTTGCAAAGCGGGAAAAAGTGTGCTATAAGGATAGGACTCTGAATAGAGAATGAGAGAGAGGGATATTTTATGGCGCGTTCCGCCACGCTCGATATGACGCAGGGCAGCCTTGGCCGCCAGATCATCGGCTTTTCGCTGCCTCTGATGTTCACTAACCTTTTGCAGATGCTCTTCAGCATGGTCGACCTTGCGGTCGTCGGCCGCTTTTCAAGCTCCGCCGCCATGGGCTCGGTCGGCTCGACCACGACGCTCATCTTCCTGTTCACGGGCTTTCTGATGGGCCTTGGCAGCGGCGTCAACGTGCTTGTCGCCACGCATTTCGGCGCGCGCAGCGAGAAAAACGTGCGCGAGTCCGTTCACACGTCGTTTCTTGTCTGCCTGATCGCGGGCTTTTTGATGCTGGCACTGGGCCTTATCTTTGCCCGCCCGCTGCTCGAGCTTCTGAACACGCGCGACGATCTGATCGACGGCGCGGAGCTGTACCTTCGCATTTACTTCCTTGGCATGCCCGCCGCCGCGCTCTATAACTACGGCAACGGCGTTCTGAATGCCATCGGCGACACGAAAACGCCGCTCATCTTCCTTTCCACCGCGGGCGTGCTCAATGTCATCCTCGACCTTGTGTTCGTCATCGGGCTCGGGATGTCGACCGACGGCGTCGCGCTCGCGAGCATGCTCTCGCAGTGCGTGTCCGCGGGGCTCATCGTCCGCTCGCTCATGCGCAGCAAGGAGATCTACAGCCTCAGCTTAAAAGAGGTCCGCTTCCACAAGGACAAGGCCATCCACGCGCTGTCTGTCGGCGTGCCGGCAGGTTTGCAGAACGCGATCTTCTCGGTCGCAAACCTCTTCATTCAGGCGGGCGTCAATTCGTTCAGCACCGTCGTCGTCGAGGGCAACTCCGCGGCGGGCAATGTGGATAACCTCGTCTACTCCGTGATGAACGCGTTTTACATCGCCTGCTCGAGCTTTGTCGGGCAGAACTACGGCGCGGGCAAATCGCGCCGCGTGCTCAAGAGCTACCTGCTGACGCTCTGCTATTCCGCAGTAGCCGCAGCGGTGCTCGGCGGGCTGTTCCTGCTGTTCGGGCACCAGTTTCTCTCGCTCTTCACGTCGGAATCCGACGTCATCGAGGCGGGACTCGCGCGCATCTGGGTCATGTGCTTCTCGTTCCCGATCTCGGCCACGATGGACTGCACCACCGCCGCCTCGCGCGGCCTTGGAAAGGGCCTCGTGCCGATGATCTTCGTGTTCCTCGGCTCGTGCGTGTTCCGCGTGGCGTGGATCTACACCGTGTTCGCCCACTTCCATACGATCCGCTCGCTCTATATGCTCTATCCGTTCTCGTGGGTACTCACGGGCGCGGCGGAGATCGCATACTTTTTGTATTGCTATAAGAAATATGTCAAGCCGCTGGATGCGTCCCACGCAGCGGAATGAAAAAGAGCTGTCCGAAAGGACCAATGCTCTGAAAATTCCATCACAGATTTTTTGCGGTCCATCTTTTTTATTGCTCTGTATGGAAACGCATGATATGATGGATTTGGCAGCGGTGAAAGAAACCGGCAAATCGGAATTTATCTAAGGTGATGTGTATGATTTTAATAAGCCAATTAATAAGTGCAATCCTTCAAGTTGTTATATTAACAGCTATTCCATTTATATTTTATCTTTTCAAAGAAAAGAGAGCAAATGGTTTTTTTGAATGGATTGGATTTAAGACTACTGAAAACAATGTTTTCAAGTATATGGTGATAATATTTGTGTCTTTTTTAGTGATAATAATATTGCCATATCTGTATCTTTACAATACAAATAGCTTGACATATACAGGATTTACAGTTGATGCATACAAACAATATGGCTGGAGTATGCAGACAATATTAGTTATATTAATCTGGGCAGTTGTACAAACCTCATTATCTGAGGAAATATTTTTTAGAGGATTTTTAGGTAATAGACTATTTGAAAAATTAGGAAATGGTGGAAATATTATACAAGCTATAATTTTTGGTGGTATACATATAGTTTCTGTTGTAGGAAAAGGAATTTTGCCAATGGTGATAATTTTTCTTCTTACAGGTGGAATTGGATATGCACTTGGTTGTCTTTCTAAAAGTAAAGCAGATGGAAGTATAATCTATGGCTGGATAATTCATGCAACTGTAAATATAATTTCTCCAATAGTTGTATTTATGTTTTTGATATAATTATATAAAAGTAAAAGCTAATACAATTTGATATCATTCATGATTTTAGAATTTCCCTAACACGCTCTGTTTCAGAATTGATAGTCTTTATTATTGAACTTACTGTTTTGAGGAGGGACACATTGAGAAGTTCTATGCTAATGGGAACAGTTAGTATAGTTCTTGCATTTTTACTTGATATGTTCATTCCATTCCATTTTGGATAAACAATTTCGGAATTTGATGAAGTACAAGGCCATCTTCGAGCGCAACGCCGACCGTCTTGTGAACGCCAACACCATCTTTGAGGGACAGGTCATCGTCCTGCCCACGAAGTAAGCACAAGCAAACCACATAACGAAAGCATAAAAAATGCCCACCTCGAAAAATCGAGGTGGGCATTTTTTCGTGTGCGCGGATTTGCTTAACTTAATGACATTGCCGAAAGGACAGCTCTTTTTTTGCGACCACACTGGGCACACGTGCTTTTTCGCGCTTGTGCGAAAAAACCAAAAATTTTCACAGCTTTTGCAAAGCTGCCAACTTGCGGTTTTTGTAATCCGCGTCCCCCGTCACTTCGCGGAGCACGGTGATCTCCTCGGGCAGCGCGGCACTGTTTTGCCCGTACTGGAACAGCACGGCCCTTTCTGCGCTGAAGGGGTACACGTCGATCTCGAACACCAGTCCGCCCTCCGGCAGGCAATAGCGCACCTTGTGAATGGTCACCCGCGCCGGGTCCCGCTGTGCCAGCAGGGCCTCATATTCCCGGGCGTCGATCTCCCGCTCCCGCTCCACGCAGGTGCGGTCCGTCAGGCGCTGCTTTTCGGTGTGGAAAAACTGCTCCGCTTCCCCCACCCGGCGGCGGACCCGGGCGCTGACGCCGGGCCGGGACAGCAGGTAGGTCTGCCACATCTCCCACCGCACCGGGCACCGGTCCAGCAGGGTCCGGTCCGGCATTTCGATCAGGAATTTCCGCTCGATCTCCAATGGCTCCGTCACAGCTTCTCAAACTCCTCTCGTGTCAGCAGCAGATTCAGGGCCTCCAGCAGGCCGTTGGCCGTCAGGTGCTCCGGCAGACCCAGGTCCCGCAGCACCTGCTGCCGCCGGGCGGCGGAGTTCGGCCCCACCAGACCCTTGTCCATCATGTCCGCCTTGGTCAGGTCCCCGCCGGGGGCCGGGGCGTCCTCTCCCTCCAGGGTGGCGCCGCAGCGCCGCAGGGCCTCCAGCAGCACCTCCGGCCGCATGCCCTCCACTCCTAACTTGCCCTCCTTGCCGGGATGGCGCTTGCGCCGCTCCTTCCCGGCGATATCCGGGACATAGGCCTGCTTCAGCTGCTGGCGGGGGATGGCCCCCTTCAGGTGGTTCCGGATCACAAAGCCCGCCCCGTCCGGGTCCGTCAGCAAGATCAACCCCCGCTTTTCCGCCAGCCGCCGCAAAAACGCCAGCTTCTCCCGGTCGTTGAACACGGAAAACCCACCGGTCTCCACCACCGTGGCGTCCACCGCCTGCAAAAGGGCGTTGCGGTCATACCGCCCCTCCACCACGATGACCTCTTTTACCCGGGGCTTCATCTGCGCCCCGCCAATTCCATCAGAAACAGCTTCAATTCGTCCTCCTTCTGCTTATCCGGCATACTCATGCTCTTCATCCGCCGGTCCAGCTGCTGGCACCGCAGCACCGCCGTCCGGCACCAGTCGTGGTCCACCTTTCTGGCCGCCTGCATCAGCAGCTTGGCCGGGTAATCGCTGCTCATGTTCCACAGCTGCTTCAGCCAGAGCCGGCCCTTGCCGCCGTCCAGGGCCATTCGGGCGGTATACAGCCGCCGCAGCTCCTTGCCCACCGCCGCCAGTATGACGATGGGCTCCGTCTGCATCCGCAGCAGCTCCCCCAGTACCCGGGCCGCGTCGTCGTATTTTCCGGCGGTGATGCTGTTGGTCATGTCAAACACCTGGGCGTCCAGAATGGGGTCCGCCACGGCGTTGATGTCCGCCACGGTGATGCGCTCCCCCTTGGCACAGGCAGCGATCTTCCCGATCTCCGGCACCAGGTCCGTCATCAGCGTGCCGCAGGTGAACAGCAGATGGTCCGCCGTGGCCGTGTCGATGTCGTGGCCCTCCGCCGCGAACCGCCGCTTCATCCACCGCAGCAGCTGGTCCCGCTCCTGCTGGCAGAACTCCACCTCCTGCGCGTGGTCCCCGATGGCGGCGCACAGCTTCTTCATTTTGCCGTCCCGCTTATAGGGCAGCACGTCGTATACAAACACCAACGTGCCGTATTCCGGGAAATCCCCCAGCAGATTGATCAGCAGCCCCCGCTGCCCCTCGTCCAGCCGGAACAGGTCCATATCCGTCACCACCGTCAGGGTGTGCTGGGCCATCATGGGCATGGCCTCCACCACCTCCGTCAGGTCCTGGACGGTCAGTCCCTTTCCGGAAAGCCGGTGATAGTTGAACTCCTCAAAGCCCTCCGGCACCAGCAGGGCCTTCAGCTCCTCCAGATACCGGTCCCGCAGATACGTCTCCTCTCCGTAGAAGATGTACACGTTCTCCGGGCTGCCGCTTTTGATATCCGCCCGCAGCTTTTCCAGGGCTGCGCCGCTTTTTTTCGTAGCCTTTGCCGCCATTTACGTTCCTCCGTTCACTGTGACCAGGACGTTTCCCTGCCGGTCGGTGCGATACACGGTGGCCCCGTTCCGGGACAGCCGGTCCATAGCCTCCTGGGTGGGGTGGCCGTAGCTGTTGTCTCCCACGCTGATGATGGCCGTTTCCGGCCGCACCTGCTGCAAAAATGCGTCGGTGCTGCTGTACCGGGAGCCGTGGTGTCCCACCACCAGCACCTCGATATCCGGCAGGTCGAACCGCTCCACCAGCTTCTTCTCCGTGTTTCCGGCCATGTCGCCGGTGATCAGGGCGTCGAAATCCCCCGCCGAGCACAGGAAGGTCAGCCCCTGCTCGTTCAGATCTCCCGCGCCCACCGGCGGATAGATGGTCAGCATGGCCTGGCCCATGGGGAACTGATAGGTGTCCGTCACCATAGTCACGGGGATGTCCAGCTCCCGGGCCAGGGCCAGCAGCCGGTCCCGGACGCCGTATTCATCCTGGATCTCCGGCAGCAGCAGACGTTCCACCGGCATCCGGGCCAGCAGCTCCTCCAGTCCGTTGGTGTGGTCCGCATGATAGTGGGTCACCGCCACCGCCGACAGGCGGTGGATGCCTATGCTCTCCAGCTGGTCTGCCGCCCGGGCCCCGGCGCTGATATAGCTGTTGCTGGATCCGCAGTCCACCAGCACCGCCTTCTCCCGGGTATACAGGGCCACGCTTTCCCCCTGGCCCACGTCCAGGGCCATCACGGACAGGTCCCCATATTGGTGCAGTCCGGTGTTCAGGCCCACCGCCAGTGCCAGCGTCACCGCCGCCAGAACCCCGGCCACGG
>ERZ835880.1237-NODE-1237-length-21842-cov-18.736907_pt1 | contig 21842 bp, 28 predicted proteins | sample MGYA00519944_ERZ835880 | MGnify/ENA primary metagenome ERZ835880 (study PRJEB31850, sample SAMEA3708787) | human gut metagenome | biome: human gut; feature: human-associated habitat; material: faeces | place: China | collected 2014 ... | reverse complement strand
ATATGAAGTTTTGGCTTTATCTTGTAGTTTGCGAATATCCGTATAAATAGAAAAAAACTTTGAGAAAAGGATTTCTCCTCTCTCAAAGGGCAAGTTGGCAAACTGGAATTTTCAAGTGTTTTGCTAATTGCAATTTATCTATAAATATACATTCTCGTCATTTTTTCTTCACCGTCGCCCTGTACCATACACAAAAATTCCCAACCATATTGTTCATAAAAACCTGTATGGTCTGTAATTAAATAGAGCTGTGTGATTCCTTTACTTTTTAAATCTTCCACTACCATGTTTAGCAAGTGTCCAGCAATGCCATTGCCACGGTAGGCTTCTTCAGTATATACGGCACAGACATTTGGGCTAAGAACTTTTCTGTCATGGAAGTCATTTTCAATAACACCCAATCCTCCAATGATTTTTCCATCATCAAGGCATAAATACCAACCATACTCTGTCTCTTTAATCTGAGAAAATATGACGCAATTCTACTTCTCCAGACTTTATCTGATACATACACTTATAACTTTCTGTCACACCTTCACTCTCTATAAATTCAAAATTACCATGCATATGTTGATCTAACTCTGTATTTTACATCACATTTTGTCTCTCGATAGGTTCCACAAAGCAGCGGAATTTGAATTGATAAAACGTAATCAACAAAATAATTATCTTGCAAATCATACATCTTCATAACACATTCACCAATATAATATCCCAATTCAGCCGTCCTAAAATGAATATTCTCACACCGAAACACTCCTATGCTGCCAACAACCTTATCATCGATAGTTATTGCAAAAGCAAAGGTTTTCGTTTTATCAGCCGAAAGCATTGACATAATATATTCTTCTGCATCGCTCTTTGTATTGGATATGGCAATCCATCACGCAAGTTATTAAGTATATTTTTATTATTCAACATTTCTGCCAAACCAGCAGCATCTTCTATCTTCCATTCTCGTATTATACACTCCATGCTCGTGCTCTCCTTTCAAAAAACTATTTTCTCGCACCCCTGGTGCGAGAACTCCCTACAGAAGAAATCTATTTTATTCCAATCATTTTTCTGACAATCGGAATCAATTTTATTAAATGATAAGCCAACACTGTCAGTAGAAAACTGCCAATGCAAATACAAAATACCTGCATCAGTAAAACATCACTTATCTGCACAACATAATATGCGAGAGCCACCAATATAGACTGATGCAAAATATAAATTGGATAAGACGCATGATTAAAATATTCTGTAAAACCTGTTCTCTTATTCAAAAACCTTTTTCCGACAAGAAGTAGAACTAAAATAGAAAGCCAGCCAATAAAATTCACCCACAAATCACCATAATAAGAAAAGCAATAATACAATGATGCCGATATAATCGTTCCAATTACACATAATGTCGCTAACCATCTTATATTTTCTTCAAGTTTTTCTATTATTAAATCATTACTCAACACATAATATCCTATCAAATATAAAGCTAAGTTTTTTCCCAAGCTAAAGCCACCGAAATTGCCCAGATAATACATTAACCATATCGGAATAAATAAAAGTAGCACTCCAAATGCCGGCATCTTTTCTACACTGACTGCCAATTTCTCATATGGAACGAAACGGAACAAAAGCAAAGTAACCATTGAGATTAAAAACAAAAACAGAATAAACCACAGATGTCCGGGAGTAAATGCTCCGTCATAACCACTAAAGTCCGTAAGATGTGTAAAAAAGTATTTCCAATTATCTAGAAGGCTTCCCTCATAATTATCAGAGAATCTTCTTGCATACAATGTTTGGAATGGTACAAAAAATATCATTCCGCTAATAAATGGAATTAGCAATTTGCTAACTCGTTGTATAACAAATTCTTTATTTGTTCTTTTTTCTAATGCATATCGCGCACTCATTCCCGCCAAGGCAAAAAGTATTGGCATAAACCATGGATTTACTAATACAATCAATGTACTTAATATTTTGTTTTCTCCCTGCCAGATATAAAATCGAGAGCCAAAATTATTCCAAATCATAAATGTATGTACCGGAAATAATAGTAAAATAGCTAAATTACGCAAGTTATCAATGTAATGTTTTCGTGTTTCCTTTTTCAGTTCTACTATCATTTATTATCATCCTCCATAGTAAGCATCCCAGCACAAACACCGCACCGCCCAACACAATAAATCCACCCCAAAGCAGATTCCAATAAGTTGCATTCACATCAAACATTACCAATAACAAATCATGCAAAAACTCTATCCCCGTTGCAATAGCAAACAGATCAAATAACACATATCCACCACCGCACAGATATATCCACCGCCACCAATAATTGTAATGCAGATTTCCGAAGAATGTAATAATTCCCAATATACAAAGCACCACTAATATGCCCATTAGCAAAAAATAGAATATTCCTTTGCTTTCCATTACATTAATCCAAAACGCAGCATAATCCTCTCTATCGACAAGGCCCCAAATTCTATGTAAATGAAATATGCCAAAGAAAATAAAAAACCATGGTTCATAACTATATATTTTCTTCATCTTACTCTTTCTTCAAGAACTCAATAATCATTTGTTTTTCAGATTCCGTCAAACTACTCATATGACCTCTGCCCACCAGCAAATAAGTAGTGACATTTTCAATGATTTGTTCTGCTCTGGGCAACACTCTTTTTGCGGGAAACAGACAATCTTTTTCTGCTGCCATGACTAGTGTCGGAGCTTTGCAATTTTTCATATCTTTTCCCGCAACATTGCTAGGCATTCCCGCCTTCACGTTTGTATAATTGATGCTTAATTTTGCTGTTTCATAAATATCATGAGTAATATTTTCTTCCGTTACAGCCATCGGAAGCATACACTTTTTGAGCCAATTATCTTTATGTGTAATCCAGTACATAATCATCGGAAACATCATGCTCATACTGTTAATTGCCGACGCATTCTTGATACCTGCTGGCACATATAATCCTGCACGTTGTACTTTCTCCGGTGCAGCACACATTAGTTTTGCCAATATCCCGGCACCAAACGAACCACCAAAGCAACAAATACTTTCATATCCAAGAGCATCTATCACTTCACCCGCCCACTTGCCATAATCATAATTTCTTGCAGACAAACTTACTTCCGCACTCTTGCCCGGATGTCCAATTGTATCAACTGCATAGATATGAAAATCATTCATCAAAAAATCACATGCCAATAAATTATATGCAGTCGTTGCATTTCCACCATGAAAAACAAGCAAAGGGATTCCTACCAGATTTCCCGTCTCAATAAGGTGAGTTTCACCAAAGGATGTAGAAATCCATTTGTCAGAATAGACTGTTTTTAATCGTCCTAATTGCTCATCATATAATTTCAATATTTTCTTTTTCCCTGTTACAGATTTATAAATAGTCATTTGTAATCTCCTGAAAAATCACAGCAAAAACTCTCACATACAATTAAAATTATATCATAACATCACTTATTCCGCATTAGGATTTAAAAATGCGGAGCATTTTCGCTCCGCTTTTCAATATTACACCTATAATAGCGTATTGTTTTGTCAGAACACCCTTCTAAATGCTTTGCAGTTAAAAACATATCTAGGAAGTCCATATTTGTTGTCTGCAAATAATCAGATACAGTATTTCCAGATAACCGTTTTACCAACACCTCTTGTAGTTTCTGCATCTGCGATGCATTTAATACTTCTGCCATGTCATTGATGATGTCATAAATTTCTCTACCCATAAGAGCACACTCCTTTTTGAAGGAGTATATCGTAGAAAAATCAGCACATCAACAGAGCGTATTACTGAAAGTTGGGCGTTTATTCCCCCGCAAAACTTCGGTTAAAATCCCAAATAGAAATCCCTTGTCGATTCCACTCATTATATGGCTCTCCCATTAATGAAAATGCCTCATCGGCTATTTTCTTTCTATAATTGGATACATTTTCAGTAAAATGCAGGTATCCCTTTTCATCAACATGTGAATCACATATAAATGTATCGGAAATTATCCCAATAATATCACGAAGAACAGCATATATTACAATCTCTTTCCTCTCCGTTCTGTACTCATAAATTGTCACTCCTCTTTCCAATACATAAATCTTTGCCTGTTTCTGCATTACATCTACGTTTAACATCATGTCATACCTATTGGAACCATTAAATATTTTCTCAATATACCTTCTGTTTTCTATAGAATAACAACTCCATTTTTGCAACAATTTATCAGCTTCAATCATACACTCTTTAGCATTCATTCCTTTTATACCCCAAATCTAAAAATTCAAATTCATCTCTCAATTTTTTAATCACTATTCCTGTTACATTTACAATTTAACTTTCTATATATGTATAACAATTCTATAGGCAAAATCCGAAACCCAATGGGGGAGGATTGCACCATATAAGCTATCAGATTTGATTCTAATATAAGCCAAGATAAGATGTGTTATAAACAAATCTGCTATATATCTTACATTTGATATGATCTCCCAAAATGACATGTCATAAGCAACCATTCTGAACGGAAAATGCATCAATACAAACAGTACTCCTGTTACAAGCACGTCCAACAAGATATGTTTTAAAAGAGAATGCAATCTAGTCTGAAGATATCCTCGAAATAATACCTCTTCAACTAGTCCGACAGTAAAAAAATAGACAAAATATATCAGTATATCTGCAAAATCAATAAAAGATTGGTGCTCAAACAATACATTTGATAAGCAATTACAAAAGAAAAGGATTGCTGCCAATGTGCCGCCCAAAACAAAAGATAATCTAATATTTCCTTCTTTTAACCCTATTGTTTCAATTCCCTGATGTCTCATTTTAAGACATAAAAGAACCAAAACCACAAAAAACACATTGATTCCTCCACCTATAATAGTGATTTGCAATTGAGAAATATATTGTACAATTATACCAGAAATAGTCATAACAACAAAATATGTTACTATTATCCCCAACGCTAAAAAGCCATCACTACTATCAAACTTAGTTATGTGTTCTTTATATGAATCTGGTACATCAAAAAGCTTTTTCATTTTTGTAATCTCCTAAACACCAAGACTGGAAGTTTTCTCACTTAATAATGTAATTCATTAAATATCTTTTCTCTTAAACGCAGTTGATAAAATTTGCATAGCAGATTCTATATCATTTTCTACAACATTTGTGATTGGATTATTATAAAATGCAATTACATCATCAATGTTTGATTTTGACACGGTACATTTCTTTTCACTCGCGTCTTCCAAATTATTAGGATATCCCTCTAACCAATACAAGACATCCCCATCTGGATATATTATCATTCCTGCACTCTTTACTGGTGGTTGCAAAGCATTGACCTTCGCCTGTTCTTCTGGACTGCAAAATTCCTCTATTGCACTCATTATTTTCTTTTTCAATGCAGGGTCTTGTTCCATTTTAGATAAAGTTTCTTGTGAAATACCCACATAGTTTTTACACTTAAAATCATAAGTATTAAGCAAGTCATTAACGTTTCCTATCGCCCCTACATTTAATGTCACATTATAATTATCTCTAATTTCTTGTGCAATTTCTCCACCTGTAATCTTGTTAAGCAATTTTTCAAAATCGCTATTTTCCATATCCTGTGTTTTATGTGTTGTATTGCCTATATTGGCGTCTAAACTTACTCTATCTAAATTAATTGCAATACTGTTTCCATTTATCATTACCGACATATGTAGTCTCCTCATTTAACAATTTATTTGGTCTATTCACTCATTAATATTGACATCTTAATCTGAAAAGTTAATAATGAGTAAACTTCCGATTTCTCAGTTTCAAAAACTGAAAGTTGTTAGTCGCTATCTTGTTTGCGGTTAAATTCAAAAACGACAGGTTCAAATTCAACTAAATGCTTATCTTGGGTGTTAGTTCCTTTAGGGTTCTCTATGCCGGTAACTTCATAGTATTCATCACTGTATTGTATTTTACTACCATCAAAATCTTTTTGAATGGATTTGACATATTCAAACGGATTTTCTATTGGTAACAAACTTAATGCCCGCTGTAGCTGTTGTACCGCTGTCCTCTGCTCATCGGTCAGTATTTTTTCTTCGTTTGCCATGTGTTCTTCAAATTTATTTTTATCCATCCAAACGATTTGCTCCAATGGGTTAGCAGTACCACAAGCCAAGACTAAACGGATAAAATCTTCAAAATTTGCCGCTAATGGATATACATTTTGGTCTACACAACTTTCTGGATTGCAGGCAAATACCATTTCTCCATATTCCGGCAAAAAGCAATACAGAATACATCCTTCAAATCCGATTGGATTTGCGTTGACGGGATAGCAAAAATACGGGTCTGCAATATCTCCATATTCTAAACATAAAGATCCCTTATCTATGGGAAGTGCCATATACTTTTCGTAAATTGTTTCCATTGATGTGCCTCCACAAAATTCAAATCTTCTGTTGCTTTCAGTCTCTCCGCAAGACTGGAAGTTGTTTATCCAAAATGAAATGGAATAACCATATCAAGTAAAACTGCAAGAACTATACTAATCGTTCCCATTAGCGCAGAACTCCTCAATGTGTCTCTCCTCAAAACAATAAGTCCAATAATAAAGACTATCACTTCCAAAACAGATTTTGCATTAAAATACCAGCATCCATATACAAAGCACATATTGAACAATACTGCCAAAATCAGCGCCGATAGTATAAGTGCCAGTTTGCTTTTCCCCCTTGCATACCAGCAGGCAAAAGACAATAATGGAGAAACAGCTGTAAATCCAAACCAAATCACCGCATAACTTCTTGGAAAAAATCCTGCAATATAGTTTGAATACAAATAGTAACTTGCAACCATACCAATAAAGAATGCAAAAACATTAATGCTTGCTCTTATTGCAGAATTGCTATAAATAGAAATACACAGTGCAATCAATACCCAGATTGCAAAACGTCCAAGGAAATTATGAACATCTAATGCTCCATCTATTGCCATAAGCACACTGGGAAGTTCAGCTTGACGAAAATCCAAAAATTTTGAAAAAGTCCCCAAAGCTATTCCAAGGAACAATACAGCTATAGTATTTATAATTTTTCTATTATTAGATATTGGTTTTTCTACATTCCTGATATCATTCAAAAACTTTATCATAATTACCCTCACAATTTTCGATTTCTCAGTTTCAAAAATTGGAAGTTATGGCTTTAACTTTTTCCAAATAATCAGCTTTAGGATAATACATACGACCACCACAACGACCACCATGGCACCATCCAACAGTAACTCTGTGTACCATGGTGCAGACTGCATGGCATATAAATTTGGATAAGTTTTAAAGTGCCAGAACTTATAAATTCCGTACCCAATAAAAATTCCTATGAATGAACCAATAACGATGTTTAAAAAACAATTCAACTTTCTCAGCATGGCAGTGCACCCCTTTCCAAATTTCGATTTGGTAAACCATCTATACAATACTTATTTGTCTTAAATGTCGCATGAAACAGATTACGCAAAAAGGAAGTCATTTCTTCCCAATAACCGTAAACATTCGCTTCTTGCATCGGCGTATCGTATTCATCCAGTAAAATAATTACTTTTTTTCCATATGCATGCTCCAAATATCTGCACAAATAATTAAGACTGTCACACGCGGTAACATCATCCATTTCTGCCATCTCTGTCAGAATGTGCCGGTATGCCATTTTTTCGGATTCCATAAGTTTTTCATTTTCGAGCAGATATTCAAAATCCTGATACAGACTTACAATCCGGGATTTGACCTGTTTTTTTGCATCAGATACATTATCCGCTTTTACCGATGCAAAACTGAGATATAAAACAGGATATGTGCCCTGAATCTGCCGGTACCCTGAATCTTTCCAGATATCAAGTCCTTCAAACAAATCTCCCCTGTCTGCATATTTATTGGAAAAAAAGCAGTTGAGCATACTCATATTAAGGGTTTTGCCAAAACGTCTTGGACGTGTGATCAGCGTAACATCATCCCTGTAGTTCCACCACTGCCGTATGAAATCTGTCTTATCAATGTAAAAGCACTGACTTTCTCTTAATGCTGCAAAATCCTGTTTGCCAATTCCAACCTGTTTTTGCATAGTTCTACCCACTTTCCACCGTTTTGTGCTTTTCATTATTTTTATTTATCATAGCAGATAACGTTTTAAAATGCCACCTTCTCCAGATGTTTTCATTTCTAAATGCGTCTGTAAGTATGGAGGACAAAACTTAACAGATCCCAAAGCAATTCTAAAAAAATATAAAAAATTTTCCTTTACAGTTATTCAATTTTAATACTATAATACAAGGGATTATAAAATAGTAAAGAGGCCTGCCATCATGCAGAACATAAAAACGATTGCCGGAACTTTCACGATAGGCACTTATGAAATTCCAAAACAATATGTATGTGCAAAAACACCCACAATTACACAAAAAAATGATATCTGTGAGATCGTAACCTACGATCAGCAGATTACCGTAAATGGACATAACTATGCTCCGGTACTGCATCAAAACTGTATGCAGCCGGAGCAGATTACATTATATCCACTTGTAATCCGGCAGGAACACGCGACACTGACCGTGTCCGACCGTTATCATACCGGACATTGGAAATCCGGGGATGACACACAGATTTCCGACTGGCGTCCAAAGCTTATGCACCGGGGATGTGTGCCATGTACCAATTGCGGAAGGTGTTAGCACTTTTTATATTTTATTCCAGCCAAAGTGTAACCGCAGATTTATTTTCACTTGGTCTGTAATATATTTTACGGTCTTTTATGCTAACTCTATGACATATTATTTAAAAAACCTGAAGTGCCAGCTTCAGGTTTTTATTTTACAACAATTTCTTATTTTTTTGCCTTCTTTGATTTTGTTTCCTGTCATTAACAGAAAACCGGTTACCATCCACAGGTTTCCCTGTAAACAGTAACCGGTAAAAAATTTTCTCACCTATTTTTTTCGATTTTATTTCCACACTTCTTCCGCGATTTCCTTCACAAGTGCAAGTTTTGCCCACTGCTGCTCTTCGGTCAGCTTGTTTCCGATCTCACAGGATGCAAATCCACACTGCGGACTCAGGCACAGACGATCCAGAGGAATATACTTTGCTGCTTCATGAATTCTTGCGATCACCTTATCCTTATCTTCCAGTTCCGGCTTTTTGGTTGTGATCAGACCAAGTACAACTTTTTTGTCCGGAGACACTTTTGCAAGCGGTGCAAAACCACCGGATCTTTCATCGTCATACTCCAAAAGCAGTGCATCCACATGCTCCTGCGCAAACACGTAATCTGCCACGGAGTCGTATGGGCCGCTGGTAAAGAATGTAGAGTGATAATTTCCGCGGCAGATGTGGGAAGTGATCACCATATCCTCCGGTCTGTTTTCGAGTGCAAGGTTATTCACCTTTAAGAGCCGAGCCTTTACCTCTTCAATATCAACCCCGAGTGACTGATATCTCTGCTTTGCGGCATCTCCGACAATTGCGCCCCAGGTGCAGTCATCCAGCTGCAGATTGCGGCATCCGGCTGCATAAAACTGTTTGATTACATCCTGATATGCCTTTCCGATATCCTCGATCAGTTCCTCATCGGTTGCATAAAATTTTCTTGTCTGCTCAATGTTCTGCGGAACGATCATCTGCTGATACATCTGTGCCGGTGCCGGAATCGTATATTTTGCAACGGTCTGCTCATCTTCGAACTGCTTTAAAAACTTAAAGTATTCTACAAACGGATGTACTTTTGCTTTTACCTTTCCTACGAGATAAGTTGCTTCAAGATCTGCCATCTCTCCGTTAAACTGTACACCGCCGCCATCTTTCTCGTGGGCAACGCCTTCAAATCCCCACATAAAATCCAGGTGCCAGAATTTTCTGCGGAACTCTCCATCGGTGATCGCATGGAAGCCTGCTGCTTTCTGCTTTGCAACGATTTCTGTCACGCACTCATCGGTGATGCGGTCGAGTTCTTCCTTTGTGATGGTTCCTTCCTCAAAAGCTTTCTTTGCAGCTTTTAATTTTTCCGGTCTTAAAAAACTTCCTACAAAATCATAACGAAATGGTGTCTTTAATGTACTCATTTATCCGATAACCTCCTGTTTCTTTTCTGGTTTTTGTCTGTTTGTTTTGCTGAGGTTATCCTACCATCTCAGAGTTTATTTGTATAATACCTTTCTTTGGCGGTTTGTCATAGTTTAAAGCTATACCTGTGTTTATTGTGTCAGGCACCAATTATACACTAAGCGTGGACTCGGTGCATACTACGAACCACAGTCGGATGATGAAATACCGGAATATTCAATAGCAATGCTTTCAGAACTGTTTGATTTGCTGCAGAAATTCCCTTATCAAACAGCGGAAGTCGACGGCGTGAAGGTAAGATACCAGTATGGCGCTGTAATGATAAACCTACAAACCCCCAGACTTATTTTAAGAGATTATACAGAGAAGGATTTTGAGGCATACAGCAGATTGAAAATGGATGCCGAGACCATGTACTATCTGCAGGACATACAGTTGCATCCCGTTGAGGAAGCCAGACGGGATTTCGCGGAAGTCCTGTCTGACATGAAATCCCCGGAGCGGAAATTCTATTTCTGTCACATGGAGCTGAAAGACACGCACGAACAGGTTGGCAGCATCGGGTATACGGTTGAAGCCGACACTCCGGTAGGAAAGCTTGTCCATCTGGGCTATTTTACATATCCGAGGCATTGGGGGAATGGCTACACCTCGGAGGCATTGAAGAAGGTTCTGGAATATGCCTTCACACAAGACAATGTGTACAGAGTTACAACCGGGTGTCTGGCAGAGAATAAGGGCTCCGAGAGGGTTATGCAGAAAAACGGGTTAATAAAAGAAGCCGAGCATATTGATTATGAATGGCACGATGGTAAAATGAAAACCCGCTTAGAATATCAATTATTAAAACATGAATGGGAGCAATTACAAAAAACACTTTAATTTCCCCTTGCAAACCACACGTATTATGTTATAATACATTTAACAATTAAGTTAAATGTTAAGCGTAGGAGGGATAAGTTTGGGAATGCAGGATACGCTTCGCGCGCTTGCCGATCCAACAAGACGCGAAATCCTTAATCTGCTCAAGAAATCACGGCTGTCTGCGGGCGAGATCGGCGACCATTTTTCGATTTCCGGTGCGGCGGTTTCCCGGCACCTGTCCGTTTTGAAGGAGGCAGACCTGATCCGCGACGAGCGGGAAGGAAAATTCATCTATTATGAGCTCAACACCACCGTGCTTGAGGAGATCATGCTATGGATCACTGAATTAAAAGGAGGAAATGACCATGATCAGACAACATAAAAAAATGATATTACTCACATCGATTGCGACGCTGCTCCCGATCCTTATCGGATTGCTTTTGTGGAAGCAGCTTCCGGATTCCGTTGCAACCCATTGGAGCACAGGCAACGAACCGGACGGCTACTCATCCAAGGCTTTTGCAGTGTTCGGGCTTCCGGTGATCATGCTGATCCTGCATCTGGTATGCGTGATCGCAACGAACATTGATCCCAAGGCAAATAGCATCAACAAAAAAATATTCTTTATTGTCCTGTGGATCTGCCCGGTATTTTCCATCATTATATGCAGCACGGTTTATGGGTATAATTTAGGGTATCAGTTTGATATTGGTTTTCTTTGTGGGCTGCTCATCGGAGTTTTATACTTGATATTAGGCAACTTCCTGCCGACGGTAAAGCCGAATTACACCATTGGCTTCCGCATTTCGTGGGCGCTGAATGATGCCGATAACTGGTATCACACGCACCGGTTCGGTGGAAAATGCATGGTGATCGGAGGGCTCCTTCTGATCGTCACCACGCCGTTCCAGAATATCTGGGTGCTTATGGCGCTCGCCATCCTCCCGTGCATTTTGCCGGTGATCTACTCCTACATGTACTACCGCAAGGGACAGTCACGGTAATACTTTTTATTGTGTCAGACACCAATGGTTCAAATACATTTTAGGAGAATTGCTCGTTTATCACAAGATATTAGTAAATTTATAAGTTGCTATTAAATTTCATAGTATGAAAAGCCACGACCTGTACTCTGATTTGAGTACAAGCCGTGGCTCCTGTTCTTGCTGTCTTTTTTCATAACCAGCCGATTTTCCCTCAGACATCTTTGCCTGAATATCAATGAGAAGGTGAAAGTCTCTTTATGAATTTTCTGATTTTTCTAATGGAAAATACAGGCAGATCCGATAAGACTCCTCCCCACATTCTTCTTCGCATCTGCCCTGCATTTGCTCCATCATGATTTCAATATTATGAACCCCAATTCCCGTTCCTCTATGATCCTGTTCTTTATTTGCCGCTGCATTCATAATGGAAAAGAAAAACTCGTCCTGACAAATTCCCATATCCAACAGGATTTCTTTTGTCTTGTCTGCATACTTCAAAAGATTGGATAACAAATTATTCATAATGCGTCCGATATAATCATAACAAACACTTATCTTTACTTCCTCCCACTGTTTCCATCCCAGTGTAACCGTATAGCCATTTGTCTGCAATACATTGCACAATTCCGAACAGTAATCCTCCATTACAAAAGCTATGGATTCCGACTTTTCCATCTGTGGCTGCTGCCCTGAATTGATAAGAAAAAACTCAAATAGCTGATCTGAAAGATTTTTAATCTGAATCGCTTTTCCCACTGTTTTCTTTACATAAAGTTTCACCTTATCGTGTTCGGGTTCTCTTTTTATAATTTCAAGATATGCCATTAATGCAGTCAATGGCGTCCGCAAATCATGTGCCATCCCCAGAACCAGTTTATTCTGTGCCTTTTTCATATTTCGTTCTTTTTCTTCCTTCTCCAAAAGAACTGTTTTCATATGCTCCAGACCGCGTGCCAGATCTGTCAGCTCATCCTCTCCTTTTATAGTAAAATCCACCGACCATAATCCATCTTCCAGTTTCGCTACTTCCCCACTCAATTGCCTGATGTACCGTACATATCCGCTTACACCAAACGCAAACACTCCAATCCAGACCAGCACACCACAAAGTGCCGCAGCCACATCTACCAGGATATAATACTTTCGCTCACGATTCACATATATAAATACATCTGCATTCCCATCTGTAAACGATACTTCTTGAAAATATTGCCATGTATAGTGTAATTGCTCTGATTTTGTACGATCCAAGGCAACCGGAAGTGCGTAATAATTATCGTAAAGCAGCATGCGCTTTCTTGAAATCGTAAAATACCCAATATGGTTTTCTTTTGCCCACTCCCGGATACGCTCCGTGTCGGAAGCCGCCAGATGATGTCTGGATACATATTCCTGAAACATTGCTATGGTTTCCTTAGAAACATTTCTTCGATACATAGAACTTTCAAAATACCGGTTTAATGCTCCATTTCCCATAAAAAATATAAGCAAAAACAACAGCAGTGCAAGAAAAAATCCCAACAGCAGAATTCCGATCATTTTTTCCATCAGATGTTTTCTTTTTCGTTTATTCAATGCGGTATCCTTTCCCCCACACCGTTTGTATAATTTGCGGTTTCTGCGGATTCTTTTCAATTTTCAGTCTCAATTTCCGAATATGAACCATAACGGTATTTGCAGAATTATTGAAAAACGGCTCCTGCCAGACGCTCTCATATATGTTTTGTACGGAAAAAATTTTTCCCCTGTATTTCAGCATTAATGACAAAATTTCATATTCTGTTTCCGTCAGGTAAATCTCCTCATCCCCTGAAAATACTTTATTTCCTGTAGTATTGATCTTCAGATCTCCTTTTTTTATCCACACATTTTGTCCATTTTCTTTCATGTTTCCACAAGTATAAACCTGTTTTCGACGCAACAATGCCTTTATCCTTGCCAGCAATTCTGCATAAGAAAATGGTTTCACCAGATAATCATCTGCCCCGGCTGTAAATCCGATAATTTTATCATTCTCACTGCTTTTTGCGGTCAAAAATAAAATCGGCACATAGGAAATCTTGCGTATTTGTTCACAGGTTTTGATGCCAGAAATCCCAGGCATCATAATGTCCAAAATAACAAGATCCGTATCCTCTGAAATCTGGTGCAGCCCATCCATTCCATTATCCGCTTCAATTACATGAAAACCCTCGTTTTCCAGCAATATCTTTACGCTTTCCCGGATATCTTCATCATCTTCAATAATCAAAATTGTTATTTCATCCATATTTTCTCCCATTTATCAAGCATTATTTAATTTATATAGTATTGTACCATATTTTTATAACATAATATCACTCTGTAAAAATGTTAAGATTTGTTAAGAAATATTAAGACTTATTTTAAAACATATATGCTATGCTTAAACTATCCGTTTAGGAAAACAAAAGAAAAGAGAACGTATAATGAAACAGAAAAAAAAGAAACGCAAAAGAAAAATTTTTCTACCATTATTTTTAATATTTTTCATCATCATCGGATTTTATTCCCATCAATCCTACGAAACAGCCATGCACAAACAACTCCCGGATTCTCTTATCGAGTTTGAGCAAAAATATCCGGAAGCAACCGATTTTGTAGAAAATTATCACAAATACAAAAACAAATCCTTTGACCTTGATGTGTCACACGAAGTAAGAAAAGACAACATTCCTCTATTCATCCAGTGGGATAAGCGATGGGGGTACAAAACATATGGCAGCAATTTCCTTGGTGTCAATGGTTGTGGTCCAACTTCACTTTCTATGGTTATCTGCGGATTAACTGGAAAAGCAACGTGGAATCCTTATAAAGTGGCACAATTTTCGCAAAAACAGGGTTATTATATCAGTGGACAGGGCACTTCGTGGGATCTGATGACTGCAGGTGCAAAAAAGCTGGGCCTTACATCCACAGAGGGAACCATAAATAACGATTATATCCGGCAAAATCTTACCTCATCCACCCCGATGATCTGCTCCATGCTGCCCGGAGATTTTACTTATAGTGGACATTTCATTGTTCTCACCGGCATCGATTCCGAAGGACGCGTTGTCGTCAATGATCCCAACAGCCCCAAAAACAGCGAAAAACACTGGGATATGGATCGACTTTTGCCACAAATCCGGCATATCTGGAAATTTGAGGTGGAAAAAGCTGCATAATTCTTTGTTCTATGCCTGTCTCGCCCGTTGTTTATTGTGTCAGGCACCAATTGTTTTCTGATTTTTGCTTCATAGAAAATATTTCCGAATTCAGGTACATCACTACCTCATTTTCCAGGCGTGCCCCGGAAGAGGCAATCAAGCAACTTCAAAATGCTCTGTGCCCGTTTCTTAAATACTTCGTTTTCCGATCCCTGGGCTATACCCGCAATGCGCACCATCTCATCCTCATACGGCATACAAAATTTAACCGCATCTGTTAAAAGCCGGTCAGACTCTAATGTGCTGTCTAATGCATGATCAAAGTCATACAACGGTGCCATGCACACATACTCTCCGGTATCCGTATTTCTAATCCAGCCAAAATCACCTGCATGCCGGTCTCCATTTCCGATTATCGCATCTATAATAAGCATTTGCGCTCCGGCTTTTCCAAACAGATCTATAATCGTCTGCTCATCAAAATCATCCGGATCAATTCTTCCCGACTGATCTGCCTGCTCAAGCATCACCTTTGGGGAGGTTATATTAGAAATTGCGATTCCTCCGTCTGTCTCATCTGCTCTTTCTACAGAAATTCCGCATTCCCTGCAAAGCTTAATACATTGCAGTTCCACGGAAATATCGCCATATTTGTAGAGCTTTCCGTCCTGTTTCCATTCCTTTGACAGTGCACCACCCACGTAGAGTGTCGGTGCCGCCTGTCCTGTAAATTCTTCGTTTCCGTCCCAGAATGGTTTGTAATACGGACTGATCTCCTCAAAACATATCGAATCATCCTCAGCTTTTGTCCAGTAACAGTCGCTGAAACTCAACGCTCTGGTCTCACGGTTAATGCGCATACGCGCTCCCTGTCCGAATGTGATGCCCTTTAATTTCCGTGCTATCGTGTTGGTACCTGAGGAATAGCGGTATTTCATCCATTTTGTGAAGGTGTGATTGTCTGCACCTTTTTGCTGCATCAGCCCCGGAAGAAGATTATAATTTAATGTTTTTTCTTTCTCTATGTCGTAAACAGGTGTGTTTTTACACATTAGCATCATGGGATCACCCCTTTTATATAAATTCGATCGGTAATGCTACAAGATTTTCTCTTAAATATGTCTTTTTATCAATCAGACATAAAATAACTCCGAGACCTCTTTTTTTATCACTTACCTTATCCAATACCTGATTCGTTGCTCCCATACTTGCCTTGGGATTGCCGGACATTTTAATCTCGACCGGATATAAGACTCCATCCTCCTCTATCACAAGATCAATTTCGTTTTCACCGGAAGCATTTCTGTCTTTCCCTCTGTAATAAAAAATGTTAAATCTGTAATCTTTGCCCTCGTTGGAATAGGATTTTAAAATTTCAGACACTACAAATGTCTCAAACATATTCCCTGCAACCGCTGAACATTTCAATGTATCGGCAGTAAGCCATCTGGTAAGATAACATGCCAGTCCGGTATCCCGGAAATAAAGTTTTGGTGTCTTTATTGCCCTTTTAAGTGCGCTCGCACTATACGGCTGGAGCAGATATACAATTCCGGTTCTTTCCAAAATAGATATCCAGTTCTTAATTGTCGGCTCACTTACCCCGACGTCTCCTGCTATGTTGGAATAATTGAGAAGTTCACCTGTTCTTGCAGCAACTGCCGTCAGAAATTTGGTAAATGTAATACCATCTGCCGCCACCAGTTCATTGATATCCCTCTCCAGATAAGTTGCAACGTAAGAAGAATAATATTCTTGCCAGTCCCTGTCTATATCATAAAGCTCGGGATAAGATCCTTTGTGGATAATTTCCCATATATTGTCATATTTTACAATCTCTTTTTCACGTTCTTTGATATATGCATCGGTTGGGATAAAATGCCGGTTAAATTTTACACCATAAATCTCCCGCATGGATAATCCGGTAAGCTCTGAGATTGACACTCTTCCTGCCAACGATTCACTCTTGCCTTTCATAAGTTCAAGTTTCTGAGAACCGGAAAGAATAAACATCCCTCGCTCATCCGATTCATCGACAATCTGCTTGATATCTTCCAGAATACTGCTTTCTTTTTGAACCTCATCTATAAAAAGCGGCTGTGGATTGTTTAAAAAAAACAATTTAGGTTCTTCCTTCGCTTGCATTCTTGTCAGTCTGTCATCAAAATTTGCCCGGTTAAAATCCTTGAATTCGTGCTTTATAAGTGTTGATTTCCCGACCTGTCTGGCTCCTACCAGTAACATGCACTTGCTGGTAGACACTCTTTGTTTCAATATTGGCGTTATCGCTCTTTGTATATATGGCATAACAAACCTCCGGCTAATCTAAACTCTGATTTTATTATAGTCGTTAATATATACAAAATCAATAAAAATATACCGTCTAATCTAAAGTTGTATTTTAGATTAGACGGTATTTTTCAAGACACACAAGCTGTACATCCGGAATCCCGTTAAACACGCACGGTACAATGCCAACTTCCTCATCATGAATGTGGTTGTATATCGTTTCAATCCGGGCAAGATCCATTTGTTTTGCACTTCGGATATTTATCATAAAATATACTCCATCTGCTGCTCCTTGGTTTTCAGCCCCATCTTTTCATAAAATTTCTCCGCCGAGGTATTTCCCGCCCAGACATTGAGCGTCACTTCATAACAGCCTAAACGCTTTGCCTCCTCTTTTACATGCACAAACAACTTCTCTCCGATGTGCTGTCCTCTGGTACTTGCATCGACACACAGATCATCGATAAAAAGCGAGGTAAACGGCACCATATTGTTGGAAAATGGCTGCTCCTGCAACTGACAGAATGCATAGCCGAGACAGTTGTCATTCTCATCTGCTGCAACATAAATCGGTCTGGTATCATCCTTTATCATCTGGGAAAGTTCTTCGTTTGTGTATTTTGTGGTTCCCGGGATAAAAATATCCGGCCGGATATCTGCATGGATCTGAAGCACCTGTTCTAACAGTTCCAGCAGTCTTGGGATGTCGTTTTCGTTTGCTCTTCGAATAGTCATTTGATTATACTCCTTCTGCCATTCGCCCCTGCGTTTTTTATAATTAAATAGGGATCATAAAAGGGGATGTCTGATTCTTTTAATTCCAGTTTTATTTTATCTCTCGATCTTGGCAAACACCTTGATTCCAAAAAATCTTCATAATCTGCAATACTCGGTTCGGTATTACTTCCAAACGCGGTAAATTGCACATTATCCACATAATTTTTATTCGCACAATCTTTTTTGCCTCATCAACATCAATCAATGTACACGGCTTATTTTTGTACATATACCACATCCGAATCGGCAATTTCTTCGGGGGGGATTTTTAGGGACACAACATAATCCATATCATGATTGAGCATTTCAATCAATAACACAGTTTAACACCTTTTTTTATCTAAGTAAAGAAATAACCATCAAAATAATTGTTTTTATAGATAAAATAAAATCATTTTAATGGCTATTATGATTTTTCCTTTTTATAATTTTATTGTCCTGTTAAGTGATATAATAATATGGTAAATTATTACAATACTGTTATAAAAAGGACGATAAAAATGTTTTTTGCATACGGAGAAAAAGAGATTACATACCTCAAACAGAAAGATAAACGCCTCGCAGAAATTATCGATAAAATCGGAATGATTGAACGGGAAGTTGACACCGATTTATTTTCAGCCGTAATTCATCATATCATCGGTCAGCAGATTTCAACAAAAGCACAGGCAACCATCTGGAAACGAATGAATGATCAGTATGGTATCATGAACGCAGATACCATACAAAGTGCCGGAGTTTCCAATTTACAGTCACTGGGAATTTCTTTCAGAAAGGCAGGGTATATTACCGATTTTGCCCGAAAAGTAAAGGACAGAACTTTTGATATTGACGGAATCTGGAAAAAATCGGACGAAGAAGCCATAAAAGAATTATCTTCTTTACAGGGAATTGGTGTCTGGACCGCGGAAATGATTCTGTTGTTTTGTATGCAGCGTCCAAATGTATTGAGTTTTGGTGATCTGGCAATCCAACGCGGCATGCGGATGGTTTATCACCACAGAAAAATCGACCGCAAACTGTTCGAAAAATACCGGCGGAGATTAAGTCCGTATTGCAGTGTGGCAAGCCTGTATTTCTGGTCTGTAGCCGGAGGTGCTATTCCTGGCATGAAGGATTTTGCACCCAAAAAGCAAAAGAGATCTTCAAATCCATGCCGTAATGATTCCCTGGCAGCTTCCGGCATATAGCCTTTTCCCCCAAATGGTTGTCCAAGCCAGTATCCCAGCTCACACTCATCGTCTCTTTGTGTCATATCCGTATATCCATTCAGCTTCAATTCCACTGCACCAATTGCAATATTATTCTCTTTTTCACAAATTGCATAGCATTCTGGTGCAATTTTCATTCTTTTTTGGACAATGCACAAAGTGAGATATATAGTGGATTTTACCCCTGCACTGGAATTTACTTTTTCAAGTCAGCTTCAAGTAGTATGCTATTTCAACTTTCTTATTATTTTGTGGTGCTCCTCATCTAACCGGGGACATATGCACGATATGTATAGCTATGTCCCTCTTTTTCATCTACTTTTTGGACATATGCACGATATGTAACGATCTATGTCCCTCTTTCCATCTAACTTGGGACATATCTCGAATTTTTTTCTCTATATGTCCCAAACGCATCGACTCACGGGACTTTTCACAAATCTTTTTCCTCATATGTCCCCGCAGTTGAAAATATAAAAAGTTTCACATGTTTTGGGTAGGATTATAGGGATTTTGTGTGAAAATGGAAATGAGATGGAAGTTTTTATGAAAACGTGTTCAATGATGATTTTATCATAAAAAAGACCTCATAGAACGATTTTCACTCTACAAGGTCTTTATTTATGTTACAAAGTATATCTCTATAACATAATAATTCTGTTTTTCTTTTTTGCTATTATCTTTTTTTGCTTGTCTATGTAACTATCTATTCCACTCACTCCAAGTTTTTCAACAAAGAAAGTTTTCGGAATATAATAGCCCAATACTTCATCCTTTTTTATTCCAAGATGTATAACTGCATTTTCATCCTTGGTATAAAATAAAATATCACAATCAATTTTTGTTGGTGGATCTACATTTTGATTTTTAAACTTAACCGCAACTGGATTTTCTACAATATCTGTCATGAGATAAAAATAAACAAACTTAGCTTTTACACTCTTAAATTTACTCTTATTTATCTTTTTTAAATCATTAAAACAAAGACCTGAATTCTGTATAAAATCCCATCCTCCTTGCCCCTTATAATTACATATTTTCTTTTTAGGAACTGAATATTTTACAATTGATTCAATTCCCAACAAATGGCAAAAATTTGCTTCATCAAACCTTAATTGAATAGAACTTTGCTTCTTTCCTTCTATTATATCATATTGATAAACAAATGGATTTAAAAATTTTCTATAGTAATCCTGCAAAACATTAAGGTCAATATCGTTAATTTTAGGTTTTATTGAAAGTCCACACAGTTCTTCTGCTCTAAACAAATCAATCTCCTTTTATGAAAAAAGACTCTGAATCGCTTCAGAGCCTCTTCACGCAACTTTATTTTCATTCTGCTCATATTTAAACTCTCCGCAGCGGAGAAATCAGGAGTTGCATCCCAATTATATAAATAGCATATGCCATTTATGTCAAAAGTATTTTTATATAAGTATAATATATTCTCATTCTTATTAAGTCAAGCAATTTAGTATTCATTTTTTAAAAATTATGATTTTCTTAACCAGAGTCAATGACAGAAAAAAGAAGCAAATGATAATCTGTTATTCTCCAAGCGCAACCTTGCACACCTTCTTAAAGCAGAAGCTGATCTCGCTGATACGGACTGTGGCATGTGCCACGGCGCATATCATTACCATAACGTATTAATCTTACCGGATTATTCTGTTGCTACAGTCAATTTTGAATCTTTGTGTTATCAGCCTTACCTTTTGGATCTCTATCTTTTTCTTCGAAAAACTTTAGAAAAAAATCATTACGACTATGCTTTTTTTGAGACAGGGATTTCCGGTTATTCTATTTACCGGCATCTCACAGAAAAAGATTTTCTTTTCTTATATTTACTTTTTTTATATCCTGAAAAGTTCTGGAAAATATCCAATCAATACTATAATCATCGAAAAAGCTGGATTCCTCCAAGAACACTGGAAAAACTGCAAAAAGTTCTGGCACAGAATGAAGAACGACATTCTTTTTTGAAGCAATTTGCAGACTTTTTGAGAACACTTAATATAAATCTTCTGTAAAATAAAAGAAAAGACTCCTATCCCTAAAAGCTATAGTTGCCTGTTCACCTGTAAATATGCTAAAATGTTTTAAGCATATTTTTCTGGGAGAGTGAGTGATTCGATGGGCTATATGGCTTTATACCGGAAGTGGCGTCCGAGTGATTTTGATGAAGTAAAAGGGCAGGATGCCATTGTCCAGACATTGAGAAATCAGATTATTTACAACCGAATAGGGCATGCCTATCTTTTCTGCGGCACCCGGGGTACTGGTAAGACTTCCATTGCGAAGCTTTTTGCAAAGGCAGTAAACTGTGAACACCCGGTTAATGGGAACCCTTGTAATGCCTGTCCTTCCTGTCAGGCAATTAATAACCAGAGTTCTCTTGACGTTTTAGAAATTGATGCGGCTTCCAATAACGGTGTGGAGAA
>ERZ835880.1233-NODE-1233-length-21893-cov-18.389138_pt1 | contig 21893 bp, 13 predicted proteins | sample MGYA00519944_ERZ835880 | MGnify/ENA primary metagenome ERZ835880 (study PRJEB31850, sample SAMEA3708787) | human gut metagenome | biome: human gut; feature: human-associated habitat; material: faeces | place: China | collected 2014 ... | reverse complement strand
GAAACGGTTTACTTTAGTTTTCTTGCCCTATATATAGAGAAATACTAAACTAAACAGAATTATATATGCCTGCGCGGGAATAAACTGCGCCAGCAAAAAAACAACGAAAAATCCGAAAACTCGGTGGCTGCTTTAGTCGAACAACCCGTTTACTAAATTGACCGCATCATCCTTTTTCTGATTGATGATTTTGGCGTACACCTGCGTCATCTTGACATCGGCATGGCCGAGCAGTTTCGAGGTGGTATAGAGGTCTGCACCCAATGTAAGCATCATCGTCGCGAACGTGTGGCGGAAGCAGTGGAACAGAATACAAGAAGCAAGCAGATGAAGAGATGAGAAAGGAAAACGTAATTGGTTGAATATGAGCAAAAGTTCTGTTTTTTGCTGAGATAATGGAAAGCAAAAATGGACAGGTTATTGCAGGTGTTCAGTTACCAGAATGTTAGCTACCCAGTTACCTGAACCGAATAGGTAACAGACTGAACAATAAAGAATCTGTTACAGAGGCTATTATTCACTGTATGTCAGCATTTTGCATATCAAAGGACGCTTATAAAATAGGTAATTTTGCCATTAAAAAATAAGCGTATGAAAGTAGAAAAATTCAAGGTGTTGCTCTACCTGAAAAAGAGCGGTCTTGACAAATCCGGAAAGGCTCCGATAATGGGGAGAATAACGGTAAACAATACGATGGCGCAATTCAGTTGTAAGCTGTCATGTACTCCGGAGTTATGGAACCCAAGAGAAAGCCGACTAAATGGAAAAAGTAAAGAAGCCGTTGATATTAATGCAAAAATTGACCGGCTCTTACTTTCTGTCAATTCTGCATTTGATTCACTTGTAGAACGTAAGATTGATTTTGACGCGACTGCCGTAAAAGAGCTTTTTCAAGGAAGTGTAGAAACCCAGATTACTCTGTTGAAACGGCTTGATATACATATAGAGGATATGCGCTCAAGAATCGGTATTGATGTTGCTAAAAGCTCCATGTCAACATACATTTACACCCGTCGGTATCTTGGCGAATTTATTCAAAAACGATTCAAGACAAGTGATGTTGCTTTTGGACAGTTAAATGAACACATCCCATGGGAGTTTCAGGATTATATACTGAAGGATAAAGGACTTGCGGTAGATACGGCAAGACATTATCTGGCAATCCTGAAGAAAATCTGCCGGATGGCATTCAAGGAAGGACATGTGGAGAAGCGTTATTTTGTGAATTTCAAACTACCCCAAGAGAACCGGAAACCACCACGGGCTTTGAGTCGTGAGGATTTTGAGAAGATCCGTGATGTCGTAATACCACCGGAAAGAATCACTCATAATATAGCCAGGGATTTGTTTCTCTTTGCCTGTTATACAGGAGTTCCGTATGCGGATGCAGTTTCAATCACTAGAGATAATATATACAAGGACGATAAAGGCGACTTATGGTTAAAGTATCTGAGAAAGAAGAATGAATATCTGGCCCGCGTCAAATTGTTGCCAGAGGCTATCTCTCTTATAGAAAAATATCGTTCGGATGACAGGAAAGAGCTTTTCCCGATGATACACCATCCCAATATGAGACGCCACATGAAAGGTTTACGGGATCTGGCTGGCATAAGCTGTGATTTGGTCTATCATATGGGAAGACATACCTTCGGAAGTCTGATAACCCTTGAGGCTGGTGTTCCCATTGAAACAATCAGCAAAATGCTGGGTCATACCAATCTGACAACTACTCAGCTTTATGCAAGGGTAACTCCTAAAAAACTTTTTGAAGATATGGACAAATTCATCGAGGCAACGAGTGATATGAAACTGGTATTATAAATCAAGAATGAAAGAATCATGAGAAGTACATATAAGCAACTGTATTATATAAACCGCAGTAAAGTCAAATCTGACGGGACTACATCAATCATGTGTCGTATTACAATAGACGGAAAGGCTGTTGTATTATCGACCGGGTTGTATTGCCAGCCGGAAGAGTGGAACAGCAAGAAAGGGGAAGTCAAGAACAACAGACTGAACGGGATGCTTGATGAACATAAGAAACGCGTAGATGAAACTTATGCTGAACTGTTGAAAGTGAACGGCGTTATCAGTGCGGAACTGCTGAAAACAGCCATGACAGGAGCTGCTGACATCCCGAAGTATATATTACAAGCAGGAGAGGTGGAACGGGAAAATCTGAAAATCCGTTCCATTCAAATAGATTCAACCTCCAGTTACAGGCAATCAAAAATGTATCATTACTATCTGGGGGAATACATCCGTTCTCTGGGCAAGGAGGACATGCTTTTTACAGATATTACCGAAGAGTTTGGCACCAATTTCATTTTGTATCTGAAAACAAATTACCCTCATAAGCCATCATACCGTAACCATTGTCTTTGCTGGCTGAAACGTCTGGTTTATCTTGCCGTGGATAAAGGAATTTTGAGATATAATCCTTTGGATGATATAAAATATGAAAAGAAGGCACCCGCAAAGCTCATGTATATAAGCAAGAACCAGCTTCAGGAGATAATGAGCCATCCAAAACAGGATCCACTACAGGAACTTGCAAGAAGAACCTTTATATTTTCATGTTTTTGCGGTTTGGCTTACGTTGATGTACGTAATCTCTATCCGCATCATATAGGTACAACTGCGGAAGGACGGAAATATATCAGAACATATCGCAAGAAAACAAGCGTTGAATCATTTATACCATTGCATCCGGTCGCGGAGCAGATAATTTCCTTGTATAATACGACAGATGACAGTAAGCCCATCTTCCCGTTACCAATACGTGATATGATCTGGTTTGAAATACATGAGTTGGGCTTTTCCCATCAGTTCAAACATAACCTGTCATATCATCAAAGTCGTCACACTTTTGGCACCCTAATGGTCTCTGCAGGGGTTCCTATGGAAAGCATATCCAAAATGATGGGACATACAAATATCAGAACGACACAAGGATATGCAAAAGTTACTGATGACAAGATTTCAGAGGATATGGATAAACTAATTGAAAAGAGGATATCATTCACATCTCATTTGGATAAGAATCAGTATAATAGCGTTGTTGAAAAAAGAAATATTTAAGATTATAATCTACTTTAAAAGTGCTTTTTTGATTAATCCCTCTCAGGGTATTTACTTGATGTAATCCTATAAAAACATTTTTGAAAGTGGATTCAGGCTAGTAAAATCACATATTAATAGCTAAATAATACTTGTAATCACTATCTTTGTATTCAATAGATTGATATAATTATTGTCAATTTCATATATTTAGAATTTTTAATTAATATATTTATGGCTAATATTAATAAAATTGAAATAATAAATAAACTATCAGAAGACGAATTCTTTTGTATGTTTGAAACATTGGTAAAGAATCAAAATTTTGATAATGTGACTCGCTACAATAATTGTATAGTTGGAGAACAAAAAATTATGGGGCGTAAAACAGTTTGTTTATTTGCTCTATTTCCTCAAAAGCTTAGCGGTATTACAAATGAAGAAGTAGAAATCGTTTATAAAGGAATTGAATCTCTTCAAAATAAATATTCTGCAAACTTAGTTTTCGTAGTTTCATTACAAACAATTTCAAATGGATTTAAGAATACTTTAATGAAAAAAAGTACAAACATTAGTCCGACATATATTGAACGTAATGAATTGATATCTCTTATTGATGAATATTATTCTGACTTTTGGCGTCATGAAGATCAAGATCTTTTAGCATATGAAAAAACACTTTTAAATTTTATTCAAGAAGATACTGAATTAAGGAAATTGAATTTTTCCCAAGATAAATATAAACAAAAATTAAATTTTTTTATAGAGCCACAATTGTCTCGCTGCTATGAAGATAAAAAAACGAAAACAATCGTTAGAAGCAAATACAAAATAGATGATATAATAAAACAAAAACAGTCGTTAATTATTCAAGGTGAAGCAGGTTGTGGAAAGTCAACATTATTAAAGAGGATTATAAAGCATTTGATAGATGAAAATTCAGCACTAAAAGAAAAGAAAAATTTACCAATTTATCTTTCTTCACAGGATATAATAAGTTCAATCGAAGACATAAAATTTCTTATTCAAGATAAATTGAAGATTATTTTGGGTGAAGCTCCTCTTAATGAAATTAAAGATAAGTATTACATCCATCTTTTAATTGATAGTATAGATGAATTAGAAGATTTTCATAGTGTAATCTTTGAGCAGCTAGAAAAATTAAAAGAGAAATATAATATAAAATATTATGTTGCATCAAGGAATGTAGATATGCTCTTGCAAAATGTTGGAAATGCAAACGTAGAGATATACGATATTCGTAGATTTAACTTTGAGCAGATAAAGCATTTTCTTAATGCATTTTTTTCAGGCGAGGAGATAAAAGCTTCTAATTTATTAGAAGCTTTAAGAGAAAATAAAATCATAGATAAACTGCCACTCACTCCATTGAATTTATCTTTGATTTCAATTCTTTTTGAGGAAAAAGATTTTGAGATACCAGCGACAATATCTGATATATATGATAATTTTAATTCTTTAATAATTGGTCGGGCTGTTGTTTCTAGTCGCGTTGAGTTTGTAGATATATCTTTTAAAGAAAGAATTCTTTCTATATATGCTTTAGAATTGCTTAATACTGCAAATCATCAGCCTATGGAAAAAGGGGATTTTGAAAAATTCTTTGTAAATTATTTTGCAAATAAATCGATCCCGATTAAGAAAGGAACACTAAATGATGCCTTAGACTATATTGTTAAGAATACTGGAATATTATTTATAAAAGATGGAAAGTATGTGCAATTTACTCATGCATCTTATATGGAGTATTATGCTTCAGTTGAAATATTTAAATTTCACCGTGAACTTGAGACCTTATATGTTGATAAATTCTACGATTCAAATTGGCAAAATTCTGCTATCTTTTATGCAGGAAAATCCAAGGACATGCCTAATTTTTTGCAGGATATACTTAAAAAGGTTCAAACTAGTTGCAATATATATGAATATATGTCTGGTATTCTTGGTTGTGGATATCTAATACAAGCATTATATTTAACAGATAACAAAATACGTAAAGACGTTGTAATAGAAGCACTTAGATTGTCTCTTCTATCCTTGGAGGCATTCAAGGTGTTAGCTATTGAGAATAAGTTTTTATATCGTGACTATAATTTACCATTAGTACAGATAATAAATTTCATCTATTTTTATGAAACATTTAATTCTATAACATTAAAAGAGCCTATGAAAATGGCTTTTGATGAACTATATGCTAAATATGAAGACCTTTTAGCAATCAATGATGATCAATTAGCTAATCAAATAAATGCTATTGGATATAATTTGTTAGAATTAGCTTTTACATTAGATTCAAAACGTATTGGAGATCAACATGGATTGGAAAAGGTTATAGATTCAGATTACATTTTGAAGAACCCAAATCTTTTATTGCTAGCTGATTTTTCAATGATGCTTTTGGGAAAAGTGAAATATGAATCTTTTAGAAATGCACTTAAGAAAAACATATCAACATTAGCTCCTGCATTAAAGCAAATAATAGAACAGCCAATACAAAAATTAAGATTTACAGCTTTAGATACTGTTAGTATTCAAGGGCGAATTAAATTGATTGTAGAAGGAAAAACAGATGCAGAATTACTATCACATGCATATAGTGTTTTGACAGGAGGTTTTATGCCTTACTGGACAATTATTCCTGGAGGTAGAAAATCTGATACAGGATCCGCTTCAGAAGTTAAAGAAACACTATTACATTCTTATCCACTATTAGAAAAAAACGATATTGTTATAGGTATTGTTGACCATGATTATGCAGGTCTTTCTGCGTATGGTTATTTAAAAAATGATTTTATAGAGAAAGAACATAATATGTGGAAAAAACATAAAGATGCGAATATAAATATAATATGTCTTCCTATACCTGGAGAAATGAGTAATTACTTAATGCCGCGTTTTGAGGATAATTATTTTGAAATAGAACATTATTTTGGTCTAGATTTCTTAATTAAGAAGAAAGTTGTTCGTGAAACAGCTATACATAATATTTATGAAGTTCTTGATGGCCGTAAAGTAAGTTTTTCTAAAGAAATGAATGACATAGATGATCCTCATATATTTGAGAATTTTCTTCAGTTATTCCAACTTATTGATAAAATATCAGGGGTTAATGTAAAATATATTCTATAAATATGGGGAATTACAACAGTCGCCCGTTCCCTCTGTCGTCCATAGAAGTTAGTACAGACTCTATTGAAAGCGAAAAGGTCAGGCGGCTGTGCCGTTTCGGGCAGAATCTTCCTCTTTCAGAGCGTATTCAGCCCGAAAACCTTTTCCCTTTCACGTCTGTACAATGGACGCCGACGGCAGCGGAAACAAGCGACTGACGGAAAAGTCAGAATAGAAAGACAAAACAGCATATAGATTGGTTCAAATAGGGCCTAATTCTATATGCTGTTATTTTATCATTTGGAAAGACTTTTTTTAGAAACACAAATAAAATGGGCAGGCGGTCAACTGCGCTCCCTCCAGAAAAATCAAAATCTTTGCGTGTTCTTTGCGGAGACGCATGGGTTATTAGTTCCTTTTGTATCTGTACGCTTCCTTGTACCCTTTCATCAGTGTCTTTTCTATGTCAGAAGCCCGGTAGAGAATCTTGCCGCCTACCTGTGTGTAAGGCAGAATACCGTTGTTGCGGTAGTCCTGCAAGGTCCTCCGGCTTACTTTCAGCAGGTATGCCACTTCCTTGTCCGTCAGCAGTTCATCGCCATACGCAGACGGTTGCCGTTTTTCCAACAACTTTTCGAGCAGGGCCAGCAGCCTGTCGAAATTCGAGTGGAACGTCTTTACCCACTCGTGGTCCTTTTCTCTGATTTCATTACTCATACGCGTTTGATATTGGTTATACATTATTCTTGAAACTCGTTCAAATGGTCTTGCCTTTCCAACGGGCTTCCTTGCGTTTATCTTCCACGTTCCCGACCACACGCTCCACGTCATCGGGACGGTAGTAAGTCCGGTTCCCGATTTTGGTAAAGGCAAGCGTCCCGTTATCCCTCAAGGTCTGCAAGGTTCTCGGACTGATACGTAACCTGCGGCAGACCTCGTGGTTGTCCATCCATTCACTTGTTTCCTTTCCGCCGTGTTCACGGCACAGATTTTCCACCCGCTGCACGAAGCGATCCAGTTTGGCGGCAATCTCCTCGAAAGTCCTTTTTTCAAAGCTGATGATTTCCATTGTCTTCATTATTTTGAGTTAAACATTTTTTCAAAACTCCGGAACAGAACAGTTCTTTTACAACCGATATTCCATCATGTCTCATCGTCCTATTCTCGGCTGGAAATGTGACTGTTTTATCTTGTTCCCACTGCAAATAAAAGCAGTAGGAATCACACTGCAATGGATTTTCAAACCGGTGACGATGCGTTGCCCGGAATGACATCATGTTACATATCAGCAGCATACAATGAGCCTTCTTCATAAACGGAACCCGCTTGAATAATCCGGTATGTAGAAATCACTTCGGCAAATCACAGCAGGCTGCACCGACCGTCCAATTGGTATTGTGCATAGGGTAACATAATTGCCACGGTATCTCCATTTGCTTGATTCTGTTTACTATACACACTTCCTTTGCTCACGACAATGAGTCAAGGTGCGCACCGAGACCAGTGAGTAAACCGATTAAAATCAAAATGTATGGTAACAAAAAAGAAATTGACCAAAGAAGAATGGGAGGCCATGACAGGTACGGACATGTCATTCATACTTCCGTCAGATGGCAGCATTGAAACTGCCCGTGAATCATCTTTGAATGATACCGGAAATAGTGAACGGGCAAAGTCTGTAGAACAAGTAGAAGTTCCATTCGAGCCCCAGCAACCTCCAACAGGAAAAGAGGAAGCCGTTCCCGCGTCTCAACGTCGCATAAGCAGCAGGCAGAGGAAACTTTCTCTGGACGAATACCGGAAAGCCTTTCTTCAGGTCCCGAGAATCGAAGACCGCAAGCCCGTGTTCGTAAGCGGTGAGGTACGTGACAGGCTGGACGAGTTTGTCCGCAGGCTGGGAGGACGCAAAATGAGCGTTTCCGGACTGCTTGAGAACATCGCCCGGCAGCATCTTGAAATCTACTCGGAAGACTTTGAGCAGTGGAGAAAGCTGTGACATTTTCCGGAATGACAGACTTGCTTACTGACTCCAGTCATTACAGTATTCAGACAGTCAGCAGCCGACCTGAGGGAGTAACGGACAAAACTTCAGTTTTGGGAGTTAGCGAGGTTATCTTTCGGGCATCCCGAAAACCTCGCTCCACTCCCGAAGAGTGGAGGCAATCCGCTCCCGGTGGTCGCAGATTGTGAGAAAAAGAATAATCAGAAATCAAACGAAGAAAATATGAATGACAAAAAGAAAAACAGACCGAGAGGACGCCCCAGAGTAAGCGGAGTGTGCAAACTCAGCAAAGCCGTTACAGTGAAATTCTCCAAGATAGACTATGAACGGTTATGCCGACGCAGCAGACAGGCTAACCTCACGTTGGCGGAATTTCTCCGCGTATCAGCCTTTGAGACGACGATAACGGCCAGGCACTCTGCCGAGGAAACTGCCGTCATACGCAGCCTTACGGGTATGGCGAACAACCTGAACCAGCTGACCCGGCTGTCCCATCAGGCTGGCTTTCACCGTACCCAAAGGACGGTGACAGAACTCCTGCTGAAGCTCAAGGAGATTATTGTCCGGTACAGGCACGTAGAAAGGAGGCCGTCATGATTGGCAAGGTCAAGAAAGGGAAATCCTTCGGCGGCTGTATCCGTTACGTGATGGGCAAGGACAGCGCGGAAATCATCGACTCCGACGGCGTACTGCTGGAAAATATCCGGGAAATAACGGCCAGTTTCAACTACCAGCGTGAACTTAATCCGAAGATAAAACAGCCTGTCGGGCATATCGCATTAAGCTTCAAGCCGGAGGACAAGGCACTGCTGACAGATGAATTTATGGCTAAAATAGCTCGGGAATACATGGAGCTGATGGGCATAAGGAACACCCAGTTCATCCTGGTAAGGCATCATAACACGGACAATCCGCACTGCCACCTGGTCTATAACCGCATCGGGTATGACGGTAAGGTAATCTCTTCCCAAAGCGATTACAAGCGTAATGAAATCGCCACAAAACTGCTTAAGGACAAGTACGGGCTGACATACGCCGAGGACAAGGGCAAGACTAACGTGGAGAAACTTCATGCTTCGGAACGTGTGAAATACGAGATCTTCAATGCCGTCAAGGCAGCTTTGAGGTATTCCAGAACATGGAAAGAGTTCAACGATTATCTGCTTCGCCGGGGCATCAGGCTGGAATTTGTAAAGCGTGTCAGGGAGATAAAAAAGCCGGAGGACATACTGGGAATCCGGTTCACCAAAGACGGGCAGACCTTCAAGGCTTCACAGATCAGCCGGGAGTTCAGCTTTGCCAGACTGAATGCCCGGCTGGGTTGGAAGACTTCGGAATCCCGACAGGAATCCAAACGTAAGGTGCAGCAAAGGATACCGGACGTAGGCCATCTTCTCGAAAGTACGGGACCTGGACTGTTCAGTCCGACAAACGGTACCGCTCCCGAAGAGCCATTACCTCAGGAAGAACTCTTGCGCAGACGCAGGAAGAAGAGACAAAAGAGGAAAGGATTCGGATTATAGTCCGTCCTTTCCCATTCAAATTATTCATGAACATTAAAATTGCAGGAATATGAAAATGGAAGAATGTATCGAGAGCATCTTCGGATGCCTGGAAAGAATAGAGAATAAAATCAACGGGTTATCCGTCCCCTTGCCGGAAGGCAATAGCCCGACAGTTAACAATGAAAAGGAAAAGGATGAGTCCGTGCTGAATGAAGTCCGGAAAGATCATGAGACATTTCGCAAATTGTTGGCTCGCGTGTGCGAGGGTCTTGCCGCCATCAAGAACGATATGGTTTCCATGGACAGGAAGAGCTCGTCACAGGAAAGACTTGGACAGGTCTTGTCAGAAATGCGGAATGAACAGCGTCAGCACCAGGAGAAAGTGGAAGCCCTGTTTTGTGATACCAATGACATAATCAGAAAGAATGCCGTCAAGACAAGCAACATCAACCATCATTTCAGCCTGAGCATAAAATCCCCGTACATCCTTGGGAGTTTTTCCGTGATGTTCGCGACAATCGTGATTCTGTCCGTGGCTCTCTATTTTTCGGTGAGGACAGATAACGTGCAAGTCGATAATGATCTGAAATATCGTTATGTCAAGATGAAAGGAGAGGCTACACCCGAACAACTTGTAGAACTTGAGAACCTCTTCGGGCCGAACCGGAACAACGGACAAATCAGGCAGATACGTGAGGACGTGGAAGCCTACGAGGAAACTATACAGAGAAAGGCAGCATTGACCGAGCAGGCACGGCTGAAGGATCAGGCCGCAAGAGAACTGGACAGCAAGGCGAAATCCATCAAGGACAAGTCTATTACGGACAAACCTAAAAAGTAAGCCCATGGCCAGTGTTAAGATAAAAATTAGACTTTATACAGCCATATAGCTCTTTCATTTAATACTAATACTTCCCTGAAAGATGGGATATTTAAATGAAAAAGCCATAATACTGCCGTAGATAAAGAGTGTATATGTATAATCAATCTTCTATACAAAATTCGTAATCAGATAAAAATATATCAGATTTTATATACTTTCGCTTTTTGAAGAGTAGATTTAAAGGACTCTTAAAAGAGGCGTATCATTACTCAATACAAAGCTTGATACGCCTTTTCTTTTAGAATGTTCAATTTTAATATTTTGCACACTATCACGTTCCATATAATGTTGGTTAATATCTGCTCTGTTATATCTGTTTATTATAAAAGTATAATTTTATATGCAATCGCAATGCACAGAGCGATATTTGTTGAGACATTTCTCAATTTTAGTCTTAATGCTCATTCTGTATTTATCTGGAGCTAGGACTTCAACATCAGGTCCAAAAGCTAGAATTAATTGGTCAAGTTCTCGTGTTGGTATTACTTTGATGGTAACTATGCACTTGTATTCATCAATAATTTCCTGTGAGGTGTGCAGTGGCTTTGAAACAATGTATTTAAATCGTTCTGAACTAAATTGCAAAATAATTGTTTCGGCTTCCTGTACTTCATAAGGCACCGATACCCCTACAATATCATCAAAGTAAGAGTTAAAATCCACAAGGTCATTTTTACAGAATGGTACATCACTTCTACTTATCCCTTCAATTCGGTCAAGGGCTCGGTTGACAATATAATCTCTCCCATTAATACGTCCGAATATGAACCATCTGTTATTATATTGTTTCATATAATATGGATGAAGCACATTCGTTGAACTAATGCCTGCGTGTGTTGTGTAGCTTACTTCGAGGGGCTGGTGATTGATTGTTGCGTCTATGAGAGTTGAAAGGTATTCAAGCCCTTTTAAACATGAGTTACACTGAAATGAAATAAGATTTTCTCTATCCGATTTTACTCCAAAACGAAGTTCTAGATTGGAGATAACATCTTCAAGCCAAGCATTACCAGTAACTCCACGATATTTACTAAGCATTTCAATTATCGAGCGTAAAGAGTTAACCTCGGTAACCGATAGACCATTCTGGTAGATTGAATAGTTTGGCTCAGAATATCTGTAGTAGCATTTCTTTCCTCCAAATGGTTTGGCATCAAGATAGATGTTATCGGGTAGCATCTTTCTTATGGCATTTAGGTCACCTCGTAACTGACGCAACTTGATGGTAGAGTCCGAACCTTCCAATTCATAAAGATGATTGTTGACTATTTCAAGGAGATCTTCGATAGTATATTTCTTATTCCAGTCACTGAAGCATCTGTCCAGCACTTGATAACGATACTGAGCGTTTCTATTTTCTGACATTGTTAGAGTTGCTTATATGAGATGGTGTAAAGTATTCCGTTTCCTATCTGCTGTTTATTGAACAGTTCGAGATCTATATTCCAATCTTCTCTGAAATCGCGGTCGGTGCATTCAGCGTTATCTCTTCCAAATGGTGCCCATCCTTTTGCTATACCTGCATCTGGACGTATACAGACCTCTGCATTATCCGCTTTAACCGTCAGACACCGTTCATGCTCAACATAACCTGTATCTTGAATTTCCGGTTCTATTCCGGTCAGTTCAAATATAGCATCCTTCAGGAAATGATTTCTCTTCTTACCGTTGGCAAAATCTTTTATAGCATTTACTGCCACATCTGAGTCATTAATTGAGACGATATTTGTGACGATAACCTTAATTGATACCAAAACTAAGTCTGCTTCATTCTTCAGACTGGAAATCATTTTTGCCAAAAGCATACAGCCTAAGGGCGTTTTTAGGTATCTATCAGAATATTCAATAGAAACAGCCTTGCCTCGTAGGTTAGATATTATTCTATTCCAATTACCAGTTTCCGGAGCTTTCAGAGAATCAAAAAAACGACCCAACGAGCTGTGTTCTCTTATTCTATATTCGAACATAAAGGAAGAATCGTCCGATGAAAAGGCGCTCAACAGTTGCATTCTATTTATGTCGGCATAGGACAATGAATTTGGCTGTGTGGTTATGAATACATCTCCACTTCCCCAATTCTTAGAATAGGATGTATCAATATTTTTCCCAAAGTATGTTTTGACGATTCCGTCATTCATAATCACGACCATCAACGGAAATAATCCTGTCGGCAGTGTGTTTTCAAGACATTTAAAGTTGGTTTTAAATACCTCCGCAATTAAAGTTGCACTGTCAGCTGACGAGAGCGATTTTACATCTGGTACGCTTGGCAGTATAAAGGCAACGTCAACTCCTTCTAGAGATAGTTCTGTGAGAATTTTTATAAATGGGAATGTTTCCGCATCCCATTGAGAAATGTTGTCGTCGACAAATATTCTGATACCAGAGATGTCCTTGTTCCGTGTGAGCTGATAAAACTCGGTCGTGATGTCTGATGTCACAGCATGAGAATCAGGCATTAAATAAATAATTTCCTTTGGGGCAACACGGGCCTTGACTTCCTGTCTTAACCATTCTAGAGCCTTGGGCCGGTTAAGATAGTTCGTATACCATTGCGATCTGCGATCTATAAGGCACTTCGTGCAAGACCGTTCACAGTCGCATCTTTCAAGAGTCTCCAAAGCCATTTTTAGGACTTCATCTTTATATTCTCGGAAGAGTAATGAATAACCTGCACCACCGAGAGCAGTATCATATATGAAAATAGAATGATTTATGCCATCATAGCCGAATTCAATCTCTCCATCGTTGACTCCGAGCAGCTCCGTGAGTTTACGGCTAAGAATCACGCCGAGAGAATAGAGTGTCTCTGTGTCTTCTACCAGATTGTTGTCCTTGTCATAAAACTTGATCTCAACAAAGTCAGTCTGGTATCTTCCGACCAACAACACATGACGTCTTACTGCAGCACCGTCATTTTCGCCACCGGGACAAGAGGTCGAAGCTAGAAGATGTTTATGGTGCGACAGCATCCGCTCTGTGGAGTCTGGTGATTTTTCTGATTTCATTCTACCGCAATAAGGACAGAAAGCATATCCATACCCACTCGTTCCTTTATTATAAAAGAGAATCTCAGACCTTGGCGTTGAACAGCGGATAGACATTTTTGCAGAATTTGTCTTCAGAAGCCAGGCATCCATTTCAAGCAAAATAGGCTGAATGAAATTCATACTGCCGAGAGAGTCCATTTTTCGTGTCGGGGTCGAATCCCATGCTACGGAGAATGCAGCAGGTTCAACGACCTCTGTAAAACGCTGATCTGTCGATAGTGAGATGTCCTTTATGCCATGCATAGTTCCATGCCGACCGCACTTGGGACAATCCGTCTTAGCACTTCCATAGATAATAGTTGTATAACCACAATGAGTGCAATTTTGTATGATATACCTTGAAGTGCTGTCATCGTATTTTGTCTTCAGACGAATACCATTGGGCTCATAGACCCATTCGTTTTTCACTACTGGATTACCGGGAGCATAAGAGGAGATGGCCTGACTTATATGCAATGTCGGTGAGTTACCGTCAACCTTTTCCTTACCACCTAGCAGACACTCAACTAGTCCTAAGGGTAAACCTGCACTTGGCAGAAAAGAATTTTCAGCAAGATATGACAACATCGAGGTCTTTAAAAGATTTTCCTCTTGTTTCTCTATAGCTTTGATAGCATTGGTCGTTCCTGATTCATTCTTCAGAGATTCAATCGCCTTTGCAAGAGCTCCTTTATGAGCATCAAAGACATTGTAAACAGCAACTATGTCTTTCTTGACTACTTGTGCGGCATCCGCCAATGTTATCTGAGCAAGACTTGTTCCCTTGATTAATTTTGAATATGGTTCTTGAAGACGTTCAACCTTTCCGCTGATTACACTATCAATATAATTTAGAAACTTATCAAAGAAAGACATCCCTTCTGCCGTGACAAAAAAGTCCCTAAGAGTTGCCGTAACCCTGATTCCCCCTTGATCTGCTACAAAGGATGCGAATACCATCGCATTAACATGACGTTGAATCAACTGACGGCTTTCCAATTTTAACAACGGAGTTTCTGTTACATGTGTAATCGGATAATCTGGATTGTTCCATGTATGAGTTCCAATAGGATTGGGAGCACAAACAGTTAAAGCCAAGGCTTTAGTTTCATTTCTTCGTCCTGCACGTCCCGTACGCTGAAGGTAGTTTGATGATTTTGGCGGCACATTATTCATGACGACTTCTGTAATACCACCAATATCAACCCCCATCTCCATTGTTGTTGAGCAAGAAAGAATATTGATTTTCCCCTCATTAAACTCTCTTTCGTATCGGTCAAGATCTTCTGACGATTGCTGAGCAGAATGTTCAGCTGATATAAAAATCGGTTTTGAAGCAAATACTCTGGAGTTCATAACCCCGAACACACCAGCAGCCTTTTGTTCAAAGAAGTTCTTCTCAATCCATTCCATGACATTCTTTTCTGTCTGATCCGCAGACTTGAATGGGAAAAGCGGATTTACAAACTCCGTCTTGATTTTGAATCTATCGAAATTTTCACGACCGATGTAACCGTTCATTCTTGGGCTATAGCCACAGAACGGTGCATCTATAATAACATTGTCAACAGGACAGAGATAACCTTTTTCGATAAGTTGCAGCTTAACTTTATCCCCCATGAGATCGAGCATATATCCTTGATTTTCTACATCTGTTGCTTCAAGAACATTTTGTCTCAGAAAATCCCATGCGGCATCAAGCATTGAGTTGATGTCAGCAATCTTTATCTGATTGATTTGAGAAATATCATCATAACCTAGAACTGCACATAGAAGAAGAACGAGTCTATTCTGATTCTCATTAATCCCTTTTGAACTTACATTGACTTTAAACCATTTCGATACAGGGCTCCCATTCTTCCTCAGTTCTGAATTTGAAGGATATATAGGAGAACAGTACTTATTTTGTGTAAGGTAATCTTTATAAGCTCCAGAAAGCATATAATGACGACCTCCACGAATGACATAATCCATACAAATCTTGAGAAAATTCTGCCAGTCGGTGTCTGTACATCTTTTCTGAATGAGTGCTGGGCATTTCGCATTTTTAAGTGCTGGATAGACAAGACGTACGAATCCCATCGTTTCCAATGAGTTCGCCCGTTTAGGAATCCATCCGAATTGGTCGACAAGAAGTGCTTTCAGATAGTCCGTTGCATTCTTGAAATTTTTTCTGCCACGTGCTTTATCAACATGTTCATACAACTTCTTGAAATTTGAGTCATTTTCAAGAGACTGGCTTATTTGCCCCCATGACACCTCCTCTGGATTGGGGATTACTGGTGTGCCATTCTTTTTTTCTTCAAGTCGTTTAAATTTTTCAAAAAGTAAGGTCGGAAGATGTTCCCGAATACTCAGATATGCATTGTATTCTGCTTCCTCATCAGGAGTCAGACCACCAGGTTTCACATCATTCAAACGCATGTCGGCAAGTTTATGAAAAATGGAAGCTCGAATCCATGAACGTTCTACATCCTGATTAAGTCCCATCGCAGAACGTGCAGACCCTTGACGGCTATCGGTAAATGTTATATACTTTCGGCCTTCATATACAACGTCTGCGTCATTACTGTCAATGGGTTCAGCATTATCAAGAAGCAATGTTGCTAAAGTACGTCCAATTTGAGTAGCACTTATTCTGAGATAATCAAGGTTTTTAAACTCGCTGAGATTATTGCCACAATGAGGACAAAGAACGTGATTATCTCCTGAGTGTCGAAGAGATTGATATATTACAGGAATACTTTCTTCACTTTTTAAAGAAGTAAAACACTTGTTGCTTCTATTGTCTTCAGGGACTAGTTCTATTTTACCATTCCGATGATTGAAGATGTGATATGTTCTATTCGCATTTTTCCTTAGACATGCTTTCTTCGGAATGGCGAAAAAGAAGCGAGAAAAGCCATCCGCCTCATTTTGCTCAACATCTTCTATATTTCCCATATCTTCCAAATCAATGAGATCTTCCTTTTGCTCATAGAAAAGACTCTTGTCAAGATCAATTACATTGGTGTGCATCCTAAATCCCTTAGTTGTGCTTGTTTCACCCACTATAATGGGAGAGCCGCAAGACGAACATGTAGCAAGTTCCAGCATCTTTGATTTACAAACTGGACAATTCATATTTTGATATGTTGTCAGACTTCCTATCGACAATCTATATTCCTTATGACGCTGACAATCGGGATTGGTGCAAACATACACTCCACTTATCGATCTAACAAATAAATGAGCACGTGTTGGCAATAAAGCTCCAAGGCCGCCTCCGTTGTTTATACCTTTCACTTTTTCCCCGAGAGCATCTATTATTTCCAATGAGGTATCCACATTTTTCCCAATTCCTTTATCAAGCATACGACCGATTTCCTTTGCTTTCAATACCGGCGAAGAGTTAAGCTTTTTTCTCAACTTCTCAATATCAGAATAACTCAATTCGATACTAAACTTTTTGTTTATTTTGGACAATTGATCTTCTGCAATTCCCTTGTTTAGTTCTGGAATAATGCGCTTGCCACTAATTATTTTTATATCTTCAAATGGTTTTCCAGTGAGTTGAGACACAAAAGTTTTTAGCTTGATCGTCGTTTTGGGGTCACTTTCATCCCTGATAGTCGCTGATGTTACAGCAAAATTCACTTGATCAATAGTTACGCCAAAAGCATCTAGTACACGACGGATTTGCAATGATAATTCAGCGGCTGAAGAGCCAGTATAAGTATGTGCTTCATCTAAAAGAATCCATTTGAGCTTCCCTTTGGATTTTTCCAAGATTTCACGGTCTTCTGCTCGTACCAACATATAGTTGAGCATAGTTGGATTAGTAAAGAGAATCTGAGGCGGAGTTTTCCTTATTTGAGGCCTTGTTACGAGCTGTGGATAATGAGATGCAGTATATCTGTCAGACCGATTTTCTTTGTCGGTCTCTCCATTATATATCGCATAGGTAACCTTTTCGGGAAGAGCTTTGCACCAAGCATGAATACGTTTCTGTTGGCTTTTCATCAGTGCATTCAAAGGATAAAGGAATATGGCCTGAACACAATTTTTTTCATTGGTTTTAGCCAAATCTTGCAACACTGGTATCATAAAACACTCTGTTTTACCTGATCCTGTTCCGGTAGTCACGACAATGGTTTGTGGTCGAGAAGAAAGCATAGTTCTCCAGCTTTCTGTTTGATGCTTATAAGGATGCCTGTCTAATGGAAATCTCAAATCCTTGTCAACTTCTTCGCTACTCAGTGCATTAACAAATGAAGGAGTTAACAATCTGAGTTTAGAAGAATGTTCCTCAAAACTGTCGGCACTCTCCTCCCAAGGGAATATTGATTGGAATACAGGTTCTGCAAAAAGAGGCTCATCCTTAGTCAAAATCCTCTTGATATATTCTTGTTCTTGGGCTTGACCCTTGAACCAAAGAGAGGCAAGAGAATCTATTAATAATTCCTTGGCCTTATTGTAGAATGAAAAATAATTCATATTCATTTGTTTACAATTTGTTTTACTGTCCCAATGAATATCTCACTGTAGGTTTCTTTAAAGTATTTTCGGTAAAAATTAATGATACGAGCATAGTCTCGACTTTCCAATAAAAAAAGATTTGTGCGATTTTTTACTTGTGCGAAGTTTTCCGCAGCACACATTGCGGACTCAATCATTACACGATAGGACTTGTGCATCTCTTGATCTACATAATATTTATTTTGAAGTACAAATCGGGTTAGAGGTAGGTCTATATTGTTATCTGTACACCCATGTATTTTTGATTTAAATTGATTTATGTCCGCTCTTGAGAAAATCCTGGCATTTCCGATATTCCCTCCCGCAACATATTGGGTAAGTTCAGACGCAACTTCTGCAGATAGTGTAGCGTTGAAAAGTGCATTTATCAGTTCTGTAATCTCACCTAATTTTGTATTCATTATATTAATGAGTGTTGGAGGAAGCGAACGTATGAAACTCTCAATACATTCTCCCCACACAGTGTGCGGAATCCAATGTACTGCAATGTTTAATTCATCTTCAAAACGGTCAATTTCTTGAATGAGAACATCGGAAGCGCCATTAATCCAACAAGCTAATATTAAGTTAACCAATAATTTAGGTTCACAACCAATAGCTTTGAAAGCATTATATGTGGTAAATGGAAGATTAAATTCTGAAATAATACGGAATGCTTTTACTGTCTTTGCCCAATACTCGCCGGCAAAAACATCATCCTTGCAAAGCCTTTCACTCCAAAGTATTGTGTTAGCAGCAGACATCTCTCCACGTACTTCCGAACTGTAATCTTCTTGTTCAAAATTGTAATACTTAGGAACAAGCCTGCGCGAACTTTCGGGACCAGAGAAAAGAATTGCTTCCGAATTCAAAAGCTCATCAGGAATTGTAAACAAGTTCATTTGTCGATTATACGGCTCAAGCTTTATCTGCACTAATTCAGCTGGTTTTATATTTTCTGAAACCGGCAATGCATATACATCACCGTCATATATGAAATCGGAAGTGTCTTCGCTGGTATAATCTGTGATTCGAATTTTATCTGAACTCAACTCACTATCAAGAACAAATTTTCTTATATAGATGCGTTTGTCACATATTTTTAGTTCTATGGAACTACTACGGTCAAAAGTATTTGCACCATATAATTGAAACATTCTTGCAAACAAATCACGATAATCGGATAATGGAACTATACCTTCAATTACTGGACTCTTAAGATGCTTGATTGTATTGTCATCCTTTATTTTATCAGATTTGTAAGTTACATCTATCATACCAGACTGTCCATGACTGATTATATTAAAATATCTCAGGTTATCATAAGATATGATTTTTCCCGATGGCACAATTTTCCCTTCCAAATCAGATATTACTATACCCTCAAACGGTGCTACAACAGATACTTTCAAAGGAGGATTATTCTCGGCAATTATTTTCAAATTACACGTAGGAGAATATTTAGAAGCACAGGCATCTCTGGAAATCCTCCAGGTATTTTTATCCGTCATTTCAACAGATAAGTTTTCGCATTCATCAACTTTTGCAGAGATAACATGGCGAGAATATAGGTGTAGCTCTGTGGAAAACATTGTTTCGTTGCGAGAGACAAATGTCATATCGTCTATGAAATAAAATGTTTCCATCACGTATTTATTGTCAGGAAATTCAACCTTGATATCAACAAGCCCAAATGGCAAAAGGCATGAATTGGACAAATTCCGCCACTCAGCCTTACTATTATGAACACGATATTTAGGCTTGATATTCCCGACTCTAGTGCCAGTTTGGTCAAAAACGCTTATTACTGGAATGCGAGTCAATAACTTAAAATTGGATTGCTCTACCCATTGTATATATGTACCTCTGAATTCAGCGCTATAAGGCGTGAACTCATTGGTTATGGTTATATCCTCATTCGACATGCAATTGTGTAAATCTACTTTATCAGTAAACTTAATCGCCGAATAAAGTTCTCCATTTAGTAATAGATTGTGACTACCATCACACTTCCAATTAGTAGAGAAAACAGCTATATTATTTTCAGCATTCGCTGTCGATTTCAAAGAATATACATTATCATCAAGCATTTGGAAAACCTGAGGGCATTCAAAATTCGGAGGATAACTACCACATAAAGTTGGAAACAATCTGTCATCGTTGTCACACCTGATCTTAACTTCAACTACAGGTTCTCCACTCCACTTTATATCATTTGCTACGCCAACAGTTATACGAGAATATATCGCACCGATAACCTCTCCTTTGTCATCTTTAACTAGGGATTTTCTTACATATTTTCCAACAAGTATACCAGAGACAAACACATCGAAGGTGTAGCACGATTGATAGTTTAGACCTTCAATAGATTTTGATGAAATCTCTTTTACTATATTTAAATTGACAAAAAGATTTGCAGTTTTACTTGAGGTCAAACGAAGTTTCCAACTTAGAGAAAGTGGTTTGGTTCTATGTTCACTCTTAACTCGCCGGTATTCTCTTTTTAAGGATTTAGTCAGTTCCGACAAAGAGGAATCCGTATCATCATATGGTAGCCAGCGGTCTTCTTCGGATATGATTGCATGAGCAATCTGTAATGAAACATCGTAAATATTGTCATTTTTGAACGCTTTCCCAAGATAAGCTATACAATTAAAATTCTTGATTAAATCTATATTATTATCATCCCAATCAATATTTATTGAAGACAATTCTTCAACCAATCCAATGAGAAAACGTGAAAACCCGCTAAGATTAGTTCCGTTCTTTATGTAATTTACAGGAAGACCTCCTTGATTTAGTAAAGTTCTAAAATATTCATTCCCCTTGAGAGAGTGAATAAATGCAAATCCATGACTTTTAAGCCCATGACGTGCAGCTTTATATAGTTGCTCCCAACAATAATGAGGCAGTCCTAATCCGACTGCAACATCTTCTCTGGAAGGAATTCCTCCATTATAGTCTCTTCTCCACCATTCAGCGTAACACAAGGCCGCCTCTATTCCAAAATCTTCTAATCGATACGCATTTTGGACAAGAGTCTCCTTTAAGTTTGTATATTCTTCCTCGGTTAATTTAAGTTTCCAAAGGGGCATATCTGGGGTTATGGACGGTCTGTTACGAGCATCCAAAATCCTCATCAAAACAACATGCTGTTCACTATTGCATATATTAACCATGTTCTAAAAATCAATTGGTTTATAATCTTTTGTAAAGATAGCGCAATTCTGTGCAATCACAATGCACAGTAAACAAAAAATCCAAGATGGATACATTTCTTTCCATGTATTGATAAATGACTTAATTACTAGACTCACTTAAATTTGTTGGTATTGCAATAGATTTGGAGCGATAATCGAAAATAAGAAGTCAAAGCAATAAACGATTTTACCAAAATTCTGCAATGATAGAGAAAGTAGACACTGGACATTATCCATATTTTGCAGTCCATCTAGCTTTTCTCCAAAGGCAAGGGATGATTTAAAAACTAATATGCACAGTATTGTTCTTCGTTTGAAAAGCTTGTTTGCTATTCCTTTTTCCCTAACAATTGTTTTGGCAATTATAGAAATACTCTGTATTTTTGCATTTAATAGAGCGTTCTTTTGTTTTAATGCAAAACAAGAAAAATATAGAACTTCGCTCGTTTCTAAATCGTTACCTGTTAAAAAATATATTCTTATAAACTGCTTATTTTCAGTGTGTAGGATAAATGGTGATGCCTAGCGCAGTGGAATGAGAGTTGTTTGTCAATGCCGCACTCCCGGGCGATGTTTTTCAGGCTG
>ERZ835880.1229-NODE-1229-length-21938-cov-3.235662_pt1 | contig 21938 bp, 17 predicted proteins | sample MGYA00519944_ERZ835880 | MGnify/ENA primary metagenome ERZ835880 (study PRJEB31850, sample SAMEA3708787) | human gut metagenome | biome: human gut; feature: human-associated habitat; material: faeces | place: China | collected 2014 ... | reverse complement strand
CCTGAGGTTTCTCGGCCACGCCCTCGAAGCGGAACACCCCGTTGGCCACGGCCGCCGAATCGAGGATGTTGTCCTTCTCGTCGAAGAGGTAAACCATGCTGTTGGCTCCTTCGACCTTGCCGTCGACGGCGTACTTGTTTTTGTTGGCGCAGCTGCACAACACGGCTGCCGCCGCTGCGAGGATCAGGATTTTTTTCATCGAATTATTTTTTTGTGAGTTCTGCAAGTTGTTTTTCCAGCGCGCGGACCTGCTGCGCCAGTTCGGGCAGGCGTTTGAACACGGCTGCCGAACGGTGGTACTGCATGCCCGGGAGGGCGGGGTATCCGAAGCGGATTTCGTCGTCGGGAACGTCCTTGTCGAGTCCGCTCTTCGAGCCGACCTTCACGCGGTCGCCGATGGTGACGTGGTCGGCGATGCCCACCTGCCCCGCGAGGAAGCAGTTGCGGCCGACCTTCGAAGTTCCCGCGATGCCGGTCTGGGCCGACGACACGGTGTTCTCGCCGATCTGCACGTTATGGCCGATCTGGATCAGGTTGTCGAGTTTCACGCCCCGGCGGATGACGGTCGAGTCGGTCTTGGCGCGGTCGATGCAGGTGTTGGCGCCGATCTCCACGTCGTCCTCGATCACCACGTTGCCCAGCTGGGGAATCTTGTCGAATCCGCCCGCGGCGTTGGGCATGAACCCGAATCCGTCGGCGCCGATCACCGCCCCTGCGTGGAGGATGCAGTTCGCACCCACGATGCAGCCTTCGTAGATTTTGACTCCGGGGTAGAGCGTGGTGTTGTCGCCGATCCGGACGCCGCGGCCCACGTAGACCTGGGGGTAGATCTGGCAACCCTCGCCGATGACGGCGTCCTCCTCGACGACCGCGAAATCGCCGATGTAGCACTCCTGGCCGACCTGCGCCCGTTCCGAGACCGATGCGCGGCCGCTGATCCCCTTGCGGCGGGGTTTGGCGGCGTTGTACATTTCGAGCAGTTTCAGGACGCAGGCGCCCGCGTCGTCCACCTTGACGAGCGTCGCGGCTACCGGCTGCGAAGGCTCGAACGCACGGTCGACCAGCACGATCGACGCGCCCGTGGTGTAGAGAAACGGTTCGTATTTGGGGTTCGTGAGGTAGGCCAGCGATCCGGCCCTGCCCTCCTCGATCGACGAAACGGTGTGTACCTTGGCGTCCTTGTTGCCGACGATGTCGCCGCCCAGGAATCCGGCGATCATTTCGGCTGTAAATTCCATCATATGTTTCATATGTTACAGGTATTTGTTAATATCTATTCCTATGGGCATGAACTCTTCCACGGTGCGGCCGAACGAAAGCACCTCGCGCACGGTCGACGACGAGATGTCGGCCACGGGCGAGGGGGTGAACAGCATGACGGTCGTGATGTCGGGGTAGATGCGGTGGTTGGTGGCCTCCATCGTGCGTTCGTACTCGAAGTCGGTGGTGTTCCTCACGCCGCGGATGATGGCGCAGGCTCCTGCCGCCTCGGCGAATTCGCCCGTCAGCCCGGTGTAGATGCACGCCTCGACGCGCTCATCGCCGCGGTAGATGTCGTCGATGAGCCGCTTGCGGTTCTCGACCGTCAGCAGCCCCTGCTTGGAGGTGTTGTTGCCGATGCCGATGATCACGCGGTCGAACAGGTTCAGCGCTTCGTCGACCAGAGCCGCATGGCCGCGCGTGAAGGGGTCGAACGACCCGGGGAAGATTGCAGTGCGTTCCATATCGGACAAAGGTAGAAAAAAAACGGAAAAACAGCACGTTTTCCCGTTTTTATTCATTGCGGCCGCGGCGGGTCACTCCTTGTGGAGCAGGCCGCGCAGGCGACGCAGTGCCTTGCTCATCTGCGCTTCGACGGTCTTGACGGAAATATGCATTTCGGCGGCTATTTCGGCGTTCGAGAGCTGCTCGCTGCGGCTTTTGAGGAAGATGTCGCGGCAGCGGCCGGGCAGCTGCGAGACGGCCTCGGCCACGAGCTGCGTGATCTCGTCGGTCTCGATCTGCAACGACTCGGGGCTGGCGAAAACCTCGCCTAACTCTTCGAACGGAATGTAGGAAAAACGGTCGTCGCGCAGGCGGTTGAGCGCCCGGTTGCGCACGGCGCGGAACAGATAGGCGCGTACCGAGACGGTGATCCGCAGCTCGGCGGCGTGCTGCCAGACATGGGTGTAGACGTCGAGTACGACCTCTTCGGCCGAAGCGCGGTCGCGGAGCCAGAACTCGGCGAAGCGGCACAACGGCGCATAGTAACGGTCGAACAACTCCCGGAAGGCGGCGATTTCCCCCCCCCGTTCGATTCTCAACCACAGGTGAACGTCGTATTCGTTATCTGACATGGCGTGTCGTAAGACTGTGTAAAAGTACTAAAAATCGGGATTCCCCGAAAAGCCGTTGCGGAAAAGCAGGCCGCAGGGTGGGGAGGCGACCCGCTTTTCCGCGGCTTTGTTCACTCGATGTCCTCGAAGAAGAATTCCGAGAATTTTAGTTTTGCGTTTCCGTAAAGTTCCGGCAGGAGCCTTTTGGCCCGTTTTTCGAAATCGTCGTAATCCTTCCGGTCGTATGCCCAGGCGATTTCTGCGATGGCGGCCATCCTGGGGAGCGTCATTCGCTGCACATGGCCGAAATCGGCGATATATTCGGTCCATACGTTTCCCTGAATGCCGAGGATATTCCTGTACTCGGCGGGTTTCAGGCGGTCGTAGGGATCGAGCCGGTAAACCTGCCTCATGGAGAGGTACCGTGTGGGTCCTATCGGCTCGTACTTCTCGGGATCGGAAGTCTGCGAGTAGTCGAGGTAGCAGTTCCACTTGGGTGTCATGATGACTCGGTTTCCCTTCCTCGCGGCGTCCGTTCCCCGGAACTGATCCGTCCAGGCCATGATTACCGCTGACTTCGATATTCCGCCCTGCATGATCTCGTCCCATCCGATCAACTCGCGTCCGTGCTCGTGGAGCCACTTTTCGACGCGGTGCATGAAATAACTCTGAAGTTCGTTTTCGTTTGCCAGTCCCTCCTCCCGGATGCGCCTCTGGCAGGCGGGGCACTCCTTCCAGCGCTCCTTGGGACATTCGTCGCCCCCGACGTGTATGAATTTCGAGGGGAACAGGTCGAGCACCTCGTTTTCCACGAATTCGAAGGTCTCCTCCTTTCCGGCGCAGAGCACGTCCTTGGAAATCCCCCAGTGGGTCCATACCTCGTAGCCCTGGCCCCGGCATCCCAGCTGGGGATAGGAAGCCAGCGCCCCGAGCATATGCCCGGGCATGTCGATCTCGGGAATAACCTCGATGTAGCGCTCTGCGGCGTAGGCCACGATGGCGCGTACGTCGTCCTGGGTGTAAAAACCGCCGTAGGGTTTTCCATCGTATCGGTTGCGGCTTTCGTCGGTCTTGTCGTATCGGCCGATGACGGTCTCCCTGCGTACGGACCCGATCTCGGTCAGCAGGGGATAGCGTTTGATCTCGATGCGCCATCCCTGATCTTCGGAGAGATGCCAGTGAAATACGTTCAGCTTGTGCATGGCGAGGATGTCGATGAAACGCTTCACCTCGTCTACGGTCCAGAAATGACGCCCGGAGTCGAGCATTCCGCCGCGGTGTGCGAAGCAGGGTTTGTCGCGGACGACGACCGCGGGTACTGTTCCGTCGGTAGCGACGAGTTGGCGGAGTGTCTGCAAGGCGTAGAACACGGCTTGCGGGGAGCCTCCGAGAATTTCGACGGTACGGGGCGTCACGGCAAGAGTGTACTCCTCGGCGGCGAGGGACGGGGATGTCCGGAGACGGATTTCGCCCTTCGCGGCCACGGGTATTTCGCGCCCGATGACGGGTTCGATGTCCGTTGCGAAGATTTCGGCGGGACGCCGGAGTTCTCCTTCGGCGGCGATGGCGGTCTGGGCCGTGATCCGAAACTCACCTCTGGCTTCGGTGATTTCCGCGGGGCGCGGGATGATGTCGATGCTCCGGGCGGAGCCGGCTGCCGCGAGAAGTGTGACGAAGATTAATAAAATGCTCTTTCTCATTGGATTGGGGAAGGGTGGTGGCTGAAAAAGCCGCCTGCGGGAACGCTCCCGCAGGCGGGTGATAAGGGATTAGTCGAGGTCCAGTTCTTCGAGGTTGCCCCAGACTTCGAATTCGGCGAATGTGCCGCCTTTGTAGGTCATCGGCGTCGGTTTTACGCTCGACCCGCTGTTCCACGACATGTGGAGCGTGAAGCGGATGTAGCGCGCCCGCTGTATTTCACCCAGATAGACCGAGTTATGGAGCGAGTGGGACATGATTCCCTCGTCGGGCTTCGTCCCGGTGAACCGTTCGCTGTATGTCCAGTCCGCGTCGTTCTCCATGCCGTCGCCCGTGATGGTCTTGGCCGTTTCGATCGTGATGTCGCCCGGAGGATTGTTCAGTACGCCGCCGGCTTTGGTGCGGGCCGTGATGCGGACGCCGCGCACGGTCACCTCCTTGCCCATGTCGAAGACGAAATAGAGCGGAACGTAGACCACCGGACCGACGGATGCCTTGAAATTGTAGGTCCAATAGCTCGCCGGGTTGCCGTCGAGCACGTCCTTGGCCCACCCGGTCTTGGGATTGCCTTCGCCCGGGGTGTATTCCGAGGTGCAGTGGACCACTTTCCAGCCTTCGCGGTCGAGCAGCTGGGCGGGCGGCAGCACGCGCTTGTTGAAGAGGATGTAGTAGACGTTGCCCTCGTCGGAGGTCTGCGCAGCGTCGTCGCCTTTGATCTGTTCGATGGTGATCGGTAGCAGGTACTGCTCGCCGTCGGGCATCTTCTCGCTGTTTAGCGTCACCTGCGCCGTCGACGAAACCTCGTTGTAGCGGGGCAGGATCACCTCCTTCTTCGAAAATTCGTAGGCCTCGGCCGGCACGAGTTCGTACGACGTGTCGTGGGCCTTGTTGTAGGCGTCGACCAGCGTGCGGTCGACCTTGAAGGTCACGGTGAGGTTCTCCGCACTGACCGACCGGGCGACGGCCCGGATGTCGATCGTCTGGGTTTTGGGTTCGAGCAGCGAGATCTGGAGCGGCTCGGCCCCGGCGTTCTGGATCGCCAGCACCGCGGGCCCGTTCAGCCCCGTTCCCGGATTGTCGTCCTTGCAGCCTCCCGACGCAATCAACAGCGCGGCGGCCGCAACGAGACGGATGGAAGCATATCGTTTCATGGTCGTGTTCGTTTTGGGTTCTACTTGTTTTTGGCCGGGAGTTTGATGTCGAGCATCACCGGCAGGTGGTCCGAGGCTTTCGTCACGTCGCCCGACTTGAACCAGCGCAGGATCTGCGAGCCTACGACTTCGCACTTCGGCGTGCCCTTGAGCTGCATGATGTAGTCGATGCATTTCGAGGGATTGTCCGACGGGAAGGTCCCGAATCCGGTGATGGTCAGGATCTCCCAGTCTTTCTGGAGCAGTTTGCCCGTCTCCGACGAGGGTGTGGCGTTCATGTCGCCGCCCAGGAAAACGGGCTTCCCGGAGTCGCCGTAACGTTCCTTCATCGTTTTGGTAATCAGCTCCACCTGTTCCAGCTGCGCCTCGGAAGAGACATGGTCGAGGTGCGAGGTGCAGATCACGTAATCCTCCATCTCCATGACGACCAGTACGCGCGGCTCGGCGCCCACGCCCTTGGGCAGGGCCACCGAAAACTTATTCACGGCCTTCTTGCGGGTCGTCACGCCCTCGCCGTATTCGCCTCCGTCGTAGGGCATGGCCGCACCGTATTCGAAGTCCCAGCTGCCCATCAGGGATGCGAAATGCTTGAGCTGGTAGACGTGGCGCGTGCGGTTGGTGTTGTTGTCGAGCTCGTTCATGCAGATGGCGTCGGCGTCGATCTCCTTCATCATGTCGGCGATGAGCTGGTAGTCGTCCTTGATGTATTTGTTGAAGATTCCGACATTGTAGGTCACCAGACGTGTCACACCCTCGCCCTTGGAGTTGTCGATCGAGGCGTGGGGCGGAATTTCGGTGTCGTAAAACGGTTCGTCCTCCATGCAGGCTGCGGCATTGCAGGCCAGGCCGAGCGTCAGCAGGGTCATCAGGTATTTTTTCATGAGTTCCAACATTTTTCGGTTTGTTTTGCGGTTAAAAATTCAGTCCGTCGTTCCATCCGGGGTTCTGGGTCAGGGCGCCGCCCGTCAGCGAGCGGTCGTCGGTCGGAATCGGATAGAAATAGTCGCGGGTTTCGTCCCAGATGCCGGGGTTGTTCTTGTGTGGCGAGATGTAGCCGTGGTCGCCGTCGGAGAAGAGAATGTCCTGGTCGATCACCAGTGTCAGTTTGGCCGTGGTCGAGGGCGTCTCGCCCTTGGTGGCGAAATAGACGTCGGGCGTTCCGTCGCCGTCGATGTCGTACTCGCCCTTGGCGGGGATGTAGAGGCCCAGCAGCGGTTGTTCGAAGGTCTTGCCCTCCTTCCAGCGCATGATGTCGTAGTAGCGGAATCCCTCCATCGCCAGCTCGATGGTGCGTTCGCGGCGGATTTCGAGGATCACCCCCTTGTTCGCACCCGTGACGTTGGGATAGCCGGTCTTCTCATCCGACAGGTAGGGGTCGGGGTTTTTGTTGGCGTCGTCGAGGATCAGGTTGGACATGCCCACACGGTCGCGCAGCCGTTTGACCGAGAGGTTGATGTCCTCCTGCGTGAGGGTTCCCAGCTCGGCCTTGGCCTCGGCGAAATTGAGGTAGACCTCCGCCGAGCGGAAGATCGGCAGGTCGTTGAACGACTTGTTGTAGGCGTCCTGCGCCGTTCCGGTGACGAACTTCACGACGTGGTAGCCGGTGATCGAGTTCGCCAGGTCCGGCGCCAGCTTGGTCGTGGCTCCGATACGCGTGTATCCCGGCGTGCGGATGGTCTGGGCCAGGCGCGGGTCGCGGTTCGAACACTGCTGCTTGAACTCCATGGTTTCCCAGCCGGCCTTGTCCGTGAATCGCGAACCGTCGGCCATCAGGTAGCTGTCGACGATCTTGCGCGTCATGCCCGGTTTGCCGTACGAGGCGCTGATGGTGTAGAAATTGGCGTTGTGGAAGACGCCCAGCGCCGAATTATAGTCGCGGGCGAGGATGACCTCGACGCTCTGCGCGTTCTCCGAGGCGAACAGGTCGCGGTAGCTGGTGGCCGGTCCGGTCGCGGTGTAGAGCGAATAGCCGCTGTTGGTGATGAATTCCTCGGCTGCGTCGGCGGCCTGTTCGAGATACCATTTCCAGTCGTGTTCGTAGCCGTCGATGCTGTGGTACTTGCGGAACGTGCCTTCGAAGAGGCAGAAGCGCGACTTGAGCGCCAGCGCCGTCCATTTCGTCACGCGGTAGAGATCGCGTTCGGCCGGCAGATAGCGGATGGCGAAGTCGATGTCCTCGATCATGCGCTGCATGACGAATTCGCGCGAGTCGCGGGGACGCTTCAGCTCGGGGTCGGCCGAACCGAGGGGCTTGGCATACCAGGGCACGTCGCCGAAGCGCTTCACCTTCTCGAAATAGAAGTAGGCGCGGAAGAAACGGGCCACGGCGTCGTAGCGGTTGCGGATGTCGGTGTCCTTGCAGTTGCCCGAGTATTCGAGCAGGGTGTTGAACTTGCGCAGGTCGGTCCACGTCCAGCCGCCGCCCGAGGCGGGAATCGTGCGGCCGTCGCGCATTTCGGCGGCGATTTCGTTCTTCACGATGTTGTCGTAGCCTTCGTTGTAAAGGCCGTCGCCGGGGAAGATCGTGTAGAAGGTGTTGCTGAAGGCCTGCAACTCGTTTTCGTTCGAGAAGAAGGTCTCGGGCGACATCTGCGCCAGCGGATATTTGTCGAGCCAGTCCTCGCACGACGAAAGCGTCAGGGCGCAGCCTACGGTCAGTATCGATAGAATCTTTTTCATAACTCTTCTCATTTAAGCGGTTAGAAGGTGACGTCCACGCCGAACATGTAGGTCCGCTGCCAGGGGTAGAGACGCAGGTTGCCGTTCGTGGCGGCCATTTCAGGGTCGATGTAATCCGAGCGGATGCCCGACCAGGTAAAGAGGTTTTCGCCCGTGAAGTAGATGCGCAGGCTCTCGATCAGCGCCTTGCGGGTCCATTGTCTGGGCAGCGTGTAGCCCACCGTGAGGTTTTTCAGACGGCAGTAGCCGATGTTTTGCAGGTAGCGGTCGTTGACGGCCGTCAGCTCGCGGTTGGTTCCCTGCAGGGCCGTGTAGCCGCGCGGACGGGGGAAATAGGAGTTCGGATTCTCCTCCGACCAGATCTGCGTGTGGAAGTTCTTGGGGAGGTAGGTGGCGTAGGGTCGTGCGTAGGGACCCCAGAAGGCCAGTGCGTTGGCGGCCGGGTACCAGTCCTGGCGGCCGATTCCCTGGAAGAAGATCGAGAAGTCGATGCCTGCCCATTGCAGCGCCAGCGTGGCGCCGTAGTGGTAGCGCGGCTGGTTGTTGCCGATGATTTCGCGGTCGCCCGGATCGTCGACGGTGTTCTTGCCGATGGAGATTACGTTGTTGCCGTCCAGATCGCGGAATTTCAGGTCGCCGGCGTGCAGTCCCTTTTCGGCTCCTGCCGAGGCGTTGATGATCTCGTTCACGGTCGTCTGATCGACGGGGTAGTTGCGGGCTTCTTCGTCCGAGGCGAACAGTCCGTCGATGCGGTAACCCCAGATTTCGCCCCAGCGCATGCCTTCGTAGTATTTCTTGGCGAAGGAGCGGTCGGGGTTGTCGAACTTGGTGATGTTCGAAACGTAGTCGTTGAAGGTCAGCGTCACGCTGTACGAGAACGGACGGCGCAGCAGCTGGAACTCGTCGCGCCAGTTGAGCGAGAGCTCGTAGCCCTTGGTGCGCAGGTCGGCGCTGTTCATTTTCGGCGAGTCGGCGCCGTAGGTGGCCGGCAGGGCGATGCCCGCGGTGAGCATGTCCTTCGTGTCACGGATGTAGAAGTCGGCGGAGAAGGCCAGACGGTTGTTCAGGAAACTCATGTCCACGCCGAGGTTCTTGTGGATGCTTCGCTCCCACGAGAGGTCGGAAGCCACCGGGGCCGAGATGGTCGCCGTGGTGGGCTTGTCGCCGCCGAACAGGTAGTTTTGACTCCCGATCGAGATTTTGCGGATATAGTCGTAATAACCGACGTTCTGGTTGCCCAGTTGGCCGTACGAGAAGCGCAGTTTGAGGTTGTTGAACTGGTCGCGGATGCCGTCGAAGAAGGCCTCTTCCGAGACGCGCCATCCCAGCGAGAACGAGGGGAAGAAGCCCCAGCGCTGCCCGCGCTTGAAGCGCGATGTGCCGTCGTAGCGGCCGCTCGCCTCGACGAGGTATTTGCCCTTGTAGTCGTAGTTCAGACGGCCGAAGAAGCCCATCAGGGCGTATTCGTTCTGACCGCCGCCTACCTCCATGCGTTTTTCGCCGTCGGCGCCCTGGCCCACGAGGTTCAGGTCGTTGAGCGTTTCGGAGAGCAGGTTGTAACCCGTTGCGGCCACGTCCTTGAGGAATTTGGTCTCCCAGTTGAAGCCGACCATCGCCTTGAAGTTGTGGTCCCGGGCGAAGGTGCGTTCGAACGTGCCGTAGAGGTTGGCCTGATAGTAGGTGTGGGTCATGCTCTTTTCATAGAGTTTGTCCTCCATCTTTCCGGACGTGAGCGTGTTTATTTCACCCGGATACTGCGAGTACTCGGTGTTGACCTGACGGTTGGTGTAGCGCGTGGTGTTGAACATGTAGGTGAAGTTACCCTTGATCTCCAGCCCTTTGACCGGGGTCCAGGTCAGCTCCGTCGTGGTCGACATGTTGTCCGTATGGTCGTCGTTGGTGTGGCCGTCTTTGTTGAGGATCGTGGGCAGTCCGTCCATGATCTGGTAGTTCGAGAACGACGTGTTGTAGACGCTCGTGCCGTCGGGGTTGACGGGAACGAACGAAGCCAGTCCGTGTACGGTGCTCCACGAGAAGGCCGTATTGACATCGCTCGGGCCGGGGTAGAAGTACTTGTAGTTGTAGTAGCTGGTGTTGTTGCTCACCTTCAGCCACTTGTTGATGTCGAAGGTGATTTTCGACCGGAATGTGATCTTCTGGAGCTTGTCGGGATGCTGGCGAAAAAGTCCCTCCTCGCTGTAATAGCTGCCCGAGAGCAGATAGTCCACACGGTCGTTGCCTCCCGAGAGCGAGATGCTGTGGCTCGTGTTCGGGTGCTCATCCTTGAACAGGTAGTGATACCAGTCGGTGTTGCCGTAGTAGACATAGGTGTCGCGGCCGTCGCGCTGGTCGATCTTGACCCACGGGCGGTCGGGATGCTCCGTGCGGTCGTTGCGGCGCGCCCACAGCTCCATCATGTCCTGTTCGGTGTAGCGCGTGTAGTTGTTTCCGGCGTAGGAGCGCCAGAAGAGGTCGTTGAGGTAGACCGAGTAGTAGCCGCGGGTCTCGTAGTCGGTCGAGGTGGTGGGTTCGTTCCAGCCCCAGCGGCCGCTGTACGAAATGCGGGTCTTGCCCGAGGAGTCGCCGCTCTTGGTCGTCACGAGCACCACGCCGAATGCCGCACGGGCGCCGTAGATGGCCGCCGCCGAAGCGTCCTTGACCACCGAGATCGAGGCCACGTCGTTGGGGTTGATCTTCATCAGGTCGCCTTCGGCGCCGTCGACCAGCACCAGCGGCGAACCGCCGTTGATCGAGGTGATGCCGCGGATGTTGAGGCTGGCCGGATTGCCCGGGCGTCCCGACGAAGTCGAGACCGTGAGTCCCGGGACGGAGCCTTGCAGCATGTGGGCCACCGAAGGCGCCGACCGGTTCTGCAGCTGTTTTTCGTCCACCGTGGCGATGGCGCCCGTGAGGTTCACCTTTTTCTGGGTTCCGTAACCCACGACCACCACGTCCTCCATCTTCACGGCGTCCTCCGTAAGGAACACCTTCACGTTGTTCTGCGTGGCGGGGACGGCGACTTTCTTGCTCACGTAGCCCAGATAGGTGAAGCTGAGCGTTATGTCGGCGTCGGGGACCGTGAGCGTGAAGCTGCCGTTGGCTTCCGTTACCGCACCGCGGGTGTTGTCGCCCACGAGCGTGACGGCCACGCCCGCCAGCGGCGTTTCGGACGAGTCGTTGACGACGCCTGCGATCGTGCGCTGCCGGGCCGCGGCCTTGCGGGCCGGGATCAGGGCGATCTGGCGTTCGGTGATGGTGAAGTTCAGCCCTGTCGGGGCGAGCATTTCCTTCAAGGCGGCTGAAATCGGCATTCGCTTCGCCTTGAGGTTCACGCGTTGGGAGAGGTCGGTCTGCTTGGCGTCGTAGAAGAACGTGTAGCGGGTGTTCTTCTCGATACGGGATATGGCCTCCGAAAGCGGGATGTCCGTGAACTCCATGTCGAGCGCCGGTTCCTGCTGCGTCTGGCCGGATACAACCGTCGTACTGCCTGCGACCAGCAGCAAGAGGATTGCAAATAGTCTGAAGTGCATCATGGTTGAAATTTTAAGTTTGTGGAAAGTTTGCGGCGGCATTGGTCATGGGCCGCTGCGGTAAGGTCGGGTAGGGGGTCGGTTTATCGCTTCATAGGCAATCGGGTTTTTAAAGGTCGTAATGCAGGGTTTATTCGAGTTCGGAAATCGTGACGGTGTTGTCTTCGGCGAACGTGTAGGCGATGGGGTTGATGCGGCTCATGATGCGCAGGATCTCTTCGAGCGGTTCGTTGGTAATGGTGAACGTGTAGGCGTAGTTGTGTGCGAGGGCCGGGGTGATGTGGATTTCGGTGTCGTACCAGCGTGCCATGTAGCGGCAGATTTCGCCCAGCGACTGCCGTTCGAACGCGAGTTTTCCCGCGGCCCAGCAGGATTCCATCGCCACGTTGCCGCGACCGATGACCACTTTGCGCGTGTCGGGGTCGTAGCAGGCGATCTCCCCGGGACGCAGCAGTCTGCGGCTGCCGCGCCCGGTGTCGAGCGACACCGAGCCTTCGACCAGCGAGACCGACACGCAGCGGTCGGCCGCGGTGCGGACGTTGAATTTCGTGCCGTGGACGCTGATTTCCAACCCTTCGACCTCGACGGTGAAGGGGCGTTCGGAGTCTTTGGCCACCTCGAAGAACCCTTCGCCGCGGAGTTTCACGCGGCGTTCCCCGGCGGCGAAACGGGCGTCGCAGGTGAGCGTCGATCCGCCGTGGAGCCAGACCGTCGAGCCGTCGGAGAGCCGCGCCTGCGACTTGCCTTCGAAGGCGCAGAGCCGCTGTTCCGCCGTCTCTGCGGCGGAGCGGAAGAGGTCGGCGCGGGTTGCGAAAAGGGTCACGGCGACTGCCGCGGCGACAGCTATGACCATTTGCAGCAGGTGGCTCCGGCGACGTTTCGGAAGCTGGTCCGCATGCGGAATTTCGTAGGTTCCGATCCGTTGCTGCAACTGCCGCCACAGCCGGTCGCGGTCCGGCTCGTAAGCCGCGGCCCGCTGCTGTATTTCGCGCCATACGCGGGTCAGGTTGTTGTAGAAGCGGCGGTTTTCCGCTTCGGCGGCCCATCGGTCGAATTCGCGCTGTTCGGCCTCGCCGAGCGTGCCTTTGAGGGCGCCGACCAGAAGGTCCCAGGTATGGTTGTCCGGATTCATGGTTTGCTGTCGTTTCCATTGTGACACGAAAAATCCGGCCGACCCCTACGGGACAGCCGGATTTTTGCGGAAAATTTTTCAGCGTTCGATTTTCACGTACTCCGCATAGACGATCCGTGTGTGGGGATTGGTCGAGACGATCTCCTGCCGGAGGGCCTTCGTGCCCCAGCGGATGAAGAGGAAACGGCGCGGGATGCGGTGGACCGCCTGGCGCAGGGTGTCGACGCTGCGGATGCGGCAGGCGGCCGAGTCGCGGCCGATGCGTCCTTCGACCGAAATCCACGGGTCGCGCCAGCGGAACATCCGGACGGTGTCGCGCACGGGGAGCGTGTCGTGTATCCGGACGACGACGGTGTCGCGCAGCGGGGTGCGGATTTCGGCGTCGGCCGCCAGGGCCGTCTGGTTTTCGACCAGCCGCCGGTTCTCGGCGCGGTAATGGCGGCAGGTGAAAAACAGCAGTGCGGTTGCAAGAACCGCATACGCAAAGAGGTATTTTTTCACGATTTTCGGGTTTTGGTTCCCCGAAAGATAAGACGGTTGCGTCCGGTCCGGTTTCTATTTTTTCGGAAAAAGACCCTCCATCGCTTCGGCGATGCGTTCGGCGACGAAGGTCATCAGCGGCAGCCCGTCGCAGCGCGAAAGCGAGGTGACGCCCCGGTGGTCGGCGAAGAAAAGTTCGTCGAGCGAGGGCAGGTCGGCGCGTCCGAAGGCCTCTTCGCTCAGTTCCAGCCCTGCGGCCCGAACGGCCAGCATGGCCAGGCGGCGTTCGACGCTTGCGGGGCCGGGGGCTGTTAGGACGGTGCGGCCGGCGATGGCCAGCAGCGGCGCGTCGTCGGCCGAGCGGAGAATTCCCGCGCTGTCGCAGCGCACGGCGACTTCCGCCCCGCGCCGTTCGGCCAGCCTGCGTGCCAGCTGCGCTGCGGCCTCGCGCGCGGAGGTCGGAGCCTCGGAGAGCGTCAGATCGTATCCGACGGTCACGGCTTCGGGCTGAAGGCTCCGGAAGGCGTAGCCGTCGTAGAGCGACACCCCTGCCGGGAGCAGACGTTCCGTGCCGTCGGGGTCCAGTTCTATGCGCACGAAGCCCGACACGCCCGCCGGATAGCGTTCCGCGGCGGAGAGCGTCTCGATACGCTTCGCGAGCCGCTCTGCGGCGGGGGCGTAGGGGCGTCCGAACAGTTCGCGCGACGCGGCGTCGAGCACGGCGATGTGTCCGGCGACGTTGCGCGCGCGGCCCCGGGCCAGATGCACGGTCTGGTATAGGTAGAGACCGGTCAAAGCAGAAAGATTTTCAGCAGCAGTTCGCGCAGCAGTTCGCCGTCCGACGCGCCGCCCGCACCCAGTCCCTTGCTCTTGGCGTCGTATTCGCGCAGCAGCCCGAGGATGTTGAACACCTTGCGGTTGTCCCATCCGGCGGCGTTCTGCTTGATCTCGCCGATGACGAACGTGTTGTTCTTGCGCAGGATGCGCATCAGTTCCGTGTCCGGCGGAAAGGGCCGTCCTTTGTGGCGTGCGAGCCAGCGCAGGTAGTTGACCACGAACAGCTCCTTGAACTGCCCGAACAGCGCCATGACGGTCAAGAGCAGCGGGTTGTCCTTGGGGTTGCGGGCGAAGTGCTCGGCGATCATCAGCGCGCGGGCCATATCCCGCGTGACGACCGCCTTGCAGAGTTCGAAGTTGTTGAAATCCTTCGAAATGCCGATGTTGGCCTCGATGTCGGCGTCGGTGATGCGCTGCGTGCCCTCGGGCAGCGAGACGGTGAGTTTCCGGATTTCGTTGGAGATCTTTGCGATGTCGGTTCCCAAATGGTCGGTCAGCATCGAAAGCGCCTTGGGGTCGATCGTGAATCCTTTCTGCCGGATGAACTGCTGTAACCACGCCGCGATCTCGTAGTCGCGCGGGCGCACCGATTCCAGCACCGTGCCGTTCGCTGCGCAGCCCTTGTAGAAGGCCGAGCGTTTGTCGGCGTTCTTCTCCTTGTGGCAGATCACGAGAATGGTCGTCGGCGAGGGCTTCTGCGTGTAGAGCGCGAGCTTGTCCAGCCCCTTGAGCTGCTGTGCCTCCTTGAGGATCACCACCTGGTATTGTCCCATCATCGGCATCTGGCGGCAGAGGTTGATCACCTGCCCCGCCTCGGAGTCGCGCCCGTAGACGGTGATCTGATTGAAGGCCCGCGCGGCCTCGTCGAGGATCGTCGCGGCCAGCTGGTCCGAGAGTGCGTCGATGAAGTAGCTCTCCTCGCCCATCAGCAGGTAGATGCCGGAAAACCGGCGGGCCGCGACCTCTGCCGCGATCCGTTCGTACTGGGCGACGGAATCCTTGAATTTCAGAGCGCTCTTTGCCATTTTAAACGATTTCTTTGGTGATGCGCAACACGTTTTCCGTGTCGGGCGTAAGGCGGTAGCGGTCGTCGATGCGGCGTCCGACGAGCCAGACGATCTCGTCGCCCGACAGCAGCACGAACTGCCGCTGCTTCTCGGCCACGGAGACCTTGGCGTCGACGAGGAAGTCCGACACCTTTTTGCGGCCCGTCATGCCGAACGGCACGAACCAGTCGCCGTCGCGCCAGCGGCGCAGCGTGAGCGGGAATTGCAGGCGGTCGGCGTCTATCTGCGCGATGTTCTCGGGAACGCCGAAATTCTTGATCGTGTCGATGTCGCAGTATTCGTAGTAGAGGACCGAGTTGCCGCAGTAGCTGCGCGGGGCGCCTTTGCGCACCGTCGTCAGACACGCGTCGTCGGGGGCTATCGGCGCTATGACGATCTTTCCGCGGTCGATCGAGGCCACCCTTTCGCGGGCGTAGAACCGCCGTCCCGTGGCGTCCTGTTCGAGCGAGTGGCACAGTGCGTCGATCACGTCGCCCTTGAATCCGTAGCCCGAACTCAACAGTTCGTAGATCACGAATCCCTGCGGAAAGGCCGGATCGAGGCGGTCGAGATGGATCGTGTCGATCCCCGTGTCCGAGGTGACGGCCTCCGAGCGGATGCGTTCGATGCCGTGGTTGATGAACAGCTGGGCGTCGGTCAGGCGCGCGAGGTTGCGGCTCATCAGGCTCGTGAACTTGGGGTTGATTTCGCGGATGCGGGGGATCAGCCCCAGCCGGATCTTGTTGCGCAGGTATTTGGTCGACCGGTTCGACGAATCCTCCCGGAAGGGGATGCGGTTCTGGACGGCGTATTCGAGAATTTCCTTGCGCGACGCGAACAGCAGCGGGCGGATCACCTTTCCGACCTGTGTCGAGATTCCCGTCAGCCCCCGCAGCCCGGTTCCGCGCAGCAGGTTGATGAAAAAGGTTTCGATCGAGTCGTCGGCATGGTGGGCGATGGCGATGGCCGTGTAGCCGTGCTCGCGGCTCAAGGCGTCGAACCATGCGTAGCGCAGCCGCCGGGCCGCCATCTCCATCGACTCGCCCGTGCGCTCCATTTCGGCCCTGGTCTCGAAGCGCCTGTTGTAGAACGCCGCGCCGTGCTTTTTGGCCTCGTCTTCCACCAGCACTTCGTCCTCGTCGCTCTCTGCGCCGCGCAGCTGGAAGTTGCAGTGGGCCACGCCCACCCGGTAGCCGCAGCGGGTGAACAGCGAGAGCATGACCATCGAGTCCACGCCGCCCGAGACGGTGAGCAGGATTTTGTCGTCGTGCGTGGCGAGGTCGTTCTCGTCGATGTAGCGTTGAAAAGAGTCCAAAAGATTCATAATATGTTCACTTCAGTATCTATTTCGATGCCGAATTTTTCGCGGACCTTCGCCTGCACCGTGCGGGCGAAGGCGATCACCTCGCCGCCCGTGGCGCCGCCGTGGTTCACCAGCACCAGCGCCTGCCGCTCGTGAACCCCCACGCTTCCCTCGCGGTAGCCTTTCATCCCGGCCCGGTCGATCAGCCACCCGGCGGCCAGCTTTACGCGGCCTTCGGGGGCCGCATAGTGCGGCATGTCGGGATATTCGGCAAGGAGCCGTTCCGCGACGGGGGCTTCGACCACGGGATTCTTGAAGAAGCTGCCCGCGTTGCCCAGCACGGCCGGGTCGGGAAGTTTCGCGCGGCGGATCGAGCAGATCGCCTCGCGGATGTTGCGCAGCGTGGCGCCTCCGCGGGCTTCGACCTCGCGCTCCACGTCGCCGTAGCCCAGTTTCGGGCGCGGCGTATGCGAGAGGCGTATTTCGATGGCTGTGATGATCACGCGCCCTTTCAGGTCGTGCTTGAAGACGCTTTCGCGGTAGCCGAATCCGCAGTGCGCGGCGTCGAGCGTCAGCAGGTTGCCCGTTTCGACGCAGTACATCTCGACCCGGCGGATCGCGTCCTTCGCTTCGCAGCCGTAGGCCCCGATGTTCTGCACCGGGGCGGACCCCGCCTTGCCGGGGATCAGCGAGAGGTTTTCGATGCCCCACAGACCGCGTTCGACGGCCCATTCCACCAGGTCGTCCCATTCGACGCCCGCCTCGACGCGCAGGCGAACTTCGTCGCCGTCGTCGCTCAAAAGGGCGATCTGCCGGGCCACGGGGGTCAGCAGCACGCCGTCGTAATCTTCGGTGAAAAGGATGTTGTTGCCCCCGGCGAGCACCGTCCACCGCCCGGGAATCCCCGCGGCGAAAAACGTGCGCAGATCCTCGGCCGTTTCGAATTCTACGAGGCGTGCGGCCCGCTGGTCGACGCCGAAACTGTTGCGCCCGCGCAGGCTGATTTGGTGAAATTCTCGAATCATGGTATGCAAAGTTAGAAATTATTTTTAACTTTGAGATTCAAACCTGAATAACTCAATGGTGTGGCTGATCTGCATACTGCTGTCCTTGCTTGCGCTGATCCGTTTTTTTGGCGGCGATTCCCGGCGCAAACGTCGGAGGCACCGCAGGTTTGGCAATCGGTGACCATGTAAACGATAACAGAATATGTTCGACGAAAAAGATTTGCAGCAAATCCGGGAGCACGGACTCACTCCCGAACAGGCGGAGACCCAGTTGGAGAATTTCCGCCGTGGATTCCCTTTCCTGAATGTCGTGCGGGCCGCATCGCCGGGCGACGGCGTGCTGGTTGTCGGCGCGGCGGAGGCCGATGCCGCCGTGGAACGCTATGAAAAAGAGTCTGCCGGACTGGGGGTGGTGAAGTTCGTGCCCGCTTCGGGGGCCGCCACGCGCATGTTCAAGGAGCTGTTCGAGTTCGTCAACGACGGCAAACGCGGCAAGGGCATCGACACGCTGCTGGAAAATATCGGGAAGTTCGCCTTCTGGCCCGAACTTCGCGCCGTGCTGCCCGCCGGGGCCGACGACCGTGCGATCGTGAATGCCATCGTCGGCGACGGGCTGAACTACGGCCGCAAGCCCAAGGGCCTGGTCACCTTCCATGCCTATCCCGAAGGGGCGCGCAAGGCCGTCGAGGAGCACCTGGTCGAAGGGGCGGCCTACGCCGCGGCCGGAGGCGTCGTGCGCATCCATTTCACCGTCTCGCCCGAGCACGTCGCGGGCTTCGAGGAGCTGCTCGCCGCAAAGGTCCCCTTTTATGAAAAGCGGTTCGGCGTCCGTTACGAGATCTCGTTCTCGGTGCAGAAACCTTCGACCGACACCCTCGCCGTGAATCCCGACAACACGCCTTTCCGGCAGGACGACGGCACGCTGCTGTTCCGTCCCGCGGGCCACGGGGCGCTGATCGAAAACCTGAACGAGATCGACGCCGACCTGATCTTCATCAAGAACATCGACAACGTGACGACCGATGCCCGCCGCGGGGACACGGTCCGTTATAAAAAGGTGCTTGCAGGGGTTCTGCTCGACCTCCAGGGGCGCGCCTTCGAGTACCTCAAGGCCCTCGAAGTGGGTGGCGCCGAGCTGGAACCCATCGCCGAATTCATCGAGAAACAGCTCTGCGTGAAACTCCCCGCCGAGTACGATTCGGCGCTGCTGCGCGCCGTGTTGGACCGTCCGATCCGCGTCTGCGGCATGGTCCGCAACGAGGGCGAGCCGGGCGGCGGCCCGTTCTGGGTCGGGAACCCCGACGGCACGGAGTCGCTTCAGATCGCCGAGTCGAGCCAGATCGCGCCCGACGACCTGCCGCTGATGCAGTCGGCCACGCACTTCAATCCGGTGGACCTCGTCTGCGGCGTGCGCGATTCGAAGGGATGCAAGTTCGATCTGCGCCGGTACACCGATCCCGCGACGGGATTCATCTCGTCGAAATCCTCCGGCGGCCGCGATCTGCGTGCGCAGGAGCTTCCGGGACTCTGGAACGGTGCGATGGCGAAGTGGAACACGGTCTTCGTCGACGTTCCCGTCACGACATTCTCTCCGGTGAAGGTGGTGCAGGATCTTCTGCGCCCCCAGCACCAATAGGTTTAAGGTTTTGCGGGTGTCTTTCGCCCGTCTTGTCCGGGCCGGCCGGGGAATGCGTTTGTATCTCCCGGCCGGCCCGGATCGTGTCGCGCCGAAGCCGGACTGCCCTTATTGCAGATGCAGGACCAGTCTGTCGAGTCCGAAGAAACACTCCGTGAATCCGGGAGCCGGGGCGACGGCCTCTATCGTCAGCGTGTTTCCGCCCTTGTGGATCTGTCCGTTGCCGAACGCAACCTCTTTGGTGATCAGTTCCGGGGCATGTCCCGGGCCTGCGGCGGCCGCCATTGCGGTGCGGCGGGCCTGCGGTTATACATCTGCTCCATTTGTGCCGGAAATTTGTCAAAATAGGATAAATTGCTGTTCAGTATCCCCGATTGTAGATAATCTTTTTTATATTTGTGCGTTAAAACCGAAAAACAATAATCAAAACTAAATAACGCTATGGAAAACAAACTTCAACAGTTGACGCAGAAGCTCTACGACGAGGGGCTGGAGAAAGGGCGCGCCGAGGCCGACAAGCTGGTGGCCGACGCCAAGGCCGAGGCCCGGAAGATCGTCGCCGAGGCCCGCGCCGAGGCCGAAGAGATCGTCAAAAAGGCGGAGGCCAAGGCCGAGGACGTTTCGAAGAACACCATGACCGAGATTTCGCTGGCCGGCAAGCAGGCCGTCGGCAGAATCAAGTCGGAGATCGCCTCGCTGATCATCGCCAAGGCTACGGCCCGGGGCGTGAAGGAGGCCGTCGTGGACCCGGCGTTCATCAAGGAGATGCTCGTCGCCGTAGCTAAAAACTGGAACGGTTCCGATTCGGGCAAGGTCGAATTGCAAGCCCTGCTGCCCGAGGGCGAGCGCAAGAAGCTCGACGCGGCGTTCGAGGAGAGTGCGAAGGAGCTGCTCGCCGCCGGTGTCGAGGTGGGCTGGTCGAAGGAGGTGAAGACCGGCTTCAAGGTGGGCGCCAAGGAGGGCGGCTACTACATTTCGTTCGCCGACGCCGACATCGAAGCGCTGTTGGCAGAGTACCTGCGCGACAAGGTGTTCCAATTGTTGTTCAAGGCGTAAGGCATGTTTGCGACCCAATATTATTGTCTGGTAGCCTCCCTGAAGGAGTACGCGCTCGACGCCGACACCAAGGGCTTCGACGCCCGGGCCATCGTCTCCGGGATTCTGGAGGAGGTGAACCGCGGCGACGCCCGTGAGGTGCGGCTCCTGTACGGCTACTACGACTGTGAGAATATCGCCGCCCTGCGCGCGGGGCGCTCGGCGCACAATCCGCTGGGCAACTTCACGCGCGAGGAGCTGGCGGAGGAGCTGAAAGCTCCGAAGCGGCTTCCCGAGGCGGTTGCCCGCGTGGTGAGGGCCTATGCCGATCCCGAGGGCGAGGACGCCGAGACGGTCGACACGTCGCGGCGTTTCGAGAAGGAGCTGTTCGGGGCCTACTACGCCGCCTGCGGGAAGGCCGGGAGCCGCTTCCTGCGCGAGTGGTCCGCTTTCGACCGGAACCTGCGCAACGTTTCGGCGGCCGTCACGGCGCGCGCCGCAGGGCGTGCGGTCGAGGAGGTCGTCGTGGGCGGCGGCGATGTCGCCGAGCAGTTGCAGCGCAGTTCTGCGGCCGATTTCGGGCTTCGGGGCGAACTTCCCTATATCGACGCGGTGATCGCGGCGGTGAACGACGAGGCCAACCTCGTGGAGAAGGAGCACAAGATCGACCTGATCCGCTGGAACGAAGCTGCGGAGCTGGCGACCTTCGACTATTTCGACGTCAACGCCATCCTTTCCTACCTGGTGCGGATCAACATCGTCGCCCGCTGGACGCTGCTCGACGCTGCGCGCGGCCGCGAGATGTTCGCCCGCCTGCTTGCCGAACTGGACGGCAAGGAGCTGATTAATAAGGAATAAACAATAAAAACATACAATGAAAACTACAGGACGTGTAAACGGTATCATCTCCAACATCGTGATCGTCAAGGCCGACGGACCCGTGGGTCAGAACGAGATCTGCTATGTCTGGACGGGCGATACCAAAATGATGGCCGAGGTCATCAAGGTCATAGGCGACGCGGCCTATGTCCAGGTTTTTGACAGCACCCGCGGTCTGAAGATCGGCGACCGGGTCGAATTCGAGGGTCACATGCTCGAAGTCACGCTGGCTCCGGGCCTTTTGTCGCGCAACTACGACGGTCTTCAGAACGACCTCGAAAAGATGGACGGTCTGTTCATCGCCCGCGGTTCGATCACCGATCCGGTCGACTACGATGCCGAGTGGGAATTTTCGCCGCTGGCCAAGGTCGGCGACAAGGTCACGGCGGCGTCGTGGCTGGGCGAGGTGAAGGAGCAGTGGGTGATGCACAAGATCATGGTCCCCTTCACGATGACGGACAGCTATACGGTCAAGAGCGTCGCCGAGGCGGGCAAATACAAGATCACCGACACGATGGCAGTCCTGACCGACGCCGAAGGCCGCGACCACGAGGTGACGATGGTGCAGAAATGGCCCGTGAAGCAGGCCGTGCGCTGCTATACGGAGAAACCCCGCCCGTCGCGCATCATGGAGACCGGCGTGCGTCCGATCGACACCTTCAACCCGATGGCCGAGGGCGGTACGGGCTTTATCCCGGGGCCTTTCGGCGCGGGCAAGACCGTGCTCCAGCACGCTATTTCGAAGCAGGCCGACGCCGACGTGATCATCATGGTGGCGTGCGGCGAGCGCGCCAACGAGGTGGTCGAAATCTTCAAGGAGTTCCCCGAGCTGATCGACCCGCATACGGGCCATACGCTCATGGAGCGCACGATCATCATCTGCAACACGTCGAACATGCCCGTCGCCGCGCGTGAGGCGTCGGTCTATACGGGTATGACCATCGGCGAATACTACCGCTCGATGGGCCTCAAGGTGCTCGTGATGGCCGACTCGACGTCGCGCTGGGCGCAGGCGCTGCGCGAGATGTCGAACCGTCTGGAGGAGCTTCCCGGCCAGGACGCCTTCCCGATGGACCTTTCGGCGATCATCTCGAACTTCTACTCGCGTGCGGGACTGGTGAAACTCGTCGGCGGCCAGACCGGATCGGTGACGTTCCTCGGCACGGTGTCGCCTGCGGGCGGTAACCTCAAGGAGCCGGTGACCGAATCG
>ERZ835880.1215-NODE-1215-length-22190-cov-6.497312_pt1 | contig 22190 bp, 19 predicted proteins | sample MGYA00519944_ERZ835880 | MGnify/ENA primary metagenome ERZ835880 (study PRJEB31850, sample SAMEA3708787) | human gut metagenome | biome: human gut; feature: human-associated habitat; material: faeces | place: China | collected 2014 ... | reverse complement strand
GACATGACGGTCGCCTTCTGGTTCGTCACGTCGTAGCTTGCGAGCAGCATCGTGTCGGTGTTGCCGCCGCCGCCCGTGTCGCGGCCGAGAATGAGCACGGTGTAGAAATCCTTGCTCTTTCGCTCGCCGCCCGCCTTCGGGCGCACGCCGTCGCCATAGTCGATATCGTCGATCTGCTCACTATTGTTATTCTTGCTGTCAGTGTCCTTGCTCGGCAGCTCCGGCGCGCGGATTTTCAGCAGATAGCTGCCGCCGGCGACCACACCGCACAGCAGCGCGATGAGCAGCACCTTGGCAAAGAGCCTCCCTGGGTGGGAAAAGGTCTCCTTGACCTGCTCCCAGGCCTCGTCGCAGTTGCGCTCGAAAAAGCCCTCTTTCCGGTGCGTGTGCCGCCCCTCGTAATAGGGGTCTTCCCTGTCTCTCTCGTAAATCTTTCTTTGATCACTCATGGGTATGTCCTCTCAGATACTCCAGCGCTTGCAGCGTATTGTGGTGAACGGGGTTGCCCATCTGCTCCATTTCCTCCACGGTCATGGCAAGGCCCATTTCAAGGCCCTTGTCCAGATCCTCCCACACGACCTTGCGGAGGTCCTCCACGCCGTCGAAGTCGCGGTTCGGCTCGATGTAATCGGCAAGGTAGATGACCTTTTCAAGTAACGTCATATTTGCCTTGCCCGTCGTGTGCCACAGGATCGCGTTGTAAATCTCGTCATCCGCGCCGTACATGTCGCGCGCGAGCGCCGCGCCGGTCTTGGCGTGCAGCAGCTTGAGCGCATGCTGCTCCAGCTCGTCGAGCGCGATGTGGTAGTGCTCGCACATCGCGAGCTGCTCTTCCATCGAAAGACGCTTGGTCGAGTCATGCAGAAGCGCCGCAAAGCGCGCCTTTTCGACGTCTGCGCCGTACTTTTCCGCGAGCGCCTTGGCCGTCTGCTCGGTGCCGAGCACGTGCGGGATGCGCTTGGCCTTGAGGTAGGAGAGCGCGATGGGTCTCAGGTCCTCTAAGGTTAGACGTTTTAAATCGAGATTTGTTCCATAAAGATGCTTGCGGTAAATATATCCCAGCACCGCGGGGGCCAGAAGCCCATCCGTCTCCCTCTTCGGGATGCGCGCGCGCAGCTCCGTCGACGAGACGTCGACAAGGTTCGGCAGCGTCATCGTCACGATGCGGCTGCCCGGAAAGCGCTGGCCGAGGTACTTGCGCTGCGGGGCGAAAAGCTCCTCGCCGTCTTTTTCCGTGCGGCCAAAGGCGCACAGGCCCGCATACTGCACGATCTCGTCCGGCTTGTACCAGTACTGGAACGTCAAGAACATGTCCGTCCCCATCAGAAGCCACAGCTCATCGTCGGGGCGCTGCTCATGCAGGATGCGCAGCGTGTCCGCGGTGTAGCTCTTACCGCCGCGCGCGATCTCCATGTCGGAGACCGTGACCTTTACGCCCGTGTCGAGCGCGATCTGCTCGCCCATCAGGCGCGTCATCGCAAGGCGGTCGTCCGCCCCTGCCGCGTCGGCAGAGAGCATCTTGTGCGGCGGGATACCCGCCGGGATGAGCAGGAGCTCGTCGAGCCCCAGATATTTTGCCGCGCTCTCGGCCGCGGCCATATGACCCAGATGCGGCGGGTTGAAGCTGCCGCCGTAAATTCCGATCTTCAAGTTTGTTCGACCTCTTTTTCTCTTTTACACGGTCTTCTTCGCTGCCTTGGGCAGCACGATCTTGTCCTTCTTGTCCTTTTTGTGCGAGGGGCGGTAGAGCACGAATTTCGTGCCGATGACCTGCACCTGCTCGCTGCGCGTCAAGGCGCTCAGCTCGTCGCACGCCTCGCGCGCGGTGAGCATGCTGTTTTCAAGCACGCGGCACTTGATGAGCTCACGCGCCTCCAGCGCGTCGTTCGCCTGCTTGACGAGGTTGTCGCCGATGCCGTCCTTGCCGATGTGGACGATCACGTCGAGGTCATTGGAAAGGCTGCGCAGATACGCGCGCTGTTTGCTGCTTAATTCCATAGTATTTCCTTATCCTTTTTATTGATGTTCCGCAAGATAATTCTTGAGCGTTTCCTTGAATGCCCGCAGTGCCTTGCCGCGGTGCGAGATCTCCGCCTTTTCTTCTGCCGAAAGCTGTGCGAAGGTCTTTCGCTTGTCAGGCACGAAGAACACGGGATCGTAGCCGAAGCCGTTTTCGCCCATCGGCGCGAACGCGATCGTGCCCTCGACCTCGCCGTCGTCCTGCAAGACGTCGCCGTTCGGGAATGCGCAGGTGATCGTCGTGTGGAAGTGGGCGCGGCGGTCGGCCTGACCGTGCATCATCTGCAAAAGCAGGCGGTAGCGGCCGATATCATCCAGCCCCTCGCCGCCAAAGCGCGCGCTGTACACGCCGGGGCCGCCGTTCAGCGCGTCGACGCACAGACCCGAATCGTCCGCGATGGCGGGCAGCTTCGTCGCCTCCATGACGGCCTTGGCCTTGAGAAGCGAATTCTCGGCAAAGGTCTCGCCCGTTTCCTCCACCTCGATCTTTACGCCGAGGTCGGCCTCCGACACCACCTCCACGCCGAGATCGCTCAGAATGGCGCTCATTTCCTTCAATTTCTTGGGGTTCTGCGTTGCCAAAACAAATTTCATCGTCAAACCTCCCACGGGTCTTTTTCCCGTCTCTTCCTGCTTTTTTCTTCCCGCTTTTCTTCCTCGCGCTGCGCCTTGTGCTCTTCGCGCTGCGCGCTCATCTTTTCCTGCCATGCCGTGAACTTTTTGTCGAGCTTATCGAGCGGCCACTCGATCTCCGGCACGGGCACGATGACCACCTTGCAGCTCTCACAGTAACGGGCGGGCGTGTAATAATCTCCTAACAGCCCCGCTCTGCCAAGCCAGACCTGTTCCTTCTCGTCGCCAAATCCGTCTTTGAGCATGCCGTCCTCACCTCTTGGACACCAGTAAATATCACGCAAGACAGGGATGGCTCCGTCTCGCATTTCCTTTCCGCAATAGGGGCAAACAGAAGTGATTTCCATATTCGTCTCCTTATTGTCTCGCAGGTTTATGATTTTCCCATCAGATGAGCGCCTTGACGTATTCCTCCGCGTTGAACGGCTGGAGATCGTCGATGCCCTCGCCGAGGCCGACGTACTTCACCGGCACGCCCAGCTCCTGCGCGATGGCAACGCAGATGCCGCCTTTGGCCGTGCCGTCGAGCTTCGTTAAGATGATGCCGGTGAGCCCCGCCGTCTCGCGGAAGACCTTCGCCTGCTGAAGACCGTTCTGCCCCGTCGTCGCGTCGAGCACCAAAAGCGTTTCCTTCGCGGCGTCCGGCGTCTCACGGTCGATGATCTTGCGGAGCTTCGAGAGCTCGTTCATGAGGTTCACCTTGTTGTGAAGTCTGCCCGCCGTGTCGCAGAGGACGACGTCGACACCTCTCGCCTTCGCCGCGGCGAGCGAGTCGAACAGCACCGCGCCGGGATCCGCGCCTTCGACCGAGCGGACGATCTCGCACTCGGCGCGGTTTGCCCAAATTTCAAGCTGATCCGCCGCCGCCGCGCGGAACGTGTCCGCCGCGCATAAAAGCACGCGCTTGCCCTCGCCCTTCAGGCGGTGGGCGATCTTGCCGATGGACGTGGTCTTGCCCACGCCGTTCACGCCGATGACCAGCACGACGCTGGGTTTGGTCGACAGGTCGAGCGCGGTGTCGCCCACGTTCAGCTTTTCAATCAAAATATCGCGCAGCGCCTGCTTCACGTCGTCGCCGCGCTGGATGCTCTTCTGGTACACGACGTCGCGCAGCTTTTTCACCGCGTCGTGCGCGACCGTCGCGCCGAGGTCGGCCATAATGAGGCTGTCCTCAAGCTCGTCATAGAAATCGTCGTCAATGGTCTCCCACACGATGGTGTCGAACCACGCCTTTTTGATCTTTGCAAAAATACCCATTTGTTTCTCCTCGCGCTTTATTCCTTAATGTTGAGTTCCTTCGCCATGTCGTTCATATTGATCGTCAGCACCTTGCTCACGCCGCGCTCCTGCATCGTGACGCCGTAAAGAACGTCCGCTGCCTCCATCGTGCCGCGGCGGTGCGTGATGACGATAAACTGCGTTTTGCTCGTGATGCGGCGCATGTAATTGGCCACGCGCACCACGTTCGGCTCGTCGAGCGCCGCCTCGATCTCATCCATGACGCAGAACGGCGTCGGATGAACCTTCAGGATGGCGAAGTACAGCGCGATGGCGACGAACGCCTTTTCGCCGCCCGAGAGCAGCGTGATCGTCTTGAGCGCCTTGCCCGGCGGCTGAACCTTGATCTCGATGCCGCAGGAGAGCACGTCGTTCTCGTCCTCGAGCTCGAGCGTGGCCTTGCCGCCGCCGAACAGCTCCAAAAACGTCTCCTGGAAGCTCTCGCGGATCAGCGCGAACTGTTCTTTAAAGATGACGGTCATCTCGCTTGTGATGCTGTCGATCACGCCGACAAGCTCACCCTTCGCCTTTTCCACATCGTCGCGCTGGGTCGTGAGGTAAGTGTAGCGCGTATTCACGCGCTCGAATTCCTCGATCGCGCCGACGTTGACCGCGCCAAGACCGCTGATGGCGCGCTTGAGCTCTCCGATGCGGCGGCTTGCCTTCTGGACACTCTCAAGCTCGATGCGCTGCTCCTGCGCGGCGGAGTGCGACAGCTCGTAGTTTTCCCACAGCTTGTCGAGGATCTGCTGCTCCTCCATCGCGCTCGTCGCGCGCTTCTGTTCAAGCTTGCTGACGCTGCGCTCGACGTTGAGCACATTTTCGTTGAGCTCGCGGCCGCGGCGGTCGCTCTGGCTGCGCTCGGCTTCAAGTGCGAGTTTCGCTTTGGAAAGCGCTTCGAGCTCGGCGCGCTTTTCCGCCATTTTGCCGCTCAGCGCGGCGATCTCAGTCTCATGTGTGCCGATCTCGCGCTGCGACTGCTCGCTCGCGGCCCTGTACTGCTCGATGAGCGCGCGTCTGCTCTGCTCGTCGCCCTGCATCTGAGCGCGCAGGCTCTCCAAGCTCGCGAGCGACTTCTCCGTCGTCTCGCGCTCGGCGGCATAGCCTGCGAGCGCACTCTTTTTCTCGGCGATCTCGTCGCCGAGGCGCGAGGTCGAACGCAGCAGCTCGCTCTGGCCGGAAAGGCTCTTTTCCGCCTGTGCACGCAGCTCGCCCGCTTCCTTCTCCTGCGAAAGCGCGAGCGCTTCCTTTTCCTCCGCCACGCGCTTCACTTCGCCGCGGCGGCGCGCGATGGTCTCGCGCTCGGTATCCAAACTCTCGAGCCGCTCGCGCAGCGACGAGAGCAATAAGTCATAATGATTTTTATCGCCCTGCAATTTGAGCACGGCGTCCTCCGCCGCGCGCTGCTGGCCCTGTGCGACCTCCAGCTCGTAGCGCGCTTTGGCAAGCTCGCGCTTGGCGTCCTCGGCGGCCTTGGCAGCAAGGTCGAGCTTTTCGGCAAGGCTGCCGCGCCGCGCCGTCAGCTCGCGCAGCTCGCCGGCTCTGCTCAGAATGCCTGCGCTGCGAGAGATCGAGCCGCCCGTCATCGAGCCGCCGCGGTTCAAAACCTGGCCGTCGAGCGTCACGATGCGGAACGCGTTCGAAAACCGGCGCGAGATCGTGATGCCGCAGTCAAGGTCCTCGACCACGACCGTGCGGCCGAGCAGATTCTTGAAAATGCCGTCGTATTCGCGGTCGTATTCCACCAGCTCGCTCGCAAGGCCGACGTAGCCGTACTCGTTCTGCACGCGCGCATCGCGCAACGCCTCGCCGCGGATCGACGAGAGCGGCAGGAACGTCGCGCGTCCGCCGTCGCGCTGCTTTAAGAGTTGGATAGCGCTCTTCGCGTCCTCCTCGCGCTCGACGACGATGTTCTGCAAGCCCGCGCCGAGCGCGATCTCGATCGCGACGGCGTATTTTTTATCGACCTTCATCAAATTGGCGACCGGCCCGCGCACGCCGCGCAGCGCCTTGCGCTCCGACGCCTGCATGACCGTGCGCACCGCCTTGTTGAAGCCCTCGTACTCCTTTTCCATCTCGCCGAGCAGGCGGATGCGGGAGTCTAAGTTGTTCATCTCCATCGTGAGGGAAACGTGCTGCTCGCCCGTCTCCTTCTCGCGTTCGACGCGCCCCTGCATCTTCATCGTGTGGCCGGCGATGATGTTGCGGATGGCGTCGGCCTCCTCCTGCGCGGTCTCGAGCGCCTTGCGGTTCTCCGCGGCGCTTTTGCGCGTGTCGGAAAGCTGGGCCTCCCTGCTCTCCTGCTCGGCGGCAATGGCGCTCTCGCGCTCGTCCATTTCCGAAAGCGTCGAACGCAGGGCCGCGACCTCGGCGCGGCTGTCCGCCGCGGCGGACAGGGCGAGCGCCTCGCGCCCGCGCAGGGTCTCGGCCTCGCTTGCGGCCTCGCCCGCGTTTTTCGACAGCTCCTCCGCCTGCTTCAAAAGCTCGGAGAGCGCCGTTTCGACTTCGTTTTTGCTTCTCTCCAGCTCTTCGATACGCGCGCGCTGCTGCGCAATCTGCGCATCCATCGATCCCACGCGGTCAGACTGGCTTCTGAGTTCCTCCTCCACGCGCGCGATGTTCTCTTCGTTGTGCGCGATGCCCGTTTGCAGCACCGCGACGGCAGATTCCTGCTCTTTGACCTGCGCGTCGAGCTCGGAAAGCTGCGCGCGCTTTTCCTCCTGCGCGATGTCATTCTCGTGGATGCGCGCGGAGAACTGCTCGGACGCAGCGTACAGCGCCTCTAAGTCCGCGTTCGCCTTTTTGAGCTCCTCGCGCGCGAGCGACAGGTCGGTGTCGAGCTTGATGGCGTTCGTCTTGAGCGTTTCCAGATTTTCAAGCCACACGGAAATTTCCAAAAGGCGCAGTTCGTCGCGGTAGATAAGATACTGCTTCGCCGTCTCTGCCTGCGCACGCAGGGGTTCGACCTGCAATTCCAGCTCGGCAATCTTGTCGTTGATGCGCACTAAGTTTTCTTCCGTGCGCTCCAATTTACGTTCCGTCTCCTCCTTGCGGTAGCGGAAGCGCGAAATGCCCGCCGCCTCTTCAAAGATCTCGCGGCGGTCGCCGCTCTTCTGCGAGAGTATTTCGTCGATGCGGCCCTGACCAATGATGGAATAGCCCTCGCGGCCCATGCCGGTGTCCATGAACAGCTCGTTCACGTCGCGCAGCCGCACGGACTGCTTGTTGATATAGTATTCCGATTCGCCGCTGCGGTAGTACCGGCGCGTGACGGCGACCTCGGTCTCCTCCATGCTGGGGAAGATGTGCTCGGTGTTGTCGAGCACGAGCGTCACCTGCGCAAAGCCCATCTGGTTGCGCGTTTCCGTGCCGCCGAAAATGACATCCTCCATCTTCACGCCGCGCAGCGACTTGCTCGACTGCTCGCCCATGACCCAGCGAATGGCGTCCGAAATATTCGATTTGCCGCTTCCGTTCGGCCCGACGATGGCGGTGATGTCCTCACCGAAGTTGAGCACCGTCTTGTCCGGGAAGCTCTTGAACCCTTGGATCTCCAATGCCTTTAAGTACACGAGCGATATCCTCCTTGGAAAAAGGCGTCATCCCCCACGATAAGGGTATAATGACACATTTTGACTAATACTATATACCATTTTTCCGCCGTCTTTTCAAGTGGATTCGATGAACAAAGCGCAAAAAGACGCCCGAAGGCGTCTTTCTTTGTCTTCAAAAAAGCTGCCTTGGCAGCTTTTTTGAGAAAGTTTCGCTGCGCTTCGTGCCTTGCCGCCCAAAGGGCGTCTGCGACATTGCACCGTCGCGGCATTACGATTCCCGCGCCCTTTCAGGCGCGCCAATCGTGCCGCTTCCTCGAAAACGGCTTGCTGTTTCCGTCACAGACGGCGCTTCACCGTTTTTCGCTCCGCGCAAAGTGTTTTCTGCCAGAAGGTGAATTGCCCCGCAGCGGGCAAGAGAAGCCCCTCTGGAGGGCGCACATGTCGCGGCAGAAAACGGATTTGAATTGATTTCGTGCCGTGCGCGGCACGAAACTCTGCGAGGCTTTTTACTTCTTCTTTTCGTCAATGAGCACATACAGCGCGTCGAGCGCGTCGGAGAGGCTGCCGATGCGCTGGATGAGGCCGCAGGCCACTGCTTCTTCCCCGTAGAGCACGCTGCCGACGTCAGAGGCGAGGTCCTGCGTGTCCATCATCAGGCGCAAAAACTCGTCGCGCCCGATGCGGGAGTTTTTCGTCACAAAGCGCACAATGCGCTCCTGCAGGCGCTCAAAATACTGGTACGTCTGGGGCGCGGCGATGATCGTGCCGCTCGTGCGCACGGGATGGATGGTCATCGACGCCGACGGCGCGATCATCGTCACCATCGGCGCGACAGCAAGCGGCACGCCGATGGAGTGTCCCCCGCCGAGCACGAGCGAGACCGTCGGCTTTTTCATCCCTGAGATGAGCTCGGCGATGGCAAGCCCCGCCTCCACATCGCCGCCGACGGTGTTGAGCAGGAATAAAACGCCGTCGATGTCCTCGCTCTCCTCCAGATACGCCAGCAGCGGCAGCACATGCTCGTATTTCGTCGCCTTCTGCGTGTTCGGCAGCTGCATGTGGCCCTCGATCTGTCCGGCGATCGTCAGGCAGTGGATGGCCGCGCGGCTATTTTTGATGACGACCGAGCCGAAGTCGATGACCGGCTGAATGGGCGGCAGCAGCGGCTCCTGCCCGTTTTTCTCCTCGTCCTGCGAGGGTTTCGTTTCGCTTCTCATGGCAAAGTCCTCCCGAAAGTCATTTCCGGTAGGATTTGCAGAAGACGCGAAAAGCATACCCTTTGTGCCGTCGGAAATACGAGCCTCAAACCGGGAAGCACTTTAATATCCCCAAGTCATCAGTTTCCATTCCCCGCCATCGCTGCGAGCCAACCACCAGGACCATGTGTATTCCGTGTCCGGCACCCAAGCTCCGCCGCCCTCTTTCGGAGAGCGAAAGCTGCTGTCGAACATGATGCATTGTGTAAAAGTCAGATCGTTGTCATTTGCCTTTTCCAAATCATTCATCCACGAAAGGTTCTTTTCATCCGTGCAGACGTCATCTGACGAATATGAAATGCTATGTAATTCGCAGCCTTCCCACGAACCGATCATCTCTTCGATCACCTTTATCGCATCATCCATATCCTGTTCTGTGTAGACAGCCGAATCGCCATAATCGACCGTTATGTTTGACGTTTCCTTGCTGCCGCATCCAGCCAGCAGGGCAAAAAGCACTACGCAAATAACCGATAAGCTGTATTTTTTCATCTTATGGCCTCCATATCTCTCATTTTTCTATATTTTTATACTGCTTATTTTACCAGAAAGCATTGTCCGAATCAAGCGAAAAAGCGCCCGAGGGCGTTTTCCTCGGGCGCTTGCAGCTTTTTATTTGTACGTCAGCAAATCTTCCACGCTCTTGCGCTTCGGCGCGGCGGGCTCCTCATCGGGATAGCCAAGACCGATAACACAGCCGACCTTCTGATTCTCCGGCAGGTTCAAGAGTCTCGTGATCTTCTCTTCGTCGAAGTAGCCCGTGATGACCGTGCCGACGCCGCGCTCCCACGCGGCAAGACAAAATGTCTGCGCGGCGATGCCCGCGTCGAACATCTCAAAACCCGCCTCCTTCGGCGTCGAGAACGAGCCGTCGCGCTCGTAGCCCGAGCGGCCGGTCACATAGGTAAGCACCATAACGGCGGGGCAGTTTTTGAGCGTCTTCTCGTTCAGCTTGAAATCAAGCACCATCTCCTCCGCCATTTTATCGATCGTCGTGCGGTCCTCGACGAGCACATAGCGCGCGATCTGCGTATTCTTCCACGAGGGGGCGTAGGCCGCGTCCGCGACGATCTGCTCGATGACCTCGTGCGGAACGGGTTTTGGCTGGTACTTACGGATGCTTCTTCTGCTTCTGATGGCCTGTATCGTTTCCATATTTGTTTCTCCTTTGCTGACGGTTTGAACGCAATGCCGATCCACGGCGTTTCTTTGGCGTTTATCATAACAGAAGCGTGCGCAAAAATCCAGTGGCAAAAACAGTGCAGGCAATACCTGCTTTGCCAGCTTGCCTTATTGCAAGCCCGTCAGCGGCTTTTCCTGATTGAATCCATTGGTCAAGCCATAGGACATGCCAAGCGTTCCAAACGGGAAATAGTGAACCGTATAATAGGCCCGTCCCGCTGAAAACTGCTCGATGGAAATGTAAATCGGCAGCAAGGGCACTTTCTTTGAGTAAACTCCCATCGACTGCGCGCAGATCTCAGCGACATACTCCTCCGGCACCTCGCACCTGCACGAAACAAAAGGATGGGAAGAAATGCAGGCCAATATCATACCGAACAGGGCTACGATCAGCAGTGCGATCATCGCTTTTTTGTGTTTCTTCATGTTCTGTCACACCCCTGTGCGTTCCTCTGCTTTCTGCCTCTTCTCCATACGATGATCGCATGGATGATGAGGGACGCGACCGATATCGCGACAATCAGAGAGTGGGATGTAAACGGCTTACAGTACCATTCCATCGGGTCTAACTGCGACAGCTTTGCCGTCAAATAGGAGGACATAAAGCTCAGTATATTCCCGATAAAAATGATGGGAACGTTATTTGTTTTCAGCGCGCACCGGTACAAAATCACAAAGCTGACGATCATCACGCCGTAATACAGCATCGTCCCCGAAGTAACGTCACCCTTCACAGAAAGGTAGGCAAACGGTACGCAGTACGCAGCGAGCAGCAACGCTCTGATGAGACACGTTTTTTTCATAAATACCTCCCATTTTCTCTCAAAATCTCTCTTCTGTCATCATATCAGACCTTTTGCGCAAAGTCTACCATAGAAAAAGCGCCCGAAGGTTTCCCTTCGGGCGGTCCCTGCATTCACTTTTCTTTTCCGTAGAAGAACAGCGCCACCGTTCCCGGGCCGACATGGGCGCCGGTGACGGGCTCGTAGACCACGGTCAGACATTCGCCGGTAAAGCCCTTTTCGCGCAGCAGCGCGATGAGCGCCTGCGCGCCCTCTTCATTGTCCGCGTGGGCGATGCCGAGCATCTCGCTCTTGTCGAGCGCGCGGCCGTCGTAATAATTCGCAAGCTCCTGATAGGCGCGCTTCATGCCGCGCACCTTGCCGCAGGAGACGATGTGCCCCGTCTCGTCGCCGCACAAAATTGGCTTGATGCTCAGTACTGTGCCGATCAGCGCCGTCGCGCTCGAAATGCGGCCGCCGCGCTTTAAGTACGCAAGGTCGTCGACCGTGAAGAACTGGCACATGTGCGGTCTTCTCGCGAGCAGATGCGTTTTGATCTCGTCTAAGCTCTTCCCCTCTTCGATCATGCGCGCGGCTTCGAGCACCTGTAACCCCTCGCCAAGGGAGGCAGCGTAGGTGTCGATCGTGACGATCTTCCGTGCGGGGTATTTTTCCGTCAGCTCGCCCGCGGCGATAACCGCGGCCTGCGCCGTGCCGCTGATGCCGCCGGACATGCCGACGTAGAGCACATCGTCGCCCTGAGAGAGCGCACGTTCAAAGTAGTTCGCCATCAGGTCGGGATTGACCATTGAGGTCTTGACGACCGCGCCGCGGCGCATCGCGCCGTAGAACGCCGCGCCGTCGAAATCCACATCATCGGGATAGTCCGTCTCCTTTCCATCCACCGTGTAGGAAAACGGCACGACGGCGATGTGGTGTTGTTTCGTCAGCGCGACCGGCAGGTTCGCGGACGTATCGGTGAATAACTGGAGCATGACTCTCTTCCCTTCCTGATCCTTTGGTATTCTGACAGAATATCACGCCACACTCGCTTATGCAAGCAAAACCGCAAGAAACTTTACAATTTGTTCAACATTGTATGACTTTTTGGCAGAAAACGCCCTCCCACGGCACGTGGGAGAGCGCTTCCCGGAATCTCAGAATATTTTCTTACGCCTGCTCAAAGATGGCCTTCATACACTTGTAGGTCATGTAGCAGTCGAGCTTGGCGACCGTTTCATACGGTGCGTGCATCGAGAGCACGGGCACACCCGCGTCGAGCGTGTCGATGTTGCGCTGGGCCATGAACTTGGCGACCGTACCGCCGCCGCCTGCGTCGGTCTTGCCCATCTCGGCCATCTGCCAGAAGACGCCGTTGTCGTTCATCAGCCTGCGCACCTTGCCGACGACCTCGGCGCTTGCGTCGCTCGCGCCGCCCTTGCCGCCGGAGCCGGTATACTTGCACAGCGCCACGCCGTAATTGACGAAGGCGGAGTTGCGCTTGTCGTACACGTCGGCAAAGTTCGGGTCATAGGCCGCCGTCACATCTGCGCTCAGGCAGAAGGAGTTGGCAAAGCAGTCAGAAAGCGCGACGCCCTGCGTGCGGCACATGTCGCCCATGAACCACTCAAACGCCTGAGACAGCATACCGGACACGCCCTCGGAGCCGATCTCCTCCTTGTCCGCGAAGATGCAGACCGCGGTCTTCTTCGGGGACACAGCGTCAAAAATACCTGCAAGCTCTGCATACGCGCAGACGCGGTCGTCGTGACCGTAGGACGCGATGAAGCTGCGGTCAAAGCCGATGTCGCGCGCCTTGCCGGCGGGGACGACTTCGAGCTCGGCGGAGATGAAGTCCTCCTCCGTCATGCCGTACTGCGCGTTCAAATACTGGAGAACGCCGAGCTTGAAACGGTCGGAGCAGTCCTTATCTTCAAACGGCTTTCCGCCGAGCAGCACGTTCAGGCTCTCGCTCGGGATGGCCTCGTTGAGCGGCTTTTTGCCCTGCTCGCGGCCAAGGTGCGGTAAAAGGTCGTTGATGATGAACTGGGGATCGTCCTCCTTGCCGCCGACGTGAACGTCGACCTTCGAGCCGTCGCGCAGCACGACCACGCCGTGCAGCTCAAGGGGGATCGTCACCCACTGGTACTTGCGGATGCCGCCGTAGTGGTGGGTCTTGAAGTAGGCCATCTCGGCCTCCTCGTAGAGCGGGCGGGGCTTTAAGTCGAGGCGCGGGGAGTCGGTGTGCGCCGCACCGATGTTCGCGCCGTGGCTCAAGTCCTCGCTGCCGATGACAGCGAGCATGATGCCCTTGCCGCGGTTATTGAAGTAGACCTTGTCGCCGGCGCTCAGCTTCATACCCGCTTCGTAGGCCTTGAAGCCCTTCTTTTCCGCCAGCTCGATGCAGTACTCCACGCAAAGGCGCTCGGTCTTGCCGTTGTTGAGGAACTTCTTGTAGTCCTCGCAATAGGCCTCCATCGCTTTTTCATCCTCTGCGCTCAGGCGGTCATAGCCATTCTTGGGGGCGTAGAGCAGTTTTTCAGCGAGCTTGTTCTTTTCACTCATCTCTCAGTTTCCTCCTTCAAATTGTTGATGATCGTGTTGATATAGACCTCTGCCGCGTGTTCCGCCTTTTCAGCGGTCGGCAGATCGTTCACAAATTCATAATCGCACTGCGCGCGGAAATAGTCCGCGTCCTTCTGTGCCGCGATGCGCGACCTTGCATACTCCTCGGTGATGCTGTCGCGCGCCATGATGCGCTTGACCCGCACCTCTTCAGGCGCCGTTACGGCGACGGTCGCGTCGCAGATCGCGCCAAGGCCGCTCTCGATGAGCTTGATAGCATCGAGGCCGATGATCTCCGCGTTCGTCGCCGCCATTTTCTGCGCCAGCGCGCGCGGGATGCGCTCGTGCACGATGGTGTCGAGCTCGGCGAGCTTTTTTCTGTCCTTGAAGACGATCAGGCCGATGGCGTGGACGTCCACGCTGCCGTCCTGCCGAAAAATGACATCGCCGAACGCCTCGCGCAGCGCGCGCAGCAGCGGCTCGTCATCTTTTAACATCTCGTGATAGACCGCGTCGCAGTCGAGCACGCATGCGCTCTTTCTTTCAAGCGCGCGCAGAAGGCTCGTCTTCCCCGCGCCCGTGCCGCCGGTGATGCCGATGACGATCTTGCCATCGTCCGCGTCCTCCACATGGAAGCCCGCGGCCTTTTTGAGCCGGTTTCCAATGGCAAGGCCAAGGCCTTTACTGTCCGGACACTGTGCCCAGATCTCGCCCACATTCGTCTCGTCGAACGTCCGCAGCGCGTCGAAGACGTGCTGCGCCTGCGCGCGCTTATCGTCGCTCGCACCGAGGGGGTGGACGATGTGCCCGTCGAAGAGCCGCGTGAACTCGTCAAAGCAGATGATGCCGGACTTCTCGCCCGCGTGTGTGAGCAGATAGCGCGCGCTCGCCTTCGCTCCGCCGGTCACGACCGTGACGGGGGCCTTAGGCGCGTAGTGGCGGTACTTCATGCCCGGGGCGCGCGGCTTTTCGCCGTCATTCATCTTCTGCGTCACGGCCCTGTCGACCGTCACCTCGCCCAGCGCATCGCGCAGGCTCTCGAGCGGCAGTCCGCCCGGGCGCAACAGCTGCGGCGGCGTGACCGTCAGGTCGATGATCGTCGACTCCACGCCCACCTGACAGGGGCCGCCGTCGACGATACCGTCGATCTTGCCCCACATGTCCTCGCGCACATGCTCTGCCGTCGTGCAGCTCGGGCGGCCCGAGGTGTTCGCGCTCGGCGCGGCGACCGGCACGCCGGATGCTTCGATGATGGCGCGCGTGACCGCATGGTCGGGACATCTCATGCCGACGGTCTCGAGCCCGCCGGTCGTGCGCAGCGGCACGCAGGGCTTTTTCTTTAAGATCATCGTCAGTGGGCCGGGCCAGAAGCGCTCGGCCAGCTTGTAGGCCGCGTCCGGCACGTCCTCGCAGTAGCGCGTAAGCCAGCTTGCGTCCGGAATGTGCAGGATGAGCGGGTTGTCCTGCGGGCGGCCCTTGGCCTCGAAAATGTGCAGCACGGCGGTCTCGTCCAGGCCGTCCGCGCCGAGGCCGTAGACCGTCTCCGTCGGGATGGCCAGAAGCCCGCCGCGGCGCAGAATGTCCGCCGCCTGCGCGATGCTCTCTTTATCCTCCACCGTGCGGAGGGTAAACCATTTTGTCTCCAATGTTCTCTCTTCTTTCTTAGCCCTCGCTGCTCTCGCGCAGCTTTTCCGCCTGCTCCTGCATCGTGAGCGCGTCGATGATGGGGTCTAAATCGCCGTTCATCACGGCGTCGATGTTGAAATTCTTGTTCTCGCCCGTCAGGCGGTGGTCAGTCACGCGGTTTTGCGGGAAGTTATAGGTGCGGATGCGCTCGTTGCGCATGCCGCTGCCGACCTGCGCGCGGCGCTCGCTCGTGATCGCACCCTCCACGCGCTCGCGCTCAGCCTCGTAGAGCTTGCTCGCGAGCATCGCCATACACTTGGCGCGGTTCTGGAGCTGGGAGCGCTCCTCCTGGCACGAAACGACGATGCCCGTCGGCTTGTGGATGAGGCGCACGGCAGAGCTCGTCTTGTTGACGTGCTGGCCGCCTGCGCCGGAAGCGCGGTAGACCTGCATCTCAATGTCTTCGGGCCGGAGGTCGACGTCGACCTCCTCCATCTCCGGCAGCACGGCGACCGTCGCGGTCGAGGTGTGCACGCGCCCGCCGGACTCCGTCTCCGGCACGCGCTGGACGCGGTGGACGCCGGATTCAAACTTGAATCTCGAATACGCGCCATCGCCGTTGACCATGAAGTCGGCCTCTTTCACGCCGCCGAGCTCCGTGTCGTTGTAGTTGAGCAGCTCCACGCGGTACCCCCGCTTTTCCGCGTACATCGCATACATGCGGTAGAGGTCGGCGGCAAAAAGCGCGCTCTCCTCCCCGCCCACGCCGCCGCGGATCTCGACAATGACGTTTTTGTCGTCGTTCGGGTCGCGCGGCAGGAGCAGCACGCGCAGCTCGTCAAAAAGGCGCTCTTTTTCCGCCTTGGCAGTGTTCAATTCCTCCTGCGCCATGTCCTTGAGCTCGGGATCGGATACAAGCTCCAGCGCCTGCACGATGTCGTCCTCGCACTTCTGGTACGCGCGGTAGGTCTCCACCACGGCGGAAAGCTCCTTCTGCTCGCGCGTGAGCGCGCGCAGCTTCTTTGGGTCAGCGTAAATTTCCGGCACTTCGAGCAGCTCGCCGATCTCGTCATAGCGGCGCGCAAGCTGTTTGAGCTTTTCCCACATCAGGCCTTGTCCTCCGCAATGAAGTCAGAGCAGGCCTTGACGAACTGGTCTCGCCAGAAGTGGTAGCCCGCGGAATCGGGGCAGAGCGAGACCTCCGCCACGTGCGGCGTCTGCAAATAGAGGTCCATCTGGCGGAAGACGTCCTTATAGTCCTGCTCGCTCTTGTGCGTGATGAGATACGCCGCGTTCTGGATCTCATAGCCGCGGCGCTTCAAAAAGCCGCGAATAACGCTCGAACAGCGGCCCGCCCACACGGGCGTGCCGAGGATGACGAGCTTGTAGTCCGACAGCGGCTTCTGGCATTTCGGGCGCGAAACCGCACTCGTGCGCTTATGCATCGCGTCAAAGCAGCAGCGAAGGTAGCCCATCGTGCCGCTGCGATCGACCTTGTCGCGAATTTCGAGACATTCGCAGTCCAGCGCCTCGGCGACCTCCTCCATGGCTTTTTTCGTGTTTCCCGTGCGGGAATAGTAAAGGCATAAAATGTTATCGTTCATACTCAGTTTCCTCTCAGCAGGAGCCAACCGGTGGCAAAGGCCTCCCGCACATAGTAGTTGAGCTGTAAGGCATCGTAATAGGCGCTGCGCGGCAGCGTCGCCGCCACGCCGCAGGCCGCATCTGTTCCGGCGATGCGCCCCGCCCTAAAAATATGGTAGTCGTTCGTGACAAAGGCGAACGTGTCGCCCGCATCAAGCCCCAGCTCCGCCATGATCTCTTCGCTGTAAGCAAAGTTCTCCTGCGTACTGGTCGATCGGTCCTCGCGGTAGATGCGGCTCTCGTCCACGCCGTGGGCGATGAGCCAGTCGGCCATGCAGTCGGCCTCGGAGATATCCTCCCCCGGCCCCTGACCGCCTGAGCAGATGATGGGGATGTCCGGCTTGTCCGCGATGAAGTCAAGCGCCGCCTGCAGCCGCGACGAGAGCATCAGCGACGGCGTCGTGCCGTTCACGCCCGCGCCCAAAATAACCACGCACTGCGCGTCTTCCGCGCGCCCGTCCGTGTGCGCGCCGCGAATAACGAGCGATTCAAGATACCCGAATGCGACAAGGCCTAGGCACACGAGCGCGAGCAGAACGCGTTTTCCCCACTTTGCCCACGCATGCTCTTTGTACTGCTCGAGCATCGCAAAGACGATCAAAAGCGCCGCCAGGCACCAGAACAGGAGTCCTGCAAAGCGCACGCCGGGGACAGCCCGGCACGCCGCGCCGAGCACGGCACAGGCTGCTGCCGCCGTCCACAGTCTTTTCTGTCTCTTCATGGTATGTTCCTCATTCGCCCGCCTGCTCGGCGAGCGTTTCCCACTTTTCCATCAGCGCGCCGAGCGTCTCCTCGGCGGCTTCCTTCTCCTTATAAATTTCGCTGTAGCGCTCGTAGTCGCCGCCCGCCTCTTCGAGGCGCTGCTCGATCTCGGCGATGGCGGTCTCCTGCGCGGAAATTTCCTTTTCACAGATGGTGAGCTGCCGCCGCGCCTGCTGGGCAGAGCGGTTCGGCTTTGGTTTTTCTGTAACCGTCTTTTCCTTTACAGCCTTTGGCGTGTGGTCGATCTTGTTCTGCGCCTCCAGTGCCTTGACCTGCCGGTAGCGCGCAAAGCCCATCGGATAGTCGGTGATGACGCCGTTTTCAAGCTCCCACACACGCGTTGCAAAGCGGTTGATGAAATAGCGGTCGTGGCTCACGAACAGGAGCGTCCCGTCGTAGCTCTCCACCGCCTCTTCGATCCACTCGCGCGACGCGATATCGAGGTGGTTCGTCGGCTCGTCGAGGATCAGGAGATTCACTTCCTCATCCATCAGGATGCAGAGCTTGAGGCGCGAAAGCTCGCCGCCCGAGAGCACGCTGACGCTCTTAAAAACGTCCTCGCCCGTGAAGTGGAACGCGGCCAGGCGGTTGCGCGCGCTCTGCGGCGTGATATTGCGCTTGGAGTAGAGCATCGTGTCGACCAGGTTTCGTTCCGGCACGTCGAATTCGACGATCTGCGGCAGGTACGCGATGCGCACCGACGGGCCGAACTTGATCTTGCCCTCGTCGGGATATTCCTCTTCCATCAGCATCTTGATGAGCGTCGACTTGCCCGTGCCATTGTCGCCAATGAGCGCGATGCGCTCGCCGCCGCGCACCTGCAAGTCCACGTCGTGGAACAGCACACGGTCGCCGAAGCTCTTTTTGAGCTTTTTGAGCGCGAACACCTCGTCGCCGTAGAATTCCTGCGACTTGAACTGCGCGCTCAGTGCCCGTTCCTTCGTCGGCTTGTCCGTCGTGCGCATACGCTCGATGCGCTTTTCCATCGACAGCGCGCGGCGGTACGTCTTGTCCATGCCCTTGAAGGCAAACATGCGCAGCTGCTCGGCGCTCTTTTCAAGCTGGGCAATCTTGGCCTGCTCCTTTTCGTATTGGCGCATCTTTTCCAAATAGCGGCGCTCTTTTTCCACCGCGTAGAAGCTGTAGTTGCCGCTGTAAAACTCCGCCTTGCCGTCGAGCACCTCGATGACGCGGGTGATGGTGCGGTCCAAAAAGTATCGGTCATGCGAGATGGCGACGACCGTGCCCTTGAACGTTGACAAATACTGCTCCAGCCATTCGATGGCGTGCAGGTCCAAATGGTTCGTCGGCTCGTCGAGAAGTAAAATATCCGTATCCTCCAAAATGAGGCGGCCGAGGTTCACGCGCGTCTTTTCGCCGCCCGAGAGCGTGTCAAACAGGCGCTCGCGCATCTCCGGCGGGATGGAAAGGCCGTTGGCAACCTTGTTGATGGGCGTCTCGGTGTCGTAGCCGCCGAGACCCTCGAACTTGGCCGAGAGCTCGCCGTAGCGGCGCAGCGTCTCTTCGCTCTCGTCGCCGCTTGCCATCTGCTGGGAGAGGGCGTTCATCTCGTCCTCCATCCTCTGCATGCGCGAAAACGCGCTCTTGAGCACGTCTTCGACCGTGTAGCCCTCGGGATACACGGGGATCTGTGAGATGAGACCGAGCCTGCGGCCCGAGGCGATGCTCACCTCGCCCGCGTCGTAGTCGAGCTCGCCCGTCAGGATGCGGAAGAGCGTCGTCTTGCCCGCGCCGTTTTTGCCGAGAAGACCCACGCGCTCGCCCGTGTCGATCTGAAAGGTGATACCGTCCAGTATTTTCTTTTCGAGGTCAAAGGACTTGATGAGTCCCGTAACACTGATGTCGATCATGCTTTGGTCAGTTCCTCTACGATCTTCTCAAAGTGCATGGAGTGCGAGGCCTTGACGAGCATCGCCGTCTCCGCCGTGAACGCCGCCTTGACGGCGCCCATCGCCTCGTCCACGCTCCCGAACCACTGTGCAGAGGGGTTCCCTTCTGTAAAGTATTTTGCCCGTGCACCGATTGCGATGACAGTGTCGATGCCGAGCTCTTGGGTGAGCGCTCCGATTTCCTTATGCGCACGCTCGGTGAGCTCTCCGAGCTCCGCCATATCGCCGATGACGGCGGCCTTTTTGCCGCCGCTCGCGCCCAATACGCGCAGCGACGCCGCCATCGACTGCGGACCCGCGTTGTAGCAGTCGTCGAGCAGGCGGCGGTTTTCAGAGAACGTGATGACGTGCATGCGTGAGCCCGCGGGCTCATAAGCCGCAGCGCCGCGCTCGATCTCCTCTTTGGTCTCGCCAAGGTACTCACCGATGGCCGCGGCCATCGCCGCGGAGTAGATCATGTGCTTTCCCGGCACGGGGATAGAGAGCGCGTAACGCTCCTTTGCCGTCGTCACGACGCAGCGAATGCCGTCGATGCCAAGGTCTTCGACCTCGCTGACGCGGACATCGCAGTGCTCGGACAGGCCGCAGCGCAACGTTTTCTGCGGCAGAGAGACGGTGTTCAAAAGCTCGTCGTCGCCGTTTAAGACGGCGAGGCCGTCTTTTTTGAGGTTTTCAAAAATCTCGCACTTGGCCTTCAGAATGTTCTCGCGCGATCCGAGGTATTCAATGTGCATGTCGCCGACGTTCGTGATGACGGCGATATCGGGCTTCACCATCTCGCCAAGATACCGGATCTGCCCCGCGCGGTCCATGCCCGTCTCGATCACCGCCGCCTGATGCGCGCGGGAGAGGCCCAGCAACGTCTGCGGCGTGCCGATCTCATTATTATAGTTGGCCGCGGTCTTGAGCGTATGGAACTTCACGCCCAGTACCGAGGCGATCATTTCCTTTGTTGTCGTCTTGCCGACGCTGCCCGTCACCTGCACAAAGGGGATAGAAAACTGCGCACGGTACCACGCGGCCAAGTCCTTGAGCGCAAGCAGCGTGTCAGGCACCTTGATGTAAAACTTTCCGGGCAGCAGCGTTTCCGGCACGCGGGCGCACAGACAGCCCTCCGCGCCCGCGGAAATCGCCTTTTCGATATAGTCATGCCCGTCGAAGCGCTCGCCGACGAGCGGCACGAAAACTTCACCCGCTTTGACGGTGCGGCTGTCGGTGTTCACGCCGAGGATTTGCGCTGTCTCATCTCCCTGCAAGAGCTCACCGTGCACCGCCGCGAGCAGCTCCTTTACCGTGATGGCCTCCATTTACAGCCCTCTTTTCTGCTTCAGCGACTCTTCGACGATCTTCTCGCACAGCTCCTCGTAGCCGATGCCGACCGCCGCCGCCTCCTGCGGAAGGAGGCTCGTCTTCGTCATGCCGGGCAGCGTGTTGATCTCAAGGAAGTACGGCGTACCGTCCGGCGTGACGATGAAGTCCGCGCGGGAGTAGACGCTCAGGCCGATCAGGCGGTAGACCGTCTCGGTCGCGGTGCGCACGCGCATCTCCCAGTCCTCGGGGATGGGAGAGGGGCAAATTTCCTCCGCCGCGCCGGCCTGATACTTGTTCGCGTAGTCATAAAAGCCCGTCTTCGGGATAATTTCGATGGAGGGCAGTGCCTTGCCCGCGATGATACCAACCTGGATCTCGCGGCCGGAGATGTACTGTTCGAGCACGACCTGCGCGCCGAACTGTAAGCACTCTTCAAGCGCTTTTTTGAGCTCCGCGCCCGTACGCGCGATGGAGACGCCGACAGACGAGCCGTTGGCGACCGGCTTGACGACGCAAGGGAGCTTCGTTTCCGACACAAGGCGCGCGATGTCGCCTTCCGTGTAGCGCACGGTGCGCCACTGCGGCGTGATGACATATTCCGACACAAGACGCTTCGTCAGGTCCTTATCCATCGCAATGGCGCTCGATAAGTAGCCCGCGCCGGTATAGGGGATGCCGAGCAGGTCGAACGCCGCCTGCACGCGGCCATCCTCGCCGCAGGTGCCGTGCAGCGCCAGAAAGACGACGTCCGCCTTGGCGCACACATCGAGCACGCCGGGACCGAAAAGGCTCTTGCTCTGATCCTTGCGGCTCGCGCGCACAGCGGCGAGGTCGGGCTCCGCCTCGGCGACGGAATAGTCGCCGCAGAAGCCGTCCGGTGTGTCGAAAACATCTTCGAGCTTACCGTCATAGTCCTCAAAGCCCATGAACATATCCACCAGAATGGCCTGATGCCCGCGCGCTCTCAGCGCGCGGCAGATCTTGTTGCCGCTCGAGAGCGACACATTGCGCTCCATACTCAGGCCGCCTGCTAAAACAACGATACACATACCGTTTTCCTCCTTATTTTTAAAAGGAACGTCGCCGTCCCCGTTTATCCATACTATACTAATTTATACTTTACCACAGCTTTTTCCCAAATACAAGCAAAAGAGAGCGGCGTGAAAACCGCTCTCTTTTGTTCGCTTTTCTCACTTTTTGCCCTTAGCCGAAAATGCCGGAGAGCAGTCCGCCCTTTCCCGCGCGTCCGTCCTTGAGCGTCATCGCCGCGCTGAGGATCTCTGCCGCCTGCGCACGTGTCACGCCCGAGCGCATCTCGTCAGTGGAAAAACGCCCACTCTCGATCACGCTGACGGACTGCAAATTCGCCACCGCCTGTGCGCACCAGGCGTTGTCCGCGTCCTGCACGTCGTAGTCCGAGAGGTCAACGTCCGTCACGCGAAGCAGCCGGTTCAGCACGACCGCGGCCTCATTGAGCGTAATGGCGTCATTCGCGCGAAAGGCAACGCCCTCCGCCGTGCTGACGCCGGACACAACGCCCGCATTCAGCGCGCTCACGGCGTAGCCCTTCGCCCAGGTCGGTATGCTCGCATCGTCGCAGAAGCCGGTCATCTGCACATCCTCCGCGCTCACGTCCATTGCCGCGAGCGCCATCGCGACAAATTCACC
>ERZ835880.1210-NODE-1210-length-22324-cov-6.321613_pt1 | contig 22324 bp, 20 predicted proteins | sample MGYA00519944_ERZ835880 | MGnify/ENA primary metagenome ERZ835880 (study PRJEB31850, sample SAMEA3708787) | human gut metagenome | biome: human gut; feature: human-associated habitat; material: faeces | place: China | collected 2014 ... | reverse complement strand
ATCAAAAAAGAAAGATGAATACCAATAATCTGATTTATGCAGCGATAATTACAGGAAGTTTGGATATGATTAAAGATATTGTAGAAGGAGATGAGATGGATATGTGTGAAGGAATGGAAAGAATGGCAGAAGGATTTAGAAAAGAAGGAGAAGCGCGAGGAGAGTTGAAAGAAAAACAAAATATGTTAAATGAATTACTTAAAGTAAAATTAGGAAGTCTTTCAAGTAATTTAGAAAAACAACTTTCAAATACATCAATTGAAAAACTTAATGTATTAACACGTCATATTTTTAATGTTAATAATGAAGAAGATGTTTTAAAGTTAATTAACTGAATAATAACTTATTATATGAAAAGGATAAACATATCTTAAATACGATGTTTATCCTTTTCTATCTATTTTATGTATTTCATCTATTAAATCTTGAATTTCTTTTGGATAAGTTTCTAGTACTTTTTTACCGAGTTCATAAATAAGATTATCTTTGTTTTTAGATGAACCAATATGATAAAAATCTTTGACTTCTTGACTACAAATTAAATTCTCTTGTCTTAATTGATTAATTAAACAAAGACCTTCAATAGATTTAACACGACTTAAAGCTACGTATAGTTGACCGTTATCAAATGAATAGGGGATTAAATTGACTTGATCATAAGTTTGTCCTTGACTTTTATGCATTGTAATAGCATAAGCAAGCTTTAAAGGTATTTGATAAAAAGCACCTACTTTTTCTTTAGATAGTTGATGATCTTCAATATCTCCATCTTTCTTTTTAGACAAAACATAATTTTCTATAGCCCATTCATGATATCCAAAAGTAACTAATGTTTTATTTGTATCAAGCATAACTGTTACACAATCATCTTCTAATTTATATACTTTTCCAAATGAACCATTTTGATATAAATCTTGTTCAGTATCATTAATTAGTACCATTACTCTAGCTCCTATTTTTAGATGAAGTTCATCTAAAGTAGGTTTATCAGAATTTTTAACATCTCCTACTATTCTAGAATGATAGACTTTAGCTTTATTGGGTAACTTAGAGAGTTTATCTTGATTGATTTGTTCTGCTTTTTTATTAGTAGCAGTTAAAATAATTCCATTTTCAAAAAGTTCTTTTTGACTATGAGTATTAAAATAACTTACACAAGAATAGTCACCTATTCTTGCTTTATTAAGTTCATGAACAAATTCAGGATCCTTTTGTCTAATAACTTCTTTTAATTCAACTGTTTGAAAATCTAAATCTTTCCAATTTGTAGATTCAAAAGCGTAGCCTTTATGATAATGTTCATATATTTTTTCTAAAACTTCACGATCATTATCAGTAGTAACTGGAGGAAGTTGAAAGAAATCACCAACGACAACTATTTGTTTACGAGATAAAGATTTTTCTTCTGCCTTAGTAATTGTTCTTACAACAAAATCAAAAAGATCAACACGACACATACTGATTTCATCTATAATGATAATATCGCTTTCTTGTACAACTTGAGGTACTTTTTGGATATGTTTAATAACTTGTGGCTCAGGGGATACTTGAAAACATCTATGAATAGTTACACCTTGGATATTAATAGCAGCAATACCTGTAGGAGCACAGACAATTACTTTTTTATTTTGTTTTTCCATTTCACTGATAAATAATTTTAAAACAAATGATTTACCTGTTCCTGCATCACCGGTTAAAAAGATATTTTTACCTGATATTAATTGGTTATAGGCATTATATTGATCTTTACTAAGTGATGGTTTATCTGTTTTTTGAGTATTTTCATTTAAATAGTTCCAAGCTTCTTCTTTAGAAGTAAAACTTTTAAATTGCGCATTTTTAAACTGATTTACTTCATTTTGACATTCTTCCCAAGTATTATAAATACCAGGATGTCTTCCTTTTTTTACAGCATAATATTTCATGATATCACTCCTTGTTTCTATTATGACATATTTATAGCTTTTTGTAATGGAATAAAAATGATATAAAACTTGTGAAATGTTACACATAGCCTTATGTGTAACTTGTTTTTATTTTCACATGATACTAAAATATGTGTAGTTAGAAAAGAGGAGATTTAATTATGGCAAACAGATTTGTATTAAATGAAACAAGTTATCATGGAAAAGGAGCAATTGAATCAATTCCTGAAGAAGCAAAAGCAAGAGGATTCAAAAAAGCTTTAGTATGTTCAGATCCAGACTTAGTAAAATTTGGAGTAACAGCAAAAGTTACTGATTTATTAGATAAAGCAGGATTAGCTTATGAACTATATTCTAATATCAAACCGAATCCAACAATTGAAAATGTTCAACAAGGTGTTAAAGCATTACATGATGCTGGAGCAGATTATATGATTGCTATTGGTGGTGGTTCATCAATGGATACAGCAAAAGCAGTAGGTATTATTGATAAAAACCCTGAATTTGCTGATGTAAGAAGCTTAGAAGGTGTTGCACCAACTAAAAATCCTTGTACACCAATCTTTGCAGTTCCTACAACAGCTGGTACTGCTGCTGAAGTAACAATCAACTATGTAATCACAGATGTTGAAAAAGATCGTAAAATGGTATGTGTAGATGTACATGATATTCCAGTTGTAGCTTTCGTTGACCCAGATATGATGTCATCAATGCCAAAAGGATTAACTGCTGCTACAGGCATGGATGCCTTAACTCATGCTATCGAAGGTTATATTACTAAAGGTGCTTGGGAAATGTCAGATATGTTCCATATCAAAGCTATTGAAATTATTTCTAAATCATTAAGAGGTGCAGTAGAAAATACTCCTGAAGGTAGAGAAGGTATGGCTTTAGGTCAATATGTTGCAGGTATGGGATTCTCTAACGTAGGTTTAGGATTAGTTCACTCAATGGCTCATCCACTTGGAGCTTTATATGATACACCTCATGGTGTTGCTAATGCTATCATCTTACCAACAGTTATGGAATATAATGCACCATATACTGGTGAAAAATATAAAGACATTGCAGAAGCAATGGGTGTAGATACTACTGGTATGTCTCAAGAAGAATATCGTAAAGCAGCTGTAGATGCAGTTAAACAATTATCTAAAGATGTTGGTATTCCAGCTGACTTAAAAGAAATCGTTAAAGAAGAAGATTTACAATTCTTAAGTGAATCTGCTTTAGCTGATGCTTGCTGTCCAGGTAACCCAAGAGATACAAGTGTAGAAGAAATCAAAGAATTATATAAATCTTTATTATAATAATAAGACAGTCCTCAATGAGGGCTGTTTTTTTGTTTTAAAATGTAAAAAAAAAGAGAATTTTGTTATTAATTTCACAATAAAGTTGACTTTTTATGCGGTTTCAATATAATTTTTTTATATGTTAAAAAGGGGAAATTCGATGGAAACAAATAAAAAATCAAGTTTTTCAGGCCGTTTAGGATATGTTATGGCGGCTGCTGGCTCAGCTGTTGGATTAGGAAACATTTGGCGTTTTCCATATCTTGCGGCTAAATATGGTGGAGGTACTTTTTTATTTACTTACATTATTTTAGCGTTTACAGTTGGTTTTGCTTTACTTGTAAGTGAAACAGCATTAGGAAGAAAGACCGGAAACAATCCAATCAAAGCATATAAAATCTTAGGAGCAAAAAAATTAAAGATTGGTGGTTGGTTGAATTCAATTATTCCAATGTTGATAATTCCTTATTACTGTGTTGTTGGTGGTTGGGTATGTAAATACTTATTTGAATATTTAAGAGGATCAAGTCAAATCTTGACACAAGATACCTATTTTTCAAATTTTATTGCTAATCCAATTAGTCCAGCTTTTTGGTTAGTTGTTTTTGCAGTATTAACTTTTATTGTGGTTATTAAAGGGGTAGAAAAAGGAATAGAAAAGGTAAGTAAGATTTTAATGCCTATTTTAGTAGTAATAGCTATTTTTATTTCAATCTATGGTTTAATGACACCAGGAGCAATTGAAGGTTTGAAGTATTATATTATTCCTGATTTTTCAAGGTTTAGTATTATGACAGTTATTTCAGCAATGGGACAAATGTTTTATTCTTTATCAATTGGAATGGGTATTTTATTTACATATGGTTCTTATATGAAAAAAGATGTTGATATGGAAAAAGCAATTTCTCAAGTAGAAATTATGGACACTTTAATTGCTTTTTTAGCGGGGTTAATGATTATTCCTGCAGTCTTTGCATTTTCAGGAAAAGATAGTTTAAATGCTGGAGCGTCTTTAATGTTTATTACAATGCCTAAAGTTTTTAATTCATTAAAATTAGGTGGATTTATAGGTGGGGTATTCTTTTTACTTGTCTTATTTGCTGCTTTAACTTCAGCTATTTCTTTAATGGAATGTTCTTGTGCAACATTGATGGAACAATTCCATATTTCTAGAAAAAAAGCAGCTTTAGCAATGATTATTGAAATGTTAGCTTTAGGAATTCCTATTTCACTTGGCTATGGTGTTTTAGGATGGATTCAACCATTAGGAATGACTTTATTAGATTTCTTTGATTTTGTCACAAATTCATGTATGATGCCAATTTCAGCGTTATGTACAGTTTTATTAATTATTTTTGTAACAAAATTAAAAACAATTTCAAATGAAATTAAAATATCATCTGCTTTTAAAAGAGAAAAAGTCTATAATATTGTGATGAAATATATTTGTATTCCAACATTATTAATTATTTTATTAAGTTATATTTTATCAACATTTGGAATTATTACGTTATAAAAAAAGCTTTTTTAAGCTTTTTTCTTTTTGGACATAAAAAAGACATTTTTTATGTATATAATATATTAGAAATAAAATGAGCTTTTGTATTTGTCAAATAAAACATTTGTGCTATAATTTATTTGTTTAATTATGCCTAAGTGTAAAGGAGGATGTCTTTATGGACAAAATAAGTGAAAAGATAAAAGCAGCCCGCATTGCCAAAGGCGTTACAATAGAGGAAGTCGCAGAAGCAACATTGTTATCTGTTAATATCATTAAAGATATAGAAGACGGTGCTTTTGAACGATTTGTTGGAGACGAGCTATATGTAAAAATGTATCTTAAAAAAATAGCAAGATACTTAGAAATAGATGAGACGATTGCTGATGATTATTATGCAATTACGAGAGAAATTAAAAAGGCTGATTTAAAAGATTTAGAAAATAAAAAAGAAGATATAGGATCTGTTACTTTTGTAGATAAAGTAAAAAATATTCAACCAACTAAAAAACAACCGACAAGAAAGGGAGTTTATGAAGATCACTATATCTTAAGATATATTAAATATGCAATTGTCATTATTATTGTCATTGCTATTATTATTGTACTTGGATATTCATTTGTCTTTACGAAATCAAATGATTCATCATTTAAAAATAGTAATACATCTAAAACAGAAACAAGTGAAACTTTAAAGAAGAAAACAACAAAATCTGATACAACAAAAAAAGATGAACAAACATCTACTGAAATAACTTTTACTAAAAATGCAGATGGTGATTATAGTTTTAAATTACCTGATGGATATGATCAAGAAACTTTTAAATTAAAAGTAGATTTTACTTTTGCGACAAGAGTTGATTTACATGTCAATGGAGATCCAAACAGTTATCAAACAGATACATTTAAACGAGGAGTTTATAGCGGTAGTCTTGCTCCTTCAATGTCTGATGCTTTAAAAGATGATTCTGCATGTGAAAGCGTTGAGTTAGAATTTAATGTAAATGATTTCCAATATTTGGAATTTTCATATAGTTGGAACATAGGACATCGTTATTATATTAATGATCAAAAACTCCCACTAGAGGAAAGTGATCATAATAACACAATTAAAACATTTAAATTAACGATGGTTAAATAATGAATTTACCTAATAAATTAACGATTACAAGAATAATCCTTGTTCCAATTCTTATTCTTATTTATATGTTTCCTTATGCAACGTTTGGAATCAATGTACCTATGTATCATATTTTGAATGCTGATATTTCACTTGTTAATATTGTTATCTTTATTATTTTTGCAGTTGCTTCGTTAACTGATTATTTTGATGGACAAATTGCAAGAAAATCTAAATTAATTACGACTTTTGGTAAATTTGCTGATCCGATTGCAGATAAACTATTAATTAATACGATTTTTCTTCTACTAGCAAGTGATGGGACAATTTCTATCATTATTCCTATTATTATGATTTCTAGGGATACGATCGTAGATGCCATTCGTTTGGTGGCTGCCAATAAACAAGTTGTTATTGCAGCAAAATATTTAGGAAAATTAAAAACTGTGACACAAATGATCAGTGTGATATTCTTATTATTAAATGATTTTCCTTTTTCAATCATTCATTTACCAATTGGTCAAATAAGTGTATGGATTGCTTGCGTGATTTCAATAGTAAGTGGTATTGATTATTTTATGGATAGTAAAGATATGTTAACGGAGTCAATGTAATGAATGAACTTGCTGAATTATTAATAAAAAATAATATTTCTATTGGAACTGTAGAAAGTTTTACAGTAGGAAATTTTGCGACAATGCTAGGAAATATTCCTGGCATTTCTAAGGTTTATAAGGGTTCTTTAGTCACTTATCAAAGTGAAACGAAAGAAAGGCTTTTAGGAATTGAACATCCATTGATTGAAAAGTACGGTGTTGTTTCTAAAGAAATTGCTACTTTAATGTGTGTTAATGGTAAAAGTATTTTAGATGTTGATCTATGTATTTCTTTTACAGGAAATGCTGGACCGGATGCAATGGAAGGAAAACCAGTAGGAGAAGTCTATATTGGTATTGCTTATGAAGATGTTGTTGTTTATAAATTGAATTTAGAAGGTAGTCGAAAAGAGATTGCTTTAAAGGCAATAGATTTTGCTCAAAAGAAAATAATTGAAAAAATTTTAAAAAAATAAAAGAAAAAATGAAAAATAAAGCATATATAGGAATAGGAGGTATTATTTATGGCTGGAAAAAAAGAAGTAGAAACAAAAGATGCTAAAAAAGCACAAGCATTGAATGATGCAATCAAACAAATTGAAAAGCAATTTGGAAAAGGTTCTGTTATGAAGCTTGGAGATCGTGCAGCTGTTGATGTGGCTGTTATTCCAACAGGTTCTTTAACACTTGACATGGCTTTAGGAATAGGTGGTTATCCTAAAGGAAGAATTATTGAAATTTATGGTCCAGAATCAAGTGGTAAAACAACGCTTACATTGCATGCAATTGCTGAAGTACAAAAACAAGGTGGTACAGCTGCATTTATTGATGCCGAACATGCCATTGATCCTGTTTATGCTAAAAATCTAGGAGTTAATATTGATGAATTGATTCTTTCGCAACCAGATAGTGGTGAACAAGGTTTAGAAATTGCTGAAACACTCGTACGTTCTGGAGCTATTGACTTAGTAGTTGTTGACTCTGTTGCTGCACTTGTTCCTCAAGTGGAATTAGATGGCGAAATGGCTGATCAACAAATGGGATTACAAGCAAGATTGATGTCTAAAGCTTTACGTAAACTTTCAGGGGTTATGAATAAAACAGATTGTACAATTATTTTCATTAACCAATTACGTGAAAAAATTGGAGTTATGTTTGGAAATCCAGAAACGACTACTGGAGGAAGAGCTTTAAAATTCTATTCTTCTGTGCGAGTAGAAATCAGAAGAAGTGAAGCAATTAAAAATGGTACGGAAATTGTTGGGAATAAAGTCAATATCAAAGTTGTTAAAAATAAAGTGGCACCACCATTTAAATCAACACAAGTTGATATTATTTATGGTAAAGGTATTTCAAGAGATGGTGAAGTCTTGGATTTAGCAGTTGATAAAGATATTGTTGATAAATCCGGTGCTTGGTATGCTTATAAGGGTGAAAAGATTGGACAAGGGCGCGAAAATGCAAAACGATATCTTGTTGAACATCCTGATATAATGAATGAAATTACGGAAGCAATTAAAGCTTCATTAATGCCTGTAGAAGAAGAGGAATTGTAAAAATTCCTCTTTTTAACTTGTTATTGTCAAAATAAGCAATTTGACATATAATATACTTGTGCGCAAAACACGTTTAATAAACATAGTAAAGACTATGTAAATATTAATTATTATAACCGAAACAACCGGTGAATGATTGAATAATCAATCATAAAAAATGTGCATAGAGAAAATGGAGGGTGGAATATGCCAGGTTTAAATATTGCCACTATTTTATCCTATGTTCTAGCTGTCGCTGTTGGGGTTCTTATTTATTTTGTATATGCAAAACTAAATATTTCAAAAGCTAATGTAAGTGCTCAAAAGATTATTGATGATGCAACGAGTAAAGCTGATAATCTAGTTAAAGAAGCTATTTTAGATGCTAAAACTCAAGCTTATGAATTAAAATTAGAAGCAGAAAAAGAAATTAAAGAACAAAAACAAGAAATTACTGAACTTGAAAATAATCTTTCAGAACGTGAAAAAGGTATTGAACGAAGAGATATTGCTGTTCAAGGTAAAGAAGACGTTCTTGAACAAAGAATTAAACAATTAGATATTAAAGAAGCTGGAATAGATAAATTAGAGGCTGAATTAAAAGATAAAATTGATTCTAAAGTTGTTGAATTAGAAAAAGTTGCCGCTATGTCAGCAAGAGAAGCTAAGGAAGAATTGTTCAAACAAGTTGAACAACAAATTTCATTAGAAATGTCTGCTTACATAAAGGAACAAGAAGAAGAAGCTAAAAGCAAAGCTGCTGATATGTCTAGAGACATTATTGCCAATGCAATTAATCGATATGCTCAAGAGGAAGTTACTGAAAGAACAGTAACTGTTGTTGATCTTCCAAGTGAAGAAATGAAAGGGCGTATTATTGGACGTGAAGGTCGTAATATTAAAGCAATCGAACAAGCAACAGGTGCAGATTTAATTATTGATGATACACCTGAAGCAATTACGATTTCTTGCTTTGATCCAGTAAGAAGAGAAGTTGCTCGTTTATCGTTAGAAACTTTAATTAGAGATGGACGTATTCAACCAGGAAGAATCGAAGAAGTTGTTGATAAAACAAGAAAAGAATTAGATGAAGTTATTCGTAAAACTGGAGAAAATGCAATTTTTGAATTAGGTATTTCTCGTATTGATAAAGAAATTGTTAAACAAATTGGTAAATTAAAATATCGTACAAGCTATGGTCAAAATGCGCTTCAACATTCATTAGAAGTTGCACATTTAGCAGGAATTATGGCTGCTGAATTAGGATTAAATCAACAATTAGCTAAACGTGCAGGTCTATTACATGATATTGGTAAAGCAATGGATCATGAAATGGAAGGAAGCCATGTTGAATTAGGTGCAAAATTCGCGAAAAAACATGGAGAACATTCAACTGTTATTAATGCAATTGCTTCACATCATGGGGATGTACCAGCAACAAGTGTTATTTCTATTTTAGTAGCTGCTGCTGATACATTATCAGCTGCTAGACCAGGAAGTCGAAGTGAAACAATTGAAAATTATATTCAAAGACTTGAAAAACTTGAAGAAATGGCTAAAAGCTTTGATGGTGTCGATCGTGTCTATGCAATTCAAGCAGGACGTGAAATTCGTATCGTTGTAAAACCTGATAAAGTGGATGATCTAGCAAGTCATAAGATTGCACGTGATATTAAGACAAAGATTGAAGAAGAATTAACTTATCCAGGACATATTAAAGTTACTGTTATAAGAGAAATTCGTGCGAGTGAAATTGCAAAATAAAAGGGAAATCAATTCCCTTTTTTTTTATATATGTTAAAATATCTTTACGAAATGAGGAAAGAAAATGAAAGTTTTATTTATAGGAGATATCGTTGGAAATGTAGGACGACAAATGATAGAAGATTATCTATATCGTATTCGAAAAGATTATCAAATTGATTTTGTAATCGCAAATGTTGAAAATGCGACACATGGTAAAGGATTAAATAGAAAACATTATGATTTCTTTACTTTTGAAGGTGTTGATTGTATGACAATGGGGAATCATACTTTTGATAAAAAAGAACTTCTTGATTTTATTGATGAAGCTGATCGCCTTGTTGTTCCTTTCAATCAACCAAGTATTTTACCAGGAGTCCATACAAGAGTATTTAATGTTAAAGGTACAAAAATAAGAGTAACCAATGCACTTGGATGTGTCTTTATGGATAACCGTTATTCGAATCCTTTTGATCATATTGATGATTATCTAAACCTTGAACAAGATATTCATATCATTGATATTCATGCAGAAGCAACCAGTGAAAAAATAGGTTTAGCTTATTATTGTAAAGATAAAGTACAAGCGGTCTTAGGAACACATACACATGTACAAACAGCAGACGAAAGAATTATTGATAAAAAAGTAGCATTTATTTCTGATGCAGGAATGACGGGTCCTTATTTAAGTTCTTTAGGATGTGATTTAGATAGTGTCATTACACGTATGAGAGGTCTAAGTTCAAAGTTTTTAATTTCTGAAAATTCAGGACAGTTTGCTGGAGTTGTTATTGAATTTAATGACAAACACCAACCTATCTCTATTGAAAGAGTTTTAATCAATGATGATCATCCATATCGAGCATCTTAGGATGCTTTTTTTGTTATTTTTTTAATGATAATTCATATAGTGAATTAGGAGGCAAAAATATGGAAATAATTAAAGTATCTTCAACATCTGTTCCTAATCACGTTGCAGGAGCAATAGCATCATTAATGAGGGAACAAGATAAACTTATGATTCAAACAATTGGTGCAGCAGCACTTAATCAAGCAATTAAATCCATTGCTATTGCTAGAGGATATATTATACCGACAGGTAAAGAGCTTATCTGTATTCCTTCTTTTCATGATTTAATGGTCGATGATAAAAGGATTACTGCCTTAAGACTTGTAATAGAATTACGTTAATTTTTAGTGAAAAGGGTTTCTTTTTTTAAAAATTCATTGTATAATACTGACATGTAAATGGAGGTTTTTTAAAATGGCAAAATGTAAATTATTAATGCAAACAGGACAAGTTCAAAAAATTATTGATTTCTTTGATGGATATTCAGATGATAAAGTATCATGTAAATATGTTAAAAAAGTAGGAATCAAAGCTGAATTTGAATGTGAAACTGAATTATCACCAGAAGAAGCTGCAGGTCATTGTAAAGGAGTATTTAAAGGAACTCCAGAAGGTAAAGTATTATACTTCTCAATTCAACCAGACGGATTCTTTGGATAAGATAAAAATGATAAGGACTGATAAGTCCTTATTTTTTTCTAGCCAAAAGATAACTTTATGTATATAATAGGAAAGAAATGTGGTGAAAAAATGAAAGATTATAGTGAATATTTTAAAGGGCCAAATTTAAAAGAGGCTCAAAAAAGAAGTAGAAAACAAGTTGATCATTTAAAAGATGCTTTTGAAATACCTAGTGATATGGTAAGTGTAGGTAAAGGAAAAACTTATTATATTCATACTTATGGTTGTCAAGCGAATGAACGTGATGGTGAAACATTAGCAGGTATTTTTGAAATGATGGGATATACAGCTGCTAAAGAAATCGAAGAAGCAGATGTCATTTTATTAAATACTTGTGCTATTAGAGAAAATGCAGAAGAAAAAGTATTTGGGAAAGTAGGTTATGTTAAAAACTTAAAGAAGAAAAACCCAAATCTTATTTTTGGTTTATGCGGTTGTATGGCGCAAGAAGAAGTTGTTATTAAAAGAATATTAGAAAAACACCCACATATAGATTTAATCTTTGGAACACATAATATTCATCGTTTACCAACTTTATTAAAAGAAGCAATGTTTAGTAAGGAAATGGTTGTAGAAGTATGGTCTAAAGAAGGGGATGTTATTGAAAATACGCCTGTTACACGTGCTAATGGTCATAAAGCATGGGTCAATATTATGTATGGATGTAATAAATTCTGTACGTATTGTATTGTTCCTTATACAAGAGGAAAAGAACGTTCTCGTTTAATGAATGATATTATTGAAGAAGTTAAAGGATTAAAAGCAGATGGGTATCAAGAAATCACTTTACTTGGACAAAATGTCAATAGTTATGGAAAAGATTTAGAAGAAGACTATGATTTTGCGACTCTTTTAGAGGAAGTTGCTAAAACGGGAATTGCACGTATTCGTTTTACAACAAGTCATCCATGGGACTTCTCTAGAGAAATGATTGAAATCATTAATCAATATGATAACATCATGCCTTATATCCATTTACCAGTACAATCAGGAAATACAGAAATCTTGAAATTAATGGGTAGAAGATATACAAGAGAACAATATTTAGAACTTTTCCGCATGATTAAAGGAGTGATGCCAGATTGTTCAATTACAACAGATATTATTGTTGGTTTCCCAAATGAAACAGAAGAACAATTCCAAGATACACTTTCTTTATATGAAGAATGTGAATACGATTTAGCCTATACATTTATCTATTCTCCTCGTGAAGGAACACCCGCTGCTAAAATGCAAGACAATGTGCCATTTGAACAAAAACAAGACCGTTTAGAAAGATTAAATGAAGTTGTTAAAGAAAAAGCTTTAAAACAAAATCAACGTTTCTTAAATCAAGTTGTGGATGTTTTAGTAGATGGTCCATCTAAACGTGATGAAACAATGATGACAGGATATACGGCACATCAAAAATTGATCAACTTCAAAGGGCGTAAAGAAGATATTGGTAAAATTGTGCCTGTAAAAGTCACAGAAGTAAAAACTTGGGCTTTAAAAGGTGAACAAGTTGACTAGAATTGAAGAGCTTGCTAGAAAATTAAATCAAGAAATTTTAGCTTTAGAAGTTGTTCAAGAATATCAAAAGTATGAAAAACTTGTTTTAAATGATGAAAAACTTAAACAATTAGAAAAAGAATTAAAAGTATTACAAAAAAAGATTGTCAATCAAAAAGCAAAACAGGATGATCGAGTTACAAAAACAATTCAAGAATATCAAGAAAAAAAAGCATATTATGAAAATCATCCAGTAGTTGTTAATTATTTATATTTACAAAATGAAGTGAATGAAATCTTACAAACAATCAATCAACAAATGAATAATGCTTTAAAGTAGGGAAACCTACTTTTTCTTTTTATTATTGACTTATTTAAATTTGGGGATTATAATTTTTCAAAAATATAGAAAGAATAAGGAGATAAAAAAATGGCATTTTACTTTGAAGAACCATCGCGTACTTTTAATGAATATTTATTAGTTCCAGGATACTCATCAGCTGAGTGTCGTGCTGAAAACGTAAGTTTAAAAACACCATTAGTTAAATTTAAAAAAGGTGAAGAACCTGCATTATCACTAAATGTTCCATTAGTTTCAGCAATTATGCAAGCTGTATCTGATGATAATATGGCAATTGCCTTAGCTAAAGAAGGTGGAGTTTCATTTATTTATGGATCTCAATCAATCGAAAGCCAAGCAGCTATGGTAAGACGTGTTAAAAATTATAAAGCTGGATTCGTTCCAAGTGATTCAAACTTATCACCTGAATCAACTTTAAAAGATGTTTTAGATTTAAAAGAAAAAACTGGACATTCAACAATGGCAGTTACAGCGGATGGAACTGCTAACGGTAAATTATTAGGAGTTGTTACTGGAAGAGATTATCGTATTTCTCGTTTATCAATGGATACAAAAGTTGAAACTTTTATGACACCATATGATAAATTAATTTGTGCAGATTTAGGAACATCTCTTAAAGAATGTAATGATATGATTTGGGATAACAAATTAAATGCATTACCTGTAGTAGATGCTGAACAAAGATTACATTATTTCGTATTTAGAAAAGACTATGAAAATAGAAAAAATAATCCAAATGAATTATTAGATGAAAATAAACGTTACATTGTTGGTGCTGGAATCAACACACGTGACTATGCTACACGTGTTCCTGCATTAGTAGAAGCTGGTGCTGATGTTTTATGTATCGATTCATCTGAAGGATTCTCAGAATGGCAAAAATTAACAATCGATTGGATTAGAGAAAATTATGGTGATACTGTTAAAGTAGGTGCCGGTAACGTTGTTGATGCAGAAGGATTTAGATTCTTAGCTGAATGTGGTGCTGATTTCGTTAAAATTGGTATCGGTGGAGGATCAATTTGTATCACTCGTGAACAAAAAGGTATTGGTCGTGGACAAGCTACAGCAACAATCGAAGTAGCTAAAGCAAGAGATGAATACTTTAAAGAAACAGGAATTTATGTACCAATTTGTTCAGATGGTGGTATCGTTCATGATTATCATATGACATTAGCCTTAGCGATGGGTTCTGATTTTATTATGCTAGGTAGATATTTCTCAAGATTTGATGAATCTCCTACAAATAAAGTTCAAATTAATGGACAATATATGAAAGAATATTGGGGAGAAGGTTCTGCTCGTGCTCGTAACTGGCAACGTTATGATATGGGGGGAGATGCTAAACTTTCTTTTGAAGAAGGTGTAGATTCTTATGTACCATATGCTGGAAGTTTAAAAGATAACGTTGGTTTATCATTATCAAAAATTAAACATACAATGTGTAACTGTGGTGCTTTAACAATTCCTGAATTACAACAAAAAGCTAAAATCACTTTAGTATCAGCTACTTCAATTGTTGAAGGTGGCGCACATGATGTTGTGTTAAAAGACTCTAAAGAACAAAAATAAGACTTCGTTGAAGTCTTTTTTTTATTTTTAGACATATTGTTATATGGGGTGACAAAATGGCTGGTAAAGTGTATGAAATCATGACCAAGGCAACTTTATCAAAAGGAACGAAAAAAACGATTTCTAAATATGATTATGTTGTTAATGAGATTGATAAAATACTAGGATGTTGGATTTGTAATCATCAATATCAAGGAATCATTAGGGAGCATCAACCATTTATAGAAGGAAGTTTTGATTTGCATATTTGGTATAGTCATTTAAATGAAAGTTATTTATTAAAACAACAAGTGCATTATCAAGATGCTATTGATTTAAATATGAAAGATCATCAACTCAGTCAAAATGATCAAATCATTGTTGAAAGTCAATACTTACCTCGATGTATCCATGCAACCTTAGAAAATAAAACAATACACATCGAAATAGAAAAACAAATGTCTTTAAAAATCATTGGTGATACAACAATTCTTGTAGAAAGTAAAACAAATGATGAAGAACTTGAAATGAAAATTAATCCCGATTTCATAACATAGAAAGATGTTTCTTTCTATGTTATAATAATCAACGAATTAGAATGAGGTGTAAAAATGAAACAAAAATACAGTCCAATGATGATGCAATATTTAGGTATCAAGGAACAAAATAAAGATGCTATTGTGATGTTTAGATTAGGGGATTTCTATGAAATGTTCTTTGATGATGCGATAATTGTTTCTAAAGAACTAGAACTTGCTTTAACAGGGAAAAATGCCGGCGCTAAAGAAAGAGTTCCAATGTGTGGTGTTCCTTTTCATAGTGCAAGTGGATATATTCAAAAATTAGTAGATAATGGACATAAAGTCGCGATTGTTGAACAATTAACAGATCCTGGAAAAAAAGGTATTGTTGAACGTGGTGTTGTTCAAATTGTCACACCAGGTACTATTTTTGATGAATCGATGACAAAGAATAAAAATAATTATATCGCATGTATGATGATTTTTGATTTTGTTTATACGCTTGCTTTTTGTGATATTACAACAGGTGAATTTCAAGTCGTCAATATTGATAAAAAGGATCATCTTTTAAATAATCAATTAGCTTCGATGGAAGTTAAAGAAATTGTTGTTAAAAGTGATTGTACATATAACTTTAATGATTCAATTATGGTATCTCATTATGATAATGAAACATTTAATGAAAAATATCGAGATATTTTTCATAATATAAAAGATTTAAAAGAAATCAAAGTATCTACTTTATTATTAAATTATTTAATTGAAACACAAAAAAGAGACTTAGAACATCTTCAAATGATTGAAGAAATCAATAATCAAGATTTTATGACAATGGATCTTTATACTAAAAAATCATTAGAATTAACTGAAAATTCTAAAGATCATGAAAAATATGGTTCCTTATTTTGGCTATTAGATATGACAAAATCAGCAATGGGAGCAAGACTTTTAAAAAATTATATTGATCGACCACTTTTAAAAAAAGAAGCCATTGAAGAAAGATTAGATATTGTTGAAATCTTTACTCAACAATTTATTCAAAGAGAAAGTATTAAAGAAATATTAAAAGAAATCTATGACTTAGAAAGACTATCAAGTCGTATTGCTTTTGGAAACATTAATGCAAGAGATTTAAAATGGATTTCTTCTTCTTTAAAAGTCTTACCAGAATTAAAACAACAACTTTATTCATTCAATGAACCTTTAACAGATCAATTAGCCAATCAAATCATTGATCTATCACATATTACAAAACTCATTGATGATGCTATTATTGATAATCCTCCTCTTACGATTAAAGAAGGAAATATTATCAAAGATCATTTTAATGAAGAATTAGATGAATTACGTTATTTAAGAGATCATGGAAAACAATGGTTAGTTGATTTTGAACAAAAAGAAAGAGAAAAAACAGGTATTAAAAACTTAAAAGTTGGGTATAATCGTGTCTTTGGTTATTATATTGAAGTTACAAAAGGAAGTTTAGATCTTGTTAAAGATGAATTCGAATATACAAGAAAACAAAGTTTATCGAATGCAGAAAGATTTATTACACCTGAATTAAAAGATATGGAAAGTAAGATTTTATCAGCACAAGATAAAATTCAAAAATTAGAATATGTTTTATTTACTCAAGTTAGAAATGAAATCAAAAAAGAAGTCCATTTGATTCAAGATGTTTCGAAAATTATCGCGCGTGTAGATGTTTATCAATCTCTTGCAATGTTAGCAAGTGAAAATAGTTATGTAAGACCTGTCTTTAATGATCAAAAAATCATGGATATTAAAGAAGGTAGACATGGTGTCATTGAAAAAGCCATGGGGCATGGTAAATATGTACCTAACGATGTTTCAATTGATGAAAATTCACCAGTTGTCTTAATTACAGGGCCAAATATGGGTGGTAAATCGACTTATATGAGACAAGTAGCTTTAATTGTTATTATGGCACAAATTGGTTCATTTGTTCCTGCTAAATATGCTAATTTAACGATTTTTGATCAAATCTTTACGCGTATTGGAGCAAGTGATGATTTAATTAGTGGTCAATCAACTTTCATGGTAGAAATGTTAGAAGCGAATAATGCTTTACGTTTTGCTAGTGAAAAATCGTTGATTTTATTTGATGAAATTGGTCGAGGAACAGCAACTTTTGATGGAATGGCTATTGCCCAGGCAATGATTGAATATATTGCCAGTGAAATTCATTGTATGACATTATTTTCAACCCACTACCATGAACTTACATTTTTAGAAGATAAAGGTCTTGGAATTCAAAATGTTCATGCCAGTGCTAGAGTAGATAATGATCATTTAGTATTTGAATATTTAATTAAAAAAGGACGTTCTAATAAATCTTATGGGGTCAATGTGGCTAAACTTGCTAAATTACCAGATGAAGTAATCAATCGTGCTAATTTAGTATTAGAAACACTTGAAGAGAATAACGTAGAAGATCGTTTAATTGAAGAAAAACAAGTTCAAGTTATTGAAAAAGAAAGTGAAGTTGAAAAATATTTAAAGACAATTGATCCAATGGCTTTATCACCATTAGATGCTTTGTCAACTTTAATCGAATTAAAGAAATTAGTAAAGTAGAGGTGGCCTATGAAAATAAAACAACTTGATGATATTTTAGCAAATAAAATAGCAGCTGGTGAAGTCATTGAAAGACCGGCAAATGTTGTCAAAGAATTAGTTGAAAATAGTATTGATGCCTCTTCTTCTAAAATAGATATTATTATAGAAGAAGGAGGAATGAATTTAATTCAAATTATTGATGATGGATCAGGAATGGATAAAGAAGATGCACGTCTTTGTTTTTCAAGACATGCAACAAGTAAAATCTATAATGATCAAGATTTATTTTGTATTCAAACATTAGGCTTTAGAGGCGAAGCTATTCCTTCCATTGCTTCTATTTCTCGTTTTGTTTTAAAAACCAGTGATGGAAGTCAAGGATCAACAGTAATTTATGAATTTGGTAAATTTATTGAACAAAAACAAAGTGATCTTAATAGAGGAACAAATATTTCTGTTTCAAAGCTTTTTCAAAATGTACCAGCAAGATTAAAATATATAAAATCTGTCAATGCTGAATTTGCACATATACAAAATTATGTAGAAAGACTTTCTTTATCTCATCCAGATATTGCTTTTACTTTAATACATAATGATAAGACGACTTATAAAACAAATGGAAATGGAAATTTATTAGAAGTTATTCATCAGATTTATGGGTTATCTGTGGTTAAAAATATGTTGAATTTAAAAGCTGGAAATGATGAATTTCAAATAGAAGGTTTTATTGGCAAAATTGAAGTGAATAGGGCAAATAAGAATCATATTGTTACGATGGTCAATCATCGTATTGTTAAAAATCAAGTAGCAATCGATGCTATTAATCAAGCATATCGTAAATATTTAGCAGATAATCGTTATCCTATTGCAGTCATCAATATTGAAATTGATCCTTATTTAGTGGATGTCAATGTTCATCCAAGCAAGTTAGAAGTTAAGTTTTCTAAAGAATACGAATTAAAACAATTGATTTTTGATGCGGTATCTAAAACTTTGGAAAATGTTAATTTAACTTACCAAGTCAAAGAAGAAAGACCAGTCTTTAAGCCACAACTAGATCAAATGGATCTAGATATTGATTTTAGACAAGAAATTCCTACAAAAGTTCAAGAAAAACCACAAACTTCATTTATTCAAGAAAAAAAACAACCACTATTTGTTCATGAAGAAAAAAATGAATATATAACAGAACCTGTAGAAAAGCTTGTTGAAGAACCTATCCAACTTGAAAAAGTTGAAGTGTCTTTAAAAGAAATGAAAAAGAAAATATTTGTAAAAGCACAAATTCATGGAACTTATATTGTAGGTGAAGATGATAGTGGAATGTATTTGATAGATCAACATGCTGCACAAGAAAGAATCAATTATGAATATTTTCTAGAAAAATATAGTCATCCAGATATGACAATGAGAGATTTATTAATACCTATTACAGTTGAATATCCTTTAAGTGAATGTATGATGATTGAAGAAAGAAAAGATTTATTAAAAGAAGTTGGCATTGATTTAGAGCCTTTTGGTAATGGTTTTATTATTAAACAACTGCCAATGTGGATGAATCAAATTAATGAACATTTATTTATTGAAGATATGATTCAACAGATATTAAAAGATAATAAAATTGATTTACTTTCTTTACAAGAACATGCTATAGCAACATTAAGTTGCAAAGCATCTTTAAAAGGAAATAGTCATCTATCAATTGAGTCAATGCAAACAATTGTTGATAATTTAATGCGTTGTGATAATCCTTATGTTTGTCCACATGGAAGACCAACGATTATTCATTATTCAGCATATGAATTAGAAAAATTATTTAAGAGGGTCGTATAATGGAAAAAGTAATTGTTGTAATTGGACCAACAAGTGTTGGTAAAACAAAAATGGGAGTAGCTCTTGCTAAAAAGTTCAATGGAGAAGTTATTAGTGGAGATTCTATGCAAATTTATAAACAGATGGATATAGGAACTGCTAAAGTCACAGAAGAAGAAAAAGAAGGTATTATTCATCATTGTGTAGATATTTTAAATCCTGATGAAACATACAGTGTTCATGATTTTCAACAAACAGTAAGAAAAAAGATAACAGAAATTACCCAAAGAGGACATGTTCCAATAATTGTTGGTGGAACGGGATTGTATATAAAAGCAGCTTTATATGATTATCAATTTGATGAAATGGAAAACGATCATCATGCAATAAATGAAAAATATAAAGATTATACAAATGAACAATTACATGATCATTTAAAATCAATCGATGAAGAAAGTGCAAAAATATTACATTTTAATAATCGTCGACGTGTTTTAAGAGCTATTGAAATTTATGAAACAACAGGTAAGAGAAAAAGTGAAATGTTAGAAGAACAAGAGCATATTTGTTTATATGATGCTTATTTTGTGGGATTAACGCTTCCTAGAGATGTTTTATATGAAAGAATTAACAAACGTGTTGATGTGATGATGGAAAATGGTTTAAAAGAAGAAATGGATTGTCTTTATAGTCAAGGACTTACAAGAAATCATCAAAGTATGAAAGCGATTGGTTATAAAGAATGGTTTGATTATTATGATCATCAGATTGATTTAAATGATGTTTTAGAGCTAATAAAAAAACATTCAAGACAATACGCTAAAAGACAGTATACTTGGTTTAAAAACCAATTTGATGTTCATTGGTATGATGTGAATTTAGAAAACTTTGAACAAACCATTGAACAAGTAACAGATGATATAGAAAAAATCCTAAAAGTTTAGGATTTTTTTGTATGATTTAATTTTTTAATATTACTTGTACGCCCATGTTTTAAAATACGTCGATAATTTTCAGCTAATGCTTTTTCATATTGACTTGTCATCCAAGGTACATAGAATTGATTATTTGCGATTTGATCGGGTAAATATTGAATATATTCCCATAACTCAGGACGGTCATAATTATATTTTTCATCCTCTTCTAGACCAACAGGTGTTAATCTTAAATATTCAGGTGCAGGCAAAGATTGTTGTCTTAAAGAAGCTAAGGCAGCATCAATAGCTGCTTCTGATGATTTAGATTTAGGTGAAAGACATAAATCAATAATAGCACTTGCAATAGGAATTCTTGCCTCAGGAAATCCTACTGTTCTGGCAGCTTGAAAAGCAGCAACAGTACGCATACAAGCATTTGGATTAGCAAGTCCAACATCTTCATATGCACAAACAAGGACACGTCTTTCTAATGATTCAATATCATTATATTCTATCAACTTTGCAAAATAATACATAGCTCCATTAGGATCACTTCCACGAATAGATTTTTGTAAACCACTTAAAGTATCATAATATTGATCTTCATCTTTATCAAATTGACCATTAGCTTGTGTTAAAGCATTTTTAGCATCTTCAATAGTAATATGATTATCATGAGAAATAATTGTACATACTTCTAAACAATTATATGCAAAACGAATATCTCCTGATGAAAGACGAGCAATATGTTGCAAGACTTCTTCATCACATTGATATTGATGGTGATAGCCTTTTTCGCTATCTAAAGCGTGATGTAAACCTTGAATAATATCTTCTTGAGTTAAAGGCTTAACTTCAATGATTTGACATCTTGAACGAATGGCAGGATTGATAGAATGATAAGGATTAGCTGTTGTACATCCAACAATAATCAATAGACCACTTTCTACATAAGGAAGTAAATTATCTTGTTTCATTTTATTCATACGATGAATTTCATCGATAATGACAAAAAGACCATTAGATAATTTAGCTTCTTCAATAATCAAATCCATTTCTTTTTTATTTCCTGTAGATGCATTAAAAGTACGACAAGGCATATTTAAATCATGAGCCAAAGCCATTGCAAGAGTTGTTTTACCACAACCTGGTGGGCCGTATAAAATAACAGACATTGGATGATTCTTTTCTACAAATTTAGTAAATAAACCATTTTCACCAATAATGTGTTTTTGTCCTAATATATCTAAAAGAGATTGAGGTCTCATATTATAAGCTAAAGTTCCACTCATAAAAAAAATCTTCCTCCTTAATACAAAATGAATTATAATGATTATAACACTTTTATAAAAAGAAAGGTAGAAATGAATATGAGATTAGTTGTACAAAGAGTAAGTGAAGCAAGTGTGGAAATTGAAGGAGAAATAAATGGACAAATCAAACAAGGATTTATGGTATTAGTAGGTATTACGAATGATGATAATGAAGAAATTGTTGATAAGATGATTAATAAGCTTATCAATTTAAGAATTTTTGAAGATGAAAATGAAAAATTGAATTTATCATTGATGGATATCAAAGGAGAAATTCTTTCTATTTCACAATTTACTTTATATGCAAATTGTAAAAAAGGAAGGAGACCTAGTTTTTTAGATGCTGCTAAACCAGAAATATCAAAACCATTATATGAATATTTTAATAAAGCATTAGAAAATGCAGGGGTCCATACAGAAACAGGAATCTTTGGAGCGATGATGAAAGTCTCGCTGATCAATGATGGACCAACAACGATCATCCTGGACAGTAAAGAAATCATATAGTCATAAGGCAAAGAAACGTTCTGTAAAGATCGTT
>ERZ835880.1203-NODE-1203-length-22369-cov-70.832527_pt1 | contig 22369 bp, 17 predicted proteins | sample MGYA00519944_ERZ835880 | MGnify/ENA primary metagenome ERZ835880 (study PRJEB31850, sample SAMEA3708787) | human gut metagenome | biome: human gut; feature: human-associated habitat; material: faeces | place: China | collected 2014 ... | reverse complement strand
TTTCTTTAGGTTGGTGAAACTTTATGCCTAACCCCACTAAAAATCGGGTGAGCCAATTTACTCTCAAAGAGGTCGTATTCCTTCCTTATTCCCCTTAAAAAGAAAACCGCTAACTATTTGATAGTTAACGGTTTCATGTGGAGCATGCGAGACTCGAACTCGCCACCTCGACACTGCCAGTGTCGCGCTCTAGCCAGATGAGCTAATGCCCCTTGTTTGCAACATCGCAGTCATTGCGATTTCCGATTCGCGTGCAAAGATATAATAACATTTTAAATCTTGGGGATTTTCTGCTGTTTTTTTTCGGAAAAACAGCTATTTTTGGTCGGTCGTTGACGATTTATTGTAAAATCAGATAAGTTTATGAAGGAAACAGCAATTAATATACGGTTGGCACAGTTTGCCGATCTGGATAAGCTGATGCAGATTTTTGAAGTAGCCCGTCGGTTCATGCAGGCAACGGGGAACCCTAATCAGTGGATTAATGGTTATCCGCAGCGGGAATTGATTTCTCAGGAAATAGAGGAGGGGCATTGCTATGTGATGGAAAAGACATCTCAAGAGGGAGAGGTACAGCCACATCTTTTCGGAACCTTTTGCTATATTGAAGGAGAAGATCCGAATTATGCCCGCATCGAACAGGGAGAATGGTTGAACGACGCCCCCTATGCCGTCATCCATCGGCTGGCATCGGACGGAACAGGTAGAGGAGTTTTCGATACCTGTCTGGATTGGGCTGAGGCCAGGTGTGCCAATCTGCGGGTTGATACCCATGCCGACAATAAGGTTATGCAGCATTTGCTTGAGAAACGGGGATTCCATCGCTGTGGCATTATCTATGTCGCAAATGGGACGCCGCGCATTGCCTTTCAGCGTGTGCGATAATCTCCCTGCATGTGCTCAGTCTGCTTTTTTGTGTGCTCAGCGTGTTTTTCTCGTCTATTGCCTGTACCACTTGTACCGCTGGGAAGTCTGTCTGATTCTGTCTGATTTTGCCGGATTCTGTCTGACTCAGTTTGACTCAGTCTGAATCTGCCTGAATCTGTGACTCTGCCGGAATAAACAGTGGAATTCTTTAATAAAACTTAAAACGGAAATATTTTCCATTGGAAATTTTATTTTTCGACGGGAAAGATATTTCTTTGCAATGTTTTCCAATGGAAAATAATATTTAAAGAAATTATCAGTAAGAAAAAACAGTATTAAAGAATATAAAACAGACAGATTATGAAGGTGCTTATCGTTGGAGGGGTAGCCGGTGGAGCTACTGCAGCAGCCAGAATTCGTAGAAACACAGAGAAGGCAGAAATCGTTCTTTTTGAGAAAGGGGCTTACATCTCGTATGCCAACTGCGGTTTGCCTTATTACCTGGGGGGAGTGATTACCGAGCGCGACCGTTTGTTCGTGCAGACTCCGGAAGCTTTCGGCAAGCGGTTTAACATCGATGTACGTACGCATTCGGAAGTGACTGCCATTGATACGGCAGCGCGTAAGGTAACGGTCCGTACTTCGGACGGTAAGGTGTATACGGAGGAATATGACAAACTGTTGCTTTCTCCTGGGGCATCTCCGGTGCGTCCGCCTCTTCCGGGAATTGACAGCAAGGGAATTTTCACCCTGCGTAATGTGGCGGATACGGACCGTATCAAGTCGTACATGGAACAGCATGCCGTGAAGCGGGCGGTGATTGTAGGAGGTGGATTTATCGGTCTGGAAATGGCTGAGAACCTCCATCATGCCGGTGCCGAAGTGGCTGTGGTAGAGATGGCCAATCAGGTAATGGGCCCGATTGATTATTCGATGGCTGTACTGGTGCATGAGCATTTGCAGCAGAAGGGAGTGAAGCTCTACCTGGAACAGGCTGTGGAATCGTTCGAACAGACAGCGGGTGACGGAGTAAAGGTGAATTTCCGTTCGGGTATCAAACTGGAGGCTGACTTGGTGATTCTTTCCATCGGGGTTCGTGCGGAGACCCGTCTGGCAGCTGAGGCCGGTCTGCGACTGGGAGAAATGAAGGGAATTTATGTCAATGAGTACCTGCAGACTTCGGATGAGGCGGTATATGCCGTGGGCGATGCGATTGAGTTCCCGCATCCGGTTACCGGAAAGCCTTGGTTGAACTTCCTGGCTGGTCCGGCCAACCGTCAGGCACGTATCGTTGCCGATAATATCGTGTTTGGAAATAAGGTGAAATACGAGGGCTCTATCGGAACGGCCATTGCAAAGGTGTTCGACCAGACGGTAGCTTCTACCGGTCTGCCGGCGAAAAGACTGAAGCAGATGGATATTCCGTACTTGTCGGCTACCATTCATTCGGGATCGCATGCCGGATATTATCCGGGTGCTTCGCAGATGGATATCAAGATTACTTTCTCTCCTGACAACGGCCGTCTGTATGGAGCGCAGATTGTGGGATACGATGGAGTGGACAAGCGGATTGATGAATATGCACTGGTAATTAAGCGTGGCGGTACCGTAGAGGACCTGACTCGTCTGGAGCATGCGTATGCACCTCCTTTCTCATCGGCCAAGGATCCGGTTGCCGTATCGGGTTATGTAGCCGGTAATATTCTGAGCGGAAAGATGACTCCGCTGTACTGGCGCGAACTGCAGCAGGCCGATCTGACAAAGGTAACGCTGGTGGATGTCCGTACGGCAGATGAGTTTGCACTGGGGGCTATCCCGGGTGCGAAGAATGTGCCGCTGGATGAATTGCGCGAACGGATGGGTGAGATTCCGTCCGACCGTCCGGTCTATCTCTATTGCGGGGTAGGTCTGAGAGGTTATCTGGCTTCGAATATTCTGAAAGAGAACGGTTATGCAGAGGTACGCAACCTGATTGGGGGATTGAAGACTTATAAGGCTGCGGTAACTCCGGTGGCTCGTCCGGAGGAGAGTGATAAAATGGAGGAACCGGGCAGTGCCTGTGAGGGAATGACGAACTGTACGGCTGAGTCTTGCGCTTGCACGACTTCGGAAGCGAAGGTAGTTAAGGTGGATGCCTGTGGCATTCAGTGTCCTGGACCGATTCTGAAGTTGAAGAAAAGCATGGAAGCACTGGCACCCGGAGAACGCCTGGAGATTCAGGCTACGGATGCAGGATTTCCCCGGGATGCGGAGGCATGGTGCCGTACGACCGGCAATCGGCTGATTGCCCGTGAAGCAGGTGCGGGAGTGTATAAGGTATTGATTGAAAAGGCTACTCCCTGTGCGGCAGAAGCGGTGAAGGTGAGCGAAGGCGGAAAGGGCAAGACGTTTATCCTTTTCAGCGACGACCTGGATAAGGCACTGGCAACGTTTGTACTGGCCAACGGGGCGGCGGCTACGGGACAGAAAGTGACTATCTTCTTTACTTTCTGGGGATTGAATGCCATCAAGAAGGTACACAAACCGCAGGTACAGAAAGATATCTTCGGCCGTATGTTTGGAATGATGTTGCCTTCCAGCTCCTTGAAACTGAAACTCTCGAAGATGAATATGGGAGGAATCGGTTCGCGTATGATGCGTTATCTGATGAAGAGCAAGGGAGTAGACTCGCTGGAATCGCTCCGTCAGCAGGCTATTGATAACGGGGTGGAATTCATTGCCTGTCAGATGTCGATGGATGTGATGGGAGTGAAAAAAGAGGAATTGCTCGATAATGTATCGGTAGGAGGTGTGGCTACGTACATGGACCGTGCCGACCAGGCGAATGTGAATCTGTTTATTTAATCTGTAGTTAAGACAGGCAGCCGGGAATGCTCCGAGGTGAAAGGGCTGTACGGACCTTCCGTAAGTCGGACAGCCGACGGGGCACAACAGGTGGACCATTAAATATAGAGAGTAAAAGGAGGCAGGAAGACAAACTGTGTACGGTTGTCTGACCTGTCTCCTGATATTCGTTTGTGCGGTAGGACTGTTTTTTGTAATTTTGCAATCCGGGACGTAGGACCCGTTGGAATATTTGGGAAAGAAGATGGAAAAGATAAAATGTATTTGTGTAATGAGGGACTTGCTTCAGGCGCTGGCTGCGCTGGAGGCGCAACTGATGGATACGCATGGGGTCTCGTTGAACGAGGCGATGGTGCTTTGCAGCATCGGACAGGAGACGGTGACGGCCAGTACCATTGTGGAGCGCACCGGACTGAATTCTTCGCACGCTTCCAAGGTAATCAGTGCCGTGGAGAAGCGGGGAATGCTCATCCGCCAGTTGGGAGAGAAGGATAAGCGCCAGATGTATTTCACCCTGACTCCTGCGGCCTTGTCCTGCCTGGAGGGAATCCGTAAGCATGGAGTGGACGTTCCGGAGTTCTTGCTTCCTTTGTTTCGCGGCGAAAGCCGATAGCGGTGGGAGAGAAGGACGGAGAATCAATAAACTGATTACGATGAAAAAGAAGAAATTTGAGTTGGAGGTACCGGGAGGAGCCAAGGAGGTCTTGCTCCATACGTGTTGTGCACCTTGTTCGTCGGCTATTATCGAATGTCTGATGCAGCATGGGGTGCGCCCGACCATTTATTATTGCAATCCCAATATTTACCCGTTGGAGGAGTATCTCATCCGTAAGGAGGAGTGTACGCGTTATGCACAGTCTTTGGGACTGGACATTGTGGATGCCGATTATGCACACGATGCCTGGCTGTGTGGGGTGAAGGGAATGGAGAACGAACCCGAACGGGGAGGCCGCTGCCTGCGCTGCTTTAAAATGCGCTTGCGCGATACGGCCCGTTATGCACATGAGCATGGGTTTACGGTAATCACCACGACGCTGGCATCTTCGCGCTGGAAGAGTCTGGAGCAGATTGATGCGGCCGGTCAGTATGCGGTTGAGCCTTATCCGGAGGTATGCTGGTGGGGGCAGAACTGGCGGAAGGGCGGACTGAGTGAGCGGCGGATTGCGATTATCAAAGAGTACAACTTTTATAATCAGCAGTATTGCGGTTGTGAATTCAGCATGCGCCGTACAGCGGTCTCGGAGGAGAAAGCCGGAGAGTAAGGTACCTCTTTTATGATTTTTGAGCTGCAGGTTTCCATGACAGGTGATTGGAAATTTGCAGCTTTTCTTTTTTGCCTTCCTTATGTCTGACGGCGGAACGTACGGCCTGCCCGCCGGATACACAGAAAGATCTGGAGGAAGGGGCAGTGGTGATGCCGTGGCAGTGGAAAAGGGAGACAGTTTCATTCAATGACCGATTGGGCGATTTCACCGCCCATTTTCTCCGCTTCACCTTTTTCTTGGGTACCTGCATGTCGTCTCGGATTATCTTTGTACCATTAAGATCGTGTAATTATTTAAGTAATCTGAGCAGAAAATATGTTTAAGAAAATCGTTGACTTTTCTATCCGGAAAAAGATGTTTGTGGTGCTGACTACCCTGCTGCTGTTGGCAGGAGGCATCTACTCCATGCTGACACTGCCCATTGATGCAGTGCCGGATATTACGAACAATCAGGTGCAGATTGTGACCGTATCGCCTACACTGGCTCCGCAGGAGGTGGAACAGCTCATTACTTTCCCCATCGAGGTGAGTATGAGTAATATCATGAATGTGGAAGAAATCCGGTCGGTATCCCGTTTCGGACTCTCGCTGGTGACGGTAGTGTTTAAGGAAAATGTTCCGGTGCTCGATGCCCGGCAGTTGATTAATGAGCAGATTCAGTCGGTGGAGATTCCTGCCGAACTGGGTACGCCCGAACTGATGCCGATTACCACCGGACTGGGAGAGATTTATCAGTATGTGCTGAAGGTGGCTCCTGGTTATGAGGACCGGTATGATGCCATGGAGTTGCGTACCATCCAGGACTGGATTGTAAGAAGACAGTTGTCGGGTATTCCGGGAATCGTGGAAATCAACAGTTTCGGAGGTTATCTGAAGCAGTATGAGGTGGCGGTCGATCCGGATGCCCTGTTCTCGCTGAACATTACGATTGGGGAGGTATTCTCGGCATTGAACCGGAACAACCAGAATACGGGTGGCAGTTACATTGAGAAATCGGAAAAGGCTTATTACATCCGCTCGGAGGGTATGATTAAGGATATCCGCGACATTGAGCAGGTGGTGGTAGCCAACCGCGGTGGTATTCCGGTGCATGTGAGTGATATCGGTAAGGTGCAGTTTGGTGCGCCGAAGCGCTTCGGTGCCATGACCAAGGACGGTGAAGGAGAATGTGTGGGAGGTATCGCCATGATGCTGAAAGGGGCCAATGCGAATGTGGTGACCCGTGAACTGGAGAAGCGGGTGGCTGCCGTGCAGAAAATGTTGCCCGAAGGGGTCAGCGTGGAACCGTACCTGAACCGTTCGGAACTGGTGAACCGGAACATTTCGACGGTGGTGCGCAATCTGATTGAGGGGGCTTTGATTGTGTTTCTGGTGCTGATTGTCTTCCTGGGCAATGTAAGGGCGGGACTGATTGTGGCTTCGGTGATTCCGCTGGCCATGTTGTTCGGTTTTGTCATGATGCGTATCTTCGGGGTGTCGGCCAACCTGATGAGTCTGGGGGCCATCGACTTCGGTATCGTGGTGGACGGCTCGATTGTGATTCTGGAAGGAATCCTGGCTCACCTCTATGGCAGGTCGCTGGCCGGAAGAAAGCTTTCCAGAGAGGAAATGAATGTGGAGGTGGCGCATGGAGCCGGAAAGGTAGTCCGGAGTGCAACCTTTGCCGTATTGATTATTCTGATTGTGTTCTTCCCGATTCTGACCTTGAACGGAATCGAGGGAAAGTATTTTACACCGATGGCCAAGACACTGGTGTTCTGTATTATCGGTGCCTTGCTGCTTTCGCTGACATATGTGCCGATGATGGCTTCGGTTTTCCTGAAACCGGCGGTCTCTGCCAAACCGACGTTGGCCGACCGTTTCTTTGACTGGCTGGGAAAAGGCTACAGACGGGCATTGGATTTTTGTCTGAAACGGGTGGCCGGAACACTGGCCGTTTCTTTCGCTTTGCTGGTGGGAGCCTTGCTGCTGTTTACTCGTTTGGGAGCTGAGTTTATCCCGACGCTCGACGAGGGGGATTTTGCCATGCAGATGACTTTGCCGGCGGGCAGTTCGTTGAGCAAGAGTATTGAGGTATCACTGAAGGCCGAGAAGAAGCTGAAGAGTGACTTTCCGGAAATCGAGCATGTGGTGGCCAAGATTGGTACGGCAGAAGTTCCTACCGACCCGATGGCTGTGGAGGATGCCGATATCATGATTGTCATGAAGCCTTTCGAGGAGTGGACCTCGGCCCGGAGCCGTGCAGAGATGGTAGAGAAGATGAAGGAGTCACTGTCGTCCATTACAGAAGCCGAGTTCAATTTCAGTCAGCCGATTCAGTTGCGTTTCAATGAGCTGATGACGGGAGCCAAGGCAGACATTGCCATTAAGCTTTATGGCGAAAACATGGAGGAACTGTATGCGAAGGCGCAGGAAGCGGCCCGTTACGTGGAACAGATTCCGGGTGCTTCGGATGTGATTGTGGAACAGGCCATGGGACTTCCGCAGTTGCTGATTCATTACGACCGGAGCAAAATTGCTCGTTATGGAATTGATATCGAGGAACTCAATACGATTATTCGTACGGCCTATGCCGGGGAAGTGGCTGGAGTGGTGTTCGAGAACGAACGCCGTTTCGACCTGGTGGTGCGTCTGGACCGGGAGAAAGTACGCGACTTGAACATCGACAAGCTTTTTGTCCGCACCGGTGAGGGCATTCAGATTCCGGTGAGTGAGGTGGCCAGCATCGACCTGGTCAACGGACCTTTGCAGATTAACCGTGATGCCACGAAGCGACGGATTGTCATCGGAGTGAATGTCCGCGATGCGGATATCAGTCAGGTGGTGGCACAGATCAGGGAGTCGCTCGATAAGAACGTACGCCTGCAGCCGGGTTATTATTTTGAGTATGGCGGACAGTTTGAAAATCTGCAGAATGCCATCAATACCTTGGCGGTAGTGATTCCGATAGCCTTGCTGCTGATTCTGCTGTTGCTGTTTTTCGCTTTCCGCAGCGTGATTTATTCCCTTGTGGTATTTTCTACCGTACCGCTTTCGCTGATTGGAGGCATCGTGGCGTTGTGGCTGCGCGGACTTCCGTTCAGTATTTCTGCCGGTGTGGGCTTCATAGCTCTGTTTGGTGTGGCGGTATTGAACGGTATCCTGATGATTAACCATTTTAATGATTTACGTAAAGAAAGGACTTATCAGATGTGTACGAGTCGGATCATTTCAAACGGTTGCAAGCATTTGCTGAGACCGGTATTCTTGACGGGACTGGTGGCTTCGCTGGGCTTTGTACCGATGGCCATCGCTACTTCGGCCGGGGCAGAGGTACAGCGTCCGCTGGCTACGGTCGTGATAGGGGGACTGATTGTGTCAACGGTGATGACATTGATTATCGTGCCGGTATTCTATTTGCTGGTGAACCGGATCCGGCATGCGTGGGCCTGGAAGAAGTTGCGTGTGTCGGGCAGGGGACTGATGCTTGTGGGCTGTCTGTTTGGTGCTACCGGATGGCTTCAGGCTCAGGAGCCGGTACGGAAAGTCTCACTGGATGAGGCGCTGGAGATAGCGATGCAGCGTCATCCTCGTCTGATGGTGGCTACTGCGGAGATTGAGAAGGCACAGGCTTCCCGGGGAGAAATCTGGGACGGAGGCAATACCTCGTTCAGTTATTCCTGGGGACAGTTGAACGGTGAGTACCGGAAAGACCATGAACTCTCTGTGGAGCAGTCGCTGGGCTCTTTACTGACTCCGTTCTACCGCAATGCCCTGGTCAATACCCAGACGCAGAAAGGCGAGTACTACCGGAACCTGGTCAGAAAAGAGATTGTAGCCGAGGTGAAGCGTGCCTGGGCGTATTATCAGTATGCATATCACCTGCGCAGCCTTTACGAAGGACAGGAGAAACTGGCAGAGCAGTTGCGTGAAAGCGGCGACTTGCGTTACCGTCAGGGAGATATTGACCTGACAGAGCGTAATATGATTGCTACACTGGCTTCGGGCATTCATACCCGTTGGCTTCAGGCTTGCGAGGAAGTGGAACTGGCCGGAAAGCGTTTTGCCTGGGCCTGCTACGCCGGAAGTCCTGTCGTACCCGGTGATACGGCCTTGACGGTGCTGCCTTGTGAAGAGATGAATGCTTCCCTGCTGTCAACCGATTATTTGAATTACTTCTCGGCTCAGGTAGCCGAGAAAAAAGGTTGGATGCGTGTGGAAAGAAGCAAGTTCTTTCCGGAGATTTCCGTCGGCTATGTACAGCAGAAAATCGCCCCGCTGCAGCACCTGAATTCATGGATGGTAGGGGTTTCGTTCCCGATATTGTTCTTCCCGCAGCGGAGCCGTGCCCGTCAGGCAAAGGTGGCCTTCCGCATTGCGGAATGGGAGGCAGATATGGACCGTACCCGGCTTACCACGAAGGTGGATGAATTGAGAAGCCGGATCACCCAGCAGCGCAAGAGTCTGGACTATTATGACGGTGCGGCCCTGAAGGAGGCGGAAAGCCTGCAGCAAAGTGCGCTGCAGCGCTTCCGTGAGAGCGAGACCGACATCGCGGAACTGGTGCAGAGCCTGAATGCGGCGCAGGATATCCGCCGGAGCTATCTTGAGACAGTTTATAATTACAATGTCTCTGTCCTGGAAATGGAATTGTATACAGAATAGTTTTTGTCGAATAAATTAGGATCAATGATATGAAACGATTGTTTATTTTTTTAGCCTTGCCGTGGATGTGCGGGGCTTGTTCGGAAAACAAAGAGGCGGCAGAGCCGCAGGCGGTGGAGACGGTAGCTGTCAGTGATACGGCGAATGCCGGACTGAAGGCCGACTCGGCGGAGGTGGATGCGGTGTCGGGAGCAACGGCTGTAGCGAATGCACCTTCGTTCAACGGCATTCTTTTCCTTCCTCCGCAGCATCAGGTGAGTGTGACATTTACCATGGGAGGGGCAGTGAATACCTTGGCGGTCTCACCCGGTAAGTTCGTGAAGAAAGGAGAGGTACTGGCTACCCTGAAGAATCCGGAATATATTGTCCTGCAGCAGGAGTATCTGGATGCGGCGGCTCAGACGGAGTTTCTGGAACAGGAGTATGCCCGTCAGAAGAATCTCTTGTCGCACGAGGCGGCTTCAGAGAAGAAGTTCCAGCAGAGCAAGGCCGATTATCTGTCGGCAAAGAGCCGGAAGGATGCCTTTGCTGCCCAACTGTTGTTGCTGGGGGTTGATGCGCAGGGATTGCGGCAGATGGGAATTGAACCGTATCTGAAGATTACGTCGCCGGTCAGCGGATATGTCACGAACCTGAACGGGAACATCGGAAAGTTCCTGGATGCGGGCGAGCCGATTTGTGAGGTGGTCGACAAGCGGGCGCTGATGGTGCAGCTGACTGCCTACGAGAAGGACTTGGATAAGATTAAGGTGGGAGATGTGTTCGACTTTCACGTGAACGGCATGGGCGACCGTACGTTCCGGGCAACGCTGCAGGCTATTGACCAGATGGTGGATAATGTCAACCGTTCCATTAAGCTCTATCTGCGCATCGAGGAGTTCGTAGAGGATTTTCGTCCGGGGATGTATGTGTCTGCACAGAAAAGTCATTAACTTTGTAATATGAAATTCTGGTCGAATAAATATTTGCTGATTATAAATGCCATCGCGCTGGTGGTGGCATTTTTGACTCATTCTCCTGAAATCATCGCTCTGTCGAATACGTCTGCCGAAGGAATGATTTTTCCGGACATGCACTGGACGGACGTGGGCAGTGAGGTTTGTTTTACGTATCTGTCTTTGTGCCTGCTTTTCTTCTTGAATGAAAGGCTGCTGGGCTTCCGCAACGTGCATGTGGAGATGGGGTGGAAGAAACTGCTGATATCGTTTGTCGGTGTATGGGTAGGCAGTAATCTGCTGGGAAAGGGATTTGTGTTTCTGCATCATCACCTGGATATTCCCGCCATCGATTCTATGCTGCATCACTACCTCCATCCTTTCCGCGATTTCCTGTCTTCGGTGGTGGTGACCGGAAGCAGTTTCCTGATGTATCAGAACGAACGGAGCAATCAGGTGCAGCTGGAGAACCAGCAGTTGCGTACCGAGAACATCGCCAATCAGTACGAAGCCCTCAAGAGTCAGCTGAATCCTCATATGTTGTTCAATTCGCTGAATACCCTTTCCATGCTGATACGTGAATCGTCCGGCAAGGCGCAGGAGTACCTGCAGGAACTCTCCCGGGTACTTCGCTATACATTGCAGGACAACGGGTCGCACTCGGTGACCTTACGCGAGGAAATGGATTTCGTGCATTCGTACATCTACCTGCTGCAGATGCGGTATGAGGACAATTTATTTTTCGACATAGTGGTGGAACCGGAGATGTATACGAAGAAGCTGCCTCCGATGGCGGTACAGATGCTGGTGGAGAATGCTGTCAAGCACAATGAAATCAGCCGGCGGAAGTCGCTTACCGTGAAAATCAAGGCAGCCGGCGGCAAGGTAACGGTAGAGAATAACTTCCAGCCGAGGCTGAACGGTGCGGGAGGTACGGGAATCGGACTGAACAATCTGGCGAAGCGGTACCGCCTTTTGTACCGGCAGGAGATTACGGTCAGGGAAGAGCAGCACCGGTTTATGGTAGAGCTTCCCCTGATGGACTAAAAACGGGTATGGCATGATGAAGACATTGATTATTGAAGACGAAAAGGCTGCGCTGCGCAACCTGAAGGCGGTGATTGGCGAGACGGCAGCCGATCTGGAGATTGTGGGCGAGACGGACAGTGTGCTGGATACGGTTCAGTGGTTCAAGGACCATCCGATGCCGGACCTGGTCTTTATGGACATTCATCTGGCCGACGGATCGGCATTTGAGATTTTTGAGTATGTGGCAATCAAGTGTCCGATCATCTTTACCACTGCCTATGATGAATATGCGCTCAAGGCTTTCAAGGTAAACAGCATTGCATATCTGTTGAAACCGATCAGCTGTGACGACCTGCAGGCTGCGCTCGACAAGCTGGAAGAACTTTCCAGACGGAGCAGTCAGGAGGCACCGAAAAGCGACCTGGCCGTTCTGATGCGCGAACTGAAACGGAAGGAGAGTTACCGTACGTATTTTCTGATTCCGGTAAAGGGAGACAGACTGGTTCCGGTTTCCGTAGAGAACATTCTGTTTTTCTATATCTCCGATGGGGTAGTTAAGGCGGTGGACGAAGGAAATGTGGAAATTGTATTTCCGCAGTCGCTGGATGAACTGGCTGAGCAGTTGGACCCGGCGCTGTTCTTCCGGGCCAACCGGCAGTTCCTGATATCGAAGAAGGCAGTAAAGGACATCAGTCTTTGGTTCAACGGACGGTTGGCCGTGAATCTGAAAGTGCCTTTCAAGGAACGCATCATCATCAGTAAGGCGAAGGTCTCGGAGTTTAAGGATTGGTTTTAATGGCCGGTCCGGCGGATTGGATTTTCCGGAACCGGATTGGAAAGAAAATGGGGACGTGTGGTCCTCGTAGCATAGGGAAAGGAGTCATGGCATTGCTCTTCTGCAAGGAGAGTGACATGACTCCTTTGTTTGATATGAGGGAGTAGCTGATGTATAGTATGCTGCCTGACAGTGTGTTACGTCGTAGAATCTCATAGGGAAGAAGATTTCATCTTGCATTAATTAGTCAAATATTTGACTAATTTAGTCAAAATATATACCTTTGTGCCCGTAATGCAAAAACCTACAAAGATGAATAGAGAAGGAACTGAGTTTCGTGAACTGATGTTGTCTGTGGTCCGTACGCGAATGGCGTTTCGCAGGGCGATGCAGAGAACCTTGAAGCGTAATGAGGCCGGTATCACATTTGAAATGCTCCAGGTATTGAGCTGTTTGTGGAATGAACAGGGGATTACCCAACAGGTGCTGGCGGAGCGGACGGCCAAGGATAAGGCTTGCTTGACTAATCTGATGTTGAATTTGGAGAAAAAAGGATATGTATGCCGGAAAGAAGATGCTTCCGACCGGAGGAATAAGTTGGTTTACCTTACTCCCGAAGGGGAACGTTTCCGCGAGCAGATCCGTCCGGTCCTGGATCAGGTATATGTGAATGCCGAGAAGAGCATCGGACAGGAAACGTTGCACCGTATGTTGTCTGAACTGGATACTGTCTTTAATGTACTCGAAAATGTATAAGTGGATATTGGCGATTGTGTTTTGTGGGGCTGTTGCAGGAGAGGGATATGCGCAGGAAGCATATCCGCAGCTTCCGCCACAAAAAGTAGATTCTTTGTTCCTTCCCGTCGACCAGCTGTTCAGCCTGGGAGTGGAAAACAGCCTGAAGTTGCGTGCCGATGCGATCAAGGAGAAACTGTCGGCAGAGCAGAAGCAGACGGCCCGTACCTCGCGTCTGCCTGATTTGCAGATTGGTCTGAAGGGAGGTGTGCTGGGACAGCCGGTGGTCTTCCAGCGGGGGCTTTCCGATCCTACCTATCCCGATACTCCGGACTGGTCGCAGAATTATGCGGTTGACTTTACGCAACCGGTCTATCAGGGGGGACGGATTCATTACGGAATCAAGAAAGCGGGACTGCTTCAGGAAGCGGCTGCCCTGCAGACGGTAGCTGACCGTTCGGAAATCAAGCTGGGACTGATGGAAAGGTATCTGGAACTGTTCAGTCTGTTCAAGCAGGAGATGGTACTCGAGCGCAATATCGAGGAGTCGGAACGACGGCTGGAAGATATCCGGCGGATGAAGCGGGAAGGACTGATTACCAACAACGATGTGTTGCGGAGTGAAATGCAGCTCACCAACGACCGCCTTTCGCTGACGGAGGTGCATAACAGCATTTCGCTGTTGTCACAGCAGTTGTGCATCCAGCTTGGCCTGGAGGAGCATCATGTACTGTTGCCCGATACGGCCCTGCTTTATCAGTCGGTGGAACTGCGTGACTACGATGCGTTTTTATGTGAGGCGTTGCAGAACGAACCTTCGTTGAATTACCTCCGCAAGCAGACAGAGATAGCCCAGGTGGATGTAAAGGTGGCGCGTGCAGCCTCACTTCCGGGAGTTTCCTTGTATGCTTCCAATACGCTGGCACGTCCGGTGTCCCGCACGATGGCGGATTTCTATAACAACAACTGGAACATCGGACTTTCGGTTTCTTATTCGCTTTCGTCGCTTTATAAAAACAATCATAAGATACGTGAGAACAAGCTTGCAGTCCTGCTCAGCAAGAACGAAGAGGACTTGAAGCTGCAGCAGATACGTGTAGAGGTGCGCCAGGCATACCTGCGTCATCATGAGGCGCTGAAAAGGGTGGAGGCGCTGAAACTGTCGGTACGGCAGGCGGAAGAGAACTACCGCATCATGCAGAACCGCTACTTGAACCAGCTGGCCATTCTGACCGACCTGCTGGATGCGAACAGTGTACGTCTGGATGCGGAACTCCAGCTTACTTCGGCACGTACGCAGGTGATTTATACGTATTATCAGTTGCAGCGTGTGTGCGGACGCTTGTAGCCGGCGGATGCGGAGAAGAGAAACAGGTTTTTATTTACTTAAAATGAAATAACGGGATGACTGAATTACATGTAAAACATAAGAAACTGAGAAAGTTGAGAATGCGTAACGTGATTCTCAACACGGTATGTGCCTTGATTGCGGTATCGGGTATATGGTGGACGGCTTCTTATTTCTGGAGATATTTTAATTATGAGATTACGAACGATGCCTTCGTCGACCAGTATGTGGCTCCGCTGAACATCCGGGCTACGGGATATATCCGCGAAGTGCGCTTCAAGGAGCACCAGTTGGTACATAAAGGAGATACGTTGCTGGTCTTGGATAACCGCGAATACCTGATCAAGGTGAAGGAGGCTGAGGCTGCCCTGCTGGATGTGGAGGGAGCCAAAGAGGTGCTGCAATCGGGCATAGAGACCTCGCAGACCAATGTGGCAGTGCAGGAAGCGAACATCGCAGAGGCAAAGGCCAAACTGTGGCAGCTGGAACAGGATTACCATCGTTTCGAGCGTTTGTGGAAGGACGAGTCGGTGCCTGAACAGCAGTACGAACAGGCAAAGGCAGCTTACCAAGCAGCTCAGGCGCGTTATGAGGCATTGATGCAGCAGAAGCGGGCGGCACTTTCGCAGTATTCGGAAGCCAACAAGCGGACTACGAGTGCACAGGCGGCTATTTTGAGGAAGGAAGCCGACCTGGATCTGGCCCGGCTGAACCTTTCATATACGGTACTGGTGGCTCCTTACGACGGATACATCGGACGGCGTACGCTTGAGCCGGGACAACTGGTGCAGGCAGGTCAGACCATTACGTACCTGGTCAGAAGCAGGGATAAATGGATTACTGCCAATTACAAGGAGACTCAGATTGCCAACATCTATATCGGCCAGCCGGTACAGATCCGGGTGGATGCACTGCCGGGTAAGGTATTTCATGGAAAAGTGACGGCCATTTCAGAGGCTACAGGCTCGAAATATTCGTTGGTTCCGACAGATAACTCGGCAGGAAATTTTGTGAAGGTGCAGCAGCGTATTCCGGTGCGGATTGACCTGGAGGGAGTCAGTGAAGAGGAGATGGGAAGTCTGCGCGCCGGAATGATGGTGATTACCGAAGCGCTGCGCAAGTAGGCGTGAAGTAGAGAAAGGAAGGTACGGATTGATTAAAGTATTTCAAGAATGACGAATGTAATTCAACTGGGACTGCCGGTCCGCAAGTGGGTGCCCAACTGGCTGGCTATCGTGAGCCTGTTTGTAATCATTCTGCCGGTGATAATGCTCAACGGATCGTATACGGGCAGTATGCTTGAGGTGTCGAATACACTGGGCACCTACACCGAAGACATCACGATGGGATATTATGCGGCTTCGGCAGGAATGGCCATTGCGTATCCCATTGTGCCGAAGGTGCTGGATAATTTTTCTGCAAAGTTTGTGCTGCTTTCCGATTTGTCGCTGCAGTTTCTGCTGAGCGGCATCTGCGCCCGCTCTCAGAGTGCCGATATTCTGATTGTGTGCAGCTTCATCATCGGTTTCCTCAAGGGATTCCTGATGTTGTGGTTCATCCGTTTCTCGCAGAAGGTGTTCAGTCCCAAGAACGTACGAAGCGAGTTTTATTCTTATTTTTACCCGCTGGTGTATTCCGGAGGACAGGTTTCCATGGTACTGACGGCCGAACTGGCTTATCATTACAACTGGCAGTACATGTATTATTTCATGATGATTCTGCTGCTGGTGGCAATGCTGGTCATCATTGTGCTCTACCGTCACAACCGTCCCATGAAGCGGATTCCGGTCTCGGAGTTTCACCTGCGCGAGATGTGTGTCATCGCTACCGGACTGCTGATGCTGATGTATGCCATTAATTACGGCAAGGTGCTCGACTGGATGTCGTCTACTCGGATATGCATTTATCTGGTCATCGCACCGATACTGATATCGTTTTTCGTGTGGATGCAATACCATTCGGAAAAGCCTTATGTAAACCTGGCCCCTCTTTATCAGCCTAAGGCGATAGTGGGATATCTTTATATGATGATGATCATGTTTTTCAGCACTTCGACAACCTTGCTGACCAATTACATGGCATCGATTCTGAAGGTGGATACTACACATTCGTATTCACTCTACATCTGGTTGCTGCCGGGCTATGTGCTCGGAGCTTTCATCTGTTTCTGGTGGTTCCGGTGGCAGCGCTGGCGTTTCCGCTTCCTGATTGCCGGGGGGATGGGATGCTTTGCCTTGTTTTTCGGACTGCTGTATTTCGGCATTTCGCCCGACAGTACGTATGAGATGCTTTATTTTCCGGTGTTTATCCGTGGACTGGGCATGCTGACGCTGATCATTGCCTTTGCCCTGTTTGCCGTAGAGGACCTGAATCCGAAGTTCCTGTTGTCGAACGCGTTTTTCCTGATTATTTTCCGTTCGGTACTGGCACCCATCATGGCCACTTCATTTTACAGCAATATCCTTTACAATCTGGAGCAGAAATACATGCACTCACTGTCAGAAACGGTTACTCAGGCCGATCCGTTGGCGATGGCCCGCTTCTCACAGTCGTTCAACAGCGGACTGCTGCAGGGGCATGGCTATGAGGAAGCGGTTCAGGTGGCCACTTCTTCGTTGTATACTACACTGCAGCAGCAGAGCCTGTTGCTGGCCCTGAAAGAGGTACTGGGATGGCTGTTTGTCATTACGCTGGTCATTGCCATCGTATCCCGTTTTATTCCTTTCCATAAAACCATCCGCGTTACCTTTGCCAAGACGGGAGATGATATGGTTTAATGCGAAAGGCTGGAGTTATTGTATAAATTAAAGAAAAGTTGTATATTGAGAAAAATTTGTAACAGTAGTCTGCGAAATGTCTGAGAGATTTGCTTTTTTCAACTTTTATCTGTTACTTTGTAGCCATAAAATATTTATAAAGTAAAAAAGAGAAGTCTAAAAAAACAGAGATTATATAAATAGACATATTGCAATCAGCTTATTGACAAATTATTTGGCTTTAGTAAATCTGGTAAATTTAGTTCAAGCCCCGAATAATAAGTCGAAAGGTCGCTTGTACCCTGCAGAGGGCGCAGACTACTTTTTCTTATTTGGGCCATAAGGTTTTACCAGAACCTACTAAAGCAAATAAGTGGAAAGTGTGGCTGTGTCCTTTTTTCTTTTCACAACAGGGGATATCCCTTGCTCCGGTCAGATGCAACGGAGCAGAAGTTCTTTCCGAGGTTATATTGATGAGAGTCCGGACAAGTGTTCCTTGTGGACGTATTTGATTCTTTGATTCTGTTTATAGATAGAGAGATTATCAACTCTTGAAAGTAAATGTACTTTCAGGAGTTGATTTTTTTTATTGTATGGCTGACAAGGCTTGCAGGATGATGTTTATTTCATGGCGTTATTCCGGAGGTTTTTCGTATTTTTGTTGCCAATCCTAAGTTGTTGGGGTGCAATTATACTCATGATTAAATATTAAAGATAAGAAGAAACTATGAAAATGCGTATGTGTGCAGGCCTGCTTGTGATGCTGTGCCTGGCTGTTCTCGATGCATCAGGTGCCCGTGTAGACACTCTGATGGTAAGAAGTATGAAAATGAATACGGAAGTAAAAGTGGTGGTCGTTGTTCCCGATCGGGCAATAAACAAAGAAAAATGCCCCGTGCTCTACCTGCTTCACGGCTATGGAGGAAATGCTTCTACCTGGTTGAATATCAAGCCCGAACTTCCGGATATGGCCGACCGTGAAGGTATTATGGTAGTTTGTCCCGACGGGCAGAACAGCTGGTATTGGGACAGCCCCGTCCGTCCGGAGAGCCAGTATGAGACCTTCATAGCGAAAGAACTGGTGAATTATATAGATACTCATTATCCGTCTGTCCGCGACCGTAGCGGCCGTGCCATTGCCGGGTTGAGCATGGGCGGGCAGGGGAGTATGTGGCTTTCCATCCGTCATAAGGATGTTTTTGGAGCCGGAGGCAGTATGAGCGGAGGGCTGGATATACGTCCGTTTCCGGAAAACTGGGACATGAAGAAACAGTTGGGTGAGAAAGCTCAGTATCCTGAAAGATGGGATGATTATGCGGTGATAAATCAGTTGGACCGGATTGCAAACGGTGATTTGCGACTGATCATTGACTGCGGTACGGATGACTTTTTCCTGGAGGTCAACCGCAATTTCCACAACGAACTGCTTCGTCGGGGAATCGCACACGATTTCATCGTTCGTCCGGGAGCACATAATTCAACTTACTGGAACAATGCCATCGATTATCAGTGGTTGTTCTTTACCAAGTTCTTTAAGAAGTTGTAATATCTGTAGTTCTATTAAAATGTGTTATAAAACACGTTTTATTGGTCCGAAGATTTGGAGTTACAAATAAAGTTCGTACCTTTGTACTGTGTTTTTCATAGTATTAGATTTAAGGTTAACAAAGGTTGGAGTACAGCGGTACTCCTTTTTTTATTTATAGCCGTTCCCTTTTGTCGGTGTTTTCGGATACATCTGTACCCCGGTTCTGATTTATATCCCGACATTTTTCTTATAAAGCCTGCTTTTGAATATCATATTATTGCCTCCATCTCTCTTCTCGAGGATAAATGCCATATAAATGACACTTGAAGTACACAGCTACAGAGAAAAAACTGTACCTTTGTAAGAGTAAAGGATGATTAATCTGTGGAACTATGGAAGAATCTATATATAGTTATTCGCTTTGTATTGCATTGCCGCTGATGGTATTCTTTGGCTTTTATTTTCTGTTTGCCAAGACACCAGAGAAGAAAATTTTCGAAAACTATCTCCGCTCCCGGCGGATAATGGGTATCGCACTGCTGTTGCTTGCCGCCAATTATTCAGTACATTTCTTTTTCGGAATAAGGTTCAAAAATGTCAATTCGGCCATATTGATGAACCTGTCCACTTATTTTTTATGCTATTATCTGTTCAGTTCGGCAATGATCACACTGCTCGACCGATTCTATATCACGCGGAAAAGGTCGCGGACACATACCATTCTTTGGGTCATCTTTTCATTCCTTTCCGGAGTTACCTTATTTCTGTTGCCAGGTGGTGCCGTGCAGAAAGTCGCATTGCTGGCTTTGGCGGCATGGCTGGTGGTTTACGGGCTTGTCCTGGCCAGCAGGGTTATTATCGCGTACCGGAGAGCCGTCCGGATTTTCGATGATACGCATGCAGATGATATAGGAGCATATATAGAATGGCTGTCCATTTTTACCTATTGGGCACTTATCTTCGGTGTCGGATGCGGATTGCTGACATTTCTGCCAGACGAATATGTTTTTATCTGGATTTTGTCGTCAATCCCGTTCTACATCTATCTTTTCTGCAGTTATCAGAACTATCTGATGTTTTATGAACAGGTAGAAAATGCTTTTGAGCAGGACATACAATCAGAAGAAGAACTTCAGAGAGATACGGAAACAGACACAGAAGCAGTCTCGGAGCAGGAAATCCCTGTGTCCTATACTGAAATTACAGAGAAGATTAACAATTGGATAAAGACAGACGGCTATATCCGGCAGGGACTTACCATAAAGGAATTGTCCGAAATACTTCATACCAACCGTACCTATCTTTCCGCTTATATCAAGACTACGTATAAAATGACATTCCGTGAATGGATAACCGGTCTTCGGCTGGAGTATGCGAAAAACATGCTGAAGGAGCATCCGGAAATCAATGTGCAGAAACTGGCTGAGTCTTCCGGTTTTCTTTCACGCAGTAACTTTATCAAATCATTTACCGAGAAGGAAGGGTGCACGCCAGCCAAGTGGAGAAAGGCGAATTTGGAATAAGTCAATGAAAAAAGTCACAGAATTTAATTTCCAAAAAGTGCTCAAATAACAATCTAAAAAGTGCTCAAACGACAAAAAAGTGCTTATTCGACAATTTGAAAAGTGCTCATTCGACAATTTTCATAAAACGTTGAAAACTAAGAGAAAAAGCGATTATAATATTTGGGACGATAAATGTCGTTTATTACCTTTGGGGAAGACAAAGATAATAAATTCAAGTTTATATGAGCAGAAAAATCACTTTTCTTACCCTGTTTCTGTGGCTGATGACGGTAGCTTTTCCTGTCATAGCGCAGCAGAAAGCAGACACGACCTACACCTTCCGCTTCGTTCCGCAGAAGGACATGTTTTACGTGCCTTGGAATGGGAATGACACAGAGCTTGCCCGCCTGTTGGAATGTATCGAAAGCAACAAAGCCACAATTCTTGACGGCAAGCTGCCGCTATTGATTGACGGCTACTGCAACTCGCTGGGCAGTGAAACCGAGAACCTTGCCACGGCAAAGATCCGTGCCAACCGTGTGAAATCTGAACTGATCATACGCGCGGAAATAAAAGAGGAGAATTTCATCACCCGCAACCATGCAACTGAAGGTGATTTCGTCACCGTGCGCCTGACGGTATCGGTAAAGGAAACAGCCGCGACGGATGCGGAAGCGGAAGCACGACGCAAGGCGGAAGCTGAACGACTGGCAGCCGAGAAGCGTGCCGAACAGGAACGGCTTGCCGAAGAGCAGCGCAAAGCGGAAGAAGCCCGACTTGCCGCTGAAAAGGCAGAAGCTGAGAAAGCCGCTCAACAAAACACACTTGCCGACACTCCGTCGGAAACCAAAATCACAAATGATTATCATCTCTCCCTGCGTGCCAACCTGCTGCGCTGGGCTACCCTGACACCCGATTTAGGGCTTGAATGGCGCATCTGCCCGTCGTGGGGCATTGCCGTAAACGGCTCGTGGACTTCATGGAGCTGGAGCGACAAGGACCGCCGATATGCCCTCTGGGAAGTGGCTCCGGAAGTGCGTTACTACATGGGCGAGAAGAAAGCCTGGTATCTGGGTGCGATGTTCAAGGCCGGACAGTTCAACTATAAGCTCTCCGAAACAGGCAAGCAGGGCGACCTGATGGGTGGCGGCATCACTGCCGGCTACCAGCTGCGGCTGAACAAGGCATTAGATCTTGATTTCAACCTCGGTCTGGGCTACCTGAATGCCGACTATGAGAAATATGAAGTCATCGACGGTGTGCGTGTACGCCGCGGCAACGAGACAAAGGACTGGTGGGGCCCCATCAATGCCGGTGTGACATTGGTATGGAAGTTATTCTAAATAAACTGCAAGCCGAGAGCAGAACGGAACTTGTTCCGGTTATGCCGAGGCGCAGCGTTTATTGAAGATTGAAAATCTTAACTGAGAGGAATCGAATATGAAAGCAAGACAATATATAAATATGATGGGAATGGCAGCCGCCGTGCTGCTCTCTTCCTGCGTGAAGGACACGCTCTATGACACGCCGCACCCCGACAAGGGAGCTGTCACCATCAGCCTGACGGGACTGTCGGCAGACGATAACTATGTACTCGACATGGACGGGAAGGTGGCCGACATTACAGGTTCGCCATTCACCAATCCCGACCTGCTCAATCCGGGAACACACAGTATAGTAATCTATAACCGTGCGGAAGGTTTCACTTTCGACGGACGAATGGCACGGGTCAATGCCCCTGATGGCAAGAGCCGTGCGGACGGTGCATCCGTAATCCCCCTGCCGGGCTATCTGAAGACCGTCAGTCAGGAGATAACCGTAACAGCCGACGACACGCTGCGTGTCAACCCTGTTCCGCAGCAGCGTGTACGTGACCTGCAACTGGAACTGGAAGTGACGCAGGGACGCCCCGAACTGATACAGAGTGTGACCGCCACCCTCAGCGGCATAGCCGGAATTTTTGATATGGAGAAGGGACAGACCATCGGCGAACCGACCTCCACGTTCTTCTCCTTCACCCGTGACGGCAGCAAGCTCACGGCCGACGCCCGCCTGTTGGGTACGATGGGGGCAGTGCAAAGTATGGTGCTGGACATCGTCTTCACCGATGGCGGACGCACACAGCGCACGGAGGTCGA
>ERZ835880.1167-NODE-1167-length-22931-cov-6.277583_pt1 | contig 22931 bp, 18 predicted proteins | sample MGYA00519944_ERZ835880 | MGnify/ENA primary metagenome ERZ835880 (study PRJEB31850, sample SAMEA3708787) | human gut metagenome | biome: human gut; feature: human-associated habitat; material: faeces | place: China | collected 2014 ... | reverse complement strand
GATTCGGACTTTGGGTAAACAGCCTGAAGAACCAGCATGGCATTAATGATGGAGTGGAAGTGCTGCATCGTTCGGACTATAATTATTCGGAAGTGGCGGATGGTATCAAAGATACGATTACGTTGTTTGCGGATAAGACTGATAAAGAGGTGAAGGAAATCCGTAAGCGTGCTGCTGAAGTTGCAGAGCAGGCTTTATGGAAGCACTTTATACAATATTATTATGAAGCTTATGATATCGCTTTGCGTAAGGCAAGGATACGTCAGTTGAGTTAAGAAAGAAATTATTTATCAATAAGTAAACGAAAACATTATGAAAATCAAAGTTAGTAATGTGAATACTCCCAACTGGAAAGAGGTTACTGTGAAATCACGTATACCGGAAGAGTTGGAGAAGTTGTCTGAAATCGCACGCAACATTTGGTGGGCATGGAATTTTGAAGCGACTGAACTGTTTAGAGATCTAGATCCGGAACTTTGGAAAGAATGTGGACAGAATCCAGTACTGTTGTTGGAACGTATGAGCTATGAGAAGCTGGAAGCGCTGGCAAAAGACAAGGTGATTCTAAGAAGAATGAATGAAGTTTATACGAAATTCAGAGATTACATGGATGTGAAGCCGGATGAGCAACGCCCATCTATAGCTTATTTCAGCATGGAATATGGCTTGAGCAGCGTCCTGAAAATATATTCCGGTGGTCTGGGCGTATTGGCTGGTGACTATCTGAAAGAGGCTTCCGACAGCAATGTTGATTTGTGTGCGGTAGGCTTCTTGTATCGTTACGGCTACTTTACTCAAACGTTGTCTATGGATGGACAGCAGATTGCCAACTACGAGGCACAGAACTTCGGTCAACTTCCTATTGAACGCGTAATGGATGCCAATGGTCAGCCGTTGATAGTTGACGTTCCTTATCTTGATTATTTTGTTCATGCAAACGTATGGCGTGTGAATGTTGGACGTATTTCTTTGTATCTGCTTGATACGGATAATGAAATGAACAGCGAATTCGACCGTCCTATCACTCACCAGCTTTATGGTGGTGACTGGGAAAACCGTTTGAAACAGGAAATCTTGTTGGGTATCGGTGGTATCCTAACTCTGAAAGCTCTGGGTATCAAGAAAGATGTTTATCACTGTAATGAAGGACATGCTGCATTGATTAATGTTCAGCGTATCTGCGACTATGTAGCTACTGGATTGACTTTCGACCAGGCTATTGAGTTGGTTCGCGCTTCTTCTCTTTATACTGTTCATACTCCGGTGCCTGCAGGTCACGACTATTTTGACGAAGGTTTGTTCGGCAAATATATGGGTGGTTATCCTTCCAGAATGGGTATCTCATGGGATGACTTGATGGATCTAGGACGTAACAATCCGGGCGACAAGGGCGAACGTTTCTGTATGTCTGTTTTTGCTTGTAACACTTCACAGGAAGTGAACGGTGTAAGCTGGCTGCACGGAAAAGTTTCTCAAGAAATGTTCTCTTCTATCTGGAAAGGTTATTTCCCGGAAGAAAGCCACGTAGGATATGTAACGAATGGTGTTCACTTCCCAACTTGGAGTGCAACAGAATGGAAAGAATTATACTTTAAATATTTCAACGAAAACTTCTGGTTCGATCAGTCTAATCCTAAGATTTGGGAAGCTATCTACAATGTGCCCGATGAAGAGATTTGGAAGACTCGTATGACTATGAAGAATAAGTTGGTTGACTATATCCGTAAGTCATTCCGCGATACATGGTTGAAGAACCAGGGAGATCCTTCTCGTATCGTTTCACTGATGGATAAGATCAATCCGAACGCATTGCTGATTGGTTTCGGCCGTCGTTTTGCTACTTACAAACGTGCACACTTGCTGTTCACCGACTTGGATCGTCTTTCTAAGATCGTGAACAATCCTGATTATCCGGTACAATTCCTGTTTACAGGTAAAGCTCACCCGCACGATGGAGCAGGCCAGGGCTTGATTAAGCGTATCATTGAAATCTCTCGTCGTCCGGAATTCCTGGGTAAGATTATCTTCCTCGAGAATTACGATATGCAACTGGCTCGTCGTCTGGTTTCCGGCGTTGATATCTGGTTGAATACTCCGACTCGTCCGTTGGAAGCATCCGGTACATCTGGTGAAAAGGCTTTGATGAACGGTGTTGTCAACTTCTCTGTATTAGACGGATGGTGGCTGGAAGGTTACCGTGAAGGTGCAGGTTGGGCGTTGACTGAAAAACGTACTTACCAGAATCAGGAACATCAGGATCAGCTGGATGCTGCTACTATTTACAGTATTCTTGAAACTGAAATCCTTCCGTTGTATTATGCACGTAATAAGAAGGGATATTCTGAAGGCTGGATCAAAGTGGTGAAGAATTCTATCGCACAGATTGCTCCTCATTATACCATGAAGCGTCAGTTGGATGATTACTATAGCAAGTTCTATTGCAAACTGGCAAAACGTTTCCAGACTTTGGCTGCTAACGATAATGCAAAAGCAAAAGAAATCGCAGCTTGGAAAGAAGATGTGGTTGCTAAATGGGATTCTATTGAAATCGTATCTTGTGACAAGGTAGAAGAGCTGAAGAATGGTGATATCGAAAGCGGAAAAGAATATACTATTACTTACGTTATCGATGAAAAAGGCTTGAATGATGCAGTGGGACTTGAATTGGTTACTACTTACACAACTGCAGACGGAAAACAACATGTTTATTCTGTAGAACCGTTCAGTGTAGTCAAGAAAGAAGGCGACTTGTATACATTCCAGGTTAAACACAGCTTGTCAAATGCAGGTAGTTTCAAGGTGTCTTACCGTATGTTCCCGAAGAATCCGGAACTTCCACACCGTCAGGACTTCTGCTACGTACGTTGGTTTATCTAATTGCTTGAGTAAAAGTAGGGGAGTATATCTCCCTCACTTTCATACATACATTCAGCCCCTGTATTCTTTGAGAATGACAGGGGCTGAATTTTTTATCTGTTTGGAGAGTGAGGCGTAAAGTCTCGCAAATAAAAAAGACTGTCTCATTTTCTATTTGAGACAGTCTTGTATAAATTTCAAGGCCTTTGGAAAAGCCTTTCTTTGGATTTGTTATTTTACAGCTTCTGCAATTTTAGCTTGAAGTTCTTCTCCGTGCAGACCGCGAGCAATAATCTTACCGCTACCATCGATCAATACAGTGTGAGGAATGCTGTTTACAGCATAAAGCTGTGCACCTTCACTTTGCCAGAATTTCAGGTCGGACATTTGCGGCCAAGTCATGTCTAGCTTCTTGATTGCTTCTTTCCATGCAGCACCATCCTGATCGAGAGATACACCTACGATTTCGAAGTTTTTGCCTTTGTACTTAGCGTATGTTTCTACCAGGTTAGGCATTTCGCGACGGCAAGGACCGCACCAGCTAGCCCAGAAGTCAACCAATACCACTTTTCCTTTGCCTACATAATCAGACAATTTCACTGTCTTTCCTTCCGGAGTCTGCATTTCGAAATCAACAAATTGAGTACCTACGGCAGTCTTTTTCTGCTTGTCGGTCATCTCTTTGATTCTTACGATTGTTTCGTCATTCTGGAAATTAGCAGGAATTTGTTGCAACAAAGCTTCATTTTCGTCCGTAGAGTTATTGTAGAAAGTTTGTTTAAACAAGAATACTCCAACCGGGTTGGTGATATTCTTTTGTACGCCTTCTTTGATTGCTTTGTCATATTGTTCTTCCAGCTGAGCACCTTCTTTTTGTTTGGCCTCTTTTTGCTCATCACTTAAAGATGTATTACCCATTGCCTCATAAATGGCATTCATTTTTTTGCTGATGTCATTGATTTGAGCTCTGATTTCCTGGTATGCATCGTTGTTGGGAGTACCGGTAACAGCGTCATTATCCTTGGTCAGGGCAACGTTGATTTTTCCGTTTTCCAGGAAGAAGTCGATCATCAACGGTTCTCCGTTCACTTCACAAGTGACATAACGGCTAACCACAGAATCTTGTGTGCCTTCAAAGGTAAAAGTACCTTTGGTGATAACGGCTGTATCTAGTTTGGTCAGATTTCTACCATTGGCTTCCTGAAGATAAACGGTGTCACCATCGCTTGCACCTTCTACTGTACCTGTAATAGTGTATCCGGCTTTGTTTCCGCCAGTACAAGCTACCATGCTTAACGCTGCCGTTGCAATAACTAAATAAGTAAACTTTTTCATGCTTTTGTAAAATTGGTGAATAAATATTTATGCAAAGATAGATTTTTTTTCTGTCGGGCATCGAAAAACACTGTTATATTAGATTAACACGTAGGTGGAAACCGCAGAAATGTGTACCTTTGCAGCCCAAACTTTAGTATGAATATGCAAGAAGATAAATCCATCATTGAGGTGAGCCATGTATCGAAGTACTTTGGCGATAAAACAGCATTGGATGATGTGACTCTGAACGTGAAAAAGGGCGAGTTTGTGACTATCCTTGGTCCTTCCGGTTGCGGTAAAACCACGTTGTTGCGTCTCATTGCCGGTTTTCAGACGGCTTCGGAAGGCGAGATCCGAATTTCGGGGATGGAAATAACACAAACTCCTCCCCATAAGCGTCCGGTGAATACGGTATTTCAGAAATATGCCTTGTTCCCGCACTTGAATGTGTATGATAACATCGCTTTCGGCCTGAAACTGAAAAAAACACCGAAACAGACCATTGAGAAGAAGGTGAAAGCTGCTTTGAAAATGGTAGGCATGACGGATTATGAATACCGCGATGTGGATTCTCTTTCCGGTGGTCAGCAACAACGTGTAGCTATTGCCCGCGCCATCGTGAATGAGCCGGAAGTGTTGTTGTTGGATGAACCGCTGGCAGCGCTCGATCTGAAAATGCGTAAGGATATGCAAATGGAGCTCAAAGAAATGCATAAATCTTTGGGAATCACGTTTGTGTACGTCACTCACGATCAGGAGGAGGCACTTACGTTAAGTGACACGATTGTCGTGATGAGTGAAGGAAAGATTCAGCAGATCGGTACGCCGATTGATATTTATAATGAACCTATCAATGCTTTTGTTGCGGACTTTATCGGAGAAAGCAATATCCTCAACGGTACCATGATTCATGATAAACTCGTACGTTTTTGCGGTACGGAGTTTGAATGTGTGGATGAAGGATTTGGCGAGAATGTTCCGGTGGACGTAGTCATTCGTCCGGAGGATCTTTATATTTTCCCCGTTTCGGAAATGGCACAGTTAGTAGGAGTGGTAGAGACTTCTATTTTTAAAGGAGTGCATTATGAAATGACGGTGTTGTGCGGCGGATATGAATTCTTGGTGCAGGATTACCATCATTTTGAAGTAGGGGCTGAAGTCGGTCTGTTGGTGAAGCCTTTCGATATTCATATTATGAAGAAAGAGCGTGTTTGCAATACATTCGAAGGAAAATTGCTGGATGCTACTCATGTGGAATTCCTGGGCTGTAACTTTGAATGTGTTCCGGTGGAAGGAATCGCTTTCGATACGAATGTCAAAGTGGAAGTAGACTTTGAAAAAGTGATTCTTCAGGATAATGAAGAAGACGGAACGCTGACGGGTGAGGTGAAATTCATCCTTTACAAGGGTGACCATTATCATCTGACTGTATTGTCAGATTGGGACGAGAATGTATTTGTAGATACGAACGATGTATGGGATGACGGTGACCGTGTAGGTATTACCATCCCTCCAGATGCTATTCGTATAGTTAAAATAACCGATTAACAGGAAAGGAAGTGAATAAGAGGTTTATAGTCTTTTTGTCATCACGTAAGAGTTGGACTCTCCCTTACATTATTTTTTCGGCGATCTTTGTGATTATACCGCTGTTTTTAATTGTCGTATATGCCTTTACCGATGATAGCGGTCATTTGACACTCGCCAATTTTCAGAAGTTCTTCGAACATCCCGAAGCAATCAATACCTTTGTCTATTCGATTGGTATTGCCATTATTACCACCCTTGTTTGTATTTTACTGGGTTATCCTGCTGCCTGGATATTGAGTAACAGCAAGCTGAACCGTTCCAAGACGATGGTCGTACTGTTTATTTTGCCGATGTGGGTAAATATTCTGGTGCGTACCCTTGCTACTGTTGCCTTATTCGACTTTTTCAGTGTGCCGTTGGGCGAGGGAGCGTTGATATTCGGTATGGTATACAACTTTATCCCTTTCATGATTTATCCTATCTACAATACTTTGCAGAAGATGGATCATAGCTATATCGAGGCGGCGCAAGACTTGGGAGCCAATCCTGTGCAAGTCTTTCTGAAAGCAGTCCTTCCGCTTTCCATGCCGGGGGTGATGAGTGGTATCATGATGGTGTTCATGCCGACTATATCGACATTTGCCATTGCCGAGTTGCTGACGATGAATAACATCAAACTCTTTGGTACGACGATTCAGGAAAATATCAATAACAGCATGTGGAACTATGGAGCGGCACTTTCGCTTATTATGTTGCTGCTGATTGCTGCAACTTCTTTGTTTAGCACAGACGATAAGGACAATTCGAACGAAGGAGGCGGGCTATGGTAAAGAAAATATTTGCGCAGGCTTACTTGTGGATATTGCTGTTGCTGCTTTATTCTCCTATCGTGATTATCGTCATCTATTCTTTTACCGAAGCGAAAGTGCTGGGCAACTGGACTGGTTTCTCCACAAAACTTTATACTTCGCTTTTCACTACAGGCACGCATCATTCTTTGATGAATGCATTGATTAACACGATTACTATTGCTCTGCTGGCTGCAACGGCATCTACCTTGCTGGGTAGTGTGGCTGCTATCGGCATCTTTAATCTGAAATCCCGTTCGCGTAAAGCGATTAGTTTTGTGAATAGTATTCCTATTCTGAACGGAGATATCATCACGGGTATTTCGCTTTTCCTTTTGTTTGTTTCTTTAGGAATCACACAAGGATACACAACCGTAGTGCTTGCTCATATTACTTTTTGTACGCCATACGTTGTTTTGAGCGTTCTGCCTCGTTTGAAGCAGATGAACCCGAATATTTATGAGGCCGCTCTTGACTTGGGAGCGACTCCTATGCAGGCTTTGTGGAAAGTCATTGTTCCGGAGATTCGTCCGGGAATGATTAGTGGTTTTATGCTTGCATTGACCCTATCCATTGATGATTTTGCCGTAACTGTCTTTACCATCGGTAATCAAGGTCTGGAGACGCTCTCTACTTATATTTATGCTGATGCCCGCAAAGGAGGGCTGACCCCTGAACTTCGTCCGCTTTCCGCTATTATTTTTGTTGTGGTGTTGGCGTTGCTTATTGTGATCAATCACCGGGCAGGGAAAGCGAAGAAGAAATAATTATTCAATATGCCAATACACTGATATGCTGATTGCATGGCGGCACGTTTTCTGTATTGGTATATTTGTACATTGTAAAATTATTAATTATGAAAAGAATAATTCCTGCTATCCTGTTGTTGCTGAGTTTGACGGGATGTTATAATTCCGGCGAGCCTCGCGAACGGGTTCTTAAAATCTATAACTGGGCGGATTATATCGGGGATGGTGTGCTCGAGGATTTTCAAGCATATTATAAAGAACAGACAGGCGAAAATATCCGCATCGTTTATCAGACATTCGACATTAACGAGATAATGTTGACCAAGATAGAGAAGGGACATGAGGATTTCGACGTGGTCTGCCCTTCGGAATACATTATTGAGCGTATGTTGAAGAAGCGCCTGCTTCTGCCTATTGATACTAATTTTGCCCATTCTCCCAACTATATGAAAAATGTGGCTCCGTTCATACGGGAGCAGATTAATAAATTGAGCCAGCCGGGTGAAGAAGCCAGCCGTTATGCGGTATGCTATATGTGGGGAACTGCGGGACTTCTTTATAACCGGGCTTATGTTCCTGATTCGGTCGCTGCATCCTGGGATTGTCTTTGGAATAAGAAGTATGCCGGCAAAATCCTTATGAAGGATAGTTACCGCGACGCTTACGGTACGGCTATCATTTATGCGCACGCCAAGGAACTGGAAGCGGGGAGTGTGACAGTGGAAGAACTGATGAACGACTATTCTCCACAGGCTATGGAGCTTGCGGAAAAATATCTGAAAGCCCTGAAACCGAATATAGCAGGCTGGGAAGCCGATTTCGGCAAGGAGATGATGACGAAGAACAAGGCCTGGCTGAATATGACGTGGAGTGGTGACGCAATATGGGCGATTGAAGAAGCCGATGCAGTAGGTGTGGACTTGGATTATGAAGTTCCGAAGGAAGGAAGTAATATATGGTATGACGGTTGGGTGATTCCGAAATATGCAAGGAATCCGGAAGCAGCCAGCTATTTTATCAATTTCATGTGTCGTCCGGACATTGCTCTGAGAAATATGGATTTCTGCGGATATGTAAGTTCGATTGCTACTCCGGAGATTCTGGAAGAGAAGATAGACACGACACTTACCTATTTTTCCGATTTAAGTTATTTCTTCGGACCGGGTGCTGATAGCATACAGATTGACAAGATACAATATCCCGACCGCAAAGTAGTGGAACGATGCGCTATGATTCGTGACTTCGGCGATAAGACAAAAGAAGTTCTTGATATCTGGTCGCGTATTAAGGGGGATAATTTAGGAGTGGGTATCACTATTCTTATCTTTGTCGTCGTTGCTTTGATGAGCGGCTGGATGATATATAAAAGATGGCAACGTTACAGCCGCCGGAAACAACAAAGGCGCAGAAGCAGAAGAAAAAAGGTAAAGAGGAATTAATTCATTTGCTATATCATAAATCATTTGATACATCATAAAAAATAAAGCCCGGTAAGCAGAACAGTTACCGAGCTTTATTTTTTATGGCGTCATTACCTCCGTTTCATACCGCGAAGTATATCTTTAGTTTCCTTGTCTACACGGAGAGATTCGATAGTTTTCTGCAATGATTTATTATAAGTCCAGTTATCCAGCTTGCTCTGTTTAAGGTACTCCATTGTCTTTTCGGGGAATTTGATGAAACAGATGGATATCATCCAGGCCATAGCCATACGTGCATAATAAGCATCGTGGCTGAAAGTGTCTGCGTGTGCCAGTAATGCGTCGATATGTTCTTCGTCTACATAATGGAAAAGCATCACAATCCCGAAGCGGATTTCGAACTCTTTGGGAGATATGAGGTAAGGCTGGATAAACTGCCATACAGTTTCTTTTCCTTTCTTCACGGCAGTCTTCAGTTCGCCGCAAAAGATATCACATACAGCCCAGTTGTCGATACGTGGAACGAACATGCTTATGTGTTTCATTCGTTCGTCCAGTTCCATTTTAGCTAATCCGATAACCATTCCCTGAAGCATTGTCTCTTCATAAAACTTAGTATCGGTTGCTTCCACAAACATACGCCAGTTATCTCTCTTTGCGATTTCTTTAGCCAATATTCGTAGTTGCGGAATACGTACACCAAGAATATTCCCGATTCCGGGAACCAGGGCAGAATGAAATTCCTGATACTTGGAATCTACCAAATCCTGCAATTCTTTTCGAATGTTTTCTGTTGTAGTCATTTTGTATAGTTGGTTTCTTCACAAAGGTATAAAAAAAAGAGCATGTCTTGCGCGCAGGCATGCTCCATTTTCTTTTTTTCAGCGAAAGGTTTGTATTACTTCTTGACCATGCTGAAAGTGAATGTTGTAACGGGGAAATTGGGGAAATTTACATCTCCGACTTTTACTCCAGTTGCTTTGATAACGAATGTCAGTTTTTTGCCGTCATAAGCATAAACGCCATTCTTTTCAGCTTCAATAGTTACTGTTATAAGATTTTCAGCCGGTTCTTGTCCTTCTTCTTGTACTTGAATCGGTTCGGTGTATTTAATTTCCAGTGGTTCAGGTTTTAGTTGAAGTAAGATGTTAGATTTACCTTCATCAAAGGTCGGTGTATAAGGAATGTTGTAGTTAATATCACCCAAATTTTCGATGATAGCTCCTGCATTTTCTTCACCGACGATGCTTTTAATCAGATCGTCAACCGGAAGTTTCTTAATCATAATCTGATTGTCTTTTACTTCGGCAGTAACTTCGGCTCCTGCCGGTTCTTCTCCCTCTTCTGCATTTGCCTGGGGACTGACGGGGGTGGATTCCGTCAGCATTGTGCCGGAATAATTGCCATCAACATCTTTAAGGGAATATACGGGAATGTCCGAATCGTCGTCACTGCTACATGCAGTAAAAGAAGTGACCATGCTCAGTGTCATTGCCAATAAGACAAAGCGATTAAAACAACAAACTTTTTTCATTTTAGTTAAAGTTTTCATACTGTTTAAATAATTAGATTATTAATTTCAAAATTAAGGTGTACGTACATAGTGTAAATGCTACGATTAATACAATACTGCATGAAGAAGTAAAAAAAGAAAGGTTTCTTTATGCAAGTGTTATAGTGAAGATCCCTGTCGGTGGGATCTTCGGATATATAGCTTCGTATTTGTTTTATTGTTTTTTCATGATAGACTCGCTTGGCGTTATACCAAAATACTCTTTGTATTTATGACGGAAGTTTTTGAGGCTCTTCAATCCGATCATTTCGGGAAGAACATTGACGGAGTATTTCCCGCTTTCCAATAGCTCACGTGCTTTTTCCATACGAATCCGGTAAATCAAGTACTTGGGCGCTTCTCCTGTCAGTGCTTTCCATTTCGTAAAGAAAGCGGTTCTACTCATATATAGTTCTGAGGCGATTTCATCTATTGTCAGATTTTCCTTATCTATATTTCTTAGAATAAACTCCTTTACCTGATTGATAAGGTCGTAATTTTCCTCATCTGAAATTTTGTCTTCCCCAACTTCCAGAAACTTCTTTCCAAATATTCTTTCTAAGAATGATTTTCTGAGGAAACGGTTGTTTCTGATAAGGACATTCATTTCTGTTTTTAAATCTTCGACGTGAAAAGGTATATATAAGAATACGTCAGCCAGGGAGCTTTCCCTTTTGCTGCGTTGTCCTGTATCTATATGTGAGCCATAGAGGATAATAGGGATAACGGATGTTTCTCCTGATGTTTTTAGTCTCGATGATAGTTCATTGCCGTACATTCCATGGAGCATAATGTCGCAAATCACTAAATCCGGATATTCCTCTTTTATACATTCTAAAGCATCCAAACCATTCTCGAAACTTTTTACGATAAAATCCTTTGATAAACGTTCTTCCAGGTACAACCTGAACTCTTTATTGCTGTCAGCGAGGACGACCAACGGTTTAGTGGAATTTCTCTTTTGTGAATCCTTGCCGAATAAAGTATCTGTTCTTTCTTCTGCCGGATTTGACTCGATTTGTATGGCGGTATGTTGGTGAACATTTTCCGGCGAATCTTTTGAAGGGAATTTTAGAGCAATAGTGTGGCTGGAATGGTTAATCAGAATCTTTCCATTGCACATCTTTATCAACCTTTTGCAGAATATATTTTTTGCAAAATTGTATTCGAGTTCTTCTTTTCGTTTGAATAGTTGCCAATTTTTACATTTATAACATTGAAGTATTTTCTTATTTTCGAAATCAGTTATTTTTATTTGCCAGTATTCAGGATTAGAGGTGATTAGCAGGGTAATAGTTTTCTTTTGTTCGGTATGGTCTATGGCATATTTTATAAATTTGTCGATCACCGGAGATATTTTGCTTTGGTCGAACCAGACGCTGGCATAATTAAAGTCTGTTTTAATGTTCAGCCCTACCAAATTGTTGGCAGCATGTGTTTTTAAAGAAGTAATTCTGTTTTTGATAAATGCTCCCAGTTCATATTCCGAGGAATTCAGCTTTTCAGTGTTTGCAAACAATTGCTTTAAATCCATCAATCTGGTTAAATGTATGTTGAGGCAATCTATGTTTTGGATAGCTAGTGATAGCTCTTTTCTGATATTTTCGGGGGAAACGTCATTATATGCTATTTTCAATGGAGTATGAACTAATGTAAGCGGAGTACGAATGCTCTCGAAAGAGTCTATAAAATATTGACTCCCTTCTTTTAGAAGATTTCTTTCTTTCTGTATCGTAATGATATGTGTTATAATCCAATAAATAGAAATACCTCCTGCCAGGAGTATTGAGGTAAAGTTTAATTGATAAAGAATGAGTATTGCTATGGCACTGTAAACGAGGGGTGACGTTTGTAATAAGTATTTCATATTATATTTTTTAGTGACGTCACTCAGATGAAATAGACCCATTTCTTTCATTTCAGAAAAAAGAGGAAATTCACTATCCTAATATTTAACATCATTTTTTGGGAGGGGAAGAAACGGTGAATATCCTCTAAGTAACAATAATTAATTAGTTTTATTGGTTGAATATTATTTTGTCTCCTGTAGATGTGTAGGGGAGCGTATTGTATATTGGGTATTATTGAGGAATGTCTCATTTAATACCATTCTGTATTTCCTCATAATATATAAACTGGAAAGATAATGGAGGTTAGGTTTTTTTATAAGAAGGAATGATTGATATATTTCTACGAAGTAAAAATAATGATAAGTTTTAATAAGTAGATACTGTTGTCAGTTTTGAATGTTGGGATGTTTCTATTTGGTATTAATGATGCGATGAATGGTATGATTGAGTTGTGATTTGTTGGCAATTATGTTTTGCTTGTCGGTATACTTGCAAAAGAGATATACCATTTTTCCATTAAATACATCTCTTTTTTATTAAGACAATAGTAATATTGAATTTTCCTGCTTTTAAATATTTCTTAATGTTTCACTTGGCGCTATGCCGAAGTGTTTCTTGTATTTATTGCGGAAGTTCTTTACATCTTTTAGTTCGACCATTTCAGGTATCTCCTGTATGCGATATTTTCCGCTTTCCAATAGTTCGCGTGCTTTTTCCATACGAATCCTGGTCATGAATTTCCATTTAATGAAAAACTTAGTCCGGCTTATGCCCGTTTCACTGGCAATATGGCTTATCTTTAGTGATTCGTTATCCAATATGAATTTCTTTACCTTGTTGATGAGTTGGTAGTTATCCTCTTCCGGCATTTCTTCGATATCTGTTTCCAGAAACTTTTCTCCGAATATTTTCTGTAAGAATGACTTTCTAAGAAAGCGGTAGTTTTTGATAAGAACAGATATCTCGATTTTTAAGTTTTCGATATTGAATGGCATATACAAGAATGTATCGGCTAAAGAAGCATTTCTTTTATAGTCTTGGTTCATATCAATAGGAGAGCCATATAGGATAATCGGGATAATAGAAGTGTCACAGGAGGTTTTTAATCTTGATTAATGTTTTAAATTTTATTATAAGGAAGGCTTTCCCTCCAAGTAACGATGATTAATTTGATTTATTCTTTTTGTTTTCAGGCATGATGAATCAGTCTAATATGTGAATATTTGAAGAGGGGGCGCTCTGGACTTAAATAGAGTGCTATCGGAACATATCTCAATAGCTGTTTGCTTGTGTTTTATCATATACAAATAATCAACTAATATAAATGTCTTTCCTTCTTATGGATAGGAAATTGTATTTATGAAGTAAAGGTACTAAAAAGTAATAATAAATCAATTGCTTTATTTGTGTAAATGTTAGGCTTACTGCTAATATACACGTTTTCTATGACTAATCGCAAATAAAAGTTGTATAAAATATTTTATTGTTATATATTCTGCTGTATATGGGTGCTGATGATTTAGAGTGTGTGATTTGTGGATGAATTCTAATTGTTAAAATGGAGTGTGAAATATTGGTAATATATTGATGGTATCTTTTTTTCTTTGGTAGTTACTTCCAGTCTGTTACTATTGGCTATATATTAAAATAAGAGTCGTATGATTTTCTCACACGACTCTTGTTTGTAATTTAATATATAGCCTTTGATTGTTTATAACTTTTCAATCTCCTCCGGTGATAGCCCGGTAGCTTTATGGATGGCTGTTATGTCTACTCCTAATGACTTTAAATTATTAGCAATTTCTAATCTTTCTTCCATTTTTCCTTCCATTTTTCCTTCCATTTTTCCTTCCATGCGTCCCTCCATACGCCCTTCTAGTTTTGCTCCATCTAATACATCATTTTGTATCATGATGGCACTAAGGTGCTCGTCGTAGGCATGTCTTTCTTCCTTGGACATATTGTAATAGATAAGTTTCTGGCGTGCTTCTTCCAGACCGGGGGCTGTTGTATCGGGGCGAATGCAACCGGTTTTCAAGTATTCAATCCACTCTTCCAATGGAGTGACGGCCACTTTATCGAATTCATTCACACGAATCAAGAAATACTCCGGAAAGATTTCTGCCGGAATCTTATGGACGATGGCGTCTTTTTCTTTAGTAGTTACTTCCAGTCTGTCTCCTGTATGTACTCCGATAAAGTGGTTTTGTCCATGATACAAATAATCTTCTCCCTTGCCGATATCGAAGTATAGAATACTGATAGAGTATATTTTTTTCACCGCATAGTAGCGTTCTCCTAAAGAAATATGTTCAGTGATTGCTTTTGCCACTCCGTATAAGATACGTTCCAGATAATAGAGCTCCCGTGTATTTTGGATCTCTACAATAATGATTTCGTCTTTACTGTTTCTGGCTTTAATATCTACCCGGTTGAATTTATCATCGATTGTTTGTTGGTTGCTTTCACTTTCCAATATCTCTATGATTTTCACGTTTTCACCGAGAAGGACAGTCAAGAAACCTTCTAATACGCCGAAATTTGCTTTTTGGCGGAGAAGTCTTTTCACAGCCCAGTCAAAGCGTATATATTTGTCTTGTTGTTCCATATCAATTTAATTTTTAGGTTATTGCAAAGCTACGACTTTTTTTTAGATAATGGCTACTCTTTGAGTTTATATTTTTTGTGAATGAATCTGTGCATATTTGGCAAATTCATCAGAAGGCAATTTAAATTATTCCATAGTAGAGAGTTAATTATTAACGCTGTCATATTTTAGTATTCCCTTTTATGTAACTTAAAGTAGGAGTAAAAATGTGGCAGCGTTTTAGGTTGAAAATTTTAGGTAGTTATTATTCTTTGTTTTTTTGTGTCACTTCAATGTCTTCCGGCCAAATAGCTTTAGTATATGCTTTTGCATCATTGCCGTTTTCTGTATAGTCTTTCGCTATATCCCCTTTGCCTTCATTAAACTTTCAATAGGCTTTTAAACCTGTAGTTTGAGGATCGACATCATACATATTCTTGTAAATTTCTTCTTGTGAACGTATTACGTTCCATATGCGTACTTCGCAGATTTCACCATTTAATTGACGAGTCATATTCTCTGGCTCACCATAGGAGTGTCCTATTTTAAACATAAAGTCTTTTCTTCGGTGTCATAAGTCACGGCTACATGATACCATTCGCTTGGTTGCAACAATTTTCCTTCGTTTGCCTTGGGGAATTATATAAAACTTATAATATTTAGTGTCCAGTATTGCATAATTGGTGCTGAGACGCGCGTTGTAATAACCTAATCAACGAAGGATCTACCTGAAAATTAACATCAATATATTGTTCGGCAGGATATGCCAACACAGCAGAAAGCTATTGCTACCCTGTTTGTTTGAGATTATTAAATGTGAAATTAGCTACATTCTTCACTTTGTCGCATCTATATATGGCATTGTCAAAAGGGAATTTTTTATGAAAAAAAGATGAATGAAATAGTGACGCTATCCACTGCGGATGGCGTCACTATATGGGTGGGATAGTGACGGTATCATGATGGGATAGCGTCACTATTTTTAAGTTTGTTTTTTACCAATTTCTTTTCACTGTACGGTAACCATAACCAATGATTACAAGGAAGCAGATGAAGGGTAGAATGAATGAAACATTGACAGCCGGTAACCAGGCTATTTGTTTCAGGTCAATGATACTTGCCTGTAGCGGTGGAAGAACAGAACCTCCCAGGATAGCCATGATAAGGCCTGCAGCTCCAAACTTAGCATCATCTCCCATGCCTTTCAAGGCAATACCATAGATGGTAGGGAACATCAATGACATGCAAGCCGATACTGCTACAAGGCAATACATTCCGAAGATATTTTGAAGGAAGATTACGCCTAAAGTGAAAATACCTCCGAAGATAGCGAGGATCATCAGCAATTTACCAGCATTGAGATAGCGCAGAATGAATGTACAGATGAAACGGCTGATACAAAATATCACCATTGCTATGATATTATATTGTTGTGATAGCACTTCCGCACTTTTCTCGTCCATACCTTGTGACATGAACAAGCGTGTTCCATACTGAATGATGAAAGTCCAGCACATAATTTGCGCGCCTACATAGAAGAATTGAGCAATTACCCCTTCACGATAACGCGTTTGGGTGAAAATGCGTTTCAGTGTAGGAAAGAAATCTATTCTATGATTCTGATCTCCATTTTTCGGCATCTTGACGAATCGTATCAGAAGTAACATAGCCACAATGATAAGTCCGATAATGAGATAAGGAGCAATCAGAACGCTAAGATCACTTTCTTTAATTGCTTGAAATTCACTGTCGTTAAGCAATGCACGGTCTTCGGTACACATCGGATGTAACTTCGCTTGAATGAACTGCATGGCTACATACATTCCGAGAAGTGACCCCATCGGATTGAAAGACTGTGCAAGGTTCAAACGCCGGGTAGCTGTTTCTTCCGTTCCCATGGAAAGAATATACGGATTACAGCTTGTTTCGAGGAAAGACAATCCGCAGGTCAGAATGAAATAAGCAATCAGAAACGGATAATACTCACCCGTCATTTTGGCGGGGAAGAATAAGAATGCTCCGAAAGCATACATACCCAGTCCTAACAAAACACCTGCTTTGTAGGAATATTTGCGGATGAAGATGGCAGCCGGAAAAGCCATTGCAAAGTACCCTCCATAGAAGGCAACTTGTACCAATGCTCCATCGGTGGCACTCATCCGGAAGATTTTAGAGAATGCCTTTACCATCGGATTGGTAATGTCATTGGCAAATCCCCATAACGCAAAACAGGAGGTAATGAGAATAAAAGGTATAAGATAACTGATGCCATCTTTCGAAATGATGGACTGCTTGGTGTGTTTCATGGTTGTTTCTGGTATTTTTTTAAGTATTATACAAATGGAACATTCTTTCCATCGGTTTCCATTTCTCTGCGGAACTCATTCCGGGTGCGGCTTGTTGGAAGATAGCCATATATTCTTCCCACTCTTGTTGGCGGGGAAGGGTGTTCAGGCGTTCCATTGCCGTATCCCAGTCAAAATCAAGGGGAGTTTCGACAATCATAAACAGTCGTGTTCCCAGAATATAAATTTCCATTTCCAGGATGCCAACTTCCCGGATACCGGCAAGGATTTCCGGCCATGCTTCCGCTTGGCTATGTCTTTTCCGATATTCGGCGATTAGTTCCGGAGAATTGCGTAAATCAAGGGTTTGGCAATATCGTTTGACGGGAACGTCATAAGATTGAACCTGATAACCGGTTTTGGATGTTTCCATATACTTTTATTTTTTAGGGTAATATACTTGTGGTGTAACGCTGCGAGTGACAATTTCTCGCAATTCACGAAGATCGGCAATTTCTCCTTTAGCCATTGCCTGCGTCAGAATGTTTCCCATTGCAGTAGCTTCCACCGGACCTGCATAAACAGGAATGCCGAGTTCGTCAGCTGTCAGTTGGTTGAGTAACTTATTTTGTGACCCTCCGCCGATGATATTTAACTGACGGATCGGAGCGGGGAGACAACGGTTGAGCTGTTCCACAGCCTGACGATATTTGAAAGCTAATGACTGGAGTACACATCGTACAGTCTCTGCTTTGCTTTGGGGAACTTGCAAAGCATGACTCCGGCAATAATGAATAAGCGCGTTTTCCATATTTTCCGGATTCATGAATGTGGCGTCGTCTACAGGGATGATTGTATCAATTTTGGCTTCGGCAGCCTGCGGGATGATTATATTATAATCTTGTTCCTCACCACATACTTTCCACTCATTCATCAAGCGTTGCAGAATCCATAATCCTGTTATATTCTGGAGGAAACGGATCTTGCCGTCAACACCTCCTTCATTGGTGAATTGAGCTTTTCTTGCTTCTTCCGTCAGTATAGGTTCGTCCACTTCAACTCCCAGTAGCGACCAAGTGCCGGAACTAAGGAAAGCGATGGGGCTTTCTGTGGCAGGAACTGCGGCTACGGCACTGGCTGTATCGTGTGAACCTACGGCAATAACGTCTACGGCACCCAGTCCGGTTTCGCGTGCGATATCCTCTTTTAGTGTGCCTCTGATTGTTCCGGGAAGAATGATTTTACCGAACAGATGTTCGGGAAGACCTAAGCTATGTATGGTATCGAATGACCAGTTGCGTGATTTGGCGTTGAGTAATTCAGAGGTGGAGGCGATACAATATTCATTATTGGCTACCCCTGTCAGGAAATAACTGAAGAGATCGGGCATGAATAAAAGTTGCCGGGCAACTTCCAACTGTGCATCTTGATTTTGCTTCATGCTGTAAAGTTGAAACAGCGTATTGATAGGCATCACCTGAATACCGGTTTCGGCATAATGTCGATGTTCATCCATGCACTTGAATACTTCTGCCGGCATTCCCTCTGTTCTTGCATCCCGGTAACAGACTGGATTTCCTAATAGGTTTCCATGTTTGTCAATCAGTCCGAAATCCACTCCCCAAGTGTCAATACCAATACCTTTTACGGCATATCCTTTTTGTGCAGCCAGTTTTAGTCCGGTTTTCATATCTTCGAACAGAGCCGGGAAGTCCCAGTAAATATGATTGCCTAGTTTGACCTGCCGGTTGGAGAAGCGGTATATCTCTTCCAATTCCAGCCTGCCGTTAAGAAGAAAGCCGGCGATGATTCGCCCGCTGCCGCCTCCGAAGTCTGCTGCTAAATAAGTATGTTTGATGGTATCTTTCATGGTAATATGCCTGGATATTAGTTGGTTTTCTTTCCTAATACGTAGATTTCCAGGTCTTCAATTTCTGCCGGTGTGAGCACTGAATAATCACCGCCGGATTGAACAATGATGCGACAAGCCATTTCGAAAAAAGTAGCCCGTTCATATACTTGGTCGAAGTCTTTTCCGCACACCACTTGTCCGTGGTTGGTCAGTAAAACCGAGTTATGCTTTTGCATGGCTTCTACCACGGCTTTCGCCAGTTCCGGTGAGCCGGGACGATAATACGGAATCACAGGTATTTCCGAACCTACATGGCAAGGAATTTCTGCTGTTACGTTGAAATTTGCCGGCTTGTTCTTCATGCAGGAGACAGCGGTGGCATATTCCGATTGGAAATGGAGAACGACATTGACGTCCAGACGTTCACGGAGAATACCCAAATGGAATGTACTTTCCATAGAGGGTTTTACACCATTGGCAGGAATGCCGCTGGCAATATGGCAGATTGAAACCTTTTCTTTGCCAAGTGTGGGAACCCAGGAACCCGTACCGGAAATCAATGCTTCTTCGCCGATTCTCCAGGAAAGGTTACCGCTGCTGCAAAGCATTAACTTTGCATCCCCGTAACGATGTGCTTGTGCAATGAACTGTTCAATATGTTCGTTAGTAATCATAGTCTTACTTATTTAAGTCGCTGTAGGGGGCGGGGCTATCCCGACATTTGTTATGTGTCGGGTGGGGGACCCCATCCCTACGAACGGCAAAGTTAAAATATTTATTTATACAGGACGAAAAAAACTTGTTTATTTATAAATAGGACCATAAGTTGCACAAGCTCTGTAATCTGATCCTTCTTTGTCCATGCCGAAAGCATTCCAGGCAGCCGGGCGGAACATCTGATCTTCTTCTACATTGTGCATGCATACCGGGATGCGGAGCATGGAAGCAAGAGTGATTAAGTCCTGGCCGATGTGTCCATAGCTGATGGCGCCATGATTGGCTCCCCAGTTATTCATGACTGAATATACGTCTTTGAAAGCCGGTTTATCACACAAACGGGGCACAAACCAGGTGGTAGGCCATGTCGGGTCTGTACGCATATTGAGTTTCTGATGGATTTCCGGATCAATTTCCACTGTCCAACCTTCTGCGATTTGCAGGACAGGGCCTAAGCCTTTAATCAGGTTGAGGCGCATCATGGTAACAGGCATTCCGCCTTTTGACAGGAAGTTGGACGAGAAGCCACCCCCACGGAAGTAGTCACGGTCTGCCGGATACCAGGTCGTTGCTTTGAGACAGTTCTCTACATCAGCGTCCGTCAGGTTCCATGGTTCTTTCATAACCGGATTGCCTGCTGCGTCTAATGATTGGCCGGAACCGTCGAGAGTCGTTGCGCCGGAATTGATAAGATGAATGATACCATTTGCTGCCAATCCGCTCAATTCTTTGCCGGTTACACGTTTCACGGCTTCAGGACTCCAGTAAGTACGTACGTCGGAGAATATTTGTGCACGGTTGGTCAATAGATGTCCGAACAACATGGCTACACCGTTGCAGGCATCATTTTCGGTAGCTACCACAAATGCTTCACGGATACCATTCCAGTCAAAAGAGGTATTGAGTAAAGCTTCCGGATAGTCACCGTTAGGATAGAAGTCTGTCCATTGGCGTTGTCCCTGGAAACCGGCTGCAATGGCATTGTGTCCCAAAGCCTCTTCCTTGAATCCCATTTCTTTCAATTTGGGATTTCCGGTCATCAAGTCGCGCATGATAATCGTCATCTTTACAATGAATTCCCAATCAGCATCTTTCTGTTCACGGGTTTTACGTTTTTCAGGACGGTTCTTGAAGTCTTCACCTTCGTTTGTCTTGCAATTTTTTTCAGTCCAGGCCATGGCTTTGGCGTATTCTTCGTGGTCATAGATGCCTTCGTCCATTCGACGGATGATTTCTGTGAGGTCTATTGACTCATTACGCATTCCCAAATACTCTTGGAAGAAATCAGGATTAACGATAGAACCGGCGATACCCATAGATACACTACCCATTGACAGGTAAGATTTCCCTCTCATCGTAGCTACTGCCTGTGCAGCACGTGCAAAGCGAAGAATCTTTTCCGATACATCTTCAGGGATTGTGTTGTCGTCCAAATCTTGAACGTCGCGTCCGTAGATACCGAATGCGGGAAGGCCTTTTTGTGCGTGTCCGGCAAGTACGGCAGCAAGGTATACAGCTCCCGGACGTTCTGTGCCGTTGAATCCCCAGACAGCTTTCGGATAATGCGGGTTCATATCCATCGTTTCAGCACCATAGCACCAGCAAGAAGTGACGGTAATGGTAGAGCCGACCCCTTCTCTTTCAAACTTTTCCGCACAAGCGGCACTTTCGGCTACGCGTCCGATCGTGCTATCGGCTATAACACATTCTACCGGACTGCCATCACCGTTTTTCAGGTTGCTGCTGATTAACTCGGCTACTGCTTTTGCTAAATTCATTGTTTTCTCTTCAAGGCTTTCGCGAACGCCACCCTGGCGACCATCGATTGTGGGACGAATCCCGATTTTCGGATACTTTTTCATGGTTTCTATCTATTAAAGGATTAATTAATATCTGTGCTGAACTGTGCTGATATATTCGCAAAAAAAATTAAAGTGACTTTCGAAGCCTTACTTCCGTTGGTAAGAACTTCTGAACCGGTACATTATTAAGAACGAAATTGGCCGCTTCGTTTCCCATCATTTCCCAATCAATACTCAATGAGGTTATTCCTTCGTCAATCACTTCGTAGGAAGGAATATCATTATACGCTAACAGACCGAAATCTTTTCCGCATTTCAGCCCTTCCAATCTTCCTTGTTTCACCACTTTTACTACATCTTGTTGCTTGATGGCGATATAGGCAACTCCCTTACGTACGATCAGATTCTCAATATCCTCCTGTATTTCACAGAGGAATCCTTGCTCCTGACAGAAACGGGTAAAATACACCTTACTGCTTTGGGGATGTTTCAGGCTTTTGGGAAACAAAAAAACGAGCTGATGATAGTTCTTCAATCTTTCCTTGAGCAGATTCAATGCCTGATAGAAAAATTCATCAAAATCCTGGCAGATATATGAATACTTTTCTTTTTCGAATTTGCCGAAATCAAGGAGTAGTAATCTTGAAGGATTAATTTTATTGAGAACAGTGCTGAATTTTTCGTTATCGAAATTCATCACGATGTATTTGTTGTATTTTCCGATGGATTCCCGGAGGATCGTATTGAACAACCGTTCGTTGTATTGATGAAACAATAAGTCTACCTTATAGTTGATAGGCAGATGTCTGACGAAACTGTTATATAAGGCTTCTTTGAAAGGAGTATATTGGTCGAGCAGCAATAAGACATTGGTCACCTGGCTCGTCACATAATAACCCTTGCCGGGAGTGGAGTCGATCAAGCCTCGTTCGCGTAAATCAAGGAAAGCCTTGAAAACGGTGTCGCGTGATACTCCGTATTGAGCACTCAACTGATTGATGGAAGGCAAAGAATCTCCTTCAAGAAATTCTTTTCTGGAAATCGCCTGGCTAAGTGCGTCCGCTAGTTGCGTAACCTTGCTTGCCTGTTGTCCGAATGTTGCCTTTTTATCAATTCGTTTCATATTCGAAAAATAAATAACACTATGCTGAACTATGCTGATGCAAAGAAAGGCATTTTATTCTGAACGGAATAAATAATTTGATATGTTTTATAGCAGAAAACAATAAAAAAATCCCCTCCGGCGGACCGGAGAGGATTTATAGCTTTTCCTGATTTCTTGTTCGGAATCTGCTGAAATTTATTCAGCAGCAGCTTCTGTTGCAGGAGCTTCTTCAGCCGGAGCTGCGGCAGCTTCTTCTGCAGGTGCTTCAGCAGCAGCTTTTTCGGCAGCTTCAGCAGCTTTCTTTTCAGCGAGTGCTTTTGCTTTCACTTCGTTGATCTTCTTTTCTGCTTCCAGACGTGCTTTTGCTTCAGCTTTCTTAGCTTCGTCTTGTTTAGCCTTCAAAGTAGCCAAACCTGACTGTTTGTTGTTTTTCCAAGCTTCGAATTTAGCTTCAGCTTCT
>ERZ835880.1157-NODE-1157-length-23070-cov-3.097111_pt1 | contig 23070 bp, 17 predicted proteins | sample MGYA00519944_ERZ835880 | MGnify/ENA primary metagenome ERZ835880 (study PRJEB31850, sample SAMEA3708787) | human gut metagenome | biome: human gut; feature: human-associated habitat; material: faeces | place: China | collected 2014 ... | reverse complement strand
GTCTACTGCCGCTGACAGGATCGGACCTGCTGCGATTTCCGGTGGGACTCGTTGCAGGAATACGAAAAGCTTTCAAACTCGCCCTCAATATCCACTTCGCCCTTTTCCAACGTCAGACGGCTCACATGCAGCGCCTTCCCACGCACCGTCAGAAGCCCCATGTTTGTATCGAGAATCATCTGGTTCTCATCAAATGACACCACATCCTGGATCCCCGTCACACTCCCCTTTTCCCGGTTCAGAAGCTCCAGCTTGTGAGGTCTGGCATCCAATTTTTCTTCCATGCAAAAAACCTCCCAATTTATCTAACTTATAGCCTATAGCTGCCTATTGTTAAATATATTGGGAGGTTTTCAGGTTTATGAATGATTATCTGGTCGGTTCCCAGACACCGTCTGCATTTACATAATAGCCGTCCGGTGTCCACTCAGCCATATAAAGAGAGCCGTATGGACGCCCTGCGCCCTCCATGTAAACCCAGGTTTTTAATGTTTCATCATACGCCCAGGTCGGCTGCGGTGCATACGGATTTAAGTATACATATCCTAAATCCGGAATCAGCTGCCACTCCGTCAGCATCTCTCCTGTTGCCGGATCCAGATAATACCATCTGCCGTCCTGCGGATCCAGATACCAGCCCGTCCGCATGCCTGTGTTTTCATCCACATAGTACCATTCGCCCGCGCTGTAATCATAGACCCAGCCCGTCCGGATATATCCGTCGGCTCCAAACGCCCACCATGCGCCCCGGAGCTGTTTCCACACAACCTGTTCAACCTGCCTGCCGGTCGCCGGATCCAGAACCAGGCTTCCGGACAGATATGTACCATTTGACAGGCGGTAACGCCATCCGGTGCTCTCTTTTACCCATGTGCTGGTACTTCTGTCGCGGCCGGAAGTGGTCGTTCCCTGCGGATTGCCTGGGGTCGATGGATTCGGGTTCGACGGGTTGGGTTTCGTCGGATTGGACGGGTCAGACGATGCTTTCTTTGTCTGGACCGTTACCGCCTCGCTGGCTGCGGATGCCGTCGTATTGACACCTTCTTTGAGTCTCACATAGAAATTGTAAGTCGTTTCCGGTGTCAGCCCGGTAAATACCGGTGAATCCTGCCATTCTCCCTGATCCGCGCAGTATTCCAGTTCATATCCTGCCGGAATCGCGGTTCCATCCACAAATGCAGACGGTGCTTTCAGGGTCACGCTGGTGTCTGTCCACGCTGCTGCCTCCGGTGCTTTCGGGGTCTTTGTTCCTATTTTTTTGATCGTCAGGCGCACTGTAATCGGATCACTCATATAACTTACGTTGCTGTCCGGGATCTTAATCCTACAGGAATACGTTCCCGCATTGGTCGGCGGTATCATGCTGGAATAAACGGTTCCGTTCACACCTTCATAGTGCACCTCATACTGACCCTGAAACTGTTTCGAAAGATCCTGTCCACCTATCGTTGCCTGAATTCCATCCCCCACAGACTTCGGCGTTCCATCGTAATCAACCTCTTTATCCGTACCATTCAGTGTAACCTTATCTTTGTCCCCAAAATACACATGTGTCTCAACATCCTGCGCCGGCATCCTAAAGGAAGCGGTCCATTTGCCGCTGGATTCGGTAAATTTCGGCGGGTAAACAACTATAAGTAAACCACCGCTGTATGTAAAGCATGCATTCTTGTTCTGCATCCCCTTCATCCGCTCAACACCTGCATCTGTCAGGGTCGCCGTTACCAGCTCCCCGGCTTTTGCCTGAGTCTTGTCCAGCGTATAATAAGAACTGCTTTCCGGCTTCTGCGTAATTGAAAATACTGCATTCGGATCATCCTGAACCTCGATATCCACAACTACCATACCCGGTCCCTCTAGGTATACATAGAGAGTCGGGAGACCGGTTGTATTATCTTTTTCGATGTAATAATCGCCGTTCTTTTTAAGTTCTGCTCTACTATTTACCTTTTTCGGTGTAACTGGATCTTTCTTATACAGCGACATTGATTTTATATTAAATTCTTTAAACCGCTTGCCACTGATAATCTTTGTTACTTTCAGAGAGCCAATATGATCCGCTCCACTCCACTCTTTTGTTTCAAAGGCTGCCGTTGTTCCCCATGTACCCCACTCCTGTCCTACGAACCAGGTATACTGGTACGCGTTCATATTTTCCGCATAGGAAACCTGTACAGAGGCATCTGAACACGGCATCGTAAAGCAATACACCGTCGGATTCTCCAGATTGCAGATTGCCGCATCCACCTGTGAATCATTCCCATCGGTAATTGTTACCTGGTGTACGACATCTCCCGAATCCAGACCCGTAAATGCAAGGTAAACTGTTTCTCCGGCTTTCCGTGGAAATGTAAATGTACCAGCTTCACTACCTGTCGTAGAAATCGGATTTTTCCCACTTATTGCATCTTCCCGGGATGCATAGGCTTTCACGACTGCATTCTGGGAGTTTATCATATTCTTCTCCCGTTCTACTGTAACTGTGTGCTCTGCCGTATCAACTGTCAGCTGGCATGTTGCCTCCTTGGAAGGATCCGCCGCGCTGGTGGCTGTGATCGTATAGGTTCCCGCTTCTGCCACATCCGCAGCAGTTACCAGTCCGTCCTCTACCTTGACTGCCGGATTACTGCTTTTCCACTCCACATCTCTGGACGCTCCGTTTTCCACATCGACGGTCGCAGTGAGCCGGACGCTTCCTCTCGGGTAAATCGTCTCATTGGTCTTATCCAGCGTAATTCCGGTAACCGAAGGTGTCAGATCCAGCGTCAGATCCGGACGTAAAGTCTGGTTTTTCAGAATCGGGAAGGCATACCCGCCGGTTGAATCCATCATCCAGATAGAATCAAAATCCCAGCCCAGACCTTTATAAAATTCCGAATTTTTCAGTTCTGCCGCCGTTGCGTCCGCTCCATATAGCTTGTCTGCCCCCATCGTATCCGGATCCGGGGTCAAAATCGTTCCATCTGATTTTCTCGCAACTGTGCCGGCAAAGCCGTAGTTATCCCGGTAATTTCCCGTTCTTCCGCCAATCCGGTTGAGCAATCGCATCTCCGGGAAAATGCTGACACAAGAGGAAATCGAACCGTTGGCGGAAATGCCCGCTACGGATGCGCCAATGGGATTTTTGGGCAGAGCTTCGCCTGCCGCGTAGCTGTGGGAGATCTTTACTTTACTGTCATTTCCGCATCCTACCAGTCCGCCAATAGAATTTCCCGCTTCAACGTCCATATCCACAACTGCATAGCTGTTGTCAATTGTTGTACTTCCACCGGTCCAACCGACCAAACCACCTGCAAAGCCACTGCTGGCGGTTCCCTTGATTTCAGCATCTGCATAGCAGGACTTAATATTTACCGAATAATTATACTTCCCCCTTACATTTCCAATCAAACCACCTGCCGATTCAATCTTATTCGTTCCATCTGCAGTTTCGATTGTTCCACTGACGTAACAATTTTCTACCGTCAGAGAACCATATACATCACCAACCAGGATGCCGACTCTCGCCCCATCGCGGGAAGCTTTAACCACCGCATTTTCTATGGTCAGATTCTTAATTTCACAATTCGAAGAAATTGCTCGAAACAATCCCACATAAACTTCGCCGACCGCATTCAAGCCTCGAATCATATGTCCGCATCCATCAAATTCAGCTCCGGCATTAGGAATCGAAGTAAACTCGTGACCGCCCATATCAATATCGCACATCAGTTTCGCTTTCCAGTTTGAAATCTTCGTATCTCTAAAATACGCAAGCTCTGCCCCTGTACTAATTTGATAATAACCATGTTCGTCTTTGGTCGGTTCCACAGCCGTTATTCCATCCCACTGATCCTGCACCCATACCGCCTTAAATGCTACATTTCTATTTGGCATTGTATAATCTGCACCGCTGGCATATGTAGTACTTCCGTCACTCCAGCCTTTAAAATTCATGCCATATACCTTAAAGGTATTCTCCGGAAGCGTAATCACAGTTCCGGCTGCGGCATTTCCCAGGGTCGGCGCATCTCCCTGTGAATCCTGGCGTCCGGATGCAAAGGTAATTGCATACTTCGCCGCGATTGGAAGATTTATTTCGATTGTTTCTGTTGACGCGCCCTCAGAGGTATCGCTCAAAACAATCATTCCCGTGATACTTCCGTTTTGTCCCGGTTCTTTGCCATCCGTTGCTGGTGTTAGATGGAACCCTTCTTCAGCGGACCAGTCCGCATGAATTTTTTGATTTGTGATAACGTTCTGTACAACCTGCAAAATTTCATTCGCTGTTGTCGCATTTGTCACTGTCATCGCCTGCAGCGCTGCCCGTGCCGCTGTTTTGACATCCTCTAAGGTCTGCTCTGAAAATTCATAATTTCCACTCTTCGTCTCCTCGCTGTCACCATAGGTTGAACCATCTCCCGTTGCTTGAACTCCAAACGTATAGATTCCGCCCTCTGCAATCTGGGCGGTAAAATCGTAACCGGTTTCACCCGCCCCAAGTGTAACCGGAACCCCCAGTGCTGAACCATCCTTATAGAGCTGTACTTTATAGCCCGATGCATACGCAACCGAACTCCAGACGGCCTTTCCTTTTACTGTCTCATCCCATTTGGCATCCGCAGGCGCCGCAAGCTGAACAAGATTCACCTCTTTTTTCAGCACAATTGAACCAATCGAACTTCCCTTGTAATGGACATATAAGGTTATTTTATTCGTATTGCCAAGATTCAGCGATTTAGCAAATTGAATCTTTATACCGCTTTCATTTTCTGTATTGTCCACTCCAAGAATTGTAACTCCGTCATACTCCGTTCCATCTTCCTCGGATGAAAGTTTAAAATCCCCCGCCTGTAAATCTTCATTTCCGGTATACGTAAGCGCAATTTTTCCATCTGCCGTGACAGTGTCCGCATCGGTTGTCTGGAAAGTTCCTGTCACAGTTTGTCCCGAAAGCATGGAAACCGGGTTTGTTTCCATGGTGAAATTAAGAGCTTCTGAATCCGAAATCGTAACTTTTTTCTTAACCGTAAGATATCCGGTCTTTTTGATTGTTACGTCATATTCTCCGTTGGCAAGATCTATGCTAAAGGTTCCATCTGAACCTGTTGTCGCCTTTTTCTCGCTGCTGCCCTTCTTAAAAGTAATCTCCGCGTCTGCGATTCCGGTTTCTCCAGACTTTACTGAGCCTGTTTTTGTCTCGGTTGCCTCAAGATAATCTGGTATGTCTGTTCCAGAGAATATCTCTACTTCTTTATTATCATTACTTCTCTCCATCTTTAGCGTTGGAAGCTGCTTATCATAAAATTTCCAGTTTTCCGTATCACTTCCCCAGCCAATCGTATTTTTCCAGAAATCGGTTGTTAAAAGGTCTGTTTTGGAAACACGCTCGCCACGATGCGACTTTGGCCAATCTTTATAATTTTTATCATTATCTTTATCAAGAAGGATTTCACCACATTTAACCCTCATATCCTGATAGGCGAAATTTTGTCCATCGTTTACATAAGCCTTATCGTTGTCATAACCAAAAATTCGATCTACAAAGTATTTCGATTTTTTTGTGGAAACCTCTTCTTGCAATGCTGCGCTATTGTTAATTGTGACCGTTCGGTTTGGTCCACCAACCAATCCACCTGCACCTTGACCATTTTCATTTGAGACAGTTCCCATTGCAATACATTTTTTGATTGTTACCGCATTATTCCAACTAACAGAACCGATCAAACCTCCTGCCAGAAATTTTCCTTTACTTGTGATATTTGCATTAACAACACAATTTTCAATCGTCAGGGGAGCTTCTTGGGCATTTTGAGCCGCCCCAATTAATCCACCTGCTGCACCATTATTACTTCCTGTCGCTGTGATACTACCGCTAATATAACAATTCTCAATTGTTGCTTTATCTCCTACCGTCTGAGCAATCGCTCCTTGATTTTCATTTCCATCAATCTCTACATCTGGTAAAATTAAATTTTTCACTGTACCATTCGCGACACTGAATAATGGTTTTGTGAGATTCTCTATCGGATATCCATTCCCATCAAATGTCTTGTCATGTAATTTAAGCGGTATCTTCCGGCTCTCCTCTTTAATTTGACTAAAATCAATTTTTCCCTCTAATCGAATACATCCCTGCAAATTACCAGAATTACAATATGGACGACTTGTTGTAATGGTTTCCCAATCTTCTTCATTTTTTATCTGCCACGGATCTTCTTCCGTTCCCTGCCCTTCTATCCTACCACTATACAGCGCAATCCCCGCGTCTCCCACCTGCACATGGATCTCCGGCAAAGCAGTGTCTTCCGGTATCTCTTCGCTTTCCGGAATCACCGGAATATAGGTATAGATCGCCCCATTGTATTCTTCATTGGCTTTATCGTAGCCCTCCCAGGTCTTTTCTTCAGTTTCTTCTGGTTCACCGTCCTCATCGAAGCGGTCAAAATAGTCCTCCGGTGCCAGTCCGCCCCGAAATTCAGAATAGTCGCTGTTTTCCGCATCCAGTTTCCACGTGATACCCGACAAAGTCCGCTCGGTGGTTTCTTCTCCCATCGTCTCACGCACGGTGAGAGTCTCCGGGAACCGGATGTCGGATTCTTTGCTTCCAAGCGGGAGAATCTGATCGGTGATCGATTCTTCCAACGGTGCAAATTCCAGCGATGTTTTCACCTGCTCTTCTTCCAGGACCGTGATCTGGATCACCGGAAGTTCGTCCTCATCTACCTCATAATTGCTGCTTTTCAGCTCTGCACGGAACAGGTAGATACCCGGATTTTCTCCATCATAACGGGATGCCTGGCTCTCTTCTGCATCCAGAACCCAGCGCACCTTTACTTTTCGCCAGAAACCTTCCTTTTCGTCAATCTCTTCCTCGGTCTTCTCATCCGTCTTGACATCTTCCTTCGGTTCATCCGTTTTTCCGTTCGAAGAACTGCCATTTTCATTCAAATCTGCATTTCCACCCGAAGAACCGGAATCTGCCTTACCGGAATCGTCTTTCTCATCGGATTCACCGTTCCCCGGATTTGCATTTTCATCCTGAGAGTCCCCATTTTCCGCCGAATTTCCATCTTTCCCAGAATCTCCCTGTTCACCTGAACCGGATTCCGCTTTCTCTAAGCCCTCTCCACCTTCGCTTTTGTCTTTGCTATTCTCTCCGGCATCTTTTCCTCCGGCATCTTTTCCTTCAGTATCTTCTTTTTCTCCATTCTCTTCACTGTCTGTCTTTTCCAGCACGGCATCATCATCTGTGCGGTTGGCAAACGCAGCTACATTCTCATCGTTCCCTGCGTCAGGCACATCTTCATTTTGCCCCCCCCCCGCTGACAAAAACGTCTATGCTGTCCGGCATCTCCAGCTCCTGATACCGGGTGCCATAGGGAACTTTCTGATACAGAACCTGTTCCGATAAACTCTCGATCTCCCGGATCTGATAAAAATTCGTGTTCGCATAAACTCTCGGCACAGAACCATATGAACTGCACGTTATCACTACCACCATTCCTGCTGCCAGGATTCTTCTTTTTCTCCTTCTCATACGCTTTTTCCTCTCATTCTCGAAATGTTGATTATCCGTCATAAAGTGTGTATACACAAATGAGTCGTCACTATATTTATATTATAATAATCAACTCTCACAAATTCAAGACAGAAGCTGTTCTTTTAAGCGCATAAAGAAAAACGAGACGACCAAAGTCGTCTCGTAAAAGTCTAACTTTGAGGGGTCACCTCATTCTCTTGACTTCTTTTTTTATTTCCGTTCTTTATATCATTGTTTTCCCAGGTTCTCCGGGGTTCTGCACCATGTCAGGAGCATTCCTTTTAAAAATTCCAGTTCCTGCGTGTGGTCTTCCTTGTGATCGTCCGCCCACACAATTCCCTGTGCATAGCGCTCAGCCACCGCCAGCATCGCAATCGCAACGCTTGTAAATAACTGCTGCTCCGGGATATCGGTCCGGATGCTTTTATCGCTCCTCGCCTGCTCATAGAACTTATGATACAGCGCTCCTGCCGGCTTCAAAACATCCAGATGTTCAGCCAGCGCTTCCCCCTTGACTTTCTCCCGGGAGATAAAGTTTTTATAGTTATTACTGAACCGGAGTATTTCCGGGCGTTCCCGGTAAATCCGGATGATCTGGTCCGTATAAAACTCAATGTACTGATACGCCGTGAATGATTCAAATATCTCCGGTCCCTTTTCTTCCAGAATCTCCTTCCAGAGATCGCCCCAGATTTTTCCGCTGATCGCTATCACAAGCTTGACCTTCGTCTGATAATAGTTATATAGGGTCGCAACGCCCACTTCCGCAGCGTCCGCCACCCTCTGTAAACTGACATTCTCGATCCCATATTGCGAAAACAGCCTGAATCCAGCTTCCATCAGCTGTTCTTTCCGGCGCATCGCCTCTTTTTCATCCCGCTCTATATTTCTTGGCATTTCGTCCTCCGCGCCTTTTACTGACGTCTCTTGGATTTTTACAGGTATTCAAACATTTCTTTGGCATCTTCCTTGCGGATGGTCTCCTGTACGCTTGTAATGCGGACCTTCACCGATTTATTGCCGAAGGCAATTTCAATCACATCCCCAACCTTGACCTCCGCGCTGGCTCTTGCCACTTTATCATTCAGCATCACTCGTCCGCTGTCACACGCTTCATTGGCTACGGTTCTTCTCTTGATGATGCGGGACACTTTCAAATACTTATCTAGCCTCATATTTTTCCTTTCCATAGCCCCTTGCAGGGCACTTTCATCCTGGCGGAATCCCTTCGCTCCTATAATACTAAAGCCCTCCATGATATTTTATCACGAAGGGCTGTCTGTCACACATATATGTCTGAGATAATTATGCGTTTACCATATCCTTTAATGCTTTACCAGCTTTGAACTTCGGAGTCTTGGAAGCTGCGATCGGCATGGTCTCGCCGGTCTTCGGGTTTCTTCCCTCTCTAGCTGCTCTCTCAGCTACCTCAAAAGTACCAAAGCCAACCAGCTGAATCTTTCCGCCCTTAACCAGTTCCTCGGATACTGCATCTGTGAAAGCCTTGATTGCCTTCTCTGCGTCTTTCTTGGAAAGCTCTGCTTTCTCAGCTACAACTGCGATTAATTCTGTCTTGTTCATCGTATATTCCTCCTAGCTTATATCTTTGCACATGAATCCTCTTAGTTTTCTTCGTACATGCCCGCAAATCTTACTTTACATTTATATACATTTCTCCTTGCTTTGTCAAGGTTTTTTGCACTTTTCCTCACATTCCGAACCGACAATCGTTACGACTCGCAAATAGGAATTTTCTAAACTGAAAATTCCGTACGATGCCGTTTAGGCAGCAGATTTTTCCGATTTTAAATGCGAAGCATCGCCAAAATCATAGTTTGAAGCACACGCAAGCACTTCACACTGTGATTTTTTGGTGAAAACCCGTGTAGTATCTGTGAAATCCCTTGTGCTTTTATATCATTTCCGATATACCTCCATCTTATTCAGCATACTTCTCTTTTCCGATCATGTTTTCTATCGTTTTTGCATGCTTTTCTCCGTCTTTCAGAATATTGTTTTTACAGGCTTTCGTCAACCTTTTCGTTACAGTTACACTGTCTTCTTTACTTGCCTGAATCCCATTCTTATGGTAAGATCAAATAATGTATATCCGGTCTATTACGGCAAACATATAGAAAGGCTGAAAATTATTATGAAAAAGCAAAAACTATCTTCCCTTCTGCCTATCGCTGTATTTCTGATCTTTTATCTGGGGCTAGGAATCTGGTCAGAATATATCATGAAGATCCCGATGGGCTTTTACAACATTCCGATTGTTGTCGCATTTATGCTTGCGATCCTGACGGCCTGTTTCCAGAACCGTTCTCTTTCCTTTGACCGGAAACTGGAGCTGATGGGGCAAGGCATCGGAGATAAGAACATCATCACCATGCTTCTCATCTTCCTGACAGCCGGAACCTTTGTCGGTGTCGTAGGACGAAGCAGTGCTGAAAGCGTTGCTTATCTGATGCTGTCTCTTATCCCGGCCCGTTTTTCCGTTGCTGTTCTCTTTGTGGTAGCGTGCTTTGTCTCTACCTCCATGGGAACCTCCGTTGGAACCATCACCCTGATCGTTCCGATTGCCGCTGCCGTATCTGAGACCTCTGGTTTCTCTCTGGCCCTTTGCGTCGCATCTGTCATCGGCGGTGCCATGTTTGGAGATAATCTCTCTTTCATCTCCGATACAACCATCGCAGCCTGCAACGGTCAGGGATGTGCTATGAAGGATAAATTCCGTGAGAACTTCGGCATCGCACTTCCGGCTGCCATCGCTTCCCTGGCACTTATCCTGGTCGTTTCCTTCCATCAGGATCCGGGAGCTGCCATCATAAAACCATACAACCTGATTCAGCTGATCCCCTATCTTCTGGTATTAGCAGGCGGCATTGCCGGTATTCAGGTATTTGTCGTTCTGTTAGTCGGAATCGTATCCGGTGCCATCATTATGCTGGGCTCCGGCCAGACTACTCCCTGGGAAATGCTTACCAACATGGGTTCCGGCACTTCCGGCATGTTTGAGACCAGTATGGTTGCCATCTTAGTTGCAGCTATGTGCGCACTGATCCGTGAAAACGGTGGCTTCGATGTTCTTCTTAACGTTATTCATCGCATCTTCCGCGGAAAACGCGGCGGTCAGTTTGGTGTCGGCCTTTTAGTTACCCTGCTGGATATCGCAACTGCCAATAACACAGTAGCTATCGTTATGGCCAACCCTATTGCAAAGGAAATTTCTGAAGATTATGGCATCAGTGCCAGAAAGACAGCCTCCCTTCTGGATACCTTTTCCTGTATCTCCCAGGGAATCCTGCCTTACGGTGCTCAGATGCTGGTAGCATTATCGGCGGTTCATGAGCTGGGCTATGAACTGTCTGCCTTTGAGGTCATGCCGCTTCTGTTCTATCCAAGCATGCTGTTTATCAGTTCTTTAATCTGTATCTTTCTGCTTCCAGAGCGCGGAGACCGTGTCAAAGCAAAAAAATAACAGCGGAACCCTTTCCACTGCACACATAAAAAGCTAAACATAAGAAGAGCTGTCCGACTTTCTCGTCATCAGACAGCTCTTTTATGAAATATCTCGAAGTTTCACTATATAACCTCTCTTTCTTAATTTTAACAAAAAAGGGGCGTGTTCACAATTTATTTACTCATGCGTTTGTCGTGCGCCTTGCTGTGTTTTTTCTGTGAAAAATCATGGAGTATCTGTGAACTTCCTTGCGCTTTCGTCTGTTTTTCGATATATCTGTTATATCGAATACCAGTTTTTATCAAATACAGGACTATCAAAAACAGGATCGATGGACAACCGCCCAGGAGTTTTATCTCTCTTTACGTTTTCCATCGATCCCGTCTTCTTTTTTCTCTCACCGCCTGTTTCCAGGCATATTTATCTCATTTATCTTTTTTATCCTTCCATCTGACGTCCCAGAAATCCGGCTGCCGTCGCCGCCAGCTTCATCTCCGCCCCTCCAAGCGCCTGCTTTGCCTCCCGGCTGAGGAGAATCACCGCCCCGATCGCATCGCCCTCGCTCAAAATCGGCACAATCACCTCGGCGCTGCTCTCCTCCATCTCATCCGAGGTAATCGGGATAAATGCTTTTTCTCCCCGCGCCGCACAGATATTCTGACGTTCGGAGACTGCCAGCTCCAGCGCCCGGCTGATCGTCTTCTGGTAATATTCCTTCTTTGGTCCCCCGGATACCGCGATGATCTGATCCCGGTCCGCGATGCAGACCATCAGCCCCGTGGACTGCGCCATCGCCTCCGCGTACTGCACGGCAAATGCCGCCAGCTCCACCATCGGTGAATATTTTTTCAATATGATTTCGCCCTCGCGGTCCGTGAATATCTCAAGCGGCGTCCCTTCCCGAAGGCGCAGCGTCCGGCGTATCTCTTTCGGGATGACAACGCGACCCAGATCATCGATTCTTCTCACAATTCCTGTAGCTTTCATGATTCTTCCTCCTGCATACCACGTTTGCCATATCGTGTGTCTTATGGGTAGTATGTGGAAATGCAGGCGGATTATACATCTGAAATGGTTCGTCCCAATTTTAGGACTGAAAATTTTTATATTTTTTATTCCTGCCGTTTCTTCGGATTCGGATTGATCGCCACACCGCGGTTGATGTCGCCCTGTAAATTCTTGCCGAACTGGTAATCATTACCCGGAAGAATCACGTTGAGCAGAACGCCCGCAATCGCTGCGATCGCAAGACCTGTCAGAGTAACCGAAGTTCCTGCCGCCTCAAAGGTCAGACCGTCGGAGAATCCCAGCCCGCAGACCAGAATTACCGCAGCGATTACCAGATTCCGGGATTTGGTTAAATCCACCTGGTTTTCGACCACGTTGCGGACACCGATCGCGGAGATCATACCGTATAGCATGAAACTAACGCCGCCGATGATAGCAGACGGCATCGAACCGATGACCTCTGCCATCTTCGGAATAAAGCTCAGAATCACAGCAAAGACAGCTGCAATCCGGATGACACGCGGGTCATGAACACGGCTTAATTCCAGAACGCCCGTATTTTCACCGTAAGTCGTATTGGCAGGACCGCCAACGAGTGCCGACAGAGATGTTGCGATACCATCGCCGACCAGCGTCCGGTGCAGTCCCGGATCCGCAAGGAAATTTTCTCCGACCGTCGCGGAGATCGCCGACATATCGCCGATATGTTCCATCATCGTCGCAAGCGCGATCGGCGCCATTACCATGACCGCCGTCGGGTCAAATTTGCACAGCTGGAACGGAGGAAGTCCGACCCAGGAAGCCGTCGCTACCTCTGAGAAATTCAGGATCGCACTTCCGTCCGGGTTTGTCATTCCCATCATCTGGAAAACTGCCGCCGCTGCATAGGAGATCACAACGCCCATCAGAATCGGAATGATCTTGAACATTCCCTTGCCCCAGATATTAAAAATGATGATGGTTCCCAGCGCAATCAACGCAATCAGCCAGTTTGTCGATGCGTTGGCAATTGCGGACGGCGCCAGCGAAAGACCGATACATATGATGATCGGACCTGTCACAACCGGCGGCAGATAGTGCATGACACGCTCCACGCCTGCCAGCTTGATGATCAGCGCCAGAATCAGGTACAGCGCACCAGCTACCACGATACCACCGCAGGCATATGGCAATTTCTCGCCCATCGTCATATCTGCAAAAATACCGCTGTCCAAATTTGCCACCGTCGCAAATCCACCGAGGAATGCGAATGAGGAACCAAGGAATGCCGGGACTTTTAACTTAGAGCAGGCATGGAAAAACAGTGTTCCCAGACCCGCACACATCAGCGTTACCTGAATCGAAAGTCCCTTTCCCTCAAAATAGGTATTGACCAGAATCGGCACCAGGATCGTTGCGCCGAACATCGCGAACATATGCTGCAAACCTAAAAGCAGCATCTTCGGCAGACCCAGTGTTCTGGCATCTTTAATGACCATGTTGTTTTCATTCATTTTAGATAGATACCTCCAACAATTCCCTTCATTTTGTAATGTATATAATTTTCATTCTCCAGAATATCCTTTTTGACTTCATTCGTCAACCTTTCTGCCGCGCTTGCTTCGATTTTCTGTAAACAAAACAAAGAATGTGCCTTTTTGTGTAATGGGGAATTCCAAGGAATTTCCTATTGCACAAAAAAAGAGCTGTCCGACTTTCTCGTCATCAGACAGCTCTTTTATGAAATATCCCGAAGTTTCACTATATAACCTCTCTTTCTTTTATATTTTGTTTTAAATGTGCTATGGACCTCTTCCTTTCATATGAATCTCCTCCTTTGATTACATGTATCTATGTAAACTCTTTTAGAGATTGTATGATGATGGATTCCATCGATACCGATTTTTATCTTTTTATTTATTGGATAAATTCGGTTTTTAAAACCATGATCATGTTTTTTAGTAACTAACTATCCCATTGGACCGTCCTCCTTGTTCCTTATTTCGTCCTAGAAACTATGGTAACCGTTTGTTGGGGTTATCTCTGTTTCTTTTGATGGTTTTATTCTACTAGATAATTTTCATTTTGTCAAGCATTATTTCTAATTATTTTCCATATTTTTCTTTATTTATCTGATTATATTTTTGTAATTGTTGTGTATTTCTGTTTTATTTGTTCTGTTTCTAACTATTATTGCACTTTGCGATCGCGTTTTCTTGTGTTTTTTGTTTTATAGGACGCAATTTCCTGTAAAATGAAGAAAGTCCCATGAACAAATCATGTGTCTTGACACATCCGGGCTTCTCGCGCGGCCGCTTGCGGCATGTTTCTTCTTCGCGTGAGTACGCATCCCGCAGAGCGTTTTGTCATAGGTCGAAGCCTCCTATGACAAAAAAAGAACCACCCCAAAAGAGTATACAGATACTGCACTACCTCTTCTGGAAATGGTTCTATTTTCTTCTATCTTCCCTAGTGGAACTGGAACACGATTCCGGCCACAGCCGCCACCACGATGTAGAAGATCGGGTGCTTTTTCCATTTGACTAAGCCGTACCAGATCGCAAGCGACAGTACGATCGCTTTCCAGTTGATGATGGAAAACAGCTCGGAAAACGCCAGGCTGCCATCCTCGCCGACATGGAGGAACGCTATCTTTGCCACGCCGATACCGGCTGCCGCAATCAGGGCGGTAGATGCCGCGCGCAGACCATAGAGGGCATTCTGTACGATCGAAGAGGATTTAAACTTATCGAGAATCTTCGAGATAATCACAATGATGATGACCGACGGAAGCACCAGTGAGAGTGGCGCTGCCAGTCCGCCGAGAATCCCCTTAATATGGAAGCCGACGTAGGTCGCCATGTTGACGCCCATCGGTCCCGGTGTGGACTCGGAGACAGCGATCATGTTGGAAATATCATTAAAGGTATACCATCCCGTCTCCTTGGAAATATTGTAAAGGAACGGGAGGGTCGCCAGTCCGCCTCCAATCGCAAACAGTCCGCAGCAGAAGAAGCGGAAGCATAATTCAAGTATCAGCATCATTTCTTCTCCCCCTTTCCGCCCTTCAGTACAATCCCGATCGCACCCGCCACGACAACAAGAAGCGCCGGGGAAACCGATGTAAACAGTGACAGTACAAACACAACCGCCGCAATCGCGATCGCTCCTTTATCAACCAGCGATTTCTTCGCCAGCTTGACAACCGCACTGCCGATCAGCACACAAACGCAGGCGCGGATGCCTGCAAAGGCGCTGCTCACAGCGCTAAGTTCAATAAAGTTAGAAATAAATGCCGCAATAATCATAATGATGACAAGCGACGGCGCAATGACTCCCAGTGTCGCCGCAATCGCCCCTGGAATTCCCCGATTCTTATAACCGACAAACGTCGCCGTGTTGACCGCGATGATACCCGGTGTACACTGACCAATCGCGTAGTAATCCATCAATTCTTCATCCGTCGCCCAATGGCGTCCATTGACTACCTCTTTCTGCAGCATCGGCAGCATCGCATATCCGCCGCCGAAGGTAAATCCTCCGATTCTGGCAAACGTCAGAAACATATCCAGCAGTTCTTTCATTTCTGCCCACTCCCTTCCGTATTATCCCTACACTTTTATTTCTCTGGAATTTCCAGCATATACCTGCTTATGTATCATACCAGAATTCAAGGAGCCTGAAAAATACCATTCGGATATAGAATATATATCGAAAAAATATAGTTCGCCTGTTATTCTATCGGATTTTGTTATATAATATATCTGCCGTATACACAGTTTTACAACGAATCCGAACAGGAAGGAGCATTTATGGAACTTCGCCAGTTATCCTACTTCACCACCATCGTCAACGAGGGAAATATTTCCCAGGCAGCCAAAAAACTGAATATCTCACAACCTCCGCTCAGCCACCAGATGAAGCTTCTGGAGGCAGAACTGGGTGTGACACTGTTTGAGCGCGGTTCCCGCCGCATCCGCCTGACACCTGCTGGAAAGACGTTCTACGACCGGGCGCTTGCGATCCTCGATCTGAGCCAGGCTGCCCGCACGGAGCTGACTGCACAGAAACAGGAGATTCAGGGCGTTGTGCGCCTTGGCATCATCTCCTCCGCCGTCGAATTTGTGACCCGGCATTATCTTGCCCCATTCCGGCGATCCTATCCCAAAGCCCTGTTTGAACTCCATGAGTCCAATTCCTACCACCTGCTCGATCTGCTTCACTCCAACCAGATCGACCTCGCCGTGATCCGGACGCCATTTGCCAAAGCCGGGCTGGAGATGCAGACACTGCCGCCGGAGGCATTTCTGGCGATCGGGCGCGAAATGATCTGGAGCCATTACCAGGAATGCCCGAATGCCCTTCTGACTGATATTCCTGCTTCCGAACCACAAAAAAGCCATACACCCGCGTCTCTCCCTCTCTCCGCCCTCACCCGCGCGCCGCTCATCCTTTACCGCCGCTGGCAGCCGCTGATTCTGGGATATTTTGAGGAACAGGCACTGGAACCGAACATCGTCTGCATTGCCGACGATGCCAGAACCGCCCTTTTATGGGCGTCCGAAGGGCTGGGCATCGCGCTCGCGCCTGAATCTGCCCTCTGTTTAAATTCCGATCCTGCCCTGATCCGCCGGATCATCACCCAGCCCCAGATCCACTCAAGTATCTGTCTGGTCAAACGGAAGGAACGGAGTTTATCGCTGGTGGGGAATGCGTTTTTCCAAAGTTTCCATGCCACCGCTATTTCATAAAGAGGGTGCGGACAATCTTCTGCTCCGGCAGAAACAACCGCAGCTGCTACCGATACACCGGCGGAAGATACGACCGCTTCCTCCGATGAAACGAAAGAAATCGGCAGTAAACGAACCAATTTTCGTTTACTGCCGATGCTTTTACGCCTCTTTCGTCCCTTTATTCTTTCGATCCAGAATAACCAGAACCACAATCAGCGCTGCGAATCCCACGCCGGTTCCCACCCAGCCATTGGCGGTAATTCCGGCTGCCAGATAACCGAGGAAACAGCACGCTGCTACGCACAGCACATACGGGATCTGGGTCGATACGTGGTTGATGTGGTGGCACTGGGCGCCAGCCGACGCAAGGATGGTCGTATCCGAGATCGGGGAAACATGGTCGCCGCAGACCGCACCTGCCAGAATCGAAGCCGTCACGATCGTAAGGCTGTTCATATTTTCAGCGCCGACCACCGCAAATGCAATCGGAAGCAGAATACCGAAGGTACCCCAGGACGTACCGGTCGAGAACGCCAGCCCCGCCGCGATGACGAACATCAGGGCCGGCATCAGGGAGCCGACCAGCGCATTGCCGCCCACTACCTCTTTGACATAGCCGCCGATGTTTAAGTAATCCGCACTGCAGATACCAGACAGAGTCCAGGCAAGGCACAGAATCATGATCGCCGGGATCATTGCCTTGACGCCGATCGTGAAGGATTCACAGAACTCATTGAACCGGATGACACGGCGGATCATGTAAAATACAAAGATAAACACCAGTGTGAAGAAGGAACCAAGCACCAGGCTCAGTGCCGAATCACAGTTGGCGAACGCCTCGACCAGACCAACGCCGTCCAGGATGCCGCCTGTATACAGCATACCGCTGACGCAGAACGCAATCAGAACCAGGATCGGAAGAATCAGATCGATAACCTTTCCGTTGCCGGAGATCTCCATCGCCTCCGCCTCGACCGTCGTCTCTTTTCCGGTCTTTTTCACCTGTTCTTCATAGCGTTTCATCGCCGCGAAATCAAAATCGCCTGCTACCAAAAAGAGCATGAAGCAGATCGTGAGAAGCGCATACAGATTAAACGGAATCGTGTGAAGGAACAGACTGAAGCCGTCCACCCCGCTGTCTTCCGGAAGCGAAGAACCGACCGCTGCCGCCCAGCTTGAGATCGGCGCGATGATACAGATCGGCGCCGCCGTCGCATCGATGATGTAGGCTAACTTCGCACGTGTGATCTTGTGCTTGTCCGTCACCGGACGCATAACCGTGCCGACGGTCAGGCAGTTAAAATAGTCATCCACGAAAATCAGCATTCCGAGGAACATGGTTGCAAACAGCGCGCCCTTCTTCGTGCGGATCGCGTGGGACGCCCACTCACCATAAGCCTTCGACGCACCAGACTTTGTGATCAGTGCTACCACGATGCCGAGAAATGCCAGGAAAAGCAGAATGTTGACATTGCCCCCGATCTTCTCGCCCATGATCGCGATCATTGTTTCCACCGCATGAAGCGGATTTGGACCCGTAAATAAAAACGCGCCCGACATAATACCTATCAGCAGAGACAGGTACACCTCTTTCGTAATCAATGCAAGCGCAATGGCTACGATAGGCGGTATTAAAGAAAAAATCGTACCGCTCATAATTACCCCCTTATGGATTATCTGTACACATTCGGGCAAATTCCGCCCGTTTTTGAGCACACTATACCTACATAATAAATGTCCCCGGGCACTTTGTCCAGCGTCCGGGGACATTTTTTCATATTTTCTCTCTTTTTACTTTCTTTTCCTGCTTTTTACTCTGCTTTCTCCAGCTCTGCCAGTTCCAGAGCTGTCGCCTCGTATTTGGCAAGAATGACATTCTGAATCATGTCTCTGGTTCCCGAATTAATCGGGTGGGCAATATCCCGGTATTCTCCATCCGCAGCCTTACGGCTCGGCATAGCAATAAAAAGTCCTTTCTCTCCCTCAATAACCTTGATATCATGAACCACAAATTCATTGTCAAGTGTGATGGATACGATGGCTTTCATCTTACCTTCCTTCTCTATCCGCCGCACTCTTACGTCTGTAATCTGCATACCCATTTACCCCTTCCGTCTGTTCTTTGATGTACCCTATAATGTAAACCGCTCGTTCTTCTCAATGACAATCTTTACATCTTCCGGCGTACCGATGTGCGTCGTGTTGGCGCGGATCGTATCACGGCTCTCTACAATACAATTCTCAATCACTGTATTGTCCCCGATGTAAACATCATTTAAAATAACAGAATTCCGGATGATACAGTTATTGCCTACATATACCTTCTTAAACAGAACCGAGTTCTCCACCGTACCATTTAAGATACAGCCGCTGGATACCAGGCTGTTCTTGACATTTGCACCCGGATTGTATTTTGCCGGCGGAAGATCATCTACCTTGGAGTAGATCTCCGGGTATTCCTTGAAGAAATAGTGGCGTACATCCGGTTTTAGGAAATCCATGTTCGTCTTGTAGTACGAATCAACCGAAGCGATGTTGCTCCAGTAAGTTCCTAACTTATACGCGTAAATGCGTTTGAGGTTCTTATATCTGACTAAAATATCGGTAACAAAATCATACCGATCCTCTGCTGCACAGCGCTCCAGAAGTTCGATGAGCTGACGGCGGCGGATTACATAGATACCGCAGGAGATCATGCTGGAGGTCGCCAGCATCGGTTTTTCCTCAAAATCTGTGATACGTCCGTCATCGTTTAACTTCACCAGACCGAAGCGGGTAACGTCCTCCTCCGGAGGCATCTCCTTGCATACTACGGTAATATCCGCTTTCTTTTCAATATGATACTCCAGTACCTTGCCGTAATCCAATTTATAGACACAGTCGCCGCCTGCAATGACCACATACGGCTCATGACTTTTCTTTAAGAAATCGAGGTTCTGATACAGCGCATCTGCGGTACCGCGGTACCAGTCGCTGCTCTCTGCCGTGATCGTCGGTGTGAATACATACATGCCGCCCTGCTTACGTCCGAAATCCCACCACTTGGAAGAACTCAAGTGCTCATTCAGGGAACGGGAGTTGTACTGCGTCAGTACCGCCACACTCTGGATGTGGGAATTGCTCATATTGCTCAGAGCAAAATCGACACTGCGGTAGCTGCCTGCGATAGGCATCGCTGCGATGGCTCTCTTATTGGATAATTCTCTCATTCTCTTGCTGTTGCCGCCAGCTAAAACAATCCCGATCGCTCTCATTGTATTCCACCTGCCTTTATGATATAATCGCCGCTCTCCAGCTCGCCGCCGTGATAATCTTCTGCCGTCGTCACACCGGAAATCGCTGTGTTCCGTCCTATCTTCACTCCATCCGGTATCACGGAGCGCTCTCCGATCGTTACCAGATCGAACTGATATACCTTCTTGTCGTACTTGCTCTCGGCATATTCTCCGACGCCGACCTCGGCATTCTCACCGATGGTAACGTCCTCCGCCACGATCGCCTTATCCACAACCGTGCCAGCGCCGATCGTCGTGCCCTTCATGATGATCGAATCACGGATCACCGCACCTTCTCCGATCGTAACGCCTGCTCCGATGACCGAGTTAATGACTTCGCCGTATACCTCGGTGCCCTCGCCGATGATACTGCGCTCTATCTTGGACTGCTCCGATATAAATTGTGGGGGAATAATATCGCTCTTCGTGTAAATCTTCCAGTATTCTTCATACAGGTTGAACTCCGGAATGATGTCGATCAGTTCCATGTTTGCCTCCCAGTAGGAGCCAAGGGTTCCGACATCTTTCCAGTAGCCGTTGTACTCGTATGCGAAGATACGTTTTCCAGCTGCATGGCAATACGGGATAATGTGCTTTCCAAAGTCACATCCAGGCTCGTCCGAGAGCTTGATGAGCGCTTCCTTGAGCACCTTCCAGCTGAATATGTAAATACCCATGGAAGCTAAATTGCTGCGCGGATTCGCCGGTTTCTCCTCAAACTCCGTAATGCGGTTGTTGTCATCGGTTATAACGATACCGAAACGGCTTGCCTCCTCCATCGGAACCTGCATCGCCGCGATCGTCACATCCGCATTGTTTGCTTTGTGGTATTCCAGCATTACCTCGTAGTCCATCTTGTAGATGTGGTCGCCGGACAAAATCAGCACATACTCTGGATTGTACGTTTCCATGTATTCCAGATTCTGGTAGATCGCGTTCGCCGTACCGGTGTACCAATCGCTTCCTTTGCTCCGCTCATACGGCGGAAGTACCGTCACACCACCTACGTTGCGGTCCAGATCCCACGGAATACCGATTCCAATATGTGCATTCAGCCGCAGCGGCTGATACTGGGTCAGAACGCCTACCGTGTCCACTCCCGAATTGATACAGTTACTTAACGGAAAATCGATGATTCGATACTTTCCTCCGAAAGAAACCGCAGGTTTTGCTACTTTTTGAGTTAAGACACCCAGACGACTGCCCTGTCCGCCTGCCAACAGCATAGCTATCATTTCCTTTTTAATCACGATATCACCCCTCGATGCTCACATATAATGTGTATTTTAAACCTGTTTTTATTATAACATACTTCACGAAAATAGTGAACAAATTTTTAATAGAATTTGTCCCAATTTTGTACATTTTCCGACATTTTTCGTTCCTTTTACATAATATTTTCGTAATTCCGGGATGTGGAATCTACCTTTGATTTTCCCATGGATAACCCCGCGCTTCGCTTGGATATGCAGATGCAGTATTAAGTTCCCGTCATTTTGCTGCCCAGTGAAAAAGACTGATAATTTTTTCCTTCTATCCCCCCAGATTTTCCCTCCGTCCCTTGAATCTACAAGGAAAATACAGTATAATGAAAGTTAAACACGGTCTGCACACTGCAGGGCAGTCCGCATGAGAAAGTTTATTTTGCAAAATAAGGAGTTTACTGAGATGAATTTAACCACTGTAAGAGAAATTTACCGTTCCAGAGAGACGTATCTGGACAAAGAAGTTCAGATCGGCGGCTGGGTACGAAGCGTGCGCGGTTCCAAGAACTTTGGCTTCATCGTTGTGAGCGATGGCAGCTACTTTGAGACGCTTCAGGTTGTTTACCATGATACAATGCCGAACTTTGCAGAGATCTCCAAGTTAAACGTAGGCGCATCCATTATCGTAAAAGGTACCCTGGTCGCGACCCCGGAGGCAAAGCAGCCGTTCGAGATCCAGGCAGATGAAGTTGTAGTGGAGGGTGCAAGTGCCCCGGATTATCCGCTTCAGAAGAAGCGTCATAGTTTTGAGTATCTGAGAACGATCTCCCATCTGCGTCCGCGAACGAATACATTTCAGGCTGTATTCAGAGTCCGCTCACTCGCAGCGTATGCGATCCATAAGTTTTTCCAGGAGAGAGGCTTTGTATATGTGCATACTCCGCTGATCACAGGAAGTGACTGTGAAGGTGCGGGAGAGATGTTCCGTGTGACCACGATGGATATGGAGAATCTTCCGAAGAATGAAGATGGAACAGTAGACTATACACAGGATTTCTTTGGAAAAGAGACAAGCCTTACTGTAAGTGGACAGCTCAATGGCGAGACTTATGCACAGGCATTCCGCAGCATCTATACATTTGGACCGACATTCCGTGCCGAAAATTCCAATACGACAAGACATGCGGCTGAGTTCTGGATGATCGAGCCGGAGATTGCATTTGCAGATCTGGAAGATGATATGGAGCTGGCAGAGGCCATGCTGAAATATGTCATCAACTATGTGCTTGAGAATGCACCGGAAGAGATGAACTTCTTTAATTCCTTTGTAGATAAAGGACTTTTGGACAGACTTCATAATGTAGTAAATTCTGACTTTGCACGTGTGACTTATACAGAAGCAATCGAGATTCTTGAGAAAAATAATGACAAGTTTGACTATAAGGTTTCATGGGGATGCGATCTTCAGACAGAGCATGAGCGTTATCTGACGGAAGAGATTTATAAGAAGCCGGTCTTTGTAACGGATTATCCGAAGGAGATTAAAGCGTTCTATATGAAACTGAATGGGGACGGAAAGACAGTTGCCGCTGTTGACTGTCTTGTTCCGGGAATCGGTGAGATCATTGGAGGAAGTCAGAGAGAGGATGACTATGAAAAGCTTCTTGCAAGAATGCAGGAGCTGGGTCTGAAAGAGGAAGATTATGGTTTCTACCTTGATCTCAGAAAATATGGTTCTACAAGACATGCAGGGTTCGGACTTGGATTTGAGCGTTGCGTAATGTATCTGACAGGAATGTCGAATATCCGTGACGTGATCCCGTTCCCGAGAACTGTAAATAACTGTGAACTGTAATAGAATGGATCCTTTTGAGCTTATAAATAA